>JADHED010000405.1_pt1 | contig 53142 bp, 57 predicted proteins | sample 8952041 | NCBI WGS metagenome assembly JADHED01 (sample SAMN16124423, study PRJNA663239) | bioreactor sludge metagenome | isolation source: sludge (control) | place: India:Bengaluru | collected 2018-09-08 | reverse complement strand
CATCAAGAGGTTCCGCACCTCCACGTCCATCTTTCGGTGGAAAAGCGCTCGGGCCGATGCTGATGCGCTGAAATTTTGTTGCGCATGTCCATTTAGGCTCTAGTTTCGGCCCCAGAACATATTTTTTGGGGAGAATCTGATGATATTCGACCGGGTCAAACCGTTGGACGCCATTTTGGCGACGGCGGAAAAAAAGTCCCTCCACCGATCGCTTGGTGCATTCCAACTGACGATGCTCGGCATTGGTGCGATTATCGGCACAGGTATCTTCGTCCTGACCGCCGAAGCCGCGCAAAAGGCCGGTCCGGGCATGATGCTTTCGTTCGTGATTGCCGGCTTTGTGTGCGCTGTTGCGGCGCTTTGCTATTCTGAACTGGCATCGATGGTGCCGGTTTCAGGATCGGCTTATACCTATACCTACGCGGTCATGGGCGAAATGCTCGCCTGGATGGTTGGTTGGGCTCTTGTGCTTGAATATGCAGTGGCCGCCGGTGCAGTTTCTGTTGGCTGGTCCGGCTATTTTGTCGGGCTATTGGATAGTGTACTCGGTATAAAAATACCTTTGGCTTTGACGGCTGGTCCTTCGGCTGGCGGTATCATCAACCTTCCAGCCATGCTGATTGCTCTTCTGGTGACCGCTTTGCTTGTTATCGGCACAACCGAGAGCGCGCGCGTCAACGCCGTACTCGTGCTGATCAAAGTGGCCGCACTGACATTGTTTGTCGCACTGGCGGTTCCGGTTGTTCAGATGGACAATTTTGAGCCGTTTGCTCCGCTAGGTTTCGCCGGTATTTCTGCCGCTGCGGCATCCATTTTCTTCGCCTATGTGGGCTTCGACGCGGTTTCAACGGCAGCCGAGGAAACGCAAAATCCGCAGCGGAATATGCCGATCGGCCTGATCGGTTCGCTCGCAATCTGCACCGTCTTCTACATGCTTGTTGCAGGTGGCGTCATTGGTACGGTTGGAGCACAACCTCTTTTGACGCCTGAAGGCATGGGGATTGCCCCGGGTAGTGCTGAATTGACTGCTGCTTGTAATGCCATCGGCAACAATGCCGTCGTTTGTTCGAAGGAAGCTCTCGCATGGACTATGCGTGAAATCGGATGGGAAAAGATCGGTGATCTTATCGGTCTGGCCGCCGGTCTGGCGCTGCCTTCGGTCATCCTGATGATGATGTATGGACAGACGCGCATTTTCTTCGTGATGAGCCGCGATGGTCTTCTCCCCGAGAAGCTCTCGACCGTCCATCCGAAGTTCAAAACGCCGCATATCATCACGATCATAACCGGTGTGTTTGTTGCTATGTTCGCGGCTTTCTTCCCGGTCGGTGCATTGGCGGACATTTCGAATTCGGGAACGCTCTTTGCCTTTGCAATGGTTTCTATCGCTGTGATGGTATTGCGTCGCACCGATCCGAACCGCGTCCGTCCGTTCCGTACGCCTGCGGTGAACATTGTTGCGCCAATCTCGATCCTCGGCTGCCTGTATCTGTTCTTCAGCCTCTCAGGGTACACACTTCTGCTGTTTGTCGGATGGGCGGCTTTGGGTCTGGTGGTGTATTACGCCTATAGCCGCAAGGCGAGCCATGTTGGCCGCGGCCATATCGAAGTTCATGAAGATGATCCCGATGCGCCGCCGACCTCGGTTCCGCCGATCAACTGATCGGTAGTGTTGGACAAAAGGAAAGGGAGGCTTCGGCCTCCCTTTTTTTCCGCTACAGCGGCACGTGTCGTGTCGTTCCCGGGCGGGTGAATAATTGGCCGCGCTCGCCGATCAGGATCAGGGTCAGCGCCAAAAGCCCGCAACCCAGGAAGCCAAGCGCAACCGGCGTGACCGCACCATTGAACTGCTGGCCGATAACGGCTCCGATCAATGCAGCCCAGATCGTGCGTACGAAATTCTGGAAGGAAGAGGCTGAACCGGCAATCGCTCCGAAAGGCTGCATCGCGATCGACGAGAAATTTGAGCCGACAAATCCGATCATCGCCATGTTAAGCGTGATGAGGCCAAGAAACAGCGGCAGGGACGACGGCGCAAAGGTGGCCGCCAGAGCCTGCGCGATGGCAAGCGTTATGAAAGCGAACAGCGCCGTCTGCGATACCCGTCGCGCGCCGAACCGCTCCACGATCCGTGCATTGGTGAAATTGGCGCAGGCGATGCCGATGGCTATGATGGCAAAGCCAATGGGGAAGAAGTCGGGGGCCGAAAAAGTCCGGTCGAAAATCTGCTGCGAACTGTTCAGATAGCCGAACAATGCCCCCTGAGATGTGCCGCCGGCCAGCATATAGCAATTGGCAGAACGGTTGGTGATGACTTGCTTCCACGCGCGACCGAGCGCGCGCGGTTCGATCGGTATCGCATTTTCAGGGGCGAGCGTTTCTGGCAGGCGCAGAGCCACCCAGCTGAACACCAGCACCGCCATGATAGCGAACAAGTCAAAGATTGAGCGCCAGCCTGCGAACAGCAGCACGGCCGAGCCCACCAGAGGCGCGACAATGGGAACCGCCATGAAGACCAGGAAAATCGTCGACATGCGCCGCGCCATCGCATCGCCTTCAAACTGGTCGCGGATGATCGAGGTGACGAGCACACCCAACGCTGCGCCGCAAAGCCCTTGCGCCACACGCATCGCGATCAGCATCTCGAAACTGGTCGCAAAGCTGCAGGCCAGAGCACACAGAATATAGCCACCGATAGCAATCAGCAGGATCGGACGCCGTCCGAACCGGTCGGATAACGGCCCGTGCACCAGCGATCCGGCGCCCATGCCCAGCAAATAGGACGTAATCACATGCTGGATACGGTTGGCATCGACAACGCCCAAGCCGGCGGCCATGCGCGGGAAAGCGGGCAGCATGGCATCAATCGCAAGCGCATTAAGCGCCATAATCGACGCCATCATCACAATCAGTTCGCGGTCGCCAAGAAGTTTCTGTTTTGGTGGAGCGGTCATCATCCGCTTATGCGGAAGCAGCTTTGCGAAAACCAGCCCGTTTTCGGGTCGCGGCAATTACATTCGAATGTTACGCTATTTGGATGGAGCATATCATGCGTTTTCCACCGGCAGTATTGGGCCATATAGGGCGGGCATGACCGACGACGAACCATCGCTGCGCAAAATCATCCATGTCGATATGGATGCCTTTTACGCGTCGGTCGAACAACGCGATAACCCCGATCTGCGTGGAAAACCGGTGGCGGTAGGCGGTTCCTCGAAACGCGGTGTGGTGGCTGCTGCCAGCTATGAAGCGCGCGCATTTGGCGTCAAATCGGCGATGCCCTCAATAACCGCGCAAAGGCGCTGTCCCGATCTCGTCTTCGTAAAGCCCCGCTTCGAAGTCTATCGCGGTGTCTCGCGCCAGATCCGCGAAATTTTTTCCCGTCACACCGACCTGATAGAACCGCTGGCGCTCGACGAGGCTTATCTGGATGTGACCGAAGACAAGCAGGGCATCGGATCGGCGGTGAAAATCGCCAAGGCCATCCGTGCCGCCATCCGCGAGGAGACCGGGCTGACCGCCAGTGCGGGCGTCAGCTACAACAAATTTATCGCCAAGCTTGCCAGCGACCAGAACAAACCCGATGGATTGTGCATCATCTTGCCCGAACAGGGTGAAGCTTTTGTTGCGACCCTGCCGGTGCGCCGTTTCCACGGCGTTGGCCCGCGGACAGCGGAGAAGATGGAGCGGCTTGGTATCCATACAGGTGCAGACTTGCGCGCGATGAGCGAGGAATGGTTGCAGCGCAATTTCGGCAGCTCGGGCAGCTATCTGTTCAAAGCGGCGCGCGGCATCGACCATCGCCGGGTCAATCCGTCGCGCGAGCGCAAGTCGGTGGGTGGAGAACTGACCTATTTCAATGACAAGCAAAGCAACGAGGAATTGCGCGCCGCGCTCGACGAGATTGTCGACATTGTGTGGCGCCGCATAGAGAATAGCGGCGTCAAAGGCAGGACAGTGGTTTTGAAGGCGCGCTATTCCGATTTTAGAACGCTCACGCGCAGTAAGAGCCTGACCCGCAACCTGCTGGATCGTGGTGAGTTCGCGGCAATCGGACATGCCTTGCTCGATCAGATACTCCCCGCCCAAATGGGTGTGCGGCTGCTGGGACTCACGCTCAGCGGAATTGACCAAAGCGGCCAAATTTCTCAGCCTGACGCTGCTGTAGAACCGTTCATCGGCGCGCAGCCCAGCCTGCCATTCGACATTATTGAAAAATGAAGCTTTTATTCACATAATCAGAAAAGCGTTATAACCGGGCAATACAGGGCCGGTTGTTTCAGGGAAGGTGTTATGGCTCGTCCGCAAACCGATATCGAAGCCGGTCGGCAGGAGTTGCTCGACATTTGCGAGGAACTTGTGCGTAAACGCGGCCAAAATGTACCAATTCTTCGCCCGCCGATTTGTGTGGATGCGTGACGAGTATCGGGCTGAACCCGAATTTTTCAAAAGCTACCTCGAACTGGGCGACGAGCATTTCGAGGTCGTGCGTGGCTATGTCGATCTGGGGGATCATTATCTGTCGCAGATCGTTGCCGAAGCAATGGGCGAGGGCTATCTACCAGATCTGTCAATTGACGACGCGGTTTCGCTCATCAACCAGATGGTTCAGCCTTACTGTAACCCCGAAGCTCTGCTCTACCTCGATCACAAGCTGTCAGAGGGCAAGCTGGCGCGGATCATCGATACGATTTTCATCGGCCTTGGCCGTTCGTTCGATACCAAATCCGGTCCCGGTCAGCCACACATCAAGATTGTTTCCTGACACCGGATAAGTCCTTGCGCGGCGAGGCAAGCTCTGGCAAAGGCGCGCTCCTGTTTGGCAGAGTGGGCGATTAGCTCAGCGGTAGAGCACACCCTTCACACGGGTGGGGCCACAAGTTCGAACCTTGTATCGCCCACCATTTCCTGCATTTCCGGGCATATTGGTCCAAGCCAAAGCGAGGCTAAAATCGCTGCTTGCCATTTTTAATCGCACGATTAAACCTTGTCTCCGGAGCGAGAGGAGGAGCGGAATCATGCAAGTCAGCAACGCGGTATTTCCGTCTATGGAGCAGGCTGGAGCGTTTTTCGGATCGGCGGAAGATGGCGCGTTCGTCATGGTCAACCTGCTCAAATTCAAACCCAAGGCCGAATATGAAGACGGTTCGGATGCGGATTTGACGGGGGCGCAGGCCTATGCCCGCTATGGTGCTGCCGTGCAGGCCTGCCTTGCGGCCGTCGGCGGGCGTCAGGTCTATGCCGGGCCGGTGACAGGCCTGTTACTCGGCGAGGTCGAGGAATTGTGGGACATGGTCGCGCTCGCCGAATATCCTTCACTCGCTGCCATGCAGCAAATGGTGCAGTCTCCTGAATATCAGGCGATCGAGAAGCATCGCAAAGCCGGGCTGGCGGGCCAGCTCAATATACGAACCAAGCCCGTTGGTCGCTGACTGCGGTCTTGGGTGCGATGGATAATCCCTTCCTCGATGACGGGCCGGACAAGGCGAAGCGTCTTGCCGATGTTGAAGGGATTGCCGCCATCCTTCAACAGGCCGCACGCGAAGGTCGCGCGATGAGCTATTCCGAGTTGCTGATGACGCTCGGTTTCCGCTTCACCCGGCCAAAGATGCGGGCGCTGTGCAAGACGCTCGACGCAATTGACAATGCAGCCGAGCAGCGCGGAGAACCTGCGTTGGCCTGCCTTGTTGTCCGCGAAGGCGATCGTTTGCCGGGGCAGGGATGGTGGGTGTCGAGGCATGATTACAGTGAGGCTTGGGAAGGCCCTGCAGCGCGTCGATATCTTGCGCAGCACCAGCAAAAAGCATTCGACTATTGGAGCAACAAATGAGCTTTCGCTTGCCATGACAGACACCGCGCCTATCAAAAATCCCATGGACGAATTCCAGACCAAGCTGGCCGCTGTGATGGACCGCATCGTCGGCGATAGCGCCCCGGTCGAAAATCTGGGTCGCTTATCGGGCGGCGCCAATATGGAAAGCTGGTCATTCGACCGCTCCGGTAAAGGCTATGTCCTGCGTCGGGCGCCGTCTGCAGCCTTCATGGAGGGGCGTTCGTTCGGGCATGATGTCGAGGCCGAGCTGGTACGTACCGCGCATCGCGGCGGCGTGCTCGCGCCCGAAGTGGTTGGAGAGCTGACGGCTGCCGACGATATGGGCACCGGTTATATCATGTACCGCGTCGAGGCGGAGGTTAACCCGGCGAAGATCCTGGCCGATCCGCCTGCATCGCTGGTGCATGACATAGCTCGCGAGCTGGCACGTATCCATGCGATCAAGCCGACCCCGGATATTCCGATCCCCTATATGGATACCGCTGCTGCGCTGGCGGAACTCAAGAAGCGCTTCCTGACCTATGGTGGTGACCGGCCGGTCGTCGCGCTGGCGCTGCGTTGGTGCGAGGACAATCTGCCCCCACCTGCCGAGCCGGTGCTGGTCCATGGCGATTTCCGCATGGGCAATGTGATGGCCGATGCAAATGGCCTTGCTGCTGTTCTCGATTGGGAATTGGCGCACTGGGGCGATGCCCATGAGGATCTCGCCTATGGCTGCATGGCGGTGTGGCGCTTCGGCCATTTTGACAAACCGGCCTTCGGGGCAAGCGACTTAGACACATATTTCACTGCTTATGAGGCCTCTGGCGGTGGCAAGGTTGATCGCGCGCGGTTCCGTTTCTGGCTGGTCTATCGCACGCTCTGGTGGGCCTTGGGCTGCATGCAGATGGCCGAAATCTGGCGCTTGGGCGCAGACCGCAATCTGGAACGCGCCGTCATTGGCCGACGCACCAGCGAGAATGAGGTCGACCTGCTGCTCTTGCTGGAAGATGATGCCCCTGAAGCAGAACGTGAGCGGATTAGTCTGCCAATAGTCGCTCCCCCGCGCCGTGCGGGCGAACCATCTGCTGTCGAGTTGCTCGAGGCCATCCGTGAGTGGGTCGATACCGGCGTGAAGGCGAAATCAGCAGGCCGTGAAAAATTCATGGCCGCAGTCGCGATGAATGCGCTCGGCATGCTCATCCGAGAGGCTGAAAACCCCGTTGATCCGCACGATGCCGCCCTGTCGGCCGAATTGCTGGAAGGCAGGGCATCGCTTGCGACCCCCGGCCTGCTGCCCAAGCTTCGCGCGACGATGCTGGCCAAACTCGCCAATGACAGCCCGAAATATGCCTCGCTGGCCGCTGCCAGAGTGCGCTGGCTGAAGGGCTGAGATGCAGCACAGTGCTGGTCAGGCGATAGTCTGCGCCGTCCGCCCGCATGGCGAGGTTGGAGCGATTGTGCGCTGCATGACCGAAGAGCATGGCCTAATCGGCGGATATGTGCAGGGTGCGCGCGGGCGGGTGTTGCGGCCGGTGTTGATCCCCGGGAATATCGTAAAAGGCGATTGGCGCGCGCGCGTCATCGGCCAATTGGCTTCGCTTTCGGTCGAACCAGTGCACAGCCGCGCGCATTTGCTGGGCGAACCGCTGGCGGCGGCGGCAATCGAATGGGCCTGCACGCTGACCGCGAGCGCGGTTCCCGAAGCCTATCCCTATCCGCGGCTGTTTTCGGCGCTCAATGGCTTGCTGGCTGCGGTTGAGCTCGCTCCCGCAGCGCGCGGCTGGGCCCCGGCGATGGCGCGTTATGAGGCTTTGTTGCTATCCGAACTCGGCTATGGCGGAGAAGACCTGGTTGCGGGCGAAGGAACCGCCGCAGCGCTCAAGGCGATGGCTTCGCAGCGCGAGGCGCTGATTGAACATGTGCTGGGTGAAAAGCGCGCCGATGTGATGGCAGCGCGCGAAAGGCTGGTCGACCGGCTGAAAAGGGCGGTTGCATAAGGGGCTTTGAGGCGGCAAAGGGCTGCCAGTTAATCACCGTAGCCCTGAGCCTGTCGAGGGGCGTCTCACCGCATCACGCAACACCTGAGACGCGCCCTTCGACAGGCTCAGGACTACGGTACATTCTGAAAGACCACCATGCTCATTGCCTTGTTGCCCGGAGACGGGATCGGTCCCGAAGTTATTGCCGAAGCGCGCCGTGTGCTGGAGGCGCTTTCGCTGCCCGCAATGGTTTTCGAAGAAGCGCTGGTGGGTGGGGCGGCTTACAAGGCTGTCGGGCATCCCTTGCCGCAAGCCACTCTCGAGCTGGCGAAGCGCGCCGATGCCATATTGTTCGGTGCGGTGGGCGATCCCGATTGCGATGCGCTCGAGCGCCATTTGCGCCCCGAACAGGCCATTCTTGGACTGCGCAAGGAACTGGAATTGTTCGCCAACTTGCGCCCCGCCAAACTGTTCCCCGAACTTGCCGATGCCTCGGCGCTGCGCCCTGAAGTTGCCAGCCAGATCGACATGGTTATCGTCCGTGAACTGAACGGCGATGTCTATTTCGGCGAAAAGGGCATGCGCCAAACCGCCGATGGCAAGCGTGAAGGCTATGACATCATGTCCTATGACGAAGACGAAGTGCGCCGCATCGCACGCGTTGGTTTCGAAACCGCGATGGCGCGCGGCAAAAAGCTTTGCTCGGTCGACAAGGCCAATGTCCTCGAAACCAGCCAGCTCTGGCGCGATGTGGTGATTGAAACGGCGAAGGAATTCCCGGAAGTCGAATTGAGCCACATGTATGTCGACAATGCCGCGATGCAGCTGGTGCGCAATCCCGGCCAGTTCGATGTCATCGTCACCGGCAATTTGTTCGGCGACATCCTTTCGGATCAGGCGTCGATGTGCGCAGGCTCCATCGGCATGCTGCCCAGCGCTTCGCTCGATTCGAACCAGAAAGGTCTGTACGAACCCATCCATGGCAGTGCGCCCGACATTGCCGGGCAGGGCAAGGCCAATCCGCTGGCGACGATCCTGTCGGCGGCGATGATGCTGCGCTATTCGCTTGTGCAGGCCGAGGCTGCAGACCGCATTGAAGCAGCCGTTGCCTCTGCACTTGCCGCTGGCGCCCGCTCGCCTGATCTGGGAGGCAGCCTATCCACTCGCGAAATGGGCGATGCTGTTTTGGCAGCGCTGTGAATTTACCGTAGCCCTGAGCCTGTCGAAGGGCGCTTGTCGGCGAGGCGTGGTTGGTGCTTCACACCGCCTATGGCACCGACAGGCTTAGCACTGCGGTTTTTGATTTGACGGAAACTATCATCTCCTTGAAAAGCGACCCATGAAGAAAACCACCGGCCTCAATCGCGAAATCACTTCCAAATGGCGGCCTGCCACGCAGGCGGTTCGCGGCGGCACATGGCGTAGCGAGCATGGCGAGACGTCGGAGGCGCTGTTCCTGTCGTCGGGCTATACCTATGACGATGCGGAAACTGTCGCCGCGCGCTTTGCGGGTGAGCAGCAGGGCATGACCTACAGCCGCCTGCAAAACCCGACCGTTGCCATGGTCGAAGAACGCATCGCGCTGATGGAAGGCGCCGAGGCGTGCCGGATGCAGGCGACGGGTATGGCGGCGATGACCACCGCCTTGCTATGCCAGTTGAGCCAAGGCGACCATGTGGTTGCCGCCCGCGCGGCCTTCGGTTCGTGCCGCTGGCTGACCGACAGCCTGCTACCGCGCTGGGGTATCACCACCACCACGATCGACGCGCGTGACAATGATGCGTGGAAGGCTGCAATCCAGCCGAATACAAAGGTCTTTTTCTTCGAAACTCCCGCCAACCCGACGATGGACATTGTCGACATGGCCTATGTCTGCGGGCTGGCGAAGGAGCATGGCATCACCTCGGTGGTCGATAATGCCTTCGCCACCAGCGTGCTTCAACGCCCGATGGATTTCGGTGCGGATGTCGTCGCTTATAGCGCCACCAAATTGATGGACGGACAGGGCAGGGTGCTGGCGGGAGCGGTTTGCGGTTCGGAAAAATGGATCAACGACGTGTTGCTGCCTTTCCAGCGCAACACTGGCCCCAATTGCTCGCCCTTCAACGCCTGGGTGGTGCATAAAGGCCTCGAAACGCTGGAACTGCGCGCCATGCGCCAGTCGGAAAATGCGCTGGCTGTCGGAAAATTCCTCGAAGGCCGTGTGCCGAAGATGCTCCATCCGGGGCTTGCCAGCCACCCGCAGCACAATCTGGCGATGAGCCAGATGAAGGCCTGCGGGCCGATTTTCAGTTTCGTCCTTGATGGCGGGCGTAAGCAGGCGATGGCATTGCTCAATGCGCTCGAACTCATCGATATCTCCAACAACATTGGCGATAGCCGCAGCCTGTGTTGCCACCCCGCCTCGACCACCCACTACAGCGTCTCTGCAGAGCAGCGCGAAATCATGGGGGTTGAAGAAGGCATGCTGCGGATCAATATCGGGCTGGAAGATCCGCTCGATTTGATAGATGATCTGGATCAGGCATTGCGGAAGGTTGGCCTTTGATTCTCGACGCGCTTTTTGATGAACATGCAACGACTGAGGGCGTCACCGTCCGCGTGGTCACCAATTTTCTCGATGAGCAGTCGAGCCCCGCGCAGAACCGCTGGTTCTGGTCTTACCATATCCGCATCGAAAACCACCGCGACGATCCCGTCCAATTGCTGACCCGGCATTGGAAAATTACTGACGGTCATGGCGGGGTAAACCATGTCGATGGCGATGGCGTGGTGGGTGAGCAGCCTTTGCTCAAGCCCGATGGCAGCCATGACTATGTCTCCGGCTGCCCGCTGCCGACGCCTTCGGGTATCATGGAAGGGCATTACCGCTTCATCCGCGCTGATGGATCGACCTTCCTTGTCGAAATCCCGCGTTTCAAGCTGGTCGCGCCTGCAACCGCCCGATGAAGCGCACGCATCTACCCTTGAACGGCCTGCGCGTGTTCGATGCGGCTGCGCGGCATCTGAGTTTTACCAAGGCGGCGGATGAGCTTGCGGTGACGCCTGCGGCGGTCGGCCAGCAAATCCGCGCTCTGGAAGACATGCTTGGTGTCGTCCTTTTCCGCCGCACTCCCAAGGGGTTGGAACTTACGCCTGAAGCTGACAAGGGTTTGGATGCCTTGCGCGCGGGCTTCCTTCAGTTCGAGGAATCGGTGCGGGCGATGCAGTCAGGGCAGACGTCCAATTCGCTCACCATCGCCGCCCCGCGCGATTTTACGGCCAAATGGCTGACAGCTCGGCTGGCCAAATATGGCGCGAACAATCCCGATTTGCAGTTCACGCTGATTGCGGCAGACAATGAGATCGACTTCACCGAGGCCAATCTCGACCTCGCCATTCGTCTCACCGACGGGCCGGGTGAGCATGAAGGTGTGCAGCTTGCGCCAGGTGCTTTTGTTTCGGTCGCTGCTCCTGATGGTGGGGCAGAAACGCCGATTGGATGGCCGGGTTGCTCGCTCGAAGAAGGCACGGCAGCGCTGAGGCTGGGCGATGCTGGGCTTGCCATTGATGCCGCTGCAATCGGGCTGGGCAAAGCCTGCGTCCCGCATTTGCTGGCGGAAGCAGATCTTGCTGCCGGACGCGTCCGTGCGTTAGACAATGCGCAGGATCATCGCCTGGCTTATTGGCTGGTCGCGCCCTTGCCGCAATGGCGGCAGAAAAAGGTCAAGGCGCTGGTCGAGGCGCTTACCGGTTGAATGGAGGATCGCATGCGAACCATCGGTTTGGCCTTGCTCGCATGTTCGATATTCGCTGTCGCTTCACCGGATGTAGCATTTGCAGCCAAAGTCGAGACATGCGCCCCGCTTGGAAAGAATAAGGCAGCGCTTCAGGCGCTGAAAAGGGCCGGATGGCCGATTGATGACGAAGCCGAGCGCCACCGCTTTGTCCTTGCACTTGCGGATTGCAATGGCGCGCCCGATCCGGAAGTTCGCGACGGCCTAGCCTTTGAGGCGACACAGCATCTTCTGCGCAAAGGCCTGATCAGCGACGCGACATTGGCGCAGCTTTCGGCCAAGCTGCAGGCGCAATTGGTCGAGCTCGATAAATCCGGATTCCGCCGATCATTCGCAGCGCTCAACCTCTCCGAAATCGCGCGCACCGATCGGGTGAAGGCGTGGATGACACCGGAACAACGGGCGCAAATGGTTACTGCAGCGGTCGACTATATGCGATCAATCAAGGATTATCGCGGCTTCGACAAGGTTGGCGGCTATCGCCACGCGGTTGCCCATACGGCGGACCTGATGATGCAGTTGGCGTTGAATCCGGCGGTCGACAAAGAGGATCTTGCCCGCATGCGCGATGCGATAGCGGTGCAGGTTGCTCCTGCGAGTGCAAGTTACATCACCGGTGAGCCGGAGCGATTGGCGCGCCCGATCCTGTTCATGGCGCAGCGCGGTGTGTTTACCGATCAGGAATGGTTCGATTGGCTCGCGCAATTTGCCGGTCCGGGTGCGTTAGGCAGTTGGGACAACGCCTTCCAGTCCGAAGCAGGGCTGGCGCGGCGGCATAATGTGACGGCTTTCCTATCGGCCATATATGTCAATGCGCAAGCCAGTGGCGCGGATGCTCTGAAATCTCTGGCTGCTGGTGCGATGGAGGCGCTAAAAAAGCTGCCCTAATTGCCAGCTACGCTGTCAACCAGCCGGGTCATCAGTTGCGCAAATGCATTATTGTCGACTTCCTTCGCCGGATCATTCCAGCTTCCCGAAATCGCATACCATTCGCCGGCCTTGGATTGTGCCAGAAAACTCATCGAGATTACGCCCGGCTCAGAGCCACCCTTATAGCCGAGATAGCGCCATTTTCCGGCTGCAGCAGGCCCGATGCCGCTGTTCACCGCCATCACGTCACGTGCCGTCTGGCTGTTTGTCCGGCGCAGATTGTTGAGCAGCAAGGCGGTGTCTTCGGGTGAGGCGAACCACTCGATGCTTTCGATGGCGACCGGGCCTGATCCCAATTGCGACATATCGATCGCACCATAAGACAGCGCAGCGCGTTCGCTGGCCAGCAATTCACGCTGCCCGGCCTCGGTCGCTTTCTCAAACCGCTGGCGGAGCGCCGGATTGCTTTTGAGCGCAAAGGCCTCAACTGTGGTTAGCATCGGCAGAGCCCTGTCGGGCGCGCTATGACCAATGCTCGCCAGCTTGCCTTCGACAGCATCGCGCCCCAGTTCGCGCATCAGGGCGTCGGTCGCGGCATTGTCGCTTACCGAAATCATCCAGGTGGCCAATGTTTGCAGAGTCACGGGCGTGTCGAGCGGCCAGTTTTGTGTTCCAGCCGAACTGTGGTTGCGCACACCCAAAGGCACGACGTCGGACCAACGGCGTTGCCCCGCAGCAACCTGACTGGCCAGTTCGGCAAGGACGTAAAGCTTGAACGTCGAACCGGTGGCAAACTGACGGTTGGCATTCAACGCATGTAATGTCGTGGCTCCGTCGTCGGCCAGTTTTTTCACGATGAACCCGCTCGATCCGGGGAGTGCACTGAAATCAGCTTGTATCTTTTCGATACTGTCACCCTTGAGGGCAAAGCCCCTCGCAAGAAGGCCGGCTACTTTACTCGGAGCCGAAGGTTCGACGGTTAAATCTATGGTTGCAATTGCTTTTTCATACTCAACCTGAAGCGTTGCGCTGTTCGGCCCGTTGCGCTGGATCGCGGCGATTGCGAGTGCCTTGCCATATTGCGCGATAAAACTGTCAGAAATCGCCTTGAATTGTGCCGGTGGTACTGCGGTAAGGAAACTGGGCGTGAAATATTCCTCAACCGCCATTTCGCCATTGAGAACGGCAACCAGTTGTCCGGTACGAAGATCGAACGGGGAGGCAATGGTCGCTTGTGCGGTCGAGACTGGTTCGGTGCCCGATGCCGGTCCTGTCAAAGTCGAACACGAAACGGCAAGCAACAGGGCGATGGTCCGGAACTTGCGCATAAATCCTCCTCAAGCGTCGATGGCTTCCTCGTCCAGCGTTGTCGCATGTTCCTGAATGAAACGGAAGCGCGCCTCTGGGCTTTTGCCCATCAACTGATCGACCCGTTCCTTGACGGCAGCCTGTTTCTGATATTCGTGGGGCAAAGTGATGCGGATCAGCGATCGGGTTTTGGGATCCATCGTGGTTTCGCGGAGCTGGCCGGGGTTCATCTCGCCCAGCCCCTTGAAGCGTCCGACCTCGACCTTCTTGCCCTTGAACACGGTAGCTTCCAGTTCGGCACGGTGCGCATCGTCCTGCGCATAGGCGCTCTGGCTGCCCGCGGTCAGGCGATAGAGCGGCGGGCGGGCGAGGTAGAGATGACCGCGCTCGACGATCGCGGGCATTTCCTGGAAGAAAAAGGTCATCAGCAGCGTCGCGATATGTGCGCCATCGACATCGGCGTCGGTCATGATGATGATCCGGTCGTAGCGCAGATTGTCCGGATCGCAATCCTTACGCGTACCACAGCCTAAGGCGAGGCCCAAATCGGCGATTTCTGCGTTGGCGCGGATCTTGTCCATTGTCGCCGAAGCGACGTTCAGGATTTTACCACGGATCGGCAGGATCGCCTGCGTCTTGCGGTCACGCGCCTGCTTGGCGCTGCCGCCTGCGCTATCACCTTCGACGATGAACAATTCGGTGCCGTTGGGATCGTCCGACGCACAGTCGGTCAGCTTGCCGGGCAGGCGGACCTTTTTGCCGCTGGTTGCGGTCTTGCGCTTTACCTCGCGCTCGGCCTTGCGCTTCAGCCGGTCCTCGACCTTTTCGAGGATGAAGCCGAGCATCGCCTTGCCGCGTTCCATATTGTCGGTCAGGAAATGGTCGAAATGGTCGCGCACCGCATTTTCCACGAGCCGCGCGGCTTCCGGAGAGGTCAGCCGGTCCTTGGTCTGGCTCTGGAATTGCGGGTTGCGGATGAAGACCGAAAGCATCAGTTCGGCCTCATTGAAGATATCGTCAGCGGTGATCTGCGCCGCTTTCTTGTTGCCCACCAACTCGCCAAAGGCGCGCAGCCCCTTGGTCAGCGCTGCGCGCACACCCGCTTCATGCGTGCCGCCATCGGGCGTGGGGATTGTGTTGCAATACCAGCTGTAGCTGCCGTCCGAATAAAGCGGCCATGCCACGGCCCATTCGACGCGACCTTGGTCGTCGGGGAAGCTTTGGTTGCCGTGGAAGAATTCGCTGGTGACGCAGTTGCGCGTGCCCAATTGTTCTTTCAGATGATCGGCAAGCCCGCCGGGGAACTGGAATACCGCCTCCTGCGGTACATCGTCGCTCGCCAATTCGGGGTCGCATTTCCAGCGGATTTCAACGCCTGCAAAGAGATAGGCTTTTGATCTTGCGAGCTTGAACAGCCGTGTGGGCTTGAACTTCGCATCGGCGCCGAAAATTTCGGGATCGGGCGTGAAGGCGATGGTAGTGCCGCGCCGGTTCGGTGTCGGGCCCAGCTCTTCAAGCCCGCCCAACGCTGCCCCGCATGAGAAACGCTGACGGTAAAGCTGCTTGTTGCGCGCAACTTCGACAACCGTGTCGGTCGATAGTGCATTGACCACCGAGACACCCACACCGTGCAACCCGCCCGAGGTGGCATAGGCCTTGCCCTCAAACTTGCCGCCCGAATGGAGCGTGGTCATGATGACCTCGAGCGCCGACTTGCCTGGGAATTTGGGGTGCGGATCGACCGGGATGCCGCGACCATTGTCGGTGATGGTCAGGCGATTACCCACGCCAAGCATAATTTCGATGCGCGTCGCATGGCCGGCAACCGCTTCGTCCATACTGTTGTCGAGCACTTCGGCGGCGAGATGATGCAGCGCCCGCTCGTCGGTGCCGCCAATATACATGCCGGGTCGACGGCGAACAGGCTCCAGCCCCTCGAGAACCTCGATTGCCGAAGCATCATAACCGCCAGATTCAGAACCGGCGGGCAATGCGCCGCCGAACAGGTCTTCACTCATGGCTGACGCTATAGGCGCGGCGGAGTCCCCCGCGCAACCGTGACGCGGCTTTCCTCTGTGGAAATCGGTAAAGTCAGGCTTTCCCCGGGGGTGCCGCCAAGATCGCAAAGCTTCCGGTCGCCAGCGCGACCAGCTTTCCACCCTGTTCGATGCGTGAGGTCAGGTGCGCGATGCTGCGGCCTTTATTGTCGATCTGCGTCGCGCACCGGATTTCGCCGCCGCTCACCGGACGGAAATAGCTGATCTTGACCTCGATCGTCGCGCAAGCCTGTCCGGCCTCCAGCGTCGGGTAAAGTGCGGCACCCATGCCGGTATCGGCGAGTGCATAGATCACCGCACCATGTACCACGCCATGCGGGTTCATATGCTTGTGTTCGGCGGTGAGGGTTGCTGTGCTGCCGCCCTTGCCGTCAGGAGTGACGGCAAGATCGATCAGGTCAGCAAAGGGATGCGGGCGACTGGCCACGCGGCCCAGCTATCAGCGGACCCGCGGGCCGCCAAAGGGCATTGGCGGCGGCGCGCGGCGGACGCCACGCGGCAATTGCGCCTGATAGGCACGACCGCAATGTTCGACGCAATAGGGGAAGCCGGGGTTCACCGCTTCGCCGCAAAAATGGAAATCGGGTTCGCCCGGATGGCCCATCGGCCAGCGGCAGACACGGTCGCTCAAATCAAGCAGGCTGGTCTTGTCGGCGATTTCGGGGCTCGGCTTGGCCGGAACCAGACGGCGCGGCGGGGCAGGGGGGATCGGGGCCTGCTGGTCGCCGGGGCCCTGGCGCATGAAGCCGCCGGGTCCGATCGAGACGATCTTGGGCATATCCGTACGCGGCTGCGGGACGCTGGGCGTCGAATAAGTCGGGATGACGCGCTCGGTTGACCCCGACGAAGGTGCAGATTGACGCGGCGCTGCTGCCTTTTCGACGGGCTTTGCCTTGGGCTTCGGCGCAGGCTTGGCTTCGCCTTCATTGGCCTTCACCGGTGACGGACGCGATTTGAGACCAAGACGGTGGGCCTTGCCGATCACGGCGTTGCGGCTCACCCCGCCCAGCTCGTCAGCTATCTGGCTGGCAGTCAGGCCCTTTTCCCACATGGTTTTCAGGCGGTCGATCCGTTCGTCGGTCCAGGACATCGAAAACTCCAAACATTCTGCCAAGCAGCGTGAAAGCGGCGCTTGTTGCAATTAGATATAAAAGCGCCTTGCCGCGCAAGGGGCAAGCCGATAGTCGATTGTGCGATGACTAGCAACAAATCTAATGTCGCCGCTGCCGAGGTTCAAGCCGAACCTGCCGAACGCTTGATCCGCACCGTCAACTGGATCGGCCTGAAAACACTGTATCTGAAAGAAGTACGCCGCTTCATGAAGGTGCAGTTGCAGACCATCTGGGCGCCCGCGATCACGACTCTGCTCTACCTCATCATTTTCACCGTTGCTTTGGGCGGGGTGAAGCCTTCGGTGCTGGGGGTGCCCTTTGCCGATTTCATCGCGCCGGGCCTGATCATCATGGGAATGATGCAGAACAGCTTCGCCAATAGCAGCTTCTCTTTACTGGTGGGCAAGATCCAGGGGACGATCGTCGACTATCTGATGCCGCCCTTGTCGAACCTCGAATTGCTGATCGCGATGGTAGGGGCGGCGGTGACCCGTGCGATCATGGTGGGCTTTGCCGTCTGGTTGGCCATGGCGCTGTGGCCAGGGGTGGGGGTTACCCCTGCCCATTATGGGGCGGTGATCTGGTTCGGCCTGATGGGATCGACATTGCTCGCCCTCATCGGTGTAATCACCTCGATCTGGGCCGAAAAATTCGACCATGCAGCGGCGATTGCCAATTTCGTTGTCGCGCCTGCTGCCTTGCTGTCGGGTACATTCTACTCGGTCGACAAGCTGTCACCCGCGTTTCAGGCAATCAGCCATGCCAACCCGTTTTTCTATGCAATTTCGGGCTTCCGCTATGGCTTTATCGGCACGGCTGACAGCCCCGTGCTGTTTGGTGGCCTGTTGCTGCTCGGCATCAATCTGTTGCTGGGCATCATCGCTTATGCACTGCTGCGTTCGGGCTGGAAGCTGCGGAGCTAGAAAATGTCCGGCATCATCCTGTTCGATTATTGGCGTTCCTCCGCCAGCTACCGCGTTCGCATCGCGCTCAACCTGAAGGGCGTCGCTTACAGCGCAGTTCCCACCAACTTGCTCGATGCCTCGCACAAGAAACCGGACTATGTCGCGCGCAACCCGCAGGGGTTTGTGCCGATGCTTTCGATCGACGGGCATGATCTGACGCAAAGCCTGGCGATTATCGATTATCTGGATGCCAACTATCCCGATCCGCCAATGGTATCCTCCGATCCGGCGGAGAGGGCGAAGACATTGGCGCAGGCACTGGTGATTGCGGCCGACATCCACCCGCTCAATAATTTGCGCGTGCTGGGCCGGTTGAAATCGCAATTCGGCGCCGATGATGCGGCGGTGGCGGAATGGTATCGTCACTGGATAGTTGAAGGCTTCACCGCGCTGGAGGTGATGGCCCCCGAAACCGGCCTGTTCGGCGGTGCGCAACCCAACCTCGCCGATGCCTGCCTCGTCCCGCAAATGGCCAATGCGCGGCGGTTCGATACGCCGTTGGACGCGTTCCCGAAACTGGTGCGGATTGATGCGGAGCTGCGCGCTATTGAGGCTTTTGCCAAGGCGGCGCCGGAGGCGGTGAAGCCGGAATGAGATATGCACCTTTAATTAGCGTTCTGTGCCTCGTGGTGCCGGGCTTGCCGGCCTGGGGGCAGGGCAATGTAATGGAGGGCTGCTATGTCCCGCCGGATCCCGAAACCGGGGAACAGCCGATCCTGGTAAATGACTGCACAATTTCGGTCACCGGCAATCTGGGGAGATCGTTGGCCGAACGAACCGAGTCAATTCTCACCAGCCGTCATATCGTGACCAACGACGTAGAGCGGGAATTGGGGCTTGCCGGGGAGTTTCAGCAATTCAGGCGATCAGATTCCCGATCTGCAAACCCTACCAGTCAGGGCGTAACTATGCGGGGGCTTGGCGGGAATGCCGCTTCGCGGACCTTGCTCTTTCTCGATGGCATCCCGCAGGCCGATCCCTTTGGTGGCTGGGTAGCATGGCCGGGTTATGATGCGCTGGAGATTTTGAGCATAAGGTTAAGGAAAGGGGGCGGGTAACCCTCAGTCGGACCGGGTTCTATTGCGGGCGTGATTGAACTTGATAGCCGGAAAATCCAGGGGCAATCGTCGCTTGGCTTAGGTTTTGGTAGCCGCGATAGTGTCGATGCATTGGGGCGGGTTGTGTCGCGGTTGGGTGACGGCTGGCTGACCGTAGGCGCCAGCTATTCCCGAAGCGATGGCTTTGTTCCTGTGATCAAAAGCCAGCGTGGGGCCGTTGATCATGGCGCGGCCTACGAACAAGCCGGGATTTCATTCCAGGCTACTGCGCCGGTCGTGGACGATATTGACCTTCAGGCAAATTTGCGCGCCTATTTTGACAATCGAAATCGTGGCGTCGATTTCTCCCGCAACACAAATGATGGCGTGGACGCCAGCCTTAAAGTGTCGAACCGCAAGGGCGGTTGGCAGTGGTCGGCAACCAGCTATATCCAGCTGCGTGATTTTTCATCGGAATTCGGGGCCGTGTCTGTCGATCGCTCGACCGTCACGCCAACATTGGATCAATTTGCAACGCCGTCAAACGGAATGGGGCTGCGTTTCGAAATTCGACCGCCTCATGATGAGACGTGGGAATTTAGAGCTGGCGGTGAGTGGCGCCGTACCCTTGGAGAGACCCGCGAAAATTTCACCTATGTTGCAGGACGCCCTACGCGGTTTAGGACGGCCGGCGGTTCGGCGGATACGGTTGGCGGATTTGCTGAACTCTCAATTGCCCCGACCGAGCAATTCAAGCTGTCTGCCGGTGGACGATTTGACAGCTGGCATTTGGACGACGGTTTCCGTCGCGAAGTGAATATCGGTGGGGATGTTCGATCGGATGATCGTTTCATATCGCGCGCAGATGGCGAATGGAGCGGGCGTGCCGGGGTGGATTGGTCACCGTTAAACAGGGTGAATATAGGCGCGTCAATGTACAGATCATGGCGCTTGCCGACTCTGAATGAGTTATACAGGCCATTCAGGGTGGGCGCCGATGCAACCGCTGCCAATGCCGCATTGGCGCCAGAGCGGCTCTCGGGCTTTGAACTTGTTGCAGGATATTACTCGACGCGGCTGACTCTCGAAGCGCTATATTTCGACAATCGTTTGAAGGGGGCGATTGCAAATGTGTCGGTTGCAAACGGACCAGGAAACTTCCCCGGTGTCGGTTTTGTTGCGGCAGGCGGTGTTTATCGGCAACGGCAGAATCTTGATGCTATCCAATCGCGCGGTCTCGAGCTTTATGGTAGTATAATGATAGCCTATGTATTGGATCTCAGTGTGTCCTACAGTCTGATCGACGCGCAAGTCGAAGCTTCAGGCATAGCGGCATCGCTTGACGGATTGAGGCCAGCGCAAGTCGCCCGCCATTCGGGTCGTATCGCTTTGACATATGATGATATGCGTGATGATCGCGGGACTTTGAGCATCCGTTACATCGGCAAGCAATTTGAAGACGATGCCAATAGTCGGGCCCTTGGTGCGGCGACCGTTGTCGATTTTGCCTTGGCAAAGAAAATAAGGAAGAACTTGTTTTTAGAAGTGCGCGGAGACAATCTTTTCAACACGCGGGTCGAAGCAGCAATTTCGGGCACTGGCATCATCGAACGCGCCACCCCGCGCACCCTTTGGCTTGGCGCAAGCTGGAAATTTGATTAGCGTTGGGTCATGTCGCAACGCAAACTGACCCTTGGCGAATTCCTGCCTTACCAGCTTTCGATAACTTCGAATGCGGTCAGTGATCTGATCGCGCGGAGTTATCGGGGACGCTTTGGTCTCAAAATCCCCGAATGGCGGGTGATGGCGGTGCTCGGTGAAAAGGGCAGTGCCACCCAGCGCGAATTGGTCGCGGCGACGCAGATGGACAAGGTCACGGTCAACCGCGCCTCCAAGGCGTTGGACGAACGGGGGCTGATCGGGCGGGCGCCGAATGAGACCGACGGGCGCTCGCACCACCTTGCGCTGACCGCGGTGGGCAAGGAACTCTACGACCAGATCGTGCCGCTGGCGCTCTCGGTCGAATCCGAGATTGAGGGCATTTTGGGCAATGAAGAGGCAGCGCAGCTCGCCGGGCTCCTCGCCAAGCTGCGCGCGCGGGTGAGCGAGATGGAGCGCAAGGCGGATTGAACGGCGCTTGCGCAAAATAGTTTCATTTGATACTAAATGCGCAGATTCGCACCTGCTCCGGGTGTCAACTTTGTCAGTTTTGAGCGAGGCCCACCCCAAATGCCCGATCTGTTTGAAAACCCCCTCGGCCTTGATGGCTTCGAATTTGTCGAGTTTAGTGCCCCCGAAAAGGGCATCCTCGAACCCGTATTCGAAAGCATGGGCTTCACCCGCGTTGCCCAGCACCGTTCAAAGGATGTGCACCTGTGGCGGCAGGGTGAAATCAACCTGATTGCCAATTACGAACCGCGCAGCCCCGCTGCTTATTTCGCTGCGGAACATGGCCCCAGCGCCTGCGGCATGGCCTTCCGCGTCAAGGATGCCGCCAAGGCTTACAAGGAAGCGATCGAGCGCGGAGCGGAGCCGGTCGAAAGCAAGACCGGCGTGATGGAACTGCGCATACCGGCAATCAAGGGGATCGGCGGTGCGTTCATCTATCTGGTCGATCGATATGCCACGCTCGAAAATCCTGATGCGTTGTCGATTTACGATATCGACTTCGTCTTTTTGCCGGGTGTCGAGCACTTCCCTGTCGGAGCAGGTTTCAAGTCGATCGATCACCTCACGCACAATGTCTATGGTGGCCGCATGGCGCATTGGGCAGCCTGGTATGAGCGGATCTTCAACTTCCGCGAAATCCGCTATTTCGACATCAAGGGCGAATATACCGGTCTGACCTCAAAGGCGATGACCGCGCCTGATGGCAAAATCCGCATCCCGCTCAATGAAGAGGGCAAAGCCGGTGGTGGGCAGATTGAAGAATATCTGCGCGCCTATAATGGCGAAGGTATCCAGCATATCGCGCTGATCTGTGACGATCTGGTTGCCTGCTGGGACAATCTCAAGAAACTCGGCGTGACTTTCATGACCCCGCCGCCTGACACTTATTATGCGATGCTCGAACAGCGGTTGCCCGGCCATGGCGAACCGGTTGATGCGCTTAAATCACGCGGCATCTTGCTCGACGGGACGACTGAAGGTGGTACACCGCGATTGCTACTCCAAATCTTCGCACAGCCCGAAATCGGCCCCGTCTTCTTCGAATTCATCCAGCGTCGCGGCGATGAAGGCTTCGGCGAAGGAAATTTCAAGGCATTGTTCGAGAGCATCGAGCGCGACCAGATCGAGCGCGGTGTATTGGAGGTGGCGGAATGACCGTTCCTTTCAAGACCGACCGCATCCACCACGTCGCCTATCGCTGCAAGGACGCGAAGGAGACCGTGGAGTGGTATGCCCGCGTGCTGGGTTTCACCTACACCACGGCCTTTGCAGAAGATCATGTGCCGTCGACCGGCGAATATGATCCCTATATGCACATCTTCCTCGATTGCGGCGGTGGCAACGTCCTCGCCTTTTTCGAACTGCCCAACCAGCCGGAGATGGGTCGTGATGAAAAGACCCCTGCCTGGGTGCAGCATTTGGCGTTCAAGGTCGCGGATTTCGAAACGCTGAAGGCGGCGAAGGCGCATATCGAATCGCTGGGTATCGATGTGATCGGGCCGACCTATCACGGCATATTCCGTTCCATCTATTTTTTCGATCCGAACGGACATCGGCTGGAACTGGCCTGTGATATCGGCACTCAGGAACAATATGCAGAGCTGAAGCGCGTAGCGCCGATGATGCTCGATGATTGGAGCAAGACCAAGACAGCCCCGCGCCACGCCGAATGGCTACACAAGGAACCGATCGAAGCTTCTGAATAAAAGTGCGGTCAGGTTGTGATGTTGGCGGCGCGCCCGACCTTGGGCGTCTCGGTTTTGGGCATGCGCGCTTCAAGCGCATCGAGCCAGATCCGCGCCTTGTCACCGATGAAAAGCTGCGGGTCCGAGGGGACAAGCCCGCGTCCGGCCTCCCACAGGGTTATCAACGACCGCGCCTCGTCATTGGCCTTTTCAAGGCTCTGCGGCTTGCGCAGCGCAGTGTTGACAAAGGCATCGCCAAAGAAGGTCCAGTCATTGCCCGGATTGCAGCCGAACGAAGTCCTTTGAGAGGAGGCGGCTGTGACAATAACCGACTGATCGCCGTTGAGTACAGGTACGAAAACGCCGGAAAAGCAGGCGGAAAGGATAATCAGACGCCGCTGGATGCCCAGATCATCCAGCATTGCTGCCAGCCGCTTGGGCGCAATCATTCCGACCGCGTTATTCCCGTCACGATAAACCAGCCCCAATTTGGGGTCGCCATGGGTGGTCGCAAAGAGGACGAGGACGTCTTCCTTCACATTCATTTTTGCGGCAACCGCTGCCAGAGCAGTGGCCAGATTGGGGGGCGATCCTTGCGGGGTGCCGATCGTTTCTTTCCCGGCACCGGCGGCAAGGAATATCGATCGACCGGTCGCTCCATAGCGGCGCGTCAGCACCTTCTGCGCTTCACCGGCTTCGCGACCAAACACCGGATCGGAATCAAGGCCGATCGACACCACATAGGCGTCGATGATGCCCTGCCGCTGGGGTTGCAAAGTCGCAAGCGCGGAGGACAGGCGGCGATGCTGCACATAGTGCCAGGCCGCACTGCGGTTCTGCTCCATCGACCAGCCATTTTCCGCCGCCTCGCGGTTGTTGAAACCGACCTGACCGGTCGAAGGACCGGCCATTGCGGTTGCAACAAGAAGTGCGGCGGCGAGCGTTTTCCATCGCATAGCCACAGTCTCCCCAACTTCGATAGTCTAGGCAGGATATTGCGATTGCCGCAAGCCCGTAATCCAGTCATGATGAAACACCAAAACAGGATGCCTTTATGAAACTAGCCTCACTGAAATCTAGTCGCGACGGAAAACTTGTGGTCGTGTCAAATGACCTCGCCTGGTATGCCGATGCCAGCCATATCTGCCCGACAATGCAGGCCGCGCTCGATAATTGGGAACGTATTGCGCCCAAGCTGGAGGCGCTGGCAACCGATCTTGAGCATGACGTAATCCCCAAAGAGCGCTTTCATGAACATGATGCAGCGTCACCCTTGCCGAGGGCCTATCAATGGGCCGATGGTTCGGCTTATGTGAATCATGTTGCTTTGGTTCGCCAGGCGCGTGGTGCGGAAATGCCGGAAAGTTTCTGGCATGACCCGCTGATGTACCAGGGCGGATCGGACGGTTTTCTGGGCCCGCGCGACGATATACCGCTTGGCGATGTCGCCTGGGGCTGCGACATGGAAGCGGAAGTTGTGGTCGTAACCGGCGACGTGCCGATGGGCGTGAGCGCGGGTGAGGCGAGGGACTATATCCGGCTTGTGGGTCTCACCAACGATGTGTCGCTGCGCGGCCTCATTCCAGACGAGCTTGCCAAGGGCTTCGGCTTTTTCCAGTCAAAACCGGCCAGCGCCTTTTCACCCGTATTCGTAACGCCTGAAGCTCTGGGCAATCGCTGGGACGGCGGAAAGCTGCATGGTGCGTTGTGCGTCGACCTCAATGGTCAGCCCTTGGGCCGCGCCGATGCCGGCGTCGACATGACATTCGATTTTGGACAGCTCATTGCCCATGCGGCAAAGACGCGGAACCTGTCAGCGGGAACGATCATTGGCTCGGGTACGGTATCGAACCGCGACGCAGATGGTGGCCCGGGCAAGCCCATTGGCGAAGGCGGTCTCGGTTATAGCTGTCTGGCTGAGGTGCGGACGATTGAAACGATCCAGGGTGGAAAACCCGTCACACCTTTCATGAAAGCAGGCGATACCGTCCGCATCTGGATGGAAGATGAGAAACACCATCCGATTTTCGGGGTGATCGAACAGACCGTCGTCGCATATTGAATCAAAAAAGGCGGGAGGAAGATCCCGCCTTTTCTGTTTGAGTTCCGATCAGCCTATTTCTTGGCAAAGGCATCGCCGATCGAGCAGGCTGCCGGTCCAAGGATCACGATGAACAGTGTCGGCAGAATGAAAAGGATCAGCGGCACCGTCATGATCGCGGGAAGGCGGGCAGCCTTTTCTTCGGCACGCATCATGCGTTCGTTACGGAATTCAGCCGAAAGCACACGCAGAGCCGAAGCGAGCGGCGTACCATATTTCTCAGTCTGGATCATGGTCGTGACCACGCCCTTCACCGAGTCCAGATCGACACGATAAGCTAGGTTTTCGAATGCCATGCGACGCTCAGTCAGGAAGCCGAGCTCGATTGCCGTGAGGGCGAACTCGTCACCCAGTTCGGGAAAGCCGCGGCCAAGTTCCTTTGCTACGCGATTGAAGGCAGAGTCGACCGTCAGACCGGCTTCGGCGCAGATGACAAGCAAGTCGAGCGCATCGGGCAGGCCCTTGCGGATCGCATCGGTTCGTTTCTGGATCAGGTTGCCGAGATAGATGTCTGCTGCCTTGTAGCCCAAAATTGCCATGGCAGCGAACACCGCAAAACGCTTGAATGGTGTCCAATCGGCCAGGCCACCCATGCCGTAAATCCAGAACAAGGCTCCGCCGCCGAGGAGGATCGGCCCGACAAGCCGACTGAAGATCACTGCAACCGCAAGTTCCTTGCGGCGGATGCCGGCTTGCGCCAGTTTTTGCTGCGCGACCTTGATCTGATCATCTTGCAACACCTTGAGCGACGACAGCAACTGGCGCATTTTGTCGGTCGTTTCGGTGTTGCGCACCAGCTTGGCACGCTTCTTTGCGGTCGATGCCGAAATTCCAGCCTTTAACTGCTCGCGACGTTCGTTCAACGCCTTGACGCGCTTGGTCATCGGGTCGCGAACTGTCACAGCCGCATAGATGGCAAGTATCACCGCAAAACTGGCAATCGCTGTCATCAATGTGGCGACCCACATGACGTCGATACCCATGATTTCGGGTCCAGGAGGTTGAGCGCTGTTCATCTTTCTCGGTCCTGTCCCTTAGATTTCAAAGCTGACCATTTTGGCCATGATACCAACACCAATGCTCATCCAGACCAGTCCGACTATGCCGGCGATCATCAGGCGTTGTTCGACAAAGAAGCCGCCCAGATATTCCGGGTTTACCGACCAGACGAGCGCGAAGACGATGAAAGGCAGCGAGCCGACGATATAGGCCGACGCTTTGGATTCGGATGACATGGCGCGAATCTTCAGCTTCATCTGCGCGCGTTTGCGCAACACATCGGCGAGGTTTGACAGCGTTTCCGCAAGATTGCCGCCGGTTTCGCGCTGAATGGCAAGAGTGATTACGAAGAACTGGAATTCAGGTGTGCCAAGGCGCTCTGCTGTATCCTGCAGTGCATCCTCCATGGTTTTGCCGATCTTGATCTTTTCTGTAACGATCTTGAATTCTTCGCCAACGGGACCCGGGATTTCGCGGGCAACGACGCCGAGCGTTTCACCAACCGGAAGTCCTGATTTCAAACCGCGAACGAGCAATTCGATCGCTTCCGGAAATTTTGCCGTGAAATCATTTATGCGTTTGCGGATCAGGTAACTGACGGAAAAGTGCGGCACGGCCAGGGCGAGAAAAGTCGCTCCGCCAAGAGCGAGCAACATCGGCGCTCCCCGAATCGTCAAAATTCCGAACATGGCGACAAAAATCCCGCCACTGACGTAGAGATACTGGTTGAGCCCCCATTTTTTGCCCGTCTGTTGAAGGCGCAGGCGCAGGCGATCGGTCACGCTCATTTTCGTGCCTTCGGTGAACATGATCGGTCGGCGCGCGGCCACTGCCTTGCGCATTTGTTGCTCAAGCTTGGCGTCAACCGAGTCCGAATGGCGGATTTTCACCGCACTTAGCCGTCGACTGGCTGCTTTCCCCGTTGCAGGTCCTGCAAAGGCAAATCCCAAAAGGATGAGCGAGGCCACCAAACCAAAAATGAGAACCAGATTGTTCATCTTTTACCGCCTCTGCCTCATTTGGAGTTCCTTGTCGGAACGCCAGTGTGGCATTCGAGTGTTATTTTTTTGCCAACAGCGATTTGAAACCGGCCATCATCGATTTTTTCGACGATGCGGCTTTGGTTTCGGTTGCCTCTTCTTCGGGAACGCCGGTTGACTTGATCATATCAGTCAAAGCCACAATGCCCGAGGCCACCTTGCTCGAACGGACAGAGTCGACCAGCGGTTTGCCGAGTTTGGCGGCCTGCGCCGTTGCTTTTGAGTCCAGCGGGATTACGAGATCAATCTTGCGCTCAATCGAGCTTTCAAAATCCTTGCGTGAAATCTCGATGCCGCCGGCTTGGGCTTTGTTGGCAACAACGATCGTCTGGCAAGACGGTGCATTTGCGCGCAGCCATGCAAGCAGGCGAATGGCATCACGCGCCGAAGCCAGTGTCAGTTCGCAGACAATCACTGCCACATTCACATCGTGCAAAAGATGCGGGTAAGCGATCAACATGTTGCGTGGCAGATCGATGACCGTGTTCTCGAACGCTGCCCGGAATTCTTCCTGCAACTGGAAGAAGGCCGATCCGTCTGTCATGATGGGGCTGCTGATCGCAGCTTCAGCTGACAGGATGGAAAGCTTGTCATTGGCCTTGATTGTTGCGCGCTCGATGAAAAGCCCGTCGATGCGGCTCGGATTGTCGATTGCGTCGGTCAACCCGCGGCCCGGCTCCAGATCCAACGCCAGAGCGCCGGTGCCGAAGTGGACGTCGAGATCGAGAAGGCCCGTCAGGTGGCCCATGCGTTCAGACAGCAACCAGGCAATCGAAGTTGCGATGGTCGATGCCCCTACGCCGCCGCGCGTACCGATAACTGCGGTCGACAGGTGCGGATGTTCCTTGGCTCCGTCGTCGTGCTTTGGCGCGTTGAGGATCATCTGGGCATGTGTCACGGCATCGCGAAGCGCATCGGGACTTACTGGCTTAAGCAGATAGTCCTGCAGGCCTGAAAGCATGAGATCGCGGTACAACCGAACGTCGTTGACCTGACCCATCGCGATAACGACGGTTCCGGGTTCGCAAACTTCGGCCAGTCCATTGATGTCCGAAATCGGGTCGCCCGATTCCGACAGGTCTACGAGCAGAATCTGCGGGCTGGCTGATACCGACAGCGATTGAACGGCGTTGCGCAAGCCGCCCTTGAAGGCCTTTTCCTGCGGCCACCCCATGTCGTCGCAAACAGTGCGGACAACATCGAGAGTCAGGTCATCGCAAACATAGGCAGTGAACGGATCTCTGGCACCGGCCGAGACACTTTTAAATGGTGCGTTCATTAGTTTGCGCCTCCGGATTTCTTGCGCGATCCACCCCGGCTGTTTTCAGGAGTGGACTCGCGGCCGCGTACTAGATCTTCGGGATCGGCAACCATCGCAGCAAGATTGCTGTTCGTAGCGCATCCGTAGTTGGGATGGTTGCTGGAGTTGTAATTGGCCTCGGTGGTTTTGGTCCAATTCGGGCAATTGGGCACACTCGCCGTCGAGCGGGTCACGACTACCCTGGCAGTACCCGGCACCACATTGCCAGCCGTGACCGGCGCCGTCTCGCTTAACAGCAAACCATGCTTGGCCGCGAGGTCACTCACCGCTTGCTTGGTTGCTGCATCGGGGTAGCTATCGCCAAAATCCACGGCAATGCGGTCGCCAAATCGCAGTTTCATGGCCTCAAACCATTCTGCGATACGGTTTTGTTCGAATGACGAGAGTCCAGCGCTGCCATCGACATTCACGTCGAGGGCGTAGTTGTTGCGCTGAACCACCGGTTGGTTGGTCGAGTACATCGACGTATTCGAGCCAGTTGCGCCGCATCCGGCGAGCGTGAAGGCCAAAGTTGCCGTCAAGATTAGTTTTGCACGCATGTTCATGCTCCTCACGTCGCTCAATTGAAGCTGAAGCCGGGTGCTGACCCTGCTTCACCGGATTGGGATTTCTTGGCCTGCTTGGTGCTGATCGCCGGAGCAGCTTCGCTTACGGTACCGAACTCCGGGCCCTTCACATTGTCGGGCGCAACAGTCGGCATCGGGCGTTCAGCAGATCCGGTCAAATTCGACGCGGTCTTGTTGAGCAGGATGCGCTCCAGATCAGACGGAGTATTGTATCCGTCGGTCGGCAGCTTGATTTCTGATTCTGAGACCGGCTTCACCAGATAGGGCGTAACGACGATGACCAGTTCGGTCTCGTTGCGCTTCCAGCCATTTGACTTGAACAGGGCACCGAGAACCGGAACATCTCCCAAGCCCGGATATTTATCGACCGAAGTGTTGGCCGAGTTTGAGAGCAGTCCGGCAATCATGAAGCTCTGGCCAGAACCCAGTTCGACCGTCGTTTCCGCCATGCGTGTGGTGATCGCCGGTATTTCGGTTCCTGCGATGCGAACAGCGCCTTGTGACGAGATATCCGAGACCTCCGGGCGCACCCGAAGGAGGATGCGGCCGTCAGACTGGACGGTTGGGGTGTAGCGCAGGCTGACACCAAAATCACGGAACTGCACGGTGGTCGCGCCAAAATTGTCCGCTACCGGTATCGGAAACTGCCCGCCCGCAAGAAATTCTGCGGATTCACCAGAGATAGTGGTGAGATTAGGTTGAGCAAGCGTGGTCGAAAGACCGGCGCGCTCGGCAATGTCAAACGCAGCTGCGACATCGATACCGAACAATTTGCCCGCGAGGTTCAGCACATTGCTTCCTACCGGGTTATTGAAGGTATATTGCGTCCCGCCAGTAATAAACTGACCGGTCGCTGGGTTGAAAGGCAACGAGATTGAGCCTGCGGGAAGGCCGTACAGCGATGACGCATCCAGGCGCGGAAAGGCGCTGGTGTTGAGATCGCCAATGGTACCCACGCTGCGACCGCGGCCGACGCCAAAGACAAGGCCATTGCCGTCATTGTCACGAGTTGTGAAATTTGATGCAATTTCCTTGGCCAGCGAACGGCTGACTTCCGCAATCCGGACCTGCAGATTGACCTGCATTGGAACGGCGGTCTTCAGTCGGCTGACGACTTTTGTCGCATCGCCAACAAACGCCTGAACGAGTGTTTCAGCTTCCTGAACATCTTCAGGTTGGGCGACCGTACCAGTTAGCAGTACCACACCGTTCATGGTCGAAACCTTGATGTCGGCTTCGGGCATTGCGAGCAGCAGCATCTGATCAACCGAGTCGAGGTTGTTGCCTACCCGGATAGTGGCAGAGTAGATTGTCCGTCCTGCAGCATCTGTTGCATAGACGGTCGTTTCGCCTTGCCCTTTTCCGAGGATGTAGAGCTGCCGGGGGCTGCGGACATCGACATCGGCGATCGTCGGGTTAGAAACAACAACGTCGGATACCGAAGAGCCCAGATTGATCTGCTCGCCACGACCGACCGACAGAACGATCACGCGGCCGCCGGTTTTGGATGCAGCGGGATCGGCCTTTGCAGGTGCCGCGCTGGCAACGGTGGAAATGGAGGCAGCGAAGATAATCGCTGCGGCACCGGATTTCATGAGTGATTTGATGGTCATTATATTACCTCCGGTCCACATTGACTTCTTCGACAGCACCGGCGCGAGAGACGCGGACGACGCTGCCACGGCGAACCTGTTCGATCTGTTTTTCAACTTTCACTGCTTCTGCCGCAATCTGCACGGGCGTGATCGCGGGAAGGCTGCTACGCTGGAAACGTGAGACATCGCCGCCGGTTGCATAGGTGCTCGGGCCTGCAGTCGGTTGCTTCTGAACCGAGGCGAGGAACTTTTCTTCTTCCTCAGCAGTTGCGCCCTTGGGCAATTTCACATCGCCCGATGCCAGCGCCATTTCGAGCTCGGCTGCGTTGTCGGCGAGCGAACGGAGCGAGAGACTGATCGTACCGATCGTCTGCGCCACGGCGATTTTTTCTGCAATGCGCGGCGTCACTTCGATGGTCACCAACTTGTACTTCGAAGGAATGCTATTGCCTTTTTCATCGACGCTTGGTGTCGAGCGCTGGTCAGTTGCCAGGACGCGAAGGTTGCGGATGATGGTTTCCGAAACTTTCAAGGGCTGACCAGTGCCTGCACCGCTTACATTCTGGGTCAGGACAAGGTCCACACGGTCACCTGGAAAGACAAAGCCCGAAACACCAGTGAGTGTAGAGACTGGAACCGATACCGCACGCATGCCCGGTCCAAGTGCCGCAGCAAGGAAACCACGATCGCCAGGAGCGACAAGCGAACCTTGGGTAATCGGCTGTCCGGCTGTAATCGGATTGCGCACAACCGTGCCGACCAATGTGGTCGTCTGGTCAGGCTCGCCGTCTTTCTTGATGAAATAGGCTTCCTCGATCAGCTCTTCCGGCCACGGTTGATAGCGAATGCTGTCTGCAGTCAGAATTGTTCCAACCGGCAATGCCCGCGTTGCAACGATGACCTTTGGGCCAGTGGCGACGGGTTTTTGTGCAACCGCTTGGGGTGCGCCTCCGCCCGAGAACATGCTGCGCGCCATAAACGCGGTGACTGCGGCTATCAGCAGCGCGCAGACCAGCAAGATTACTTTTTTCCTATCCATGACGAACAAGCTCCTGAACGGTCCCCTGAATGAGACAGCTAATCACCTAAAATGGTTAAAAAACTGTTCACCGGCGCACCAAAGGCCGGCGAGCGAAATTGCGACGCCATATGGAATGCGGACGTGACCGCTTCCTTTTCGTATCTTGTGAACGATGAAGAAAATTATGGTTACCAGCGCGCCGAGCAAACTGGCGTTGAAAACAAATTTGATGACGACCAATGGCGGAAACCACAGGGCGACTGCCGCGAACAATTTCACGTCGCCACCACCCATCATGCCGAAGTAGAAAAATAGCGCGAAGAACAGGAAAGTCGCGATTCCTGCGCCGAGATAATAGCCAATTTCAGGCCAGGTGAATGTCCCGGTCGCAAGCCAGTAAAGAGGAGCGGCGAGCGCGATCGATGCGGTCACCCAATTGTAAATAAGGCGGTGCCGAATGTCGGAATAGATCGACACCAGCAGGCCGATTGCCAAGCCGCCAAGCAGCGCGTAAGCGAAAAAATTCTGGTCCATATTGCCGCACTGTTAACCATCAGAACTTTCTAAAAGGTAACCATGCCTGAAGCCCAAACGGAAACGATACGGCGTGCCATCCCGAGTTATGCGCACGAAGGATTCTGGACTGCGCCGGATGGCTGGCGGATTCGGCGGATAGATTGGCCCTCGTTGAACGGTGATGGTGAAGGCATATCCGAAGCGCGCGGATCGATGCTTTTTCTGCCCGGTCGGGGCGATCATTATGAGAAATATCTTGAAACGCTGGACCATTTTGCCCGTTCAGGCTGGCAGGTGACGGCGATTGACTGGCGCGGGCAGGGCGGTTCAGGACGACTGCTCGGGGATCCGCATATCGGCCATGCCGATGATTTTTCGACCTGGATTTCGGACCTGGGTGCGTTTTGGCGCGAATGGAAAACCCAAGGGCCGGGGCCGCATATAGTGGTTGCCCACAGTATGGGCGGGCATTTGGTCATGCGCGCGTTATGCGAAAAAGCAATAGATCCGGATGCTGTCGCTTTATCGGCACCTATGTTGGGTATCCAGACGATGGGGCTGCCTTATGCGGTGCATCACGCAGTTGCCAAACTGCTTCGCGCCCTTGGCAATCCGGAAAGGGCCGCGTGGAAGGAAGGTGAGAAACCCGGATCACCACTGAATGCGCGCGCCAAGATACTGACACATGATTCGGCCCGTTATGCGGACGAACTGTATTGGTGGCAGAAACGACCGGAGGTGCGGCTTGGACCGCCGAGCTGGCATTGGGTCGAACGGGCAATTGCTTCAACGCGCCAGTTGAACGCGCCCGGAATCATGGAAGGGGTAACCGTACCTATCTTGCTGTTGGCGACAACTGCCGATCATCTTGTCGATACCAAAAGGGTCATTCGCGATGCGAAAAGGCTGCCGAATAGCGAGTTGGTCTTATTTGGTAATGAGGCTGCGCATGAACTTTTGCGCGAAACCGACCCTGTCCGCGACAAATGTATTGCCGCCATCGAAAACTTTCTCGATCGCAAAGCGCCCAAATCATGAATCGTTTCGATGTTGCCATTGTCGGCGCCGGAATGGCGGGCGCCAGCCTTGCGGCCGAGATTGCACCGTCGAAATCAGTTTTGCTGCTAGAGGCAGAGGAATTCCCCGGTTATCATTCAACGGGCCGCTCGGCGGCGTTCTGGAGCGAAACCTATGGTGGGCCGGCTATCCAGCCGCTGACAACAGCCTCCTACCAGTTCCTCTCAACCCCTCCTGCAGAGTTTTCCGAACGTGGATTTTTGACCCCGCGCGGCGCTCTGCATATCGGGACGGCAGAATGCCATTCAATCGCTGAGGACATGCAGGCAGATTTTGCTGCGAGCTCGGTTGCTCTCGAGAAACTATCCGCCAATCACATCGAGCGACATCTTACGGGACGCAGAGACGGCTGGGACCTCGCCTTATGGGAGCCTGATTGTTGTGACATCGATGTTGCAGCCTTGCATCAGGCATATCTTGGGGCGGCCAGACGGCTTGGTTGTGAAATTCAATGCAGGGCTCCTGTAAGGGCACTGGCCTTTGTCGATGGCTGTTGGTCAATCAAGACCGCTGCCGGTCAGTTTGAGGCCGAAATGGTGGTCAATGCGGCCGGTGCATGGGCAGATATGATTGCGGAACTCGCGGGCATCCGGCGACTGGACATCCAACCCTATCGGCGCACAGTCGTGCAAATCGAAATTGCTCCTGCCGCACCTGCCGATTTGCCACTCGTCGTCGGACTCGACGGAAGTTTCTACTTTAAACCCGATGCCGGTGGGCGGTTGTGGGTAAGCCCGCATGATGAAATCGCGACACCGCCATGCGATGCCGCGCCCGAGGAGCTTGAAGTTGCAACCGCGCTTGATCGCTTCGAGCAAGTGGTTGACTGGAAAATCAAGCGGATAGAGCGCAAATGGGCAGGTTTGCGCAGCTTCGCACCGGACAGGAGGCCGGTAATCGGGCGGGATCCGCGGAACGAGCAATTTTTCTGGCTTGCCGGGCAAGGCGGCTTTGGCATCCAGACTGCACCTGCCGTTGCAAAGCTTGCTGCCGCGCAGATCACCGGGGAAGAAAGGCTTCGCGCTATCGATCCTGCCCCATATTCGCCAGATCGATTTGGTTGATTTTACACACCGTTGGCTTGCGAAAGGCTCCCAGATTGATAGCGTAGAATATCACGGCTCTGCGCAAAGGAGGAACCATGGCGCACTATTTCGAGATCAAGCAGAACAAGGCGGGCGAATATGTCGCCTATTTCAAATATAACAGTGAAACGATTTTCTGGACCGAGGGCTATTCAAGCAAGGCTTCAGCCAAAAATGCCATCGAATCTATCCAGAAAAACGGACCGGGGGCTGAAACCCGCGAAGGTTGAAAAAGGCTAAAGCGTTCCGGCTGCGGCAGCAGCATCGCTGGCCAGCCGGTCCGCCCGTTCATTTTCGGCATGGCCATTATGGCCTTTGACCCACACCCATTCGACCTTGTGTCGGGCGACCGCTTCGATCAGTTCGTGCCATAAATCAGCATTCCGAACAGGTTGTTTGGAGGCGTTTTTCCAACCGTTACGTTGCCAGCCCTCAACCCATTTTGTGATGCCATCGAGGACATATTTGCTGTCGGTATGTAAAGTGACGGCGCAGGGTTCAATGAGCAGGTTGAGTGCCCTGATGGCCGCAGTCATTTCCATGCGGTTGTTGGTTGTGTCGGGCTCGCTGCCCGATATGTCCTTTTCGTGCTTGCCATAACGGATCACTGCGCCCCAGCCGCCGGGCCCCGGATTGCCCTTGCAGGCCCCGTCGGTGAAAATTTCTACCTTTTTCATGGCGCGCCTCCGAACAATTTACTGCTTTCGACGCTGCGATAGAAAACAAGCCGGTGATAAAAGGCCAGAGGGTCCTTGCGCGTCACCATCGCGTCGGCGGGCGTGTTGATCCAGTCATAAAGACGGGTGAGCAGGAATCGTAACGATGCCCCGCGTGCCAGCGAAGGGAAGGCGTGTACTTCGGCTTCGTCAAGCTTGATGACTTCGCCATAACCGGCAAGCAAGGCTTCACCAATGCCAGCCAGATATTGACGCCCGTCGGCGGTAAAGCTCCATGCTGCATGGGTCACAGCTAGATCATAAGCGCGGTAGTCTGTGCAGGCGAAGTAGAAATCGATCAAGCCGCCAACCTGATCACCCCGAAACAGAACATTGTCCGGAAAAAGATCGGTATGAACCGCGCATTGGGACAAATCTTGTGGCCAGTTCGCGGAAAGCCAGTCGCATTCGCGGTCAATATCTTCGGTAAAGCCATCTTGTAGCGCATCGGCGGCGACTTTATCGCACTGGTCGAACAGCGGTCTCCAGCTTTTGTGACCCAAGGGGTTTGGCTTGATCTCGCCAAAATCGCCGACCGCCTGATGCATTTTTGCCAGAGATTGACCGACCGCATGGGCTTGTTCTGGTGTGGGCTCTGAAACCGAAATGCCAGGGAGGAATTCGATGAGGCAGGATTTCTTGCCGTGAACATCCTGCAGCCACTGGCCTGTGCTATCATCGATAAAGCGCGGCACGGGGCAGCCAGCATTATGAAGATGTGCCAGCAAATTGTGGAAATATGGCAGGTCCGCCGGATTGACCCTGTTTTCGTACAATGTGAGGATGAAACGCGCCCGATCCGTTTCGAGAAGATAATTGCTGTTTTCGACGCCTTCGGCGATGCCTTTGAGCGAGACAAGCTTTCCCACGTCATAGCGCATCAGCAATTCCGCTGCCGCCTCGGCGCTGACTTGTGTGTAAACTGCCATCAGGCCGGGTCGGCGGCTGCTGCGAGCTCGCGGGGTAGCTTGAAGGTGATGCTTTCTTCGGCGGTTACCACTTGATCCTCGCGAACTTCGAACCGTTCTGAAATGCGCGAGATAAACTGGCGTACCAGCACCTCAGGAGCGGAGGCGCCCGCAGTTATCCCCAGCGTCGTTACGCCGTCCAACCAGTTGAAATCGATTTCTTCTGCCCGCTGCACAAGCCGCGCTGGCGTACCTGCTCGTTCAGCAACCTCTACCAATCGAAGCGAATTGGAACTGTTCGGTGCGCCAATCACGATTACCAGATCGCAACGACCGGCGATTGCCTTGACCGCAGCCTGCCGGTTCGACGTTGCGTAACATATATCTTCGCCTTTGGGCCCGACTATCGCTGGGAAACGCCTTTGCAGCGTAGCAACGATTTCGGCCGTATCATCAACCGAAAGTGTGGTTTGCGTCAGGAACGCCAAATTCTCGGGGTCTGCGACCTCCACCTTTTCGGCGTCCTCCTCGGTTTCGACCAGCGTCATCGCTCCGGAAGCTACCTGGCCAAAGGTTCCGATCACTTCGGGATGTCCCTTATGACCGACAAAAAGAATATGGCGCCCCGCCTCGACCTGGCGTTCGGCTTGACGATGCACTTTGGAAACGAGCGGGCAAGTGGCATCAAAATAGGCCAATCCCCTATTTTGTGCATCTTCCGGCACCGATTTGGGGACACCATGCGCGGAAAACACCACATGCGCATTGGCGGGAACTTCGTCGAGTTCGTCAACGAAAATGGCGCCTTTTGCCCGCAGGCTGTCGACGACGAATTTATTGTGCACGATTTCGTGCCGCACATAGATCGGCGCGCCATGGCGCTCGAGCGCTTGCTCCACAATCTGGATGGCGCGATCCACGCCCGCGCAAAAGCCGCGCGGAGCAGCTAACAGGATATCGAGGCGGCGGCGATTTTCGTTTTGTTCAGTCATGTGCAATGTCATTTAGGTAATCCGGAGGCATTGGCCAAGGCCTTTCCCTTGTTGCACTGTATAGTGCTGCCGGATAAAGACGCACCGAACGCCGAAACGGCACAAGACTGAGGAAGCTATATCCATGAAAATCCTATTGCACGCAGCACCGCTCGCTCTGCTGGTTTTGGCAGGCTGTGCAAAGGATGGCGTGCTGGACGTTAACTCGGGTGTAGGTGTCACGGCAACGCGCACGGGCTGCCCGACGGTGGCGGTAGCCGACGGCACTGGCGACATTACGCTGTTCGTGCAGGGCGCGCCGCAAAATGCGGATTCGGTCGATGTCGTTGCGTCGATCACCAAGGTCCGGCCGTCGTGCAACAGCAGTGGCGCGAAAATCTATTCGGTCGCGGATTTCGAGGTTCAAGCTCGACGGAGTGATGCCCGCGGCGCACGTTCAGTGACACTCCCCTATTTTTCCACCGTAGTTCAAGGCGGGACTGCCGTTGTGGCAAAGCGGATCGGGCAGGTAACTGTCAATTTTGCCGATGGGCAATATCGTGCACAGGCAGCGGCTAAGGGTGCGGCCTATATCGATCCTGCTTCAGCCGCTTTACCCCCGGAAATCGTCGAAAAAATAACGCGTAAGCGCAAACCTGGCGATGCCGACGCTGCGCTTGATCCGATGGCTGATCCCGAAGTGCGTGCGGCAATCCAACGCGCCAGCTTCGAACTTCTCCTCGGCTTCCAACTGACCGAAGATCAACTCCGATATAATGTGACCCGATAAAGGCGCGCCCGAAAGGGGCCGCCTTGGCCCCCTTTTTCTTTTCTGTGGCATGGACTAGGGGGCTGCAAGACCCATGCAGCCGCATCCCTATTTCAGGAAAAGACCCCAGTGACCCTCTTTGTCCAATTTGCCGCCCATTTGAACCATGCGCTTGATGCGCTGGAAACCGCTGGAACCCTGCCTGGCGGTCTCGATCGCAAAGCCGTAACGGTTGAGCCGCCACGCGATGTTTCGCATGGCGATCTGGCGACCAACGCCGCCATGGTGCTGGCAAAACCTGCAGGGACCAATCCGCGCGCTTTGGCTGAGGCGATTGCCGGAGAATTGCGCAAGGTTTCGGGTGTCACCGGCGTGGAAATTGCCGGTCCAGGCTTCCTCAACCTGAAACTCGAAGCATCGATCTGGCTTGACGAACTGCGCGCGATTGCAGCGCAAGGTGATGATTATGGCCGCTCTAGCCTCGGCAGCGGCAAGACTGTTAATGTCGAATATGTCTCGGCCAACCCCACAGGCCCAATGCATATGGGTCACTGCCGCGGGGCTGTAGTGGGCGATGCGCTGGCCAATCTGCTGCAATTTGCTGGCTACAGGGTGACCCGCGAATATTATGTCAACGATGCGGGCGGTCAGGTCGATGTGCTCGCGCGCTCAGCGCACCTGCGCTATCGCGAGGCTCTGGGTGAGGCCATTGGCGATATCCCCGAGGGGCTTTATCCCGGCGATTATCTGGTTCCGGTCGGGCAGAAACTGGCAACTGAATATGGCGATAAATTCGTCGCTGCACCCGAATCCGAATGGCTCGCTCCTTTCCGGCAATTTACGGTTGCCATGATGATGGAGATGATCCGTTCGGACCTCGCCTTGTTGGGTATCCATCACGATATCTTCGCCTCAGAAGCCGAGGTGCAACAGGCGAAGAAACCTGAGGCCGCGGAGGCATTTCTGCGCGAACGCGGGCTGGTTTACGACGGTGAGCTCGAACCGCCCAAGGGCGAACCCGATCCCGATTGGGAACCAGTCACATTGCCTTTGTTCAAATCAACCGAGTTTGGCGACGATCAGGACCGCCCGATCCGTAAATCGGATGGCAGCTGGACTTATTTCGGTGCCGATATGGCCTATCACTTCCAGAAGGCGCAAAATGCCGACTGGCTGATCGACATCTGGGGCGCCGACCATGCTGGCACAGTCAAACGCATCAAGGCAGCGGTCGCAGCGCTGACCGAAGGCAAGGTGGAGTTCGACGTGAAGCTGGTGCAAATGGTGCGCCTGCTGCGCGGCGGCGAGCCGATCAAAATGTCCAAGCGGGCAGGCAATTTCGTGACTTTGGCCGATGTCGTGCGCGAAGTCGGCAAGGATGTTGTGCGCTTTACCATGCTGACGCGCAAGGCCGATGCACAGATGGATTTTGACTTTGCCAAGGTCGTCGAGGCGTCGAAGGACAATCCGGTTTTCTATGTGCAATATGCCCACGCCCGTATCAGCTCGACGCTGCGCAAGGCTGAGACTGAGGAAGGCTTCAAGCCGGGAGCAGAGCATCTCGACCTGCTTGGTGCAGAAGAGCTGGCACTGATCCGTGAATGCGCAAATCTGCCGCGTATTGTAGAGGCTGCGGCAAAGGCGGGCGAGCCCCATCGCATCGCCTTCTTCCTTGGCGATCTGGCCGCGGCCTTTCATGCCTATTGGAACCTCGGTAACGACCAGCCGGACAAGCGCTTCATATTGGCACAATCCCCAGAATTGAGCAGTGCAAGGCTTTTCTTGGCAGATAAAGTCGGGCAGGTTATTCGAAACGGGCTGCGATTGATGGGTGTTGAAGCCGCAAAGCAGATGTAACCCGGCATAAGTGACCAGAGGAATTAAATGCGATGACCGATAGCAATCGCGACGAAGATTTGGGCCTGGACGATCCCGATCGCCTGCCTTGGCTCGAAACCGCCGATGGTTATGAATATGAGGAAAGCGCTTCGCCGCTGAAAGTCGCCGGTTTGGTATTGGCTGGTCTTGCTCTGCTTGCGGCTATTGTTGGCGGTATTTACTGGATCCAACGCAATCAGTCCGGCGGCGCTTCGGGCAATGGCGAACTGATTGCCGCGCAGGAGGGTGACTACAAGGTTGCGCCTGCCGATCGCGAAGGCAAGAATTTCGAAGGCGAAGGCGACGCTGCTTTCGCCGCCAGTGAAGGCAAGAAGGTCGAGGTATCGATCGATCCAGCCAAGGCTAAAGCAGCCGCGCAGGCGCCGCAACAGGCTCCGGCTGCCGCACCCGTCAAGGCAGGCTCTGCTCCCGCAGGTTCGGGCTTTGTGCAACTGGGGGCCTTCAGTGACTCCGCCAAGGCCGATCAGGCCTGGGCTGCGATGGGTAAGCGCTTTGGCTTCCTGTCTGGCCTGAACCGCCGCATCGCCGAAGGTGCTGCAGAAGGCGGACGCAAGGTTTATCGACTGCAAGCCGTCACCGCCAATCCGGCGGCGGCCCAGCAATTGTGCGCCAAGCTGAAGGCTGCTGGCGAGAATTGCATGGTGGTCAAGTAATCGCCGCAAGGCGGATTTGCCTTCATTGGGGGATGAAGGCATTTTCGGCCGTGGAGCGGGGCATCGCTCCACGGCCTATTTTTTGCCGGTTTTGCACAAGTTTCGCCGTATGAAGACAGCGTCGAGCTTGTCAGTGAAGCGAAGCTGACCTAGCCTTTTTTCTGAGAGAATTGCGGAGTTCGGTCCAGTCATGAAACCTGTCATCTTCGGGCTGTCCGGCGAAGAACTGACCCCCGACGAGCGCGCCCTGTTTGCTGAAGTTAATCCTGTCGGATACACATTTTTCCGGCGCAACATTCGCGATCGGGAGCAATTGCGTGCGCTGACGGACTCTTTGCGTTCGATTCACGGACGTGAGGATGTGCTGATTTTCATCGACCAGGAAGGTGGCCGGGTAATGCGGATGCAGCCGCCAACCTGGCCGGACTTTCCGCCTGGCTCGGCCTTTGATGCATTATACGACATTTCCGCCATGACCGCGATCGAAGCGGCACGAGTTAACGCCGAAGCGCTGGGGTTGGTGCTGAATCAAGTTGGCATAACGGTGAACTATTTGCCGGTGCTGGATGTCCGCGTGCCCGATACGACGCCCGCCATTGGTGACCGATCGATGGGGTCTGACCCGATGCGCGTTGCAGCACTTGGCCGAGCCGTGCTCGATGGCCTGCACAAAGGTGGCGTGGCGGGCGTAATCAAACATATGCCGGGGCATGGGCGCGCTGTGGTCGACAGCCATTTCGAGTTGCCCCACGTACATGCGACACGCGAGGAACTCGAACAGGACATTGCGCCGTTTCGTGCCCTCAATACAGCGACCATGGGGATGACGGCGCATCTGGTCTATGATGCCTGGGACGCACAGCGCTGTGCCACCATGTCGCCAACAGTCATTCACGACATCATTCGAGGCGAAATCGGCTTTGACGGTTTGCTGATGAGCGATGATCTGGAGATGAAGGCGCTGAAAGGCGATGTGCCCACCCATGCGGTCGATTGCATCGCGGCAGGTTGCGATGTCGCGCTCAATTGCTGGGGGCGGTTCGACGAGATGGTTGCGATTGTGGAGAGGCTGCCGGATATTTCGGATGAGGCGCGTCGAAGGTTTGATGCGGCGACTGCAGCGCTTCCTTCCGTCACATTCGACCAGCAGCGGCTCGACCATCTATTGGCCAAGCGGGACGAACTGCTCGCCCTTGCTGCGCATTTGGCAGATGAAAAGGCGACCAAGGCTGCCACAGGTGCGTCATGGGCCTAGACGAAGACCTTGCATTTGACGCACCGGATGCGGTTTTGGCCGTTTCTGACGAGGGCGACGAGCGGCTAACCATCGAGATTGACGGCTGGGAAGGGCCGCTCGATCTGTTGCTCACGCTCGCACGCACGCAAAAGGTCGACCTTCGCCAGATTTCGATCCTGCAACTGGTCGAGCAATATCTGGGTTTCATTGAAAATGCCCGGGCGCTGAAGCTGGAACTTGCTGCGGATTATCTGGTGATGGCGGCATGGCTTGCCTACCTGAAATCGGCGCTGTTGCTGCCCAAGGATCCGGAGATCGATCCGTCGCCCGAAGAATTGGCATTGCGCCTGCAGTTGCGCCTTGAGCGTTTGAACGCGATGCGTGAAAGCGGCGCGCGGCTGATGGCGCGCGACCGCATCGGGCGCGACATCTTTTTGCGCGGCGCACCGGAAGGGCTGCGCGTTGTCCGCACGACGGCTTGGGACTGCAACTTCTTCGAATTGCTCTCGGCCTATGGACAAATTCAGGCGCGCAGTGCGCCGGTAATGCACGTCGTCAAACGCCGTGCGGTCATGACGCTGGAAGAGGCGCTCGACCGCGTTTCGGCGATGCTCGGTCATGCGCTGGACTGGACCCAGTTGGAGGCATTTCTACCGCATGATGCGGAGCCCGCGCTGCGTCGCTCGGCGCTTGCGTCGAGTTTTCTGGCGATGCTGGAACTTGCGAAACAGGGCAGGGTGGAACTGCAGCAGGAAACCAGCTTTGCGCCATTGATGGTCAAGCGAAGTGCGGGGGCAGCGAAATGATGATCGAGCATGATCCAGCCGTTCGGGCGGTGGAGGCAACATTGTTCGCCTCCGACGCCCCGATGACTGTTGACCAGATACGCGCCTATGTCGGCGAAGAAGTCGATGTTCCCGACGCGCTATCCAAGCTGGAAGTGCATTATCAGGGGCGCGGTGTTGAACTGGTCAAGCGCGGCAAGACCTGGCATTTCCAGACCGCCGCCGATCTCGCGCATCTGCTGCGCCGTGAACGTGAGGAAAGCCGCAAGCTGAGCCGCGCGGCGGTCGAAACACTAGCCATCATCGCCTATCATGAGCCCGTCAGTCGGGCGGAGATTGAGGCAATCCGCGGTGTGCAGATTTCGAAAGGCACGCTCGACGTTTTGATGGAAGCGGGATGGGTGCGGCCGGCAGGCCGACGCGAAGTGCCGGGGCGGCCGCTGATTTATGCGACTACCGGGGAATTTCTGACGCATTTTGGCCTCGCATCACGGCGCGATTTGCCGGGAATTGCCGACCTCAAGGCTGCGGGTTTGCTCGATCCGGTCGATCTTGCGCTTGAAGGTTTGCAGGGGCTGTCTGCGGTTGAAAGTGGGGATATGCCCGAAGGAGGCGACAGCGAACTGGAAATCGGTGACGAAAGCGCCTAAATCCTTTTGGCAACGAAGCTGCAGCGCGCGCAGCGATTGGGGAAGTCCCCGCACGAGGAGTTTGGAAAATGGGTAGTTTCAGCATCTGGCATTGGCTGGTCGTCGGTATCATCATCCTCCTGCTGTTTGGCAAAGGCCGCTTTTCAGACATGATGGGCGACGTTGCCAAGGGCATCAAAAGCTTCAAAAAGGGAATGGCCGAAGACGATGAAGCCAAGCCCGCACCGCGCATCGACGCTGCATCAGGAGCGACCGTTGATGCAGAAAAGCAGGCCGACAAGACCAGCTAATCTACTGATTTCGGGCTGAACCCGCATGTTTGATATCGCATCCGGCGAATTGCTGTTGGTCGCGCTGGTCGCCTTGCTGGTGATCGGGCCGAAAGACCTGCCGCGTGTATTGCGTTATGTCGGCCAATGGGTGGGCAAGGCACGCCGCATGGCTTCTCATTTCCGCAGCGGCATTGATGAAATGGTGCGCCAGTCCGAACTCGAAGAGCTTGAAAAGAAATGGGCGGCGGAAAATGAGCGCATCATGCGCGAGCACCCGCCAATCCGTGAATATGATTCGCTGCCTCCGCCTGAAACGGATGCCAAGCCCGCCGAGGCGGACGCGCCAAAGGCTGAGCCACAATCATGAAGGATATCGACGACAGCAAGATGCCGTTGCTCGATCATCTGATCGAGCTGCGCAACCGCTTGCTCTGGTGCGTTCTGGCGCTCGCGGTTTCTTTTGGCGTTTGCTTCTATTTTGCCGAACCGATCTATGGATGGCTGGTCCAGCCGCTTAAAAATGTCGGGCAGGACAAGCTGATTTACACCGACATTTTCGAAGCCTTTTTCGTGCAAGTGAAGGTTGGACTGTTCGCCGCAATGATGGTCAGTTTTCCGGTGCTGGCGACGCAGATCTGGCGATTTGTTGCCCCCGGACTCTATAAGAACGAGAAAAAGGCGTTCCTGCCCTTCCTGATGATGACCCCGATCCTGTTCGGGTTGGGTGCCAGCCTCGCCTATTTCGGCGCGATGCCGGTGGCGCTCAAATTCCTGCTGGGATTTGAAGGCGATGTCGGCGGGGTCACGCAGGAGGCGCTACCCGGTGTGGGCAATTATCTAAGCTTTGCCACCACTTTCATCTTTGGTTTTGGCGTCGCATTCCAATTGCCCGTTTTGCTGATGCTGCTCGAAAGGGCAGGGATCGTAACGCGCGACCAACTGAAGGCAGGTCGGCGTTACGCGATTGTCGGCGCCTTCGCGATCGCCGCAGTGCTGACGCCACCAGATGTGGTGTCGCAGCTGTTGCTCGCTGTGCCGCTATGCTTGCTCTACGAATTGGCGCTCGTTGCCATCTGGTTCACCCAGCGCCGCCGCGATAAAGCGACCGAAATCGAAGAGCCGGAAACGGTCTAAATCGCCTCGTCACCGGCTTCACCAACCGATTCGATGTCGCGACCCAGGCCCTTTACGGTGTTGCAGGCAGACAGCAGCAGGGTGGCTGCGATGAGTGAAGCGGCGATCAGTTTGCGCATGACTTTATCCTTTTTGCTGGCGTTCAGCCGACTCTGGAAAGTCTAAGCTGAACGCCCGATGAGTCAAACCGCCATCAAAAGCTGAAACGAGCCGTCAATCGGAAATCGCGTCCGGAAAGCGGCACATAATCCTTGGTGAAGGAGGCAGCGCGGCGTGCCGTGACGTCGAACAGATTGTTGGCGGACGCGATCAGCGCGATATTGCGGTTGCGCCCGAATGGCCGCCAGCTTGCGGAAGCATTGACCAGCGTGAACCCTGCAGTTTCGGTTTCGAAGGCCGCATTGCGTCGTTGGTCATCGGTCCATTCGACTTCGCCTCGCAAGTCGACGCTGCCGCTTTGCAATTCCAGCCCGCCTAACAGACGCAGTGGCGGGATACGGGGTACCGGTCCGCCGCCATTTGAAATCGACGCGCGGGTGTAGTCGGCGACGCCATCAAGCACGACGTCGAACCCACCGACATGGCCCAGCCTTGCCGAAACATCGGCTTCAACACCCCAGAAGCGGGCGTCGCTCTGAAAATATTGGAAAACAGGGAGGTCGTATTCCTCGGCTCCCGTTGCATCTTCATAGATGAAGCCGTCGAACCAGTTCGAATAGACCGTCAACGTCGCATCAACATTGGTGCTGTCGTAGCGGGCATAAAGTTCGGCGTTCCAGGCCTTTTCGCTGCGCAAGGTCGGGTCGCCAATTTCATAGGCCTGCGTGGCGATGTGCGGTCCATCCGAAAACAACTCTTCTACCGATGGGGCGCGGCCAGTGCGCGAGGCGTTGATGCCGATTTTGAGATTGCCGACCAGATAGGCCGCGCCCAATGCCGCCGAGACATTATTGAAGCTGCGATCGATGCCGAGCGTCTGGGCTTCCTGACTGACCCGGTCATAGCGCAACGCTGCTTCAAGATGCACGCCGCCCAGATCGAATTCCTGCAGTGTGAACAGGCCCAATTGGCGGGTGCGATTGGGTGGCACAAAGGCTTCGGCGCCAATCGCCTCAAAATCGCGCGACATATATTGGATACCGCTCGCCCCGCGCCAGCCATTGCGGTTGGCCTGGACGGCCTCGGCGCGGCCTTCGAAGCCCTGGCTCTTGAAAACAGTGCCGACTTCGTCACCTTCGAATTCGGTGTGCTGGTAATCGGCATAGCCAGCGCGGAAGGTCAGCTTTTCAAGAAAGCCGCCGCCGGTTTCGACTTCGCCGCGCAGGTCCGCGCGATATTGGCGCAGGCCGATTGTGACCGCTCCCTCGTCGCCTTCGGCCATCGACACCTTTTCTCCAGCACTGACGGCTTCTTCGTGGTGGTGGCCGACACCCGGACGTCCGGGGATTCCATATTTGGTGTCGTAGATGTTGAACGACACGCCCAAATTGCCGCCGTCGTCAATGAAGGCTGTGCCAAGCCCTGCGGTCCAGGTTTCTACCGCGCTGTTGGGAACGCGGCCGCGATTGTTCGCAGCTTCGCGCAGTTCGTCGGCTTCGTCGAGATGGCCTTCGCTTTCTTCTTCGTCAGCAAGGTCAAAGATTTCATCGCGTAGGTCGGGCGACAGTTGATATCCGCCGATGCGCAGATCGTCGCTCTTGCGATAGCTGCCGTCGGCGTGGATCACAAAACGATCGGTCAGAGGCACATCGACCGATGCTCCACCGGACCATTCATCCGCTGCGCTGCCATAGCCTACCAGCGCGTCCACATGGACAACCTCTTCCGGCACGGCACGCGGGATGCGTTTGTCGATGGCGTTGACCGCGCCACCCACCGCCTGTCCGCCGAACAGCAACACGGCTGGGCCGCGCAGTACCTCGATCCGTTCGGTGGTCAGCGACTCAATGGTGACAGCATGGTCGGCAGAGGTATTGGACGCGTCGATATTGCCGATGCCATCGGTGAGAACTGCAACGCGATTGCCTTGGAAACCGCGCAGGACCGGGCGCGAGGAGCCAGGTGTAAAGCTGGTCGCCGACACCCCCGGCAGCGAGAGCAGCGTATCGCCGATCTGACCACGCGATTGCTGCGCCAAATCTTCGCCCGACAGGGCAGAAGTGCCCGCAAGCAGATCTAGCCGCTCGAAATAGGGGGCAGTGACCACGATCTCGCCGGTGCGGTGAAAATCATCATCATTTGTATCGGCGTCGGACTGCTCTTGCGCAAAGGTGGGGGAGGTAATCAGCGCAAGCGAGAGTATGGTGGTTGCCGCACTTTGGCGAAGGAGAGTTTTCATAAATGTCCCGATTATGGTGTTTCAGCAGCCTGCTAGTGAAAATGATATAGTATAACAACACCTAATTTGGTAGTTTCGACAAAACGCGATCCGGATGCGACAAAGCGCCGCCAATCGGCAAAGCCCAGCTTTCATCGCCGCAAGTCGCCATCGCTTGCGTCTTGTTGCATCCGAAACTACCTGTGGGGTCATGAAAACTATGCCATCGACATTGGACCTTATCGGCAACACCCCGCTCGTCCTGCTCAAGGGGCCCAGCGAGGAAACCGGCTGCGAGATTTACGGCAAGTGCGAATTTGCCAACCCGGGCGCGTCGGTGAAGGATCGCGCGGCGTTATTCATTGTCCGCGATGCGGAAGAGCAGGGGATATTGCAGCCGGGCGGCACCATAGTTGAGGGCACGGCAGGCAATACCGGCATCGGCCTAGCGCTCGTTGGCAATGCACTCGGGTACAAGACCATCATCGTGATGCCCGAAACGCAAAGCCAGGAGAAGAAGGATACGCTCCGCGCGCTAGGTGCCCAGTTGGTGCTTGTGCCTGCAGCGCCTTTTTCCAATCCCGGCCATTTCGTACACACATCGCGGCGGATTGCCGAGGAAACCGATAACGCCATTTGGGCCAACCAGTTCGATAATATCGCCAATCGCCGCGCGCATATCGAAACGACCGCGGAGGAAATCTGGGAGCAGATGGACGGACGGGTCGACGGCTTCACCTGTGCAGCCGGAACCGGCGGGACGATTGCCGGGGTCGGCCTTGGTCTGAAGGCAAAAAATGAAACTATCACCATCGCGCTCTGCGATCCGCATGGTGCTGCGCTTTATAATTATTATGCGCATGGCGAATTGCGGGCTGAAGGCAATTCGGTCGCGGAAGGTATCGGGCAGGGGCGCATCACCGCCAATCTTGATGGCGCGCCAATCGACACCCAATTCCGCATTTCGGACGAAGAGGGTCTGGTTTGGGTGCGCCGTTTGCTGGCTGAAGAAGGGCTGTGTCTCGGGCTCTCCTCGGGCATAAATGTGGCTGGTGCAGTTGAACTCGCCAAGCATCTTGGGCCGGGGCATCGGATAGCGACAATTCTGTGCGACACCGGCTTCCGATATCTCTCGACACTCTACAATCCCGAGTGGATGCAATCCAAAGGGTTGCCGCCGATGCCGTGGCAACTGGACAAAGCCGATTGATTGGGCTTTAATTGCCGGATGGCACGTCCGGCACAATCCGCTGTTCAGCGCATTCAGGTAGGCCTTTTAGGCTTGCTAACGGTGCTGCTGTTCGTTTCGATCGCCAACATGATCCTCGACCGGGCGGATAATGGCCTGAAAACCCAGCCTGCCACCACGGCGACCGGCCCGCAGGCAGAGCCCCAGCCCAAGGATGAACCGCTGGCCGAACTGGGTGTCACGCCGTCGGTCGGTGCGGAAACAACCCCCAAGACTCAACAGCCGGTTACGAACTGAAGCGATGATCGCTCGCTACCGTCGCCTGTGGGCGTTGTTGCTTGTCCTGTTGCTCGGCGCCGCAGCTTTGTGGTTCTGGTACAGCCGCAAAGCGGCGCCGTCGGAAAGCGAGCCGCTGGTGCTCATGTCCAGCATTGACCTCCTCTGGGGTGAAGCCGAATTTGGCGCACTGGCCAAAGGCGAGGTCGAGCCGGATCCGCTCTACAAACGGTTGGAAGAAACGCGCAAGATCATTGCAGCGGACAATGTTGCACAGTTGCAGGCTTCAAAGGCCAAGGTCGCCCTGTTGATACAACCACGGGCCTTTGCCCCGGACGAGCTGGTCCGTCTGGACCATTGGGTGCGGGCAGGGGGGCGGCTGTTGTTCTTCGCAGATCCTGCGCTGCAATGGCCAAGCGATTTGCCGATAGGTGACCCAGCGCGCCCGCTTTTTACCTCTATGCATTCGCCGCTGTTCAATCACTGGGGTATCGAACTGGTCTTGCCAATGGAGGCCGAGGCCGAGTCCGCCGAGGTTGCAATCGATGTCGGCCAGTATGAGATCCGAACGCTGTCAGCCGGGCAATGGCAGGGTCGGGCCAAGGGAAGCGGTGACGAAGCGAATTGCCGCATTGCCGAAAAGGCGCTGGTTGCTGAATGTCGGCCGGGCAAGGGGCAAGTCATACTCGTTGCAGACGCGGATTTGCTTCATTCGTCCATATGGCAATCTGCGCTCCCCGGTTCGGACAGTTCGTCGAATATCGACTGGGTTGAAAAGCTTGTTTCGCGACTCGCACAGGGGCGTCGGCTCGTGGGACAGAATGGGGAAATTCTGGAATGAAGCTGGGACAGCTTTTCGATGGAAAGGATAAATATATATAATACAATGTATTAGGATGAAGGCAGTAGCGAGGGGGGTTGGCAAGGATGCAAGCACCCTTCATCTGTGGAAAAGAAAATTATACAATAAATACAGATATATAATCTAGAATATGGACTCAGTCCCATAGAATCCCTCTTTTCACCCACGAATTCCCTTGATATGGAATGTCCGTATCGGGGTGAAATCCAATTTGTTGCGTTCCAGAGAACGTCAACGCGAAGGCGTTGCGCTTTAGCGGATGAGGGATTGCGCCCGAAGGGAAGGGGTAATTCTGGGCTGTGTCCGCATTTGTTGTCTATGCCGGTTCCGGACTATCGACGATCGATGCCAAAGGGCGCGTCACCATCCCTGCCGAACTGCGCGACACGGTTGCTGAATCTTCGGGCGAGAACATTGTCTGCATCTCGCGCCACCCCAATCTTCCCTGCCTGATCGGCTATGGCCGCGCCGAGCGCCAGAAACTGCGCGCCGATATCGAGGCGCAGTGGCAGGCGGCCGTTCAGCGTGGCGGTGAATTTGACCGCGAAAGCGCAGGCGTTGTTGCCTCTTCCATCTTCGAAACCGCTTTTGAAAATAGCGGCCGTTTCGTGCTTCAGCCGATGCTTCGCCATTTTGGCAAGTTGGGTGAGAAAGCCTTCTTCTTCGGTGCAACCACGCATTTTATGCTGTGGAACCCCGATGTGTTCCTCGATTCCGCCCCGCCCGCCTTCGCGCATGTTCGCGAAGAGCTCGAATATTGGCTGGGCGAGCATGGGAGGCGCGGCAAGTGACGCAGCCTTCCTCCCATATTCCAGTCCTTCTGGATGAAGTAATTCACGCTCTGGCCATCACCCCAGGTTCAGACGTCGTGGATGGCACTTTCGGTGCTGGTGGTTACAGCCGGGCTATCCTGGCTGCGGGTGCGCGCGTTCATGCTTTTGATCGCGATCCCGATGCCGCCGCAGCGGGTGCTGACCTTGCAGAGCGGAGTGGCGGTGCCTTGCGCTTCCACTCCGCCTGCTTTTCAGAAATGGACAAGAGGCTGACCGAATGCGGCGTGCAGCAGGTAGATGCCGTGGTCCTCGATATCGGCGTCTCCTCGATGCAGATTGATCAGGCTGAGCGCGGCTTTTCCTTCCAGAAAGACGGCCCGCTCGACATGCGGATGAGCCAGTCCGGCGAAAGTGCGGCAGATTTCGTCAACACTGCGGAAGAAGCCGACATTGCCAATGTCATCTACCTTTATGGCGAAGAACCCAAATCGCGTCGCATCGCGCGGGCGATCGTTGCTGCCCGCCCCATCAACACGACCACCAAACTGGCCGAAGTGGTTCGCAAGGCCCTAGGTCATCGCGCAGGCGCGCCCAAGGATCCGGCCACCCGCACCTTTCAGGCGCTCCGCATCCACATCAATCATGAACTCGATGAGCTCAACGCAGGCCTGGAAGCCGCTGAACGGATATTGAAGCCGGGTGGCCGACTGGCTGTCGTCAGTTTCCACAGCCTCGAAGACCGGATTGTGAAGCAGTTCTTTCGCGAACGCAGCGGCTCGACGGCTGCAGGATCGCGCCATATGCCGGTGGTCAAGGCCAGTCGCGTTGCAACCTTTGAAAAGCCGGCCAAGGCCGTGCGCCCCGGCGCGCGCGAGATAGAAGCCAATCCGCGTGCCCGTTCCTCAACATTGCGGTCAGCCATTCGTACCGATGCCCCTGCATGGTCGCAGCAGGAGCTGGCGGCATGACGCTTGCGATGAAGCGCCTCAAGAATCTCGGCTGGCTGGCGCTGGTGTTCATGATTGCGGTGCTCCTGTACCCGCTGTCGCTCAACGTCGCCGCGCTGCACAGCGATCTTTCGCGCATCGACCGCGACATTCTGGAAACCAAACAGGAAATCAATTTCCTGCAGGCCGAAATCCGCACCCGTGCCAGCGTGGCGCAACTCGAAGAGTGGAACCAGCTGCTTTATGGCTATGAACCGCCGCGCGCCGACCAGTTCATCGACGGGGAGCGTGGTCTTGCCAGCCTTAGTGGTTCGGAACCTCTGGTAAAGCCGGTTCTGGTTGCGGTCGACATGCCTGCAGGAGACATTGGCGGGGGTGGAGCCGCGGCCTCATCGATTCTTGCCGATGCCAGCGCGGCTATTCGCTCGGTCGGCTCGGATGACAAGAAGGGCGTTGAAGCGCGGCTTCCTGCTGAAAAGCCGAAGGAAGCCAAGGCGAAGTCCGCCGAACCCGTATCTCGCACCGAACGCCTCGCACGCATGGACGACACCCTGCTGTCCGATAACCTGATGCGTGAAATCCAGACCAAGTCGGAAAAGGAGCGCAAGCGGCAATGACCACCTTCGTCGTCCGGCCCCAAAGCCGCCATGCAATAAATGCGACGAAGGTTCATGCCGCCATTGCTTTCTGGCGGTTGCTTATATTGGTCGGGCTGTTCGCGATTTTCCTTCTGTTGATTGTCGGCCGCTTGGCAACGCTAGCCTTGTTCGAAGGTAGTCGCGCCTTTGGTGCAACGCCGGGCGAATTTGTGCCGGAACGCGGCGATATTGTAGATCGCAACGGCGCGCCGCTGGCGCGGACAATTCAGGGCTATGCGATTTGGGTTAAGCCGGCTGATCTGGTCAATGATCCCAAGGAGTTGGCGGCTGGACTGGCGCGTATCTTTCCTGATACACCCGAAGCCGAATTCTACGCGAAGCTGACCGCCAAAGCCCCTGGATATTTGCGCAAACGTGCATTGCCCGAGGAGGTCAGGGCCGTCCATGATCTCGGCGAAATCGCCATCGAATTCCCGCGCGAAAGCACGCGTCTTTACCCGCAGCACGAACTGGGTGCCCATATTCTCGGCTTCGTAAGCCGCGACGGCAAGGGAGCGCTCGGTATGGAGCGCGTGATGGACAAGCATCTGCGCGCGCCCGAGACGCGCGGCAAACCGGTCGAATTGTCAATCGATGTTCGGGTCCAAGCCGCGCTCGAACTCGAACTCGCCCGCGGTATGGAAACAACCAATGCCAAAGGTGCAGCTGGCGTAATTCTGGATTCGCACACAGGTGAGGTTTTGGCGATGGCTAGCCTGCCGTCATTTAATCCCAACCGTCCGGTTTTCGCCAACATCCCGGATAATGGGGAGATCATCATAGATGGCCGCTATCCCATCAGCCGCCAGACCAATTTCGTCACCAACCGCGTGTTTGAGCTTGGGTCGACCTTCAAGCCCCTGACGGTCGCGGCGGCGCTGGATGCCGGGACCGTTCGTGATCTTTCACTTCGCTATGATGCGACCGCACCGTTGGCGATCGGGGGCTTTAAAATCCGCGACAGCCATCCTTCGGGTCGGTGGCTTAATGTTCCGGAAACACTGATCCACAGTTCGAACATCGTGACGGCGCGGATTGCCGATAATCTGGGTCAGCAACGAATGGAGCAGATGGCGCGGAATCTGGAATTTGACCGGCGGCCATCGATCGAGCTGGCGGAGCGTTCGCGCCCGCTTTGGCCGACAAATTGGGGCCGGTTGACCACCATGACTGTCGGCTATGGCCATGGCATGTCGGTGACGCCGTTGCACCTTGCCTCGGCCTATGGCGCGATGGTCAATGGCGGCATGTGGCACCCGGCAACACTCAAAAAATTCAAGCCGGGGCAAAAGCCGGTCAGTCGCCGCGTCTTCAGCGCAGCGACCAGCGCGCGCATGCGCCAGCTGCTGCGCATGATCGTTGTCGATGGCACCGGCAAGAAGGCGGACGCCCCCGGATATCGCGTTGGCGGCAAAACAGGGTCTGCGGAAAAGCCCAATGCGGGAGGTTATGCACGGAATCTTGTCGTTTCGACCTTCGCGGCGGCTTTCCCGATGGATAATCCGCGTTATATCATCATTGCTATGGTAGACGAACCCAAAGGCTCGACCGAGACCTCTTTCCAGCGCACCGCTGGCTTCACCGCCGCGCCGATTGTCAAGCGCACGGTAGAACGGATCGGTCCGCAACTCGGGATAATTCCCGATACCCATCGCGATGTTGATGTATCCGAATTGATGCCGCTCCTTTGGTCTCCCAAAGGGAGCACCTGATGCGCCTCGACAGCCTGGTTGGCGAGCTGGCGGGAGATGCCGGCTCGACGCGCGTAACCGGATTTGCCATCGATAACCGCAAAGTCGCGCCCGGTACTATATTCGGCGCGTTCCAGGGGGCCGCGTTCAACGGCGAGGATTTTATTCCGGCGGCGATTGAGGCGGGTGCTATCGCTGTTGTCGCGCGGCCCAGGCCCGAGCGCGCCATCTTCACGGCGCTGGCCAGCACCTCCAGGGCCTTGTCCTGGCCGAAGACCACGCTCTTCAAGTCGCGCTCCAGCGTCTGCAGCTTGCTGCGGTCGTCGTTGGAGACGTTGGCCGGCGGGATGCGCGCGATCTT
>JADHED010000404.1_pt1 | contig 53234 bp, 52 predicted proteins | sample 8952041 | NCBI WGS metagenome assembly JADHED01 (sample SAMN16124423, study PRJNA663239) | bioreactor sludge metagenome | isolation source: sludge (control) | place: India:Bengaluru | collected 2018-09-08 | reverse complement strand
TCGAGCGCAAGGAGGGACGAGGAGTCGACCTCGCGGAGCCGGTCGGCGACGAGGACCGACGCCGCGATCGGCCGTGAGACCCGGCCAGAACCGCGCGAGGCGGTGAGAATGGCGGGCTAATGCGGGAAGCGGGTGATCTTCCAGCCCGACGGAGTCCTGCGGAGCAGGAACGGGCTCTCCTCCGCCCCGGGGATCGTGACCTTCGCGGTCTCCCCCGTTTCCTCCACGCCCAGGGCCGGCTCCACCGCCGCCAGCTGCTCCTTCGTGAAGGCGGCCTCCTGCGACTCGAACTGCGTCCGCAGCGTCTCGGCGAACTGCTCGGGCGTCAGGTTGCCGATGGCCTCGTTCTCCGTCTTCAGGCCCTCGTACAGCGCGTCGTAGTCGAAGACGTCGTCGAGGGCGGACACGGGCAGGTCCTTCGCCAGGACCCGGAGGTACACCATCGCGGCGTCCTTCGGGGTGGTCGCACCCCTGGGCCCCGCGGAATCCGTGGCTCCCGGCAGATCCCTGGCGCACTCCTCCTCCGTTCCGGCGACGATCAGGAGAGGGACGTTCCCGGGGCGCGCGGACAGGATGTGGCCCTTCTCGTCGAGGGTGAACACCGTGGTCTCGTCGTCGGTCTTCTCGACGCGGACCCGGCGGGCCTCGAGGGCCCCGCCGCGGTGGGAGCCCTTCACCGGCGCCTCGACGGTCAGGACGATGTCCTTCACCGCCGGCGGCGGCTCGTCGATCTCCTCGGGCTTGGGCCAGTGGATGCCGCGGAAGACGAACGTCTGCGGAGTGGCGGAATCGATCCGGCGGACGAGGAGCATGAGGCTCGCCATCTCCCAGTGATCGGGTTCGGCGGTGGCGATGCGGTACGTCGGGGCCGGCCCTTCGATCTCGGCCTCGTACACCCACTCTCCGCCCTCGCGGCGGTTGCGCTCCTTCTTCGTGATACGGCCCTCGGGGACCTCCGTGATCTCCACGGAGCTGCGGGAGACGAGCCCGAACCCGGCGTCCAGGAGCGCTTCGAACTTGCCGGTCACCTTCTGCGTGCCGACGGCCATCTTCAGGTCCATGGCGACCCGGTAGACCGCCCCGCTCTCCTCGGGCGCGGCGGAGACGTCGAAGCGCATCGTGCCGATGTTCTGCGTCTCGTGCAGGTAGAAACCGAAGAACGTCGTGCCGAACAGCGTGGTGTCGGCCTCCTTCAGGGCGGCGAGGACCGCCTTGCCGCGGGCGAACGCCTCGTCGCGTCCGGAAGTCTCCTGCGCGTCGGCGGGAGCGACCAGCGACAGGGCGAGTATGGCGAGGACGATGTGGTGTCGCATCGGAGGGTACGTGCCTTTCCCGGGGCCGGCCGGGGAGTTCGTGCCGGGCGGACCCGAAGGCGGGGATCATAGTGGCCGGAGGCACGGCTCAGAAGAGGTGGCCGCATGGACGACGAGGAGCAGGGACCCTTCCGGGCCGAGGAGCGGACCGGGACATGGATGGTGGCCGACGACACGGGCCGGGCGCTGTGCGCCTGCGGTTCCCGGGAGAACGCCGAGCACTACGCGACCTTGCTGAACGAGGCCTACCGGCGCGGCCGCCGGGACGGCTACCGGGCCGCGAAACGTTGCTGAGAGACCGTGAACAGACCCCCCGCGAGCCGCGCGGGATCTCCTCACCGTCGCTGAGCCCCCTCAGCGCCCCTCCCCCGCGAGAACCCGCCGGAACCGCGCCGCCGACTTCGCGTCGAGGACGTACCGGCGCTTCGCGGGGTCGAAGACGAGATCGCGGGCGGCGCCGGCGTACCACCTCCGCCACGCCGCCTCGTCCGGGCCGAAGTCCTGGCCCGTGACGGCCTCCAGCCACTCCACCGTCTTCACGTCGTACTTCGCCGTGAGGTCCGCAAGCCACTTGTCCGCCCCCGGCGGAGGGCCGTCGAAGTTCGCGAGGTAGGCCTCGAGCGCCTCCGGCGCGCCCGTGCCCTCGGCGACGGCGGCGATGGCATCCCGGGCCGCGGCGCACGCGCCGTTGTTGCGCGCCTCGGCGCGGAGGACGCCGGCGAGGAAGGGGAGCGTCCCGAGCAGGGCGCGGGCGTCGGCGGGGAACGCGGCGTCCGCCGGGCGAGGGCAGCGCCGGGCCATCTCCCGGATCCCGTTCACGCAGGAGATGAGGAGGACGTTGGGGTTCAGGCAGTTCTTCGCCTTCTCCGCGGCCCGTTCCGGGAGGAACGCCGCTCCGCCGAGCGGCGCCCGGCGCCCGAAGCACTCCGCGGCGGCGAACTTCGCCCGGTCGTTGGCGCACCACGTGAGGTCGCGGAGCAGCGCCGCCTCCTCCGGTCGGCAGGGGGCCGGCCGCTCGTCGAGGGCCGCCACGAAACTGGCGGCGAACCGGACGAGGTCCGCTTCCCGCTCCAGCCCCGCGTACACGGCCGCGAGAGCGGCGAGGTCCTTCGGCGAGGCCTTCGCCAGGAACGCGGCCATCGCCTTCCCCCCGCCCTCGGCCACGAGCGGCTTCGCGAACTCGGGCAGGGGCGCGGGCGGTTGGCGGGCCTTCGCCCGGTCGAAGCCGGCGAGCGCCTGCTCGAGCGTGCGGCAGGCGGCGTCGATGTCGCCCCGGAGGTTCAGGTTGCGCACGAGGACGCGGCCGTGTCCGTCGGCCACCGCCGCCATGGGGGCCGCCGTGATGCCGAAGAGCGACTCCGCCGGGCCCGGCGTCAGGCGCAGGAGCACGAAGCCGCGGCTCACCTTCTCGAACGACGGGCTGCTGAAGAGACCATCTCTCAGCACCTCGCAGGGTTTTCAGCCGTGGTCCATGGCCACCGCGAGGACGGGCTTGCCCTCCTTCGCCGCCCGGGCGAGCGCGTCCTCGGGGTCGGTCCGCCAGTCCCCGACGACGGCCCCGGCGGGGACGGCGGCGAGGAGGACGGCGGTTGCGCAGAGAACCATGGTGATGCCGGGCCTCACGTGCCACCTCCGGCGGGCAGCATACTGCCCCGGGCCGGCGACGGTACAATCCGGCGGACCATCGGGATAGGGAGGATGCCATGCGGGGCTCCTGGCTCGTCGTGCTCGCCGCGCTCGCGGCGGGGATCGGGATCGGATACGCGCTGGGGACGATGGGGGAGGGGGCGCCGCCCGCGGGAGCCGGCGGGGCGGGGAGTTCGGGCGGAGGCCCCGCCGCCGGGGCGCCCGCGCGGCCCGCGCCGGAGGCGCCGGCCGCCGAACCGGCGCTCCGGGCCTGGCTCGACACGATCCCCGTGCCGGCGGCCGACCGCGGGACGGGCGTCATCCGCGGGCACGTCCTCACGCCCGACGGCGCGGGTCTCGCCGGCGTGCTCGTCACCGCCACCGTCCTGGAGTACCGCGGTCCCCCGGCGCGGGCGGCAGAGCCCACGCTGGAGGAGCAGGTCCGGGACCTCGTGGAGCACCACCGCCGCCGGGAGGCCGGCCGCCGCGAGGCGCGCACCGGCCCCGACGGCGCCTTCGTCCTCGAGGGGCTCGCGGAGCGGGAGTACAACGTGTGGGCGACCCTCGCCGGCTACGAGATCCAGCCGCGGGACGAGGGGGGCTGGAATCCCGTCCGGCCCGGGGCCGTGAAGGACTTCGTCGCGACGCCCGTGGCATCCCTCGCCCTCACGGTCCTCCTGCCGGACGGGACCGAACCGGAGCAGGCGTGGATCGACGTCGAGGGGGCCGCCGGCCGATCCCGCCACGGCTGGGCACCGGGTACGCGGACCGTCTCCGCGTCGCCCGGCGACGTCCGGGTCCGCGCGGTGGCCGGCGCATCCGGCGAGTACGCCTCCGACCAGGTCCCGATCACGCTGGCCGCCGGGGCGCGGCCCGTGGAGATCACGCTGCGCCTGCGGGCGAGCCCCGGCCTCCGGGTGCGCGTCGTCCTGCCCCCCGGGGAGGATCCCGGCGACCTCGCGATCCGGCTCGTGCCGGTGACCACGGAGGCTCCCCCCACGGGCATGGACCTGATGCGCATGGGCATCCACCGGGAGAACCACCGGAGCCTCCGCGAGAGCATGGCGCCCGTCTTCGCCCCGCTCCCGCCCGGTGAGTACTGGGTCCTCGCCGTCGCCGGCTCCCGCGTGCGGCAGTCCGCGCGGGTGGCCGTCGCCGACGCCCTCGTCGAGCAGGATCTCGTCGTCGCCGCCCTCGACCGCTCGGAGTACGCGCTCGTGTGGGTGGAAGGCCCGGACGGGAAACCGGTGGCCGAGGTCCGCTTCTCGGTGCTGCGCGAGTCGGCAGGGCGTTCGCTTTCCGCGGGAGTCAACGCGACCCGGCAGGCGGACGGCTCGTGGCGCGTGCCGATCGACCCGGACGACGCCCGGCGGCCGGAGGCGGACGCCCGCTACACCCTCGAGGCGCGCACCACGGCCTACGGCGCGAAAGCCGTGCCCTTCGCGCGCGGCCCGGCCGTGGAGATCCGGCTCCGGTTCGAGGAGCCGGGGCGCCTCGAGGTGACCCTGACGGGCCTCCCGGGCCACCTGGCCGCGAACCGCATCGAGGTCGTGCTGCGGCCGGGCGAGGGAGGCGTCGGGACTCCCCGGGGCGAGCCGGGGACGGGCGGGACCTGGCGGTTCGACGCCGTGGCGCCGGGCGGCTACGACCTCGTCGCGCAGATGGCCGACGAGTTCGCGCGAGGCGTCGTCCTGGCCCGGGCGCGGATCGACGTGAAGTCCGGCGCGAACTCCTTCGGCCTCGCGATCCCGCCGCTCTCGGAGGTCACGGTCCTCGTCCCCGCCGAGGCCTCGAACGCCACGCTCACGGTCCAGGACGAGAGCGGCGGCCGGACGTGGCACCAGCTGGGGGCCGTCGAGGGCGGACAGGTCCGCCTGCCGCCGCTCCCGCCGGGGACCTACGCGCTGGAGGTCCACACCGGCCGGAAGCGCGCCCGCATGGAGTTCTCCGTGCCGTGCGCCTCGCCGCTCACGTTCACCGCGATGACCGTGAACGCCCTCCGCGTGCGCATCCGCGACGCTGGCGGACCCTTCGCGCGCCTCGGCCTGCGCGACGGTGACCTGGTCGTGGGGATCGACGGCAAGGAGTTCGAGAGCGAGGAGCAGATGTTCCTGCTCATGGCCGGCTCGCAGACGAAGGAGTCCGTGACGTTCATGGTCCTGCGGGGCGGGGCGGTGGTCTCGATCCCCGCGGCCCTCGGCACCCTGATGGAAGGGGACCCCGGCGGTTCCCTGGAGCCCGCGTCGCGGTGACGCTCCCGGGCCGGGCGCCTCACGGCCTCGGGGGCAGGCCCAGCCTCTCGAGCCGGCGGACGCCGGCCTTCGCCCAGTAGTCGAAGGCGTCTTTCACGTCCCCCCAGGTCGTGACGAGGTTCGTGACGGCGTTCGTCCCGACGCGGCGGTCCACCGCCGAGATGAGCCGCTCGCCGGTGGCCCCGTCGAGGACCTCCGCCTCCACCGTGACACCGCCCACGAAGGGGCGCTCGCCCGCCAGCAGGTTCACGGCCTCGTTGGCGAGGCCGGCGTAGGGCACGACGTGGGCGATCGGCGTCAGGTAGGGGTTCGCGCCGCGCAGCTCCGTCAGGGCCCAGCGCAGACGGAGGACGCCGGGGCCCGGGCTCGGCGCGAGCGCGAAGCGCGCCCCGAGCGCCTCCCGGGCGGAGCGGTCGGCGTACCCGACGAGGTTGGCGATCGTCGCCATGCCGACGTCTGTTGGCGTCTCCTCGGTCAGCCAGACCTCCGCAGGCTCGAGGAAGATGGAGCGGTACTTCGCCAGCGAAAGGTCCGGCCGCTGCCACACGAGGAACTCCCCGTCGGCGGAGGCCGACATCGCGTCGTAGTCGGGCAGGAAGCCGGAGAACCGCGTCGGCGGACGGTTCTCCGTCGAGGCGCAGCCGGCGCCCGCCACGAGGAGGAGCAGCACGACCGCGGCCGCGCGGCCGGCGCGCCGGGTCAGCCACAGGGCGGCGGCCCCGGCGGCGCAGAAGACCGCCACGAAGACCGCCGCGGGGACGCCCGTGACGTCCGGGAGCGTGACCTTCCCGAGGTTCGCGACCTTGTCGAGCGGCGCCGCCACGGCGGGGTGGATCACGATGAACACAAGCCCCCCGGCGAGCATCCCGAGGACGCCGAAGAGGGCGTCGGTGCGGCCCGCGGCGGCGCAGGCGAGGCCGGTCCCGGGGCAGTAGCCCGTGAGCCCGAGCCCGGCGCCCACGAGGCACCCGCCGAGGAACACGGACACCATCGCCGCCGGCTTCAGGCTCAGGTGGGCGAGGCCCAGGAGAGAGAGGAGGAAGGTCCCGGCCATGCCGGCGAGCACGAACACCGCGATGACGCGCATGGCGTGGAAGTCGCGCAGTCGGAGGGTGCCCACGATGCGGTCCGGGTCCGCGAGCGCGGCGAGGTACAGGGCGGCCCCGAAGGCGGCGCCCACGAGGAGTCCGAGCACGGTGTCCACGGCCGCCTCCTAGTTCTCGATCCGGGGGGATCGCGGGTAGACGAGGAACGCCACGGCCATGCCCGCGCCGAACAGCCCGACCGTGAACGGCAGCGCGGCGAGCGCGAGCTGCGCCCAGCCGCTGGCCATCTGGCCGCTCGTGCAGCCGTGGGCCAGGCGGGCCCCGAGGAGGATGACGATCCCCGCGAGGAACGTCGTGACGAAGCGCCGCGCCCGCGACGGCCCGTGGTTGGCCTCCCAGAAGGCCGGCACGTCGATCCTGCGGCGGCGCCGCGTGGCGAGGGCCGCGGCGGCCGCCCCGACGGGGATGCCGACCACGAGCCAGAACGGGTAGCCGAACTCGCGGGCGGAGGGCTTCCCGACGAGCGGGTGCTCCTCCACGTAGGACGGCGCGACGGCCTCCAGCGCCTTCGCGTTCACCGTCACGAACTGCGTCGAGACGCCGAGGGGCTGGGCCAGCGCGACCGCCAGCACCTGCACGGCGCCGAGCAGGAGCCCTCCGACGAGCCAGGGGACCGGCGGCTTGCCGACGACGGGTTCCGACATGGGGGCCTCCTTTCCGTACCGCCGTTCCCCATACCACGGCCGCCGGGGCCGCCGAGGTAGAATCCTCCCTCCCGGCCATGCACGACCTCGTCCCCGTCCCCGACCTCGAGCGGCCCGAATTCGCGCCCTACCGGACGCTCCGGCGCCAGCACGAGCACCGGGAGCGCGGCGTGTTCGTGGCGGAGGGGGACAAGGTCGTGCGGCGGCTCATCGCGAGCCCGCTGCGGATCCTGTCGCTGCTGGTGACCGAGCGCTGGGTGAAGGTGTTCGCGCCGCTGCTCGACGGCCGCCCGGAGACGGTCCCCGTCTTCGTGGCCCCGATCGAGAAGATGTCCGCGGCGCTGCTCGCGCGGGCCGCGCCGCGGCGCCTGCTGCTCGCCCTCGACGGGCTTTCGAACGCCGAGAACATCGGCGCCATCGTGCGCAACGCGACGGCCTTCGGGGCGGGCGGGATCCTCGCGGGGGAGACCTGCGCGAGCCCGTGGCTGCGGCGGGCCGTGCGCAGCAGCATGGGCAACGTGTTCCGGATCGCGGTGCGGGAATCGGCGGACCTCGCGGCGGACCTCCACGCCCTGCGCGCGGCGGGGGTGCGGTGCGTCGCCGCCCACCCGCACGATGGCGGAACGCTCCTCTCCGCGGCGCCGCTCTCGGGCGACTGCTGCCTCGTCTTCGGGAGCGAGGGCGACGGGCTGCGGCCCGAGGTCCTCGCGCAGTGCCCGGACCGCGCTGCCATCCCCATGCCGCCGGACGTCGATTCGCTGAACGTCGTCAGCGCCGCCGCCGCCTTCCTCTACGAGGCGGCCCGTCAGCGCGGGCGGGCCTGACCCGGCGCGAAGAGGTCGCGCAGCGCCACCCGGTCGGGGCGGCCCGTGTGCGAGAGCTGCAGCAGCGCGAGGCGCTGCTCGGCGGGGCCGATGGGCCAGCAGTCCTCCGCCGGGATCTCCGTGACCGGCGGGCCGCCGGGCTCGTTCAGCGGGCAGATGTCGCGGAGCTCGCGGACCGCACCGGCTTCCCCCTCCTCGAAGTAGCGGATGGGGAGCCCCTGCGTGCGGCAGACGTAGGGCCGGTCGGCGTAGACCCGGCAGGCGCCCTCCGCGTCGAGGAAGGCGCAGGCGCCCGGGGGGTGCGGCGCGCCCGACGCGAGGAGCGCGGCGTGGCGGGCGCGGATGAGGTCCGCCTCCACCGCGAACACGGTGAGCCCGTCCCGGCAGCAGGCGGCGCACCCGCGACCGCACCGCAGGCGCCCGGCGTGTCGCGCGGCGACCGCCGCGGCCGCCTCGGAGACCGCGTCGTGGAAGCGCGCCGCCGCTTCGAGGTTGCCGGGATGTTCCATGCGGCGAGTTTAGCCCCGGCCCGCGGGTGGGTGTAGCATCGCGCGGGATGCGTGACGGTTCGGACGAGCCCGAGGACCGCCTGTCGCGGCGGGCCCGCGTCGCCCTCGCGGTGGCCCGCGACATCGAGGACGCCGTGGCCCGCGGCGAGCCCGCGGACCGCCGGCTCTCCGCGCACTTCCGGTCGCACCGCGAGTACGGCTCCCGCGACCGGCGCCTCTACGGCGACCTCGCGTTCTCGCTACTGCGCTGGCGGGGTTGGACGGGGACGCTCGCCGCGGGCGGCCCGGCGGCGGCGGTCTTCGCCCATCTGCTCGACCACGCCGAGCCGTGGCCGGAGGTCTGCGCCCTCGCCGCCGGGATCGGCGTCGAGGTGCGCGCCGGCATCGACCTCACGGCCGGCACGCTGCCCGAGCGCGCCGCCCGGTTCGCCGCCGCGGCCGGACGGCCCGCGCCGCCCGCGCCGGAGGACCTCGCCCCGGGGTGGTTCGCCGACCTCTTCGCGGGACCGGAAGAGGGCTCTGGCGCATCGCGCCTGCCGGGCCTCCTCGAGTCCTTCCAGCGGCGGCCGCCGCTGTGGCTGCGCGCAAGCCGAGGGAGGGAGGCACGCGTCCTCGCTGCCCTCGCGGAGATGGACGCCGGGGCGGCGTCGGGTCCCCTGCCGGGGTCCGTCCGCGTGGACGGGCATCCGCACATCGACGCGCTGTCGGCGCGGGTGGGGCCCTGCTTCGAGGTGCAGGACCTCGCTTCGCAGGAGGTCGGGCACTTCTGCGGCGCGCGCCCCGGGGAGCGCTGGTGGGACGTCTGCGCGGGGTCCGGCGGGAAGGCCCTGCACCTCGCGGAGATCACCGGGACCGCCGGCCACATCCTCGCCACGGACCGGCGGGAGTCCATCGGCCGGGAGTTCCGGCGGCGCGTCCGGCGGCGGGGGGAAGGGGCCGTGGAGTTCCTCCGCCACGATGCCACCCATCCGCTGCCGGCCACGGCGCCGTTCGACGGCGTCCTCGTGGATGCCCCCTGCTCCGGCGCCGGGACCTGGTCCCGCAGCCCGGACGCCCGGTGGCGGATGACGGCGGAGATGGTCGGGCGCCTCGCCGAGGTCCAGCGGGCCCTGCTCCGGAATGCCGCCGGGCACGTGCGGCCCGGCGGGAGACTCGTGTACTCTGTCTGCACGTTCACCCGACCGGAGACGACGGAGGCCGTGGCGGCGCTTCTGGCGTCCCGCCCCGACTTTGCCCTCGAGGCCGGGCCCCGCTGGGTCCTGCCGGAGGACGGCGCGTCCGGGGGCATGTTCATGGCCCGCCTGCGGCGGGCGGAGGACTGACGATGCTCGTGGCCCTGGTCCTCGCCGGGTTCGCGGTGTTCGCGGTGGCCTATCTCCTCTACGGGCGGTTCCTCGAGCGGCGCCTCGACGTGGACCCCGCCCGGCCGACGCCGGCCCACACCCTGAGCGACGGCATGGACTACGTGCCCACGGCGACGCCGATCCTCTTCGGACACCACTTCTCGTCCATCGCCGGGGCCGGGCCGATCGTCGGGCCGATCATCGCCGGGCTCGCGTTCGGCTGGCTTCCGGCGATCCTGTGGATCGTGGTCGGCGCCGTCCTCATCGGCGGCGTCCACGACTTCACGGCCCTCGTCGCCAGCCTGCGCCACGGGGGCCGGTCCGTCGGGCAGATGTGCCGGGAGCTCCTGAACCCCTTCGTCTACCGGCTGTTCCTGCTCTTCATCTGGCTGGCGATGATCTACATCCTCATCGTCTTCCTCGACCTCACGGCGACGACGTTCGCGCCGGTGAACCCGAGCGCCGCGGCGGTCTCCGAGGGCGTGGACCTGGAGATCCGGCAGGGCGGGACGGTCACCACGGCGTCGCTCCTGTACATCCTCCTCGCCCTGCTGTTCGGCCTCGCGATCTACCGCCTGAGACTGAAGGTCCTGACCGGGACCTTCATCTTCGTGCCGCTCGTGTTCTTCGCCCTCGTCCTCGGCGACTGGCTGCCGCTGTCCGCGGACCTCGTGCCGAGCCTGCTCGGCTCGCCGAAGAACTTCTGGTGTGCCGTCCTCATCGCCTACTGCTTCTTCGCCTCGGTGCTCCCGGTCTGGCTGCTCCTGCAGCCGCGCGACTACCTGTCGTCCTTCCTGCTCTACGCCTGCCTCCTCGGCGGCGTGGCCGGCTTGCTCGTCACGGGCCTGACCGGCGGCGCGGACCTCCGGTACGCCGCCCTCGTGCCGGAGTCGGTCGGCCGGCTCTTCCCGGCCCTGTTCATCACCATCGCCTGCGGCGCGGTGAGCGGGTTCCACTCCATCGTGGCCTCCGGCACGACCGCGAAGCAGCTGCGAAGCGAGGTCTCCGCGCGGCCCGTGGCGTACGGCGCCATGCTCGTGGAGGGGACGCTGGCCCTCATCGCCCTCGCCGCGGTGATGATCCTCGCGGGAAAGCCCGCCGGGAAGACGCCGGTGCAGATCTTCGGCGACGGCCTGGGGCGGTTCCTCGCCGTGTTCCACCTGCCCCCGGGACTCGCCCGGTCGTTCGCGCTGCTCGCGGTGAGCACGTTCCTCCTCACCACGCTCGACACCTGCACCCGCCTCGGGCGGTTCGTCTTCGAGGAGCTGTTCCGGGTGCGCGGTCCCGTCGCCCGGCTCGTGGGCACCGCGGCCACGCTGCTCGTGCCGGCCATCTTCGTGTTCCGGACGATCGTGGGGCCGGACGGCCGGCCGCTCCCCGCGTGGCAGGCGATCTGGCCGGCGTTCGGCGCCACGAATCAACTGCTCGCCGCCCTCGCGCTGCTCGTCGTCTACGCCTGGCTCCGCAAGTCGGGGAAGCGGGCGCTCTACGTCCTCCTGCCCATGATCTTCATGTGCGTGACGACCCTGACGGCGCTCGTGCAGCTCGTCGTGCTGAACCTGCGGGCGGGCGGAAACGGTCTTGTCGGGTGCCTGTCTCTCGTGCTCGTGGTCCTGGCGCTGCTCGTCATCGCCTCGTCCGCGCCGGTTCTGCTGAGGCGGAAACCCCTGTCGGCCCCGTCCGGGGCGGGGTAAAAGGAACGCAGGCAACCGAACCCAGAGAGGGAGACGATGGCTGCGAAGAGCAAGGCGGGGGAGCCTCATCGCTGGAGTTTCTTCCGGGCCGGTGGTTTCGACCAGGTGCGGCTGGACTCCGGCGAGGACCTGCGCGACCTCCCGAATCTGGACCAGAAGCTCTGGGTCGCCCTGGCCTGCCCGGCGAAAGGACTCGAGTTCGACGCCAGGACGCTCGAACTCATCGACACCGACCGCGACGGGCGCATCCGCGCGCCGGAGATCCTCGAGGCCGTGAAGTGGGCGTGCGGCATGGTGAAGGACGCCGGTGAGCTCGTGAAGGGCACCGGCCGCCTCCCGCTCGCCGCCATCGACGACGGCCACCCGGAGGGGAAACGGCTGCTCGCCTCGGCGAAGCAGATCCTGGTGAACCTCGGCAAGGGGGACTCCAGGGAGATCAGCGTCGACGACACGACGGACACGGCGAAGATCTTCGGGCAGACCAAGTTCAACGGCGATGGCGTCATCCCCGCCGACGCCGCTGCGGACGCATCGGTCCAGAAGGTGATCGAGGACGTCATCGTCTGCCTCGGTCCGGTGACCGACCGGAGCGGGAAGCCGGGAGTCGACCAGGCGAAGGTGGACCAGTTCTTCGCCGAAGCCCAGGCCTGCTCGGACTGGCAGAAGAAGGCCGAGGCCGACGCGAAGACGATCCTGCCGCTCGGCGATGCCACCGCGGCGGCGCACGCCGCGGTCGTAGCGCTGCGGGCCAAGGTCGCCGACTACTTCGCGCGGTGCCGGCTCGCCGCCTACGACGCCCGGGCGCTGGCCGCGGTGAACCGGGAGGAGGACGCGTTCCTCGCCATCGCGGCGAAGGACCTGACGATCTCCTCGGCCGAGATCGCCAGCCTCCCGATCGCCCACGTGGACGCGGGCCGGCCCCTGCCGCTGGCTTCCGGCATGAACCCGGCGTGGGCCGATGCCTTGGCCGCCCTGCGGAGCGCGGCCGTGGTTCCGCTCCTCGGAGACCGCGACGTCCTCACGGAGGAAGAGTGGGGGACGGTGTCGACGAGAATCGCCCCCTACGAGGCGTGGCTGGCCGGCCGTCCGGGCACGGCGGTGGAGAAGCTCGGCCTCGCACGGATCCGCGAGATCCTCGGCGGGAACGCGAAGGCGGCGATCGCCGATCTCATCGGCAAGGACAAGGCCCTGGAGCCCGAGGCGACCAGCATCGCCGCCGTGGATCGGCTCGTGCGCTATCACCGCGACCTGCACCGGCTCCTGAACAACTTCGTGACCTTCCGCGACTTCTACAGCCGCAAGGACAAGGCGGTGTTCCAGGCCGGCACGCTCTACCTCGACCAGCGGTCCTGCGACCTCGTGCTGCGGGTCGACGACGCGGGCCGCCACGCGACGCTGGCCGGCCTCGCCAAGACCTGCCTCGTCTACTGCGACTGCGTGCGGCAGAGCACGGGGGAGAAGATGACGATCGCCGCGGCCTTCACCGGCGGCGACTCGGACAACCTGCTCGTGGGCCGCAACGGCGTGTTCTACGACCGGAAGGGCCGCGATTACGACGCCACGATCACGAAGATCATCGACAACCCCATCAGCATCCGGCAGGCGTTCTGGTCGCCGTACAAGCGGTTCGTCCGGATGATCGAGGAGCAGGTGGCCAAGCGGGCGGCGGCGGCCGAGGCGGCCTCGACCAGCAAGCTCGAGACCGCGGCCACGGCGGTGGCTACCGCGGACCAGAAGAAGCCCGCGGAGCCCAAGAAGCTCGACATCGGCGTGGTGGCGGCCCTCGGCGTGGCGGTCGGCGCCATCGGCACGGCGATCGCCTCCCTGGCCACCGGCATCGCCCGGCTCGCCGTGTGGCAGATCCCCCTGGTCGTGGTGGGCATCTTCCTCGTGATCTCCGGCCCGTCGGTGCTCATCGCCTGGCTGAAACTCCGGCAGCGGAACCTCGGCCCGATTCTGGACGCCAACGGCTGGGCCGTGAACGCCAAGGCCAAGGTCAACATCCCCTTCGGCGCCTCGCTCACCGGCGTGGCCTCGCTGCCGGTGGGCGCGCGGCGCGACCTGCGAGACCCCTACCGCAAGCCGCTCACCGGGAAGCAGATCGCCTTCCGGCTGATCCTGACGATCATCGTCGTGCTCGCCCTCGCGGGCTGGGCATGGAAGGCGCAGTGGCCGCACAAGGTCTTCCCGAACCTGCCGAAGTGGGGCTTCTGGAGCATGCCGGCGGGCGCCAACGGCAAGTGCCCCGTGGACGGCCGGAACGTGGACCCGATGGTCACCGGCGCGCACGACGGAAAGCGCGTGTACCTGTGCTCCGACGAATGCCGTGAGGCGTTCGGGAAGGAACCGGCGAAGTACTTCCTGCTCGCCTACCCGGAGCCGGCGAAGGCTCCGGCGGAGCCGGTGAAGGAGCCCGAGCCCGCCACGGAGCCCGGGGGTGGGGAGGCGCCGAAGTAAACGGGGGCGGATCTCGACACCGAGTTGAGAACGAGTTTCAATGGGGCGAGTCTTCAAGGAGGCTCGCCCCATGAGAACCCTGCTCTGCGTACTGGCCCTCGCCGCCCTGCCGGCGCTCCTGTCCTGCGGCGGGAAGGAACCCGCCCCGTCGCCCTCTCCCGCCCCGCCGCCTTCGGATCCGGCCGGCATGCACCGGCCCTCGGGGCCGGACGCCGTGCTGCCCGAGGGCGCGAACAAGTCCTGCCCCGTGTCCGGGGAGCCCGCGGACCCCGCGGTGTTCCTCGAGCACGAGGGGAAGAAGGTCTACTTCTGCTGCGACGCCTGCTTCACCACGTTCAAGGCGGACCCCGCGAAGTACTTCGCCAAGGCCTACCCGCCGGGCGATGGCCGGTAGTCCCCGGCCGATGGACACGTGAGGCCGAAAAAGGTACCGTATCGGCATGAAAACGGTACCCATACATGACCTTAAAAAACGACTTTCGGCCCTGATCGAGGAGGCGGGCCGGGGCGAGGAGATCCTCGTCACGAAGCACCGGCGCCCGGTGGTCCGGCTCTCCTCCGCGGCCCACGAGCACCTGCACGTCGGGGCCCGGTTCGGCGCCGGCGCCCTCACGGCGGCGGCGGAGAACGCCACGCGCGGGCGGTACCTGGTCGTGCTGGCGGACGACCGGCGGGGCGGCCGTGAACGCTGAGGCCGGCGCCCGGCTGTACGTGGACACGTCGGTCTACCTCGCCGTGCTCCTCGGCGAGAGAGGGCACGCGCGGGTCGTGCGGGAGATGGCCGGCACACGCCTGCTCTCGAGCACGCTGCTCGTCCTGGAGTCGACGCGGTGCCTCGTCCGGCTGTCCCGCGATGGCCACCTGTCCGCGGCGGAACTGAAGCGCCTGCTGGACCGGGTCGAGGCGGACATGGAGCTGTTCGCGCTGCGGGACCTGACGCTCGACCTGTGCACCGGTGTAGACTTCCCCGTCGTCTCGACGCCGCGAGCCCTGGATCTCGCGCACCTGCGCACCGCGCTGTGGTTTCACCGGCGGGAGCCGATCGCGCGGTTCGTCACGCTCGACGAACCGCAGCACCTCGCCGCGCGCGAACTCGGGCTGCCGGTCTGACCGGAGGAAGCCATGCGTCCTGTGCTGCTGGTGCTCTGCCTCGTCGTCCTCCCGCCCCTCGCCGCCGCCGGCGGAGAGGACCTCCTCGCCAACGGCGACTTCGGCCAGGGGCTTGCGGGCTGGGAGGTCCGCAGCGCCTCGGGGACCCTGTCCGCGGAGGCCGTGGCGGGGGAGAACGACTGCCTCCACTTCGTGAAGACCGGTCCCTTCGCCGCCGACGCCGTCGCCGCCCCGGTGCCGAAGGTGCCCGCCGGCGGCCGGGTGACGGTGTCCGCCCGCCTGCGCGGGAACGGGATCGGCAACGTCTGGATCAAGTTCTTCGTCTTCGACGCGCAGGGAGCCGTCGTGGTGGAGGACTGCGACGTCGCCCAGGTCACGGGCACGTTCGACTGGAAGGAGGTCTCGCGGACATTCGACCTGCCGGCGACCGCCGCCCGGGCGGAGTTCCGGCTCCTCGTCTTCGCGGCGGGGGAGGGGTGGCTCGACGATGCGAGCGTGAAGCCCGCGGCCGCACGGCCCCGCGCGCCGCTCGACCCGAAGACCGCGAGGTGGCTCGCGGACAAGGCGGTCAAGGTGGCGACCCTCGACTTCTCCGCCCCCCTCGACGATCTGCGCCCGCTGAAGGCGATCCTCGCGGACGTCCGCATCGTGCAGCTCGGGGAGCAGTCCCACGGCGACGGCGCCACGTTCCGGGCCAAGGCGCGGCTCGCGCGGTTCCTTCACGAGGAGATGGGCTTCGACGTCCTCGCCTTCGAATCCGGGCTCTTCGAGTGCGACCGGGCGAATGCGCTGCTCGCCGAGGGGAAGTGGAAGGAGGCCATGCACGCCTCCGTCTTCCCCATCTGGCGCACGGAGGAGACCCGCCCGCTGTTCGAGTACCTCGCCGCGCGCGCCGCCGCGGGGAAGCCGATGCGCCTCGCGGGGTTCGACGTCCGCGGCTCCGGCAAGGGCATCCTCGCGTTCGTGGACCGGCTCGTGGAGTTCCTCGCGCCGGCGTACGCGGTCCCGGCGGCCGACGCGCTCGCCCTCGCGAGGCTGAACGCCCTCCTTGCCGAATCTCCCTACCGGCCGGGGGAGCAGGAGCGGACGGAGGGCCTCGCGGCGCTGAAGCGGCTGCGTGACGCTCTCGCCGCGAACGCGGAGGCGCTCCGGGCCGCGCATGGCGATGCCGAGTGCGACTTCTTCACGCGGTGCGCCTCGAACTTCGCGCTCCGCGAGGAGTTCGAGTTCACGAGCGGTGCGACCCCGGAGGGCTGGGTCGCCGGGAACCTGCGCGACCGCGGCATGGCGGAGAACCTGAAGTGGCTGGCGGAGAGCCGGTACCCGAAGGCGAAGATCGTCGTGTGGGCGGCCACGATGCACGAGGCGCGCAACCTCGACCTCGTCGAGATCGGGGGCAACCCCCGCTTCTACGACGGGTGCCGGAACATGGGCGGCGAGGTCGCGGCGGCGTTCAAGCAGAGCGTCTACACGATCGGCTTCCTCGCCCACCACGGTCCGGCGGGCATTTTCGGCCCGAAGTTCGAGGTTCCCGAGCCGCGGCCGGACAGCCTCGAGGACGTCTTCTTCCGGCACGGGGCGCCACTGCTGTTCGTGCCGCTCCGGGGGAAGAGCCCGTTCGAGGGGCCGCGTCACGCCTCGCCCCTCGGCTACGCGCGTGACACGAAGGCCCCCTGGCCGAAGGTCGTGGACGCGTTCTTCTACACCGAGGAGATGACCCCCACGCGGTACATAGGAGATTGAACTTGGGACCCACCGGCTGGCTCGACGGCATCGACATCGCGATGACCGTGTGCGACAGGGACTTCCGCATCACGTTCATGAACTCCCGCTCGGCGCGGACCTTCGAGGCGGACGGCGGGTTCTCGCTCCTCGGTACGAACCTGCTCGACTGCCATCCCGAAGAGGCGCGCGCGAAGCTCGAGGCCAACGCGCGGGCCCGCCGCCGGAACGTCTACACGATCGAGAAGGCGGGGGTGCGGAAGCTCATCTGCCAGGAGCCGGTGTTCGAGGACGGCGAGTTCGCGGGTCTCGTCGAGATCTCCGTGCCGATCCCCGCCGCCATGCCCCACTTCGTCCGGGAGGAGAAGCCGTGAGGTCCATCTCCGCTGTCGCCCTGCTGGGACTTCTTGCCGGCGCCGCCGCCTGTGGCGGGTCCCTCGCCGCGGCTCCGGAACCACCGGTGGCCCCGGCATTCCCGGACTCGTGGGCCGGGACGTGGAAGGGGGACCTCCGGATCCTGTCGCCGGGCCGTCCGGCGCAGACCGTGCCCATGGAGATCGCCATCGGCGCCGCGGAGGCGGCGGGCCGCTGGCGGTGGGCGATCCGCTACGGCCCGCAACCCGTCCGCGACTACCGCCTCGCCGTCCTCGACGCGGCCGCCGGGAAGTGCGAGATCGACGAGGGGAACGGCATCGTCCTGCCCGCGACCCTCCTCGACGGCACGCTGTTCAGCCTGTTCGCCGTGTCCGGCTCCCGCATCGAGGCGCGCTACCGCCTCGACGGGGAGACGCTGTGCTTCGAGATCCTCGCCTCGGCGGCGGAGCCCGCGGGGAAGACCGGGGGGCAGGGCGGGGTGCCGGAGGTCGGGTACTTCCCGGTCCACGCGCTGCAGCGGGCCGTGCTGCGCCGGGAGTAGGTCGCGGGCGCCGGTCAGTAGACGCGGCGGCCCGGCGTCATCGTCCACTCCCGCAGCACCGCGCGACCCTCGGTGGGCAGCGCGGGGAGGAGGGGGATCCGCCGCTCGGCCGGGGGAACGGCGATCTCCTCGTAGATGTGCCGGTCATCGAAGCCCGCGTCCGCCGCGTCGTGCCGGGAGGCGGAGTAGAAGACCCGGTCGAGGCGCGCCCAGTAGATCGCCCCGAGGCACATGGGGCAGGGCTCGCCGGTCGCGTAGAGGTCGCAGCCCGCGAGGGAGTGGCTGCCGAGCCGGCGGCAGGCCTCGCGGATGGCGAGGACCTCGGCGTGCGCCGTCGGGTCGGCCCGGGCCGTGACGAGGTTCGCCGCCCGGGCGATGACCTCGCCGCCCCGTACGACGAGAGCCGCGAACGGGCCGCCTCGCCCGGACCGGAGGTTGTCCCGGGCGAGCGCGATCGCCTCGGCCATGAGATCGTCCGGCGTGCCCGCCATGCGCCACGATAGTACCCCGCCGCCGGCCGGCCATCCCCCAGCCTTTTGCCTGCGGGGCCGGGCCGTGGATATAATCGCGGGTTCTGCGCGCGGCAGCCTTTCCCGGTGTCCATCGACCGGCGCCGCAGGAACAGCGACATGGCGGCGCCCGATACCCCCAAGCCTCCCGTTCCTCCCACCCCCGCCGGCGGTCCGCCGGGGCCGGACGCCCCCGAGGGCTCCGACAAGACGATCATCCTCAATACCTCCGAGCTGCAGCGGTACCAGCAGCAGATGATGAAGACCGCCCGGCATCACGGGTCGCTCCTCGTCATCGACGGGACGCAGGCGGACGTGGGCCGCCACGCCACGGTGGAGACGGACCTCGTCATCGGCCGGGAGCCGGGCGGGCTGCAGATCCGGGACCGCAAGAGCAGCCGCCGGCATGCGCAGGTCACGCGCCGGGGCGACGTCTACGTGATCCGCGACATGGGCTCGACGAACGGCACCTTCCTCAACGGTGTGCCCCTCGAGGTGGAGCAGCCGCTGCGGGACGGCGACAAGATCGTCATCGGCCAGTCCGTCATCAAGTTCAACGTCCTCGACGACACCGAGGCGGGCTTCTACCGCCAGGTGGAGCAGCTGGTCAGCGTGGACGACCTCACCGGGCTGCCGGCCAAGCACCGCTTCGACGCCTCCCTCGAGGAGGCCATCCACGCGACGATCGCCGGCCGCGAGCCCCTGTCCGCCCTGATGATGGACATGGACGGCCTCAAGGCGATCAACGACCGCCACGGGCACCAGGTCGGCGCCCACACGATCAGCCGGGTGGGGATGCTGATCGGGCGGATCCTCAAGGGGCGCGGCGAGGCCTGCCGGTTCGGCGGCGACGAGTTCTCGGCCTTCCTGCCGAAGATGCCGCTCGCGAGGGCGATGGCGGTGGGGGAGGAGATCCGGCGCGAGGTCGAAGCGGCGGAGATCCTCTACGGCGCCATCCAGGTGCGCGCGCGCATCAGCATCGGGGCGGCCGAGCGGCCGGCGACGGTGCAGGACGTCGAGGGCCTCCTCCTCCTCGCCGACCAGGCGCTCTACCGCGCCAAGGCGAAGGGCCGCAACACCGTCAGCGACTGACCGGCGGCGGCGGTTCCGCCCGCATCGCCTTCATCTCCGTCGTCCGCATGCTCACGTCGAGCCTCGTCAGCCCCACGGCCTCCAGCGCCTCGAACTTCGCGTCGAGCACCGGCATGTAGGACGATCCGAAGAAGTCCTTCGCCTTGCGGTAGCCGAGGCAGAGCATCGCGAGGATGAAGTCGGCGGCCACCACCGTCAGGAGCAGGACCGAGCCGAGGAACCCGACGACCAGCTCGAGCAGGTCGAGGACGTCCGCGTTCGGCACGTGTTCGAGCATCCAGATGGAGAGGAGGACGACGCCGACGAGGTTCAGCGCCGCGGCCTTCCGCCGGATGCCGAGCACGATGCCCGTGGCCTCCGCGGGCGTGTGGGGGCGCAGCACCCGGCGCGCGTTCCAGACGTAGAGCAGCGGGGCGACCACCATCGCGCCGATGGCGAAGAGGAGCATGGCGCTGCCGAGCATCTGGTTCAGGAGCACGAGAAGGCTCAGGAGCATGAGCCCGTAGAACGGCCCGAAGAGCACCGCCGCCCAGCCGGGGGCCGGCGACTCCGGCAGGAGCGTCTTCACCGTCATGGACGAGCGGATGATCCCGGCGCAGAGGGCGACGACCGCCGGCGCCACGTAGAAGAAGAGGAGGAAGCCGATCACGAACCCGCCGCCGATCTGGGCCTGCGGGTCGAGGTCGGGGTCGATGATCTTGATCCACGGGACGGCGGAGGCGGCGAGAGGGGTCAGGAACAGGACGAACCACGCGAAACGCGCCAGGCGCCGGGACCGGCGCAGGGAGGCCCACCACCACGCGGCGAGGAAGGTGAGGACGGTGGACGCCGGGATGACGGCGAAGAGGATCGTGGTGAGCAGTGTCACGCCCGCCGCCTGGCCCTCCGCGGCGAGGGACTCGATCCACCCGATCCCCTTCAGCACGAGGTTCGCGCACATCACCGCGGCCGCCAGCCACAGCATCGAGCGGCGCCACGCGGCGTAGTCCTGCGCGAGGCCGTCCGTCACGGGCTTCTCGGCCGCGGCGAGCGCCGCCCGCTCCTCCGGCAGGGCGTGCTCGCGCTGGAAGTCGCTCCGCGCGGACCGTCGGGCGAAGACCCGGGCCAGCGTCAGGACCCTCTGGAAATCGAGCGCCATAGAGCCTCCTCCCGTCATTCCCCCGCATTGTAGCGGCCGGGCCCAGCAACCGTCCGATCCCCGGCGGAACCGCTGGCACTGCCGCCGCCGCCCGCTACAATCAGGCCCTCTCGCGGGCGGGCCGCCACGTGCGGCCGGAAGGGCGGTGCGCGCTGATCCCCATGCTGTCCACGGCCGTGGCGGAGACCTCCGGTATCGCTTCGGGCGGGGCGCGCCACGGCGAACTCCTGACCTGGGTCGTCTTCTCCGCGGTGATCGTCGGCCTCCTGGCGCTGGACCTGCTCGTGTTCCACCGCCACGCGAAGAAGGAGAGCCTCAAGGCCGCGGCGCTGTGGAGCCTGTTCTGGGTGGGGCTCGGCCTCGCGTTCACGCTCTTCGTCTGGGAGGAGAAGGGCGGCGACCAGGCCCTCGCCTACCTGACGGCGTTCCTCGTGGAGAAGTCGCTGTCCGTCGACAACCTCTTCGTCTTCCTCGCCCTGTTCACCTACTTCGGCGTCCCGGCGGAGAACCAGCACCGTGTGCTGTTCTGGGGCATCGTGGGGGCCATCGTCACCCGCGGCGCCTTCATCTTCGTCGGCGTGGAGCTCCTGAACGCCTTCGCCTGGCTCGTCTACGTGCTCGGCGCCCTGCTCGTGGCCACCGGCCTCAAACTGGCGTTCGGCCACTCCGACGAGGTGCACCCCGAGCGGAACCCGATCGTGAAGTGGGCGGGGAAGGCCCTTCCGCTGACGAAGGGCTTCCGCGGCGAGCGGTTCCTCGTCCGCGAGGGCGGGCGGCTGCTCTTCACCCCCCTGTTCCTCGTCCTCCTCGCCATCGAGACCACGGACGTCATGTTCGCCGTGGACTCCGTGCCGGCGGTCATCGCGATCACCCGCGACACGTTCGTCGCCTACACCTCCAACATCTTCGCCATCCTCGGCCTGCGGGCCCTGTACTTCCTCCTCTCCGGGGCGATCTCCGCTCTGCGGTTCCTCCGCCCCGCGCTGGCCCTCATCCTCGTGCTGATCGGCATCAAGATGCTCGTGACCCAGTGGGTCCACGTGCCCACCGTGCTTTCGCTGGCGGTCGTCGGCGCGGTGCTCATCGTCGCCATCCTCGCCTCGCTCCGGTGGCCCGGGCCTGCCGCGAAGTCCGAGGAAACCCAGCCGCCGCGGTCCTGATCCCGCATACAATCTCCGGCCACAGAGGCCGGACATGCCGTCTCTCCGAACGAGGATCCTCCTTATCGGCGCCGTCGCGACCGGGGCTCTCACCGCCGGCTGCCCCTCGGTCCCACTGCGCGGATCCCTCGAGCTCCCCGCGGCGGATCTCACGGTGCGCCACTACGAGGGGACCCTGCTGTCCCTGCCCGGCGCCGCGGAGGCGGTCTGGGACCCCGACACCTGCCTCGCCTTCACCGTCGAGGTCGTCGCCCTGGAGCGTTCTCCCGGGACGGTCTTCGAGGCGCTCTCGACGACGGCGCAGTTCATCGCCTCATCCGTCGCGCGCGGCGCCTTCTCCGCGGCCACGCGGTCTGACCGGCTGCTCCGCTTCAGCGGGCGGGCGGAGGAGGTCGCGGAGTTCCGGGCCCGCCTGGAGGAGGGGGTGTTCGGCCGCCACGCGTCCGCGGGCCGCGTCGGCGGCGTCGCCTCGCCGCGGGTCACGGGACGCATCACCTACGCCGCCCGGGAGCGGATCCCGCTGCCTCACCGGCGGGACGGGGTCGTGGAGAGCATCGAGGTCCGCGTCGGCCTGACGGCCGAGGGCGGCGGCCTGCTGGCCGTGGCGATCCAGGAGGTCGGCGAGCCCCCCGCCGGTCTGCCCACGCTCGAGGGGGAGCCGCCGCGGCCGCCCGCGGAACCCCGGACCCTCCTCACGGAGGAGGCGGTGGTGCCGCTCCCGCTGGACGCCGGCCGCGGCGACTGCGCGCTCGTGCTCCGTTCGCCGTTCGAGGGCGGCGAGCCCCGTGCCCTCGCGGTCTTCGTCACGCTCTCGCCGGGGCCGCGCCCGGGGGAGGCCGGGCGCCCTGAGTTCGAGGCCCTGGTGGCACGCAGCCGCGTGGAGGCGACCCGCGGCGAGGCGGCGCCCGACGTGCCCGGCGAAGAGACCCTCGCCCCGCTCTGGCCGGGCCTCGAGAGCGCCGCCTCGGGCCTCGCGGATGTCCGGACCGCCCGCAGCGCGCTCTCGTTCCTGGCGCAGGCCACGGAGGCGGACCTCGCGGAGGACCTCGCCCTCGGCGCCCCGGACCCCGTTTTCTCCGACCTGGTGTCCGCCGTCCGCGCGGAGCTCGACGTCCTGCCGCGGCCGCTTGCGCCGGGCCCGGTGGGTTTCGTCCTCGAGCGGTCCGCGTTCCTCGCCGCCATCTCCTGGTCGGCCAGGGAGGAGGCGGCGGACGCCATCCTGTCGCTCGCCGTCCGCCACGCGGGCGAGGCGGGCCGGTATCCCTCCACGCTGAAGGAGGTCCTCGACACGGCGACCGACCTGCCGGGACTTCGCGCGGGGCTGGCGGCGGAGAACCGGATCTTCCTCGAGGACAACTCGCCCGCGGCGCGTGTCCGGGCCTACGACTGGCTCGCCATCCGGGGCGAGGCGCCGTCCGGTTACGACCCATTGGCCTCCCGGGAGGACCGGCGGCGGGCCCTCAGGGACGCGGCCAGCGGAGAGGAACAATGACCGGTACCGCCCCGCCCGCACCCGCCGCCGCTGCCGCACCCGCGCGGCGCCGGCGGCGCTTCCGGTGGACGCGGCGGGTCGTGAAGGCGCTCGTCGTCGTCGTCCTCCTCCTCGCCGTCCTACAGTACACGATCCCGTTCATCGCCCCCTCGGTCCTCGAGTCCCTCTTCGAAGGGATGTCCCTCACCGCCCGGTTCGACCGGATGGAGGTCTCGTTCCTCGGCGGGGAGGTGGAGATCTGGGGGCTCGTGGTCACACCGGCGGAGGGCGGGGAGCCGTTCGCGACACTCGACTACGTGCGAGGGGACCTCTCCGTGCAGGACCTTCTCGTCGGCCGGCTGCGCGTGGAGCGCGCCGTCGTCGACGGCCTCACGGCCCGCGTGGAGCGCGACGCGGAGGGCCGCTGGGAGCCGCTGCGTCGACTCGCCGGCGACGGATCCGAGCCGGAGCCTCCCCCGGAGGAACCCGCCGGCGCGGTCAGTTTCTCGTCCCCGATCGTCGTCGACGCCCTCCGCGTGGAACGTGTGCGACTGCACATCGCCGACCATCTGGAGAGCCCGCCCTTCGAGACCACCGCCGACCTGACGGTCCGTGTGACGGACCTCGGCTCCGCGGAGCGGAAGGCGAGCATCGAGGTCTACTTCTCATCGACGGGTGTGCTCGACGCCCTGTCGCTGACCGGATCATCGCGGCTGGAGGAACGGGAGTTCGGGGCCGACCTCGCGCTGAAGATCCTCGGCATCCGGCCGGGGCCGGCCGAGCGCTACCTGCGCGGACTCGGGATCGTCTGCGCCGCGAAGGAGTACTCCGTGGTGACGGGGATCACTCTCGCCGCCTCCGTGGAGGGAGAGGACGACGACCGCATCCGCGCCACCGTGGCCCTGCACGACTTCTCGGCGCGTGCGGACGGCAGCGAGGCGGCGGGCATCGACCGGGTCCTGGCCTCGGTCCCGCTGGCGGGCGCCGCCGGCCTCACCGTGTCCCGGGCGGAGGTGGAGGGCGTGCGCGCCCGCGCCGAGATCCGCCCCGACGGTTCCGTCCGCATCGCCGGCGTGGACATCCCGCCCCGCGCGGGCGGCCCGGCCGCGCCGTCGGAGGCCCCGGAAGCGCCACCGGCCGAGGAGCCCGCCGCCGCGGTCCCCGGGACCCCGGGGATCCGCATCGAGGACGCCCTCATCCGGGGCATCGACGCACGCTTCGTGGACGGCAGCAACGATCCTCCCGCGGACCTGCGGGTCCGCGTGGAGGAGCTGGCCGTGAAGGGGTTCTCGCCGAGCGCGGGCGGCGGACCGATGCAGGTGGCCGGCCGGTTCACGGCCCCCGGCGCCTTCGAGGAGTTCACGCTGAACGGCGAGGTCGTCCTGTTCGGCCCGGAGAAGAAGGCCGACCTCGTGCTGGCGCTGAGGGGCCTCACCGCGGAGTCCATCCGGCCCTATCTGGCGGGCAGCGGAGTGGAGCCCGATGTCCGCGGCGGCGACCTCATGCTCCGACTCTCCGCGCTCGCCCGCTACGAGCGTGGCACGGTGGCCGGCGATCTCCGCATCGACGAGATCGGGCTCACCGGGCCAGAGGGGGAGAGGCTCGGCGTGCAGGGCCTCACGGTGGCCGACTTCCGCCTCGACCCGGCCACGGGAGACCTCTCCGCGGCGCGGGTGGCCCTGGCGCGGTTCGCCGGGGAGGCCCGGCGCTCCGCGGATGGCACGCTCCATCTGCCGGGCATCGTCGTCCGCCCGGTCGTGGAGGGCCCGCCCACGCCTCCGCCTCCGGAGCCGGCGCCGCCGCCCGGGCCGCCGCCCGGCCCCGCGCGTGTCCCCCGCATCGAGGTCGGCGGCGTCGAGCTCGCGGGGATCAGCGCGTTGTTCGTGGACGAGAGCGGGGACAGGCCGCTCCGCTACCGTCTGGCCGATTCCTCGCTGACGGTGGGCGCGGTGCTCATCGACGGCGGGCCGCCCGGTCCCACCGCCCTCGCCGTGCGCCTCCACGCCCCCGGCATCGCCGAGGACATCGAGGCCGCCGGCACGCTGCACCTGCACGCCGAGGGGGGCGACGCCGACGTGACCGTGGACGCACGGGGCGTCACCGCGGCGGAGCTCGAGCCGTTCTTCGAGACGGCGGGCCTCGAACGCCGTCTGAAGAGCGCCGCGCTGAAGGTGGGGGTGAAGGCCCGTGCGCAGAGAAGGTCGGACGGGTTCGACGCGGACCTGACGCTCTCGGATCTCGTGCTGGTGGATGGCGAGGCGGAGCTCGCGGCGCTGAAGTCCCTGCGCATCGCGGGGTGCGCGGTCCGGGCGGAGGGGGTCCTCTGCGAATCGGTCACCGTCGTCGAGCCCCGGCTATGGGCGGCCCGCGAGGTGGACGGGGGCCTGCTGGTGCTGGGCGTGCGCGTCCCGCCGGGGCTCGCTCCGCGCCGCCTCCGGCCATCGGGGGAGCCGGCCGGGCCGGCTCCGGCCCCCTCCGCCGCCCCCGGCGCCCCGATGCGCGTCAGCGTCGGCGCGCTCGCCGTGACCGGCGGGAGGCTCCTGTTCGAGGACGCCGCGGAGCCGCGCTGGGCGAAGACGGAGCTCGTGGCGGATGCCGCGCTGGATGCGTTCTCCCTCGGCGGGGAGGACGCCGACTCGAAGTTCGTGGTGGACGTGCACGAACTCGTGCGCGGCCTGCGCGTGCGTGCCGAGGGGGAGGTCTCCCTCGGCGGGCCCGAGTCGAGGGTCGGCGTCGACCTCGCGGTCGACGGCATCTCCGCCGCGGCCCTCGGGCCGTGGCTTCCCCCCGCGGTGAAAACCGTGCTCGCGGACGGCCGGTTCCGGGCGCGCGTGGAGGCCCGCTCCGCGGCGCACCCGGAGGGGGGGGCGCGGGTGAGCGCTGAAGTGCGCAGTCTCTCCCTCCGTGACGGGGAGGGCGGCGACGCGCTGCTCGAAGTGGACCGGATCTCGGCGGAGGCTTCCCGGCTCGACGGAGGGGCCGGTGTGTATGCGTTCGATCACCTGCGCGTGGAGGGGGTCGAGGCGGACGTCGCGCAGGACGCCGCGGGGGGGCTCGCCGTGCCGGGGTTCGTGCTCGCCCCGTCGCCGGCCGCGCCGGCCGCGCCAGCCGCGCCTCCGGCCCCCGCGGCCGCGCCGGCCGCCGCCACCGCCGCCGATCTGCCCCTCCTCACGATCTCCGAGCTCCTGGTGGGCGTGCGGCGCCTGGGGCTCGCCACCCCCGCCCTCGCGCGGCCGGTGGAAGTGCGGAACCTGACGGTCCGTGAGCTCGCTCCGATCGCCGTCCTCGGAGACGACCCCGGCGCGCAGGGGCCCGTTCGCATCCACATCGAGGGCGACGCGGCGCCCCTCGCGAAGCGGTTCGCCATCGACACCGGACTGCTGCCGTTCGCCGACCAGCCCGAAGCCCAGGTGGGACTGCGGATCGAGGGCCTCGACGGCGCCGCCCTCGCCGAGGTGCTCCCCGCGCTCGCCGGGAGCATGGATCCCGCGGGGCTCACCGGCGTCGACCTGCACGCGAAGGCGCACGCCCTCCTGAAGATGCGGCGGAAGAGCGCGCTGGACTTCGGCCTGGATCGCGGGTTCGCGGCGGAGGCCGAACTCACGGACCTCTCCCTCACCCGGGGACACGAGGTTCTGCTCGGGATCGCCGCCGTCACGGTGCGGGCGCAGGAGATCGACCTGCCCGGCAGGCTCATCCACCTGAAGTCCGTGGAGATCGCGGAGATCAAGGGCGAGGTGAAGAGGGAGGCGGACGGCCTCCGGGTGGCGGGCCTCCTGCTGCCGGATCCCCCCGAGACGGGGGCCGGCGGGCCGGTCCCGCCGCCCACGCCGGAGGCGCCCACGGCGGAGGCGCGTTCGGGCCTCGAGTTCCGCGTCGACAGCCTCTACGTGACCGATCTCGACGGGCGCTACCAGGACCTCACGGCGACGCCACCCGTGGACGTGCCGCTCCGCGACCTGACCCTCGAGGTGCGCGGCTTCACCACGCGGGCCCTCACGGAGGAGATCCCCGTCCTGTTCCGCATGGCCGTCGCTTCCGACAAGGTCACGCTGCCGCTCACGCCGCCGGAGGAGAGCCAGGCGTTCGGCGAGCTCTCCGCCACGGGACGTCTCAGCCTGTTCCCGGTCGTCCGCGGGTGGGTGAAGGGAGGGCTCAGCGCTCTGGAACTCTCCATGTTCCGCGGCCTCGCGAAGTCGGCGGGGTTCGAGCTGAACGACGGCGTGCTCGATCTCGGGCTCGACCTGCGCTTCCAGGAGGACGGGTCGCTGGAACTCGTGAGCCGCTCCACGCTCACGGACCTCGACATGTCCGAGCCTCCCGACGGCCCGATCTCGAAGCTCCTGGCGCTGCCCACACCGTTGAACACGGTCATCTTCATCCTGAAGGACGAGTCCGGCGCGATCCGGATCCCGCTGTCCTTCACGGTCCCCGCGGACGGTATCGGCACCGGCCAGACCCTGACGCTGGCCACGACGACGCTCGGGAGGCTCATAGTGAACGCCGTGGCGGCCTCACCGTTCCGCATGGTGGGCACGGTCACGGGCGGCGTGGGGGCGGTCGGCGGGATCCTCGGTCTCGGCGGCGAGGAGGAGGCGGCGGAGGCGGAACCCGTCGCGGCGTCGTTCGAGCCGGGGGATGCGTTCCTCTCCGCCGCCGAGAAGGAACGCCTGAAGGACCTCCTCGAGGAGCTCGACGACGACGACGAGCTCGTCGTGTCGCTGCGGCACGAACTCGGCCCGGCGGACCTGCCGCCCCTCGCCCGTCGCGCCAATCCGCCCCCGGAGTCCTGCCAGGACCTGGCCGCGCGGCTGCGCCGCAGGAAGTTCGACATCCTCGAGACGCGGGGCGTGGTGGCGGCGGAAGCCCGCGCGGCGCTCGCCGCCGGCCTCTCCGACCAGGCCGCGGCCGCCACCCGGCAGCTCCAGGCGCTCGACCGGGATCTCGCCGCCACCGAGCGCTCCATCGACGCCGTGCTCGACCTCCTGCGGCCCGGGGCCGAGCGGCTCGCGGACCGGCGGACGCGCGAGGCGGCGGTGGCGCTCGCCAACCTGCGGATCGAGGAGGCGGCGAGGTTCCTCCTCCTCTCCGGCATCGACGACATCGACAAGCGGATCCGCGTCAAGCGCGCGCGCTACGAGGACCCGAAGGGCGAGGGCGGCGGCCGGGTGCTCCTCACCCTGCGCCGCGAAGTGGGGACGAAATAGCCCCCTCCTCCACGCCCGCGGGTAGAGTCTGCGGCATGAGAACTCTCGCCGTGCTTCCAGCCCTCGTTCTCTTCCTCGTCCTCCCCGGGTGCCTCCTCCTCGCCGGCGCAGCGGCGGGGGCCGGCGCCATCGTCGTCACGGGGGAGGACACCGTCACCGTCGACATCCGCGCCTCGCGGGACGCGGTCTACGCGACCGCGGAGGATCAGGTGGAGTCCGCGGGCGAGGTCACCGGCACCTACCCGGAGAGCGGCATCATCAACGCCGAGGTCGAGGACTCGAAGGTCGAGGTCGCCGTGCGCACCGTCGACGACTTCACGCGCGTCAGGGTCAAGGCGCGGAAACTCGCCGGCACCGTTCCGGACCTGGACCTCGCCCAGAAACTCGCCCGCGAGATCAGCCGCGCGGCCGCCCCGTAGCCCGCAGGCGGTAGTGCCCGACGCACCACTCCCGGCCGGCGTCGTAGCCGAAGAGCCCGGCGCAGGCGAGGAAGAAGATCCGCCAGCGCCAGAGCCAGCGGCGCGCCTCGGACGCCCCGTAGGTGTCGATGAGAACCGGTCGCACTTCCGTGCGCCGGGCATCGAGGTTCCTGAGCCACGCCTCCGCCGTCCGCGCGTAGTGCGTTCCGTCGAGGACCCAGCGCTCCTCGACGCGGAGGTCCTCCGCGAACTCGTCGACGAGCGGGAGGGACGGCATGATCCCGCCGGTGAAGAAGTGGCGGCCCATCCAGTTCGCGGCCCCCTCCGTCTCGAAGGCATATGCGTGGCGTCGGTGGGCGAACACGTGCAGGAACAGGCGCGCGTCCGGCCGCAGCCAGGTGGCGATGCGCCGGAGCAGCTCCCCCCAGTTCCGCATGTGCTCGAACATCTCCACCGAGACGACCCGGTCGAAGGCGCCTTCCGGCGCGAAGCGGTTCATGTCCGCGGTGACGACGCGGAGGTTCCCTGGCGACCGCTCCCTCGCGCGGGCCTCGATGAACTCCCGCTGCGGCGCGGAGTTCGACACGGCGGTGAAGCGGCTGCCGGGGAACCGCGCGGCGGCGTAGAGGCTGAACGAGCCCCAGCCGCAGCCGAGCTCGAGGACGTCCTGGCCGTCGGCCAGCAGGGCGCGGCCGGCGATCTGCTCGAGCGACGCCTCCTCCGCCGCGGCGAGGTCCGTCACCCCCGCCGGCCAGAAACAGGAGGAGTACTTGAGGCGGGGACCGAGGGCGGCGAGGAAGAAGGCCGGCGGCACCTCGTAGTGCTGCTCGTTGGCCGTCTCCGGGACGGGCGCGACGGGGCCCGCCCGCATCTCCGCGGCGAAAGCCGCGTCGGAGCGTCCGCGGGCCGCCTCCTCGCGGAGGCGCCGGCGGCAGAGGCGCCGGATGCCGTGCCGGATCAGGGCGTCGGGCAGGGCGCCGTGCTCCGCGAGCCACAGGGGCAGCGACCATCCGCTCATGACGGGGGAGTCTCCTTCGGCGGCCAGGGGAAGAACGCGCTCGTCGTGCGCTGGTACTCGCGGTAGGCCTCGCCGCGCGTGGCCAGCGCGCGGCGCTCGGTGGGCGGTACGCCGGTGACCCGTAGCAGGAAGAACAGCATGACGGCGGGACCGAACAGGGCGAGGAACCACCAACGGCCGCCGGCGGCGAGGAGCACGTAGGAGAACCAGTGGAGCCACTCGAAGAAGTAGTTCGGGTGGCGGGAGTAGCGCCAGAGGCCGTCGCGGCAGACCTTCCCGCGGTTCCCCGGCGCCCGGCGGAACCGGTGGAGCGTCCGGTCGGCGAGCGCCTCGCCGCCGACCCCGACGATCCACACCGCCGCACCGAGGGCGTCGAGGGCGGAAAGGGGCGCGGGGTTGCGGGCCGCCACGAACACCGGGAACGCGAACATCACGGCCCACGCCGCCTGGAGCATGAAGAACCCGAAGAGCAGCGCCGGCGCGCGGGGACCCCACTTCTCGCGGAGGGCCCGATACCGGCCGTCCTCCTCCTCCGACCGGACCCGGGCGAGGAGGTGGCCGCCGAGGCGGGCCGCCCACGCCGCGGCGAGGCCGGCGAGAAGCCACTTCCGGTGCGCGCAGGCGCCACCCGCGACGGCGAAGAACGCCGCGCAGAGCCCGGTGCCGAAGGACCACGCCACGTCCACGATCCCGGCATTGCGCCGCCGCTGCGCCACGACGAAGAGGACGGCCATCACCGCGGCCATGCCGGCGAGCGCGACGAGGAACAGCGGCAGGGGCCTCACCGCACGTCCTCCCCGCCCGCGCCCGGGAGGAACGACGGCCGCCGGCACCACGGCTTCTCCAGCACGATCTGCCGGTCGGCGATGTAGCGCTCGGCGAACCCGGCCTCGCAGTAGGCGAGGTAGTAGTCCCACAGGCGCAGGAACCGCTCCGGGTACCCGAGGGCGCGGACCGCGTCGCGGTTGGCGAGGTACCTCTCGCGCCACAGGGCGAGGGTCCGCGCGTAGTGCGGCGTCAGGTCCTCGACGTGGACCATGCGCAGGTCCGTGGCGCGCGCCATCGCGTGGAGGAGCGAGGAGTGGCACGGCAGGCTGCTGCCGGGGAAGACGTGGCGCCGGATGAAGTCCACCGAGGCGAGGTAGTCGCGATACCCGCGGTCCGGCATGAGGATCGCCTGCATCGCCATCCGCCCGTCCTCGGCGAGGAGGTCCGAGCACTTGCGGAACCACGCCGGCAGGAACGTGTGCCCGACGGCCTCGATCATCTCGATGGAGACGAGGGCGTCGAAGCGGCCGGTGAGGTCCCGGTAGTCGCTGTCGAGGACCCGGACGCGGTCCGCGAGGCCCGCCGCCCGCACCCGCTCCGTGGCGAGGGCGTGCTGCTCCCGGCTGATCGTCGTCGTCGTCACGCGACAGCCGTAGCGGCCGGCGGCGTGGAGCGCGAACGAACCCCAACCCGTGCCGATCTCGACGACGTGGTCGGACGGCGAGAGGCCGAGCTTCACGCAGATCCGGTCGAGTTTCGCCGCCTGCGCTTCCCGCAGCCCGGCGCCGGGGCGCGGGAACAGGGCGGCGGAGTAGGTCATCGACTCGTCGAGGAACAGGCGGAAGAAGGCGTTGCCGAGGTCGTAGTGCGCCTCGATGTTCTTCCGGCTCCCCCGCGGAGTGTTCCGCTTCAGGAAGTGGCCGAACCGTCGGAGGGGCGCGAGGAGCCGGGCCGGCAACCCCTCGAGCCGGCGCAGGGCGGGGAGGTTGCGCAGCAGCACCCGGAGCGCGACGGGGAGGTCCGCGGCGTCCCACTGGCCGTCGAGCCAGGCTTCCGCCGCGCCGAGGCTTCCGCCGAGCGCGATCCGCCGCCAGAAGGCGGGGTCCAGCACCCGCACCTCGGCGGTCAGCCCGCCGCCGGGCCCGAACTCCCGGCGCTCCGGGCCCTCCACGACGACGAGGCGGTCGCGGGTGAGTCCCGCGAGCCGCCGGAGGATGGCCGATCGCATCATGGCGCCGCCTCCGGGCGATCCCGCCGGCGGGGGTGGGGGAAGAACGGGCACCCCTTCGCCCACAGGCGGAGGGCCTGCCAGTAGATGGCGGCGAGGACCCGCGCCGACATCAGGGGGTAGCGGACGAGGACCCGGGTCAGGGCCGCGCGGTCGATCTCGCGGCGGGCGAGCGTCAGGGTCGCGTCGAACTCGCGCCGCCCGGCGCGCAGGTTCTCCATGTGCACGGCGAGGTTCGCCCCCGGCGCCGTGAACCGCCAGTCGTAGTCGTAGTCCATGTCGAAGAACGGCGAGACGTGAAACGTTTTGCGGAACCGGAACCGCCGCCGGCCGCCCTCGCCGGTCCCGTCCGCCGCCGGCAGGACGTAGAGGTGGCGCTCACCCCACGGCGTATTGTGGATCTCGGCGACGATCGTCTCCACGCGCTGCCCGGCCGCGTCGAAGCAGTAGAAGAAGGACACGGGGTTCATGTCGCAGAGGAAGTAGCGGAGATTGGCGAGCATGGCCACCGGGCCCGCCGGGCGCGCTCCCGTCCGCTCCGCCACGACCCGTCGCACGGACTCGCTGAGCGGCACGGCGGGGTCCCCGAAGTGGTCGGCCCGGCGGAGCCACGCCGCTGCCGGACGGTGCGCGGAGTAGAGGGGGTGGAGGGCGAAGACCGCGGGGACCTCCGCGAGGTCGAGGTACAGGAGGCAGAGGCGGTAGGTGAACTCGTGTGCACGCGGCGAGAACCGCCGGTGCCGGACCCGCCCCTCGTACACGGCGCTCCTCATGCCGGCATCCCCGCGCCGAAGGCCTCCGCGACCCGCACCGCGCTCCGGACGCCGTCCTCGTGGAACCCGTAGCCGAGCCACGCCCCGCAGAACGAGGTCCGGCGGACGCGGAGGATCTCGGCGTGTCGCGCCTGCGCCGCCGCGCGGCCCGGGGCGTAGAGCGGGTGGTGGTAGACGAATCGGCCGAGCACCTTCGACGAGTCGACGGCGTCCGTCTCGTTCAGCGTGACGTTCAGCGGGACGTCCGCGTCGAGCGACTGGAGCAGGTTCATGTGGTAGGTGACCGTGGCCCGGTCGCGTTCGCCCGCCGGCCGGTGGAAGTTCCACGCGCCCCACACCCGGCGCGGCCGGGGGAGGAGCGAGGCGTCGGTGTGCAGGACCGTTTCGTTCTCCTGGTAGGGGAAGGCGGAGAGGATCCCGCGCTCCGCCTCGGAGGGGTCCGCGAGCAGCGCGAGCGCCTCGTCCGCGTGGCAGGCCACCACGGCCTCGTCGAAGGCCTCGTCCCGCTCCGCCGTCACCACGACCGCCTCCGCCGTCCGGCGCAGGCGGCGCACGGGGCAGCGGAGGCGGACCCGGTCCGCGAAGGGCGCCGTGAGCGGGGTCACGTAGGTGCGCGAACCCCCGCGGACGACCTGCCACTGCGGGCGGCCGCTCCGCCGGAGCATCCGGTGGTGCGCGAGGAACTCGACCACGAACCGCATGGGGAACTCGCGGAACCGTCCCGGCGCGCAGGACCACAGCGACGCGCCGAGCGGGAGCAGGTAGTGCTCGAGGAAGGACCGCCCGTAGCGGCGGGCTGCGGTCCACTCCGCCACGGTGATCTCCTCGTCGAGGTCCGCGAGGGCGTCGAGCGCGTCGTCCGCGAACCGCAGGATGTCGCGCAGCATGCGGAGGAACGACGGTCGCAGGAGGTTCCGCTTCTGCACGAAGATCTGCCGCAGGGAGGACCCGTTGTAGACGAGGCCGGTCTCGTCGCACCGGACGGAGAAGGACATCGTCGTCGGCTGCGTCGCGACGCCGAGATGCCGGAGGAGGCGCGTGAAGAGCGGGTAGTTGACCTCGTTCATCACGATGAAGCCGGTGTCCACGGCGTGGCGACGGCCCCCCGCCTCGACGTCCACGGTGTGCGTGTGCCCGCCGGCGTAGTCCGCCGCCTCGAAGACGGTCACCTCGTGACCCGCGTCGTGGAGCAGGCGCGCGGCCGTGAGGCCCGACACGCCGGCGCCGACGATCGCGATCCTCACTTCGCCCTCCCCTCGGACAGGACCTGCTCCGGCACCTCGCGGAAGTCCCGCACGAGGCGCATGGCCCGGAAGGCGCGGAGGAGGAGCCAGGTCACGTCCACCTCCCACCAGAAGAAGCCCTGCCGCACCGCGGAGAACCGGTGGTGGTTGTTGTGCCAGCCCTCGCCGAGGGTGATGGCGGCGAGGACGGCGTTGTTGCGGCTGTCGTCCCGGGTGGCGTAGCGGCGGGACCCCCACACGTGGGCGAGGGAGTTGATCGTGAACGTCCCGTGCCAGCAGGCGACCGTCGAGACGACGAAGCCCCAGACGAAGACCTGCCAGCGGTCCGTCCCGAGCCCGGGGGCACGGGTCTCGAGGAGCACGCCGAGGAAGTAGACGGAGACCGCGAAGAGGACCGGCACGAGGAAGTCGAAGCGGTCGAGGAAGCGGAGTTCGGGGTACCGCGCCCAGTCCCGGGCGTACTCCGCCTTCGTGCGGTAGCCGAGGTGCGTCATGAACCAGCCCACGTGGGCCATGAGGAACCCGCGCTGCCGCGGCGAGTGGAGGTCCGCGGGCTCGTCGGCGTGGGCGTGGTGGAAGCGGTGGTGCGCGGCCCACCAGATGGGGCCGCGCTGCACCGCGGAGTTGCCGACGACGGCCATGAGGAGCTGGAAGGCCCGGGACGTCCGGAACGTCTTGTGCGAGAAGTAGCGGTGGTAGAAGCCCGTGATGCCGAACATGCGGACGAGGTAGAGGAGGAGCGCGACCGCCGCGGCGGCCCACGAGACGCCGACGACGAACACGAGCCCCAACGCGGCGTGGACGAGGAGGAACGGCAGGCAGCGGAGGAAGTCCACGCGATAGCCCGGCTCCGGGGCAGTCCCCATGGGCGCATCATAGCGGGGGGCCCCGCGAGCCGCCATCGCCGCGCGGCCTTGATCCCCGCGGGCGGGTGGCGCATACTCTCCCTCTCGCGGACCGGAACCGCGAAGGGAGGACGACATGAGGTCCATGGCGATCGTGCTGTTCGTGTTCGCGGCGCTCCTCGCCGCGCCCGCGCTCGTGGCGCAGGATCCCGCCGGCGGCGCGCCGAAGGCGGGGGTGCTCGCGGTCGTGGGCGTCTCCGTGATGGCCCCTGACGCGGACGAGCCGTTCAGCAGTCACGTGCCCGGGCAGGCGCCGGGCACGAGCGTCGTCCTCCTGTGGTCCGACCCGGCGCGCTGCATCCTCGGGCTCGAGGAGGAGTCGCTGAAGATCGCCACGTTCTCCGACGACAAGGGCACCGACCTCGCCGGGGAGGCCCGCCTCGGACCGTGGCCGCGGGTGGGAGAGAAGAAGGACCGGGTGGCGTTCTCCGTGGTTTCGGAGAGGGTGCCGGCGGCCGGGGCCCGCGAGATACGGCTCAAGGCTTCGATCGCCGTGCTCACGGGGGCGGACCTGAAGACGGCCACGCAGGAGGGGCTCGCGCTCGCGAAGGGCGCCGCCGTGTCCGCCGGCGGACTCGTGGCGACGATCGCCGAAGTCACCGCGGACGACTCCGCCGATGCTCCGAGCCGGACCGTGGAGTTCACCTCCGGGAAGGGCTTCGCGGCGATCCAGAGCATCGAGTTCCTGACCCCCGAGGGGACCCCGATCGAGGCGAGCGAGTACGGCTCCTCGACGATGAACGACGGCGAGAAGATCGTCTACGGCAAGACGTGGAACCTCGCGGGGAAGGTGGACAAGGTGACGCTGCGGGTGACGTACTTCGAGAAGGTGGAGTCCGTGCCGGTGGAGATCGACGTGTCCGCCGGCGTGGGGCTCTGATCACCCGAAGAGGGCCGCGGGGGACAGTCCGAAGCCGGGGACCGCGCGCGAGGCCAGGTGACCGGCGCCGGTGCAGGTCTCCTCGTCGCCGCGGGACCGCCGGCTGACCGTGCCGGCTTCCGGGTCCACGAGCCAGACCTCCGCCACCCCCGCCTCGAGATAGAGGTCCGCCTTCCGGACCCGGTCCCGCCCGGCGCTCTGCGGCGAGGCGATCTCCACGACGAGCACGGGCAGACCGGCCCGCTCCGCCCGGGGCGGCGGTGGCGGGTCTGCCGTCACCAGCACGTCCGGCTGAAGGACGTTGTGGCGGTCCACGAAGACATCGATCGGCGCCGGGACGACACGGCCGGGTCCGACGAGCCCGACGAGCCGGGTCAGGATCGCGGTCACGAGGCGCTGATGCCCGTAGGTGGGTGCTGGATCCCTGACGAGTTCGCCGTCGATGAGTTCCGCGGGGAACCCCTCCGGCAGCCGGAGGTAGTCGTCCACCGAGAACCGGGCGCGGGCGAGCGTCACCATCGGGAATCTAGACGCTCGCGCCGCCCGGGGGGGGCGGAAATCCGTTTCTCCCGTCGATGCCGGGCCCGCGGCCGACGATCAGGAGATGGAGAGCATCTCGTGGTCGGTGACCACCCACTCGCCGCCCCGGCGCACGAGCGTCGTGCGGTAGGTGGCGGCGCTGAGCCCGGCTTCGTAGTACCGGGTGCCGACCACCGCGCGGTCGGGCGTCTCGAAGGCGACATCGTCCACCGAGAACAGGAGGCCGGACTCGCCGGTGTCCTCGTCCCGCACCCCGGTGTCGGGGTCCGGCGCGCAGCGGGAGGCCTGTCGCACGGGCGGCGAGTGCCCGGAGAACCTCGCGAGGAGGGCCGCCGACGGGTCGGCGCCCTCCACGGAGAGGAAGTACACCGCCGCCGACTGCTGCTTGCCGGAGGCGTTGTTCGCGAACAGGTGGCGGAAGGCAGCCTCGCGCACGGCGTCCTCCGGGGTGCCCCAGGGCGCGGGCGGGACCGCGCAGGAGGCGGCGAGCGCGACAGCGATTACGACGCTCAGGGTCTTCATTTCGGTCCTCTTCCGGAATCTACGCTGGCGAGGTCCCGCGGTTCCTCCGCGGCCGCCCACCCTCTGATAAGATCCGCCCGCCGATGACCAACGAGATCCTGTTCATCGTCACGCTGCCCGTGTCGTTCTTCGGCATCCTGCTCGCCCTCCGGCTCTTCGGGCGCGCCGGCCTCGTCGCGTGGATGGTGATGGCCGTCATCCTCGCCAACATCGAGGTCCTGAAGATCGTTCAGGTCTTCGGCTTCGTCACCGCCCTGGGGAACGTGATCTACGGCACCACGTTCCTCGTCACGGACATCCTCACCGAGCGCTACGGCAAGCGCGCCGCGTTCCTCGCCGTGCAGCTCGGCTTCTTCGCTCTGGTCACCCTCACCGTCCTGATGCAGCTGACGCTCGCCTTCGTCCCCCACTCCTCCGACTTCCTCTCGGGGGACCTCGACCGCATCTTCGGCTTCATGCCGCGTATCGCGGTGGCGTCCCTGGCCGCGTACGTCCTGTCGCAGAACGTCGACGTGTGGCTGTTCGAGCGGATCCGCCGGCGCACCGGTCCGCGCCTCGTGTGGCTCCGCAACAACGTCGCGACGATGGTGTCCCAGTTCTTCGACAACGTCCTGTTCACGTGGATCGCCTTCGTGGGCCTCTTCGGGCTCTTCGGCTGGGAGCGCCTGCTGCCGTGGGGGGAGATCCTGTCGATCTTCCTCACGTCCTACGCCATGAAGTGGGTGGTGGCGGTCTGCGACACGCCATTCCTCTATGCCGCGCGCGCCATGCGCGTCCCGGACCTGCCGGCGGACGAGGCCCCGCGATGAGTCCCGGCCCGGCCGGACCGCTCCGGGCCCACGTGAAGTCCGCGCTCGAGCCCGCGGACCTGACGGCCCTGACGGAGGCGCTGTCCGACGCCGTCGCGGTCACGGCGGGAGAGGCCATCGAGTCGCCCGCGGGGGTCGAGGCCCTCGTCTGCGGGGTCCCGTCGCGGGAGGACCTCGACGCCTGTCCGCGCCTGCGATGGCTCGTGATCCCCTACGCCGGCGTCCCGGGCAGCACCCGCGCGCTCCTCGCCGGGCGGGCGGGACCGCGGGTGGCGAACCTCCACCACAACGCCGCCGTCACCGCCGAGATGGCCGTGGCGCTCCTGCTGGCCGCGGCGAAGGTCGTCCTGCCCATGGACGCGCGGCTCCGGCGGGGGCACTGGTCCGGCCGGGGCCGGGACAACCCCGCCGTGCTGCTCGCGGGCCGCTCCGCCCTCGTCTACGGGTTCGGGAGCGTGGGCCGGCGGGTCGGCGAGGCGCTCCGGGGGCTCGGGATGGAGGTGACCGGCGTGCGCCTGCGCCTTCAGGCGCCGCGGATCGAGGGCGGCTTCGCGGTCCACCCCGCGGCCGACCTCCCCGGGCTCCTGCCGCGGGCCGCGGTCCTCGTGGTGTGCGCGCCGCTCACCGACCTGACGCGCGGACGGATCGGAGCGGAGGAGATCGCGCGGCTCCCGCCCGGCGCCGTCCTCGTGAACGTGGCACGCGGCCCCGTGGTGGAGGAGCGAGCCCTCTTCGAGGCGCTCCGGAGCCGTCACCTGCACTCCGCCGGCATCGACGTGTGGTACCGCTACCCCGGCGCACAGGGCGATCCCGCGGACACCCCGCCCTCCGACCTGCCGTTCGGCGACCTCGAGAACGTCGTCATGAGCCCGCACCGCGGCGGCTGGCTCCCGGAGGCCGAGGCGCTCCGGATGCGCGCCCTGGCGGAGGCGCTGAACGCCATCGCGCGCGGAGAGGACCCGCCGCACGTGGTGGATCTCGCGGCGGGCTACTGAGGAAGCCAGCGCCGGCGCAGCGAGGGCAGGGAGTCCTCGCGGATGGCCCGGCGGATCGCCTCCATCAGCCGCAGCATGTAGTGCAGGTTGTGGAGCGTCGCGAGGCGGAAGTAGGAAAGTTCCCCCGCGAGGTAGAGGTGGCGGAGGTAGGCCCGCGTGTGCGACCGGCAGGTCGGGCACGCGCAGCCGGGGTCGATCGGCTCCCGGTCCTCGCGGAACCTCCTCGCCTTGATCTGGATACGGAACTTCGTGGCCAGGCTCCCGCCGTTCTCCGGGCTCACGAGGAGGCAGCCGCGGCGCGCCAGCCGTGTCGGGCCGACGCAGTCGAACGTGTCGATGCCCCGCGCCACGCATTCGAAGAGGTCGTCAACCCCGCCGATCCCGAGCAGGTGCCGCGGCCGGCGGTCGAGGCGCGGCACGACCCACTCGAGGATCTCGTGCATGTCCGCCTTGCTCTTGCCGAGGCTGCCGCCGACGGCGATGCCGTCGAAGGGGAGCGCGGAGATGGCGTCCGCGCTCTCCTCCCGGAGGTCGCGGAACCACCCGCCCTGGACGATCCCGTAGAGCGCCTGCCGCGGGTCGCGGTGCGCCAGGGAGACCTCCGCCCAGCGGTGCGTGCGGCGCATGGCGGTCGCCGTGTAGTCCCGGTCCGACAGCGGCGAGGTGCACTCGTCGAAGGCCATGATGACGTCGGCCCCGAGGTTCGCCTGCAACCGCATTGAGGCGGCGGCGTCGAGGAAGTGCTCGCCGCCGTCGTACACGGAGCGGAACCGGACGCCCTCCTCCGTGACGCGCGCCATGGGCGCCTGCCGTTCGCCGGCTTCCGCCCGCCCGGGGAAGATGGTCCCGAGCTTGTTGATGTTGTGCTCCATCCCGAGGCCCAGGGAGAAGGCCTGAAATCCGCCGGAGTCCGTGAACAGCGGGCGCGGGAAGGCCATGAACTCGTGCAGGCCGCCCTGGCGGGCGACGAGGTCGTCGCCCGGCCGCAGGTGGAGGTGGTAGGTGTTCGCCAGCGCGCACTGCGCGCCGAGGGCGAGGAGGTCCTCCGAGGTCAGCGCCCGCACCGAGGCGCACGTCGCCACCGGCACGAGGTAGGGCGTATCGATGTCGCCGTGGGCCGTGCGTATCCTCCCGAGGCGCGCGCGGGAGGAGCGGTCGTTCTTCAGGACCCGGAAGGAGAACTCGGCCATGCGCCGGGGCAGGATACCCGGCGACCGTCGGGCGGGCTCACTCTCCGTCGGGGTGCTCGCCCGCGGCGGCCCGGCCGATGGCGCTCCACGTCTTCAGCGCCCGCATCTCCGGCGAGGGCTCGTCGGAGGGGAGTTCCGCGGGCCGGCGGAGCAGCAGCGAGTCGATGAGGAAGGAGACCATCCCGGCGTCGCGGCGGTCGTCCTTCTCGCGGTATTGCGCCGGATCGCGGTTCACGTCGGCTCCCGTCATCCGCGCGCCCGGCCCGTCGGGCGCGAACCGCACGGCGTAGACGAGGAACCCGGTCCAGCTGCGGTGGAAGTAGAGGACGTCCTCCTCGAAGAAGACGAACCACTTGTCCTCCATCTGCCGGGGGAGGACCCCGTACCGGATCGCCTCCATCTCGGCCGCGCTGAACCGCCGGTCGAGGGGGATGGTCGTCCGCCGCTCCGGGAGCGGGAGCGTCTTCCAGTCGGTGCGACGGACGGGCCGCGCGACCTCGCCGTCGGTCACGGCCGCCCCCCGGGTCCGGCCCGGCTGCCGGCGTCGGCCTCGATCTCCGGGCGCAGGAGGAGCGCCGGCCGGCCGCGCTCCTCGAAACGGTAGCCGAGCAGGGCGATCTCGCGGGCGAAGGCCCGCTCGATCCGGCGCCGGGAAGCTTCGTCGACGAAGCGCTGGAAGGGGCGGCTCTCCGGCGGCCGGACATCGGCCTTCGCCCGGGGCAGCCAGCCGTCGAACGGCAGGCCGATGATCCCGCAGGCTTTCGCGAGATCCTCGCCGAGATTCTCCATCCGGCCGACGAAGTCCACGACGAGGCCCCGCCGGTCCATGTAGCGCCAGTGGTCCACGGGGAGGTCTCCGGCGGCCACGTACTCCGGGAAGGTCGAACCGTCGCCGCCACGCCGCCCCTGGTTCCAGAAGTAGTGGGACACGCACTTGTCCCAGGGGTTTCGCTCGAAGCAGAACTTGAAATACGACTTCCAAACGCGCGAATCGACGCGCGCGCGCACGCGGACGGCGGGCTCGTGGTTTCTGAAGCGCCGGCCCTTCAGGAGGTCCCGCAGGGCGTGGAGGACCTCGCGGGGGGAGCCCGTCAGGAGGGTCGGGAAGGGGTTGAAGCGTCCCCGCCAGTTCCGGGGGGCGGCGCCCTGGGCCGCGCGGATGGACTCGTCGGCGGGGGAGATGGGCGTGATCACGTCCTCTTCGCCGAGATAGCGGGACAGGCTGATCTCGATGCTGGTTCCGGCGGTCTTGCGGGTCTTCAGGAAGATGAACTTGTGCCGGTGGCTGATGAGCATGGGGGGTCTCGGAGCCTCTCCCGGATGATAGGCGCGAAACGGCCGCAGGGCGAACTCAGCCCGACGGCCTGCCCGGGGCCGCCGTGGTCATTCGCCTGCGGCGGGGCGGAACGACAGGTCGGGCTCGCGGCCGGACTTCGGCCACGCCGAGCGGAACGCGGAGGCGCAGCCGTCGGAGCCTCCGCCCCTCGCCCACGCGGACTGGGTGCACTCGGTGCGCGCCAAGAGGAACGGGCGGACCTTCACGGGGCGGGCGGGCCGCGCCACGTCGGCGTAGCGCATGGTCTCCTCGTCGGAGGCGCCCATCACGTACTCGCCGCCGGGCAGGAGGACGAAGGGAAGGCCCGTGCCGACGTGTTCCGCGGACGGCAGACCCTCCGGCGTGAGCGGCGGGTCCGCGAGGCGGAAGGCCCCCGCGTCGATGCGGACGGCCAGCAGGTAGAGCCCGTCTTCAGGCGCCCCGGGCGCGATGGCGCGCAGCGGTTCGACGAGGCGACGCCGGCGCTTCGCCTCCTCGGCGGCGCGGGCCGCGGGGTCTTCCGGCGGTGGAGCCGGCGCGGCCTCGGCCGGGAGGGAGCGCGCTTCCGCCGGCCCCGGCGCAACCGGCGCCGGGGCCGGCGCTTCCGGGGCGGCGGGAGCGGGCTCCTCCGCCGGCTCCTCCCGGCCGGTGAACGAACGGAAGAGGATCCCCCCCACGACGGCCGCGATGAGGGCGGCGGCGAGGAGCGACAGGAACCGCGCCGGTCCGGGCCGGCGCTCGAACGGGTCGCCCGTGGACCTGGGGGGAGCATGGCGCCCCCGCTCCCGGGTCGGAACGACCGCACGCGGGGCCGGCGGCGGATCGGGGAGTCCTGTCCGGCATGGTGGCGCCCGCCCATCCGGGCTACAATCCGGCGCCGACCGACGTGCGCCGGGAGGGAGACTTGACCCGCTACACCGCCGCCCTGCTCTGTTTCACCGTCCTCGCGACGGCCGTCGCCGCGCCGCCGACGCCCGAGTCGGTGCGCGACCACATCGCGCGCGGCATGCTCCGCACGGCGACGGTGGAGGTCGAGGCCCTTCTCGCCGCCGGCGAGCCGGGGGCCGGCTCCCTCATGCTCGTGGCCGAGCTGCGGTTCGCGACCGGTGACCTCGAGGCCGCGGAGGAAGCGGCCCGGCAGGCGGTGGAGAAGGACTACGAGAGTGCCGCGCCGTGGAGCCTCTGGGGACGCGCCTGTCTCGAGATCGGGCACGCGCGCGCGGCGAAGGGCGAGCCGAAGGAGAAGACGCAGTCGTGGTTCGCGGCGGCGGAGAAGGCGTTCCGGCGGGTGCTTGAACTGGATCCACGCGATCCGGATTCCCGCTGGCGGATGGGGCTCGCGAGGGAGTGGCAGGGCGACCACGCCGTCGCCGAGCAGTTCTACGGGATGCAGATCGACGAGTTCCCGGAGCACCCGGGCGGGTACCGCCGGCTGGCCCGGCTCTTCGCCACCCGCGCGAACTGGTGCGAGGGGAAGGACCCGGCGGAGTGCCGGCGCCTGCGGGACCTGGCCTACGCCACGTTCGAGGACGGGATCGCGAAGGCGGGCGAGGACCCGGAGCTGCTGTTCCTCATGGGCGAGGTCCGGGAGGAGGACGGCACCGAGGGGCTGGCGCTGGCCCGCTACCTGCGGGCGGCGCGGGCGGGCCCCGAGTACAAGCGGGCGTGGGACCGGATCGCGGAGCGGGCGGACCCGGAGACGGTCGTCTACCCGCTCGCGAAGGAGGTCCTCGCCGCGCATCCCGCGGCCGCCGTCCCCGCCATGTGGGCCGGGCACTTCGCGAACCGTCGCGCCGTCGCGCCGGGGGAGAAGCCCTGGGCCCGCCACCTGGAGGCGCTCGGGTACGTGCTCCCCGCTCTCGCCGTCCACGGCGAGCACGAGGGGCTCTACAAGGAGGCCTACGCCGCCGCCCAGGTGCTCTTCGGGAACGACCCGAGGAACGCCCCCGAGCCCGAGAAAGGCCTCGATGCGTTCAAGAGGATCCACGAGGCGTGGCCGTGGTCGGGGGACGCCGCCAACAACATCGGCTTCTTCTACCGGGAGGCGGCGAAGTACGACCTCTCCCTCGCGTGGTACCTGAAGTCGGTGGAGCGCGATCCGGACAACCAGGACATCCTCAATGACACGGGGCTCATCTACCTGTTCCACTTCCCGGAAGAGCGCGAGAAGGGGCTGCCGTACTTCCTGAAGACCGTGGCGCTGGTGGAGGAGGGCGACCAGAAACCCGAGCGCGGGTACTGGGACGCGCTGGAGAACCTCTGCAAGCACTACTGGGAGGTCGATCGCCAGCCCGAGAAGGTCGTTGCCTACGCGAAGATGCGCTATGTGGCCCGCAAGGGCGTCGCGCCCTACAACATGAGCAAGGTCGCGGAAGGCTACGCGAAGCAGGCCCGCAAGGCCCTCGGCCGCTGAGGCCCGCCGTTTCTCCGCGGAGGGTCCGCGCTTCCCAGGGGCGACCGGCTCGCCTCCCTCCGCCGGACCTCGAGCCGGTCGGCGAACCACGCTCCCGCGGGTGCGCTAGCCCCGGTGATCGCTCGCGCCGCCGCAGCAGCCCTCGCCGCGCAGGGACCGGCCGCCCTCCACGACCAGCCAGGGGACCATGGCGAGGGCGGCGACGGGATCGGCCCACGTCAGGCCGAAGGCGGCATTCACGAGGAGCCCGAGGAGGAGCGCGAAGGAGAGCCACGCGCAGGCGAGGGTCTCCTTCGCCTCCGCCCGGAGGGACGCGCTCCCGAGCGTCCGCGCGGCCCGCAGCTTCGCGAGCGCGATGAGCGGCATCACGATGAGGGAGGCGGCGGCGAGGAGTATGCCCGGCAGGCTCTCGGCGGGCTCCTCGCCCGTGACGAGGGTGTGGACCGACTGGAAGGTCACGTACGCGGCGAGAGCGATGAAGGTGCCGCCGACGAACCGGTGGACGCGGCGCTCGATGCGCTCCACCGCCTCGTGATCGGCGCCGCCGGCCTCCACGCGGAGCCGCCAGAGGACGACCGCCGCCGCGGCCAGTTCGATGATGCTGTCGAGCCCGAAGCCGACGAGCGCGATGGAGCCGGCGACGATCCCCGACCAGAGGGCGATGCCCGCCTCCACGGCGTTGTAGCCCGCGGTCACCGAGACGAGGCGGATGGCGAGGCGGCCGGCGCGCGCGCGTTCGTCGAGCATGGGGGAATACTACGGTCCGGACCGGTCGGACGTGGAAGGTCGCCCTCGTGGGCACCCCTGCCGGTCGCGGAGCGCTCACCGCCGCGGGGGGGACTTGTCGGCGCAGACCGCGCGGAGGGCGTCGGAGAGCGCCTTCGCGTCGGTCTTTCCCTCGAACCGCGCGGTGATGCCGGCGGGATCGAGGCCCGCCTTCAGGACGACCACCGCCGGCGTGGTCTTCACGCCGAGCGCGTCGAGGAGGTCCGGCTCCAGATCGCGGTCGATCTTCACCGCGACGAGGCGGCGGCCGTAGTGCTGCACGAGCGGGTCGAGGAAGACCTCGTTCTGCACCGCCTTCGCGTCCGCGTCGTCCTTGTCCTTCTCGTCGAAGAGGTAGACGAAGGCCGCGTCCGGCTTGTCCTGAAGCCGCTCCCGCGCCGCGAGCAGGTCGTCGATCCACGGGAACGACGTGTCGTCGCCGGGGAAGAACCGGCCCTCCATCGCCTTGACCCAGTGGTAGTAGAACGGCATGAGCGCGTCGGGGATCTCGTGGCCGAGGCCCGGCTGCGTGAGGAAGTCCACCCGGCGGACCTCCCCCGCGAGGCGCTTCGGCGTCATCTCCACGGCCGGGAGTGCCGGGTCCAGCGCGCCGCACAGGGCGACGACGGCCATGCCCTCCTTCGCCCGTTCCGCCACCTTCCCCCCGCCGAAGCCGGACCCCATGAAGCAGGCCGTGGCGAAGGCGGGCTCGTCGTCGAAGGCGAGGAACGCGAGGTGCGCGCCGCCGTTGGAGAACCCCGCGGCGTGGAGACGCCCCCTGCCGATGCGGACGGCGGCGGCGACCTCGGCGATCGCCGCCTTCACCGACTCCACGTCCGGCTTGCTCCACACGGGTCCGCGGGCCTGCGGGGCGAGGACGACGAACCCCGCGGGCACCAGCGGCTCGAACCACGAGGCGATGCTCGCCGCGGTCGCGCGCATCCCGTGGAGGGCCACGAGGAGGGAGTACTCCTTCGCGGGGTCGAAGCGCTCCGGGAGCTCGAGGTGGCACGAGAGCCCGCCGAGCGTCGGCGTGCTCTTCCCCGGCGGGAAGCGTGGCTTGTCCTGGGCCGCCGCGGGGGCCGCGAGGACGAGGAGCGCGAACAGCACGGCGCGGCGCATGGGCCCATTCTACCCGCGGCGCCTGCTGGGCACAGCGGGCGGGGCGTGGTAGATAAGAGATTCTGTTCACGCGCAGGGAGTGACCCCATGTTCGACAAGATCGAAGAACGCTTCCGCAGGGTGGCCCCGAAGGCGGACTTCTGCTCGCTTCGGGTCGTCCGCGAGAGCCAGGAGCAGATCCAGGTCCGGCAGGGCGTCCTGCAGCCGGTGAGCACCGGCCTCGACACCGGTGCCATGGTGACCGTCCTCACGGGGGGCGGCATGGGGTACGCCGCCACGAGCGACCTCTCGGAGTCCGGCCTCCGGCGGGCCGGGGAGCAGGCGCTCGCGTGGGCGCGGGCGACGAAGGACCGGAGCGTCGTGGACTACCGCAAGGTCGCCGCGCCGGCGCCGAAGGGCGAGTATGCAAGCCCGGTGAAGACGCCGTGGGAGGAGATCCCGCTCGCGCAGAAGATCGACCTCCTCAAGGCCGAGAACGCGAAGCTGAAGACGGACCCGCGCATCGTGGACTGGCAGGCCACGCTCTGGCACACGAAGAAGGAGCAGCTGTACCTGACCGCCGACGGCGGGCGCGTGTGGCAGGAGTTCCGGTACCTGATCCCCGGCATGGGGGTCACCGCGAACGAGAAGGGCGAGACGGTGTCGCGCAACTTCGGCGGGTTCGACCTCGGCCGCCAGGGCGGGTGGGAGGTCATCGACGAGATCCGCTTCACCGAGCACGCGAAGACGATCGCCGCGGAGGTCCTCGAGCTCCTCGCGGCGCCGAACTGCCCCACGGGGCGGATGCACGTCCTCCTCGATGCCGACCAGATGTACCTGCAGATCCACGAGTCCATCGGCCACCCGCTGGAGCTCGACCGGATCCTCGGCGACGAGCGCAACTACGCCGGCACGTCCTTCGTCACGCTCGACATGCTCGGCACGTACCGCTACGGCTCGGACCTCCTGAACATCACCTTCGACCCGTCGATCCAGGACGAGTTCGCGACGTACGCCTTCGACGACGACGGCGCGAAGGCGGAGAAGACCTTCATCATCCGCAGGGGCATCCTCGAGCGCGCCCTCGGCGGCATCACCTCGCAGGCGCGGGCCGGCAAGCCCGGCGTGGCGAACTCGCGGGCCTGCTCGTGGAACCGCCAGCCGATCGACCGCATGGCGAACCTGAACCTGGAGCCGGGTCACGCGAAGTTCGAGGAGATGGTGGCGTCGATCGAGCACGGCGTCTACATGAAGCGGAACTGCTCGTGGTCGATCGACGACAGCCGCAACAAGTTCCAGTTCGGCTGCGAGTACGGGCGCGTCATCCGGAACGGCCGGCTCGCCGAGGTCGTGAAGAAACCGAACTACAAGGGCATCTCCGCGACCTTCTGGCGGAACCTCCGGATGGTCGGGGGGCGGGACACCTACGAGGTGCTCGGCACCCCGTTCTGCGGCAAGGGCGAGCCGAACCAGGCGGTGAAGGTCGGGCACGCGACGCCGGCGTGCGTGTTCGCGGACGTCGATGTCTTCGGGGGGGAGTGAGCGATGCAGTCCTACTTCTACGATCTCTCGGACTTCCTGACGAAGCGCCTCGCCGCGGGCGAGGTCTATACGGCTTCCTTCTCCGGCGAGGATTCGGACTTCGTGCGCTTCAACCACGACCGGGTCCGGCAGTCCGGCCGCGTCGAGCAGCGCTACTACATGCTCGATCTCATCAAGGGCGCGCGGCACGCGGCGGGCGCGGTGACGCTGTCCGGCGAGCGCGCGGAGGACGAGCAGCGGCTGAACTGGCTGCTGGCCGACCTCCGGGCCAAGGTCGCCGTGGTCCCCGAGGACCCGCACCTGCTCTACGCGACGGAGGTGAAGTCCTCCGAGCAGAAGGGCGAGAACCGGCTGCCCCCCGCGGAACAGGCGGTGGCGGACATCGTGGCGGCGGGGGAGGGGCACGACCTCGTCGGCATCTTCGCCCAGGGCGGCGTGCATGCCGGCTTCGCGAACTCCCTCGGGCAGCGGAACTTCTTCGTGAGCCACTCCTACAACTTCGAGTGGAGCCTCTACCACGCGGCGGACAAGGCCGTGAAGTCCTCCTACGCCGGGTTCGCGTGGGACCGGGCGGCGCTGACGCGGAAGATGGCCTCCGCGGTCTCGCAGCTCGCGGTCCTGAAGCGCGAGCCGAAGACCATCCCGCCCGGCAAGTACCGCGTGTACCTCGCGCCCTGGGCGCTGTCCGACTGCCTCGGCATGCTCGCCTGGGGCGGCTACGGGCTGAAGAGCCACCGCACCAAGACGACGGCCCTCCTGCGCCTGATCGAGGGCACCGCGACCTTCTCTCCGGCGGTGACCCTCGTCGAGAACACGAAGGAGGGCGTGTCGCCGAACTTCCAGGAGAAGGGCTTCACGAAGCCGGACTCCGTGACGCTCATCGAGAAGGGCAGGTTCGCGAACTGCCTCATCTCGCCGCGGAGCGCCAAGGAGTACGGCGTCCCGACGAACGGCGCGAACGGAGGCGAGGTTCCGACCTCCCTCGACATGGCGGCGGGAGACGTCCCGGAGGCCGAGGTGCTCTCGCGCCTCGACACCGGGGTGTGGATCAACAACGTCTGGTACCTGAACTTCTCCGACCGCCCGGCCTGCCGGATCACCGGCATGACGCGGTTCGCCTGCTTCTGGGTGGAGAAGGGGAAGGTCGTGGCGCCGCTGAACGTCATGCGGTTCGACGAGTCGCTGTTCCGCGCGCTCGGCGAGAACCTCGTGGGGCTGACGCGCGAGCGCGAGATGCTGCTCGACGCCGGCACCTACGGCGCCCGCTCGACGGAGAGCAACCGCGTCCCCGGCGCGCTGATCCGCGACTTCAACTTCAACCTGTAGTCCGCCATGCCGACGGTGGTCTCCCACGCCGCGATCGGCGCCGGGTGCTACCTTGCCGCCGGTTTCGGCCGGCCCGGGGCCCGGGCGGGGGCCTGCGCCGCCGCCCTGCTGGCGGTGCTCCCGGACGTGGACTCGCTCTTCATGCGCTGGATCCCCTACGGGGCCCCGCTCGGGCACCGCGGACTCTCCCACGCGCTCGCCTTCGCGCTCTGCCTCGGGATCGCCGCGGCGCTCCTCCTGCGGCGCCGCGCCGCGCCGCCGGGCGGCTTCGCCGGCCTCGCGCTCGCCCTCGGGGCCGGCGCCCTCGTCCACGGGGCCCTCGACGCGCTCACCGACGGGGGACTCGGCGTCGCCTTCCTCGCCCCCTTCTCCGACGCGCGCTACTTCCTCCCGTGGCAGCCGATCCCGGTGGCCCCCATCGGCTATCACCCCCAGGTGTTCGGCGTGCTCGCGGCGGAGGCGTGGATGCTGTGGCCCGCCGCCCTCGCGCTGGCGACGCTCCGGGCGCCGCTCCGCCTCCCCCTGCGGGCCGCCGTGATCGCCGCCCTCGCCGCGAGCGCGGTCCCGTGGATCGCCTCTGCGGGCCCGGGCCTGCACCGCGGATGATGCCGGTCGTCACGGGCGCTTCGTGACGTTCCAATGGACGGTCACCGTGCCGTTCGTGCCGTCGATCGCGGTCTGGGTCCCTGCCTTGGAGGGCAACTTGCCGCTCAGGGGGACGGGGTCGGCGCCGTAGGCGGGGATCAGCGAGCCGGTGAAGTTCCCCTTCGCGTCCACGCTGCCCGTCAGCCACGGCTCCTTGCCGACGACCTTTCCGCCGGAGATCGTGATCGTGTCGTGGCCGGGCACGGGGTCGGGATCGAGCGGGCTCTGCGTCCAGCCGTCGAGGTCGTAGGTGCCGTCGTACCCCGCCGACGGCGGGTTCACGACCTGGATCGGCGTGACGTGGCTGCTGTTGTAGTACAGGAACGTCTGGATCGTCTCGTCGCTCCCGTCGAGGATCTCCACGAAGATCAGGCCCGACTTGTCGGGGCAGATCGTCAGCGTGAGCGGCCCGCTGGGGCGCGGCGGGCAGACGCTCGTATCGCAGAGCACGGGGCCGGTGATGCTGACCGCGGTCCGGTACCCGGGCTCGATCGCGAGGTCCACCTGCGTGCCCGAATCGACCCGCCGCGGGTACAACCTCCGTGCCCACACCTCCACCTGTGTCTCGCCCGCGGTGCCGCTCAGCAGGAACGGCTGCGTCAGGAGGAACGTGCCCGAGAGGGGCACGACGAGCTTGTCCGGGCAGCGCCACGTCCCCGCGAACTCCTTGCCGGTGACCGCGCCCTTCAGCATCTTCCACGGGTCCTGCGTCACCACGTGCTGCCTCAGGACGAAGCAGCCCACGCCGCGGGACGTGCCGAGCGGATTCGTCACCGTCCAGCGCAGGATCTCGTACGCCCCGTCGAACTCGGGGAACCAGGTTCCGCTGGGGGGAACCGGCAGGTCATCGGTGACGGGGATGGCGGTGCGGGCGACGCCGGCGGCTCCGAACGCCTTCACCAGCGCGGCCCGCGTCTTCCACAGCACCGCCTTCAGCTTGAGCCGCGCCTTCTCCTGTCTGGCCTTGTCCGCGGGGTAGGCCGAGCAGCACAGGGACCACGTGCTCCCGACGGCCCGGTCGAAGGCGATCGCGGCTTTCAGCAGCTTCGCGGCGGCGACCGCGTCGAGGGTCCCGGCGGGCAGCCCCGCCACGCCCTCCGCGAACTGCCCCGAGTGCAGCGCGGCGAAGCCGAAGCAGTTGTTCAGCTCCTCCGTCCCGAGGAAGGGGTAGAGGGCGCCGATCGTCTGGTCCAGGACGTCCAGCGCGGCGGCCAGACGGTCGTACCGGGACCCGGGATCGGCGGGGGCGGTGCCGGCCGCCTGGACCAGCGCCAGGAGGATGACGAGGCCGAACAGGCCCGGCGTGCGTCGCATCATTCGCTCCCCCTCCTTGGGCCGACAGGCGATTATAGTCCGACCCCGCATGCGACGGAACCCCGACGAGGGCGGGACGGTCCGCGCAGGGCGGAAAGGGGTGGCGATGGATCGTGTACGCGGCATCCTGTTCCTGTGCGTGGCCAACTCGGCGCGCAGCCAGATGGCGGAGGGGCTCGCGCGGAGCCTGCTCCCGGCCGGGACGAAGGTGTGGTCCGCCGGGTCACGGCCATCGAGCGTGAGGCCGGAGGCCGTCGCCGTGCTGCGCGAGATCGGCATCGACATCTCGCACCACCGGTCCAAGGCGGTGGGGGAGATCCCCGCGGCGGAGGTGGACACGGTCGTCACGCTGTGCGCCGAGGAGGAGTGCCCGCTCTTCCTCGGCGACGCGACCCGCCTCCACTGGGGGCTACCGGACCCCGCGGCGGCGGCGGGGTCCGCGGAAGAGCGCCTCGACGCCTTCCGGCGCGTGCGCGACGAGATCCACCGGCGCCTCACGGAGTTCCTCGCGGGTCGATAGTCCTTGGCGGACGCGGCGTGGATCGCATAATTGAATGCTTATGCGTCGATGCGATCTACGCGAGGTCGGCGAGGCGCTCAAGGCCGCCGGCGACCCGGTGCGGCTGCGGGCGCTGAAGCTGCTCGAGGCCGGCGAACTCTGCGTCTGCCAGTTGACCTCCGTCCTCGGCCTCTCCCAGCCCGCGGTGTCGCGGCACCTGCGCGTGCTCCGGCAGGCGGGGCTCGTGGTCGAGCGTAAGGACGGTCGCTACACCTACTACCGGCTCGACGCCGCGAGCCCGGTGGCGGAGGCCCTCCACGGGCTCATCCCGGGCTGGGCCGGCGACGACCCCGCCGTGCGCGCCGACCGGGCGGCGCTCCGGAAGGTGCGGAGTCGTCCCCTGGAGGACATCTGCGGGCGGAACCCGGGAGGGCGGAGATGAGCGACTGCGGGACCGGAAGACTGTCGTTCCTCGACCGCTTCCTCACGGTGTGGATCTTCGCCGCCATGGCGCTCGGCGTCGCGCTCGGGAAGCTCGTCCCCGAGGTCGTGGAGCTGCTCACCAGCTTCCAGGTCGGCACCACCTCGATCCCCATCGCGGTGGGCCTCATCCTCATGATGTACCCCCCGCTCGCGAAGGTGCGCTACGAGGAGATGCCGCAGGTCTTCCGCAACGTGAAGGTCCTGAGCCTGTCCCTGGTGCAGAACTGGGTCATCGGTCCGATCCTCATGTTCGCGCTGGCCGTGCTGTTCCTCCGCGACCGGCCCGAGTACATGATGGGGCTCATCCTCGTCGGGCTCGCGCGCTGCATCGCCATGGTCATCGTCTGGAACGACCTCGCCCGCGGCGACCGCGAGTACGCCGCCGGCCTCGTGGCCTTCAACTCCGTCTTCCAGATCCTCCTCTACTCGGTCTACGCCTGGGTGTTCATCACCGTGGTGCCCCGCTGGCTCGGTCTCGAGAGCGCGGTGGTGGACATCTCGATGGGGCAGATCGCGGAGAGCGTCCTCGTCTATCTGGGCATCCCGTTCTTCGCGGGGATGCTGACGCGGTTCGCGCTGGTGAAAACGAAGGGCCGCGACTGGTACGAGGCGAAGTTCGTGCCCGTCATCAGCCCGATCACGCTCGTCGCTCTGCTCTTCACGATCGTGGTCATGTTCTCGCTGAAGGGGGAGTACATCGTCAAGGTGCCCCTCGACGTCCTGCGGATCGCGGCCCCGCTGCTCCTCTACTTTCTTTTCATGTTCTTCGTGTCCTTCGCCCTGTCCAGGAAGGCGGGGGCGGACTACGCCAAGTCCGCCACGCTCTCCTTCACCGCTGCAAGCAACAACTTCGAGCTGGCCATCGCGGTGGCCGTGGCCGTGTTCGGCATCAACTCCGGCCAGGCGTTCGCGGCCGTGATCGGGCCGCTCGTGGAAGTGCCGGTCCTCATCGGGCTGGTCGGTGTGTCCCTGTGGGCCGGTCGCCGGTTCTTCGGCGGAGTGCCAGGAGATTCGCGCACATGAGGAAACGACTCGTCGTGCTGGCCCTGCTCTGCCTCCCGTTCGCGGCGTTCGCCGAGGACGGCGCGGAGACGGGCCGCAAGGGGCGTCCCCGCCCGCAGGTCACGTACAAGGGCTCGAGCCCTTACTTCAAGGTCGACTTCAACCGGTACACCGGGGTCGTCACCTGCGTCTGGTGCCACCCGAAGGCCACGGCCATCTGGAACGAGTCGGAGGCGTTCCACCGCGACGCCCTGAAGATCCTCGACGAGAAGTCGCGCGCGAACCCGGAGTGCGTGAAGTGCCACGTGACGGCCTTCAACCGGGACGGCGTGTACCCGTTCGAGGAAGACGAGTCCGACCGCAAGGGCCGGCTCATGGGCTTCACCTGGGGTGGCGATCCGGAGGTGAACCGCCAGTTCGAGGGCGTGCAGTGCGAGGCCTGCCATGGCCCGAACTGCGGCAACAAGTACAGCCGGACCCGCCTCGAGCGGACCTGCCGGCGCTGCCACAACGAGGAGTACCCGGGGTTCACCGGGTTCGACTACGAGAAGTACGTGGCGCGCCTGAAGCACACCTCGGTCGGGATGGACGAGAAGGTCGAGTACAACACGTTCGCCGGCCTCGACGGCTGCTTCATGTGCCACTGGCCGAACTTCGGCACCTGGAAGGCGCAGCAGGCTCCGCACGTCAACGCGTTCGCGGTCCTCGACGAGGAGGGGAAGAAGAACCCGGACTGCCTGAAGTGCCACACGACGGGTTTCTCGCGGGACGGGAAGTACCCGCTGGAGGAGAAGCAGGGGCTGCGGGGCGGCTATGCGTTCGGCGCCCCGGCCGGAGAGAACGCGAAGTACGAGGGCGTGCAGTGCGAAGCCTGCCACGGCATCAACTGCGGCACCTTCACGACGGTGGACACGATCAAGCCCCGCTGCGCCCGCTGCCATTCCGGCGAATGCGCGCACGACAAGGGCTTCGAGTTCGCCCGGGACCTCGAGAAGGTGAAGCACCGCCCGCCGGAGTCGTTCGTGGCGAAGGACGGGGACCGGAAGGTCCTCATCGAGTGGTACGACCTGGAGACCGCGCTCGAGATCGCGAGGGCGTTCCGGATGCCGATCCTCGTCATCTTCAGCAACCCGCCGGATGGCTGAGTGGACTGCTGCTCCCTTGAGGGTCGGACCCTCAAGCACGAACTGGTCGTGAAGTGGCTTCCCGAGTTCGTCCTCGCCCGCATGCAGCCGATGGACATCGACGAGGACCGCGAGTTCGCCGCCGGCTTCGGTATCGAGGTGTTCCCCCGCGTGCTGGTTCTCGACCAGGAGGGGAAGACGAAGCTCGGCGAGTGCGGCGACGTGTCGGCGGAGGAAGTCGCGGCGACGCTGCGGAAAGCGCTGGGCCGCTAGTGTGGTGAGTCAGAAGTCCCGCGTCACACCGAGAGCGCCGCCGCGCCC
>JADHED010000401.1_pt1 | contig 53417 bp, 50 predicted proteins | sample 8952041 | NCBI WGS metagenome assembly JADHED01 (sample SAMN16124423, study PRJNA663239) | bioreactor sludge metagenome | isolation source: sludge (control) | place: India:Bengaluru | collected 2018-09-08 | reverse complement strand
CTGTTAGCCGCCTGTGGCGGCCAGCAGTCGCACGACGACATCCGTATGGCGCTCGCACAGGCGCCTATCAACCTCGACCCGCGTTACGCCTCGGATGCCGCTTCCGAACGCATCAACCATCTGGTCTATCGGCCGCTGGTCGATTTCGATGACAACTACCGGCCGCAACCGGCGCTGGCCGACTGGCAGTTGCTGAGTACTACGCATTACCGCTTCACGCTGCTGCCGGAACGCAGCCCCTTTCATGATGGCAGTAGGCTGGACGCGACCGATGTGGCGGCGACTTACGGTTCGCTATTGGCGCTGAAGGATTCGCCGCACACGGCGGAGTTCGCCAATATCCGCAGCATCGAGGTCGTGGACGGGAACACGGTCGATTTTCTGCTGAACGAGCCGGATGACATTTTTCCCTCGCGCCTTGTCATCGGCATCCTGCCTGCCGAGAAGGTGCAGAGCGGCCATGATTTCAGCCGGCAGCCGGTCGGCAACGGCCCGCTGCGTTTTCTGGCCTGGCAGGGCGTGCTGCAACTGGAAAGGCTGGCGGACGGCCAGCGCTTCACGCTGCAGGAGGTGAAAGACCCGACCGTGCGCGTACTCAAGTTGCTGCGCGGTGAGGTGGATCTGCTGCAGGGTGACTTGTTGCCGGAGCTGGTGCGCTATCTGAAGCAGCAGCCGGAAATCTGCGTCGATGAAGTCAAAGGCTCCAACTTTTCCTATCTCGGTTTCAATCTGCAGGATGAACAGCTGGCCAAGCCGGAAGTCCGTCGCGCCATTGCCCATGCCATCGACCGTCCGGCGCTGTTGCGCGAGGTATTGGTCGGCGGCAGCCGTGAAGCAGGTTCGATTCTGCCGCCAGAGCATTGGGCAGGGCATGATGCCTTGCCGGCGTATGCATACAACCCGTCACTGGCACGCGAGCTGTTGCAGCAGGCCGGCGTCGAACTGCCGCTGAAACTGGTCTACAAAACCTCGACCGATGCCCAGCGCGTCCGGTTGGCGACCGTGCTGCAGGCACAGATGCGCGAAGCGGGTATCGCGCTGGAAATCCTCAGCCTCGATTGGGGCACGTTCTTCGATGATGTAAAGCATGGTAAATTTCAGCTCTATGGTCGATTGGGGCACGTTCTTCGATGATGTAAAGCATGGTAAATTTCAGCTCTATGGACTGACCTGGGTCGGCATCCACACGCCGGAGATCTATCGGCTGGCATTCCATAGCGAATCCGTGCCGCCCAGAGGCGCCAACCGCGGCCGGTTTCAGGACGCAGTGACCGACCAATTGATAGCGCAGGGCGATTGGCGCGCGGTCAGTGAGCGCGTGCATACCATGCTGCCGTATGTGCCGCTCTGGTATGAAGGGCAGTTCGTCGCCATGCGCGATAATATCAGCGATTATCAGGTCAAGGCCGATGGCAGCTGGGACGGGTTGGCGACCGTGAAGAAAAGGTCGCAAGCAGCGATGAAAGCGCAGCGGTAAAACAGCAACCATGAACCTGAATACCACTATTCACATGGCATCAAACAGAGCCAAACCGAGGTTTGCGGGTTTCTCTGAGTTCTCTTTGCCCTCTGTGGCTAACGGTTTTGAAAGATGATTCGAGTCAGATGAGCCGCGACCAAGCCAACATGCGCATCGAAATCTCGATCGCCGACCAACAGCTCCGCCTGCTGAACGCGCAAGGCGAGGTCGTTGCCCGTTATGCCGTCTCCACCGCCTTGAACGGGGCGGGTGAACAGAAGGACAGCGGTTGCACGCCGCGCGGCGTGCATGTGGTGCGCGCCAGGATCGGCGACGGTGCGCCCGTCAACAGCGTATTCGTCGGCCGTCGCGCCACCGGTGAGCTGTGGACGCCTGAACTGGCGGCGCAATACCCCGACCGCGACTGGATACTTACGCGCATCCTCTGGCTTTCCGGCACGGAGCAGGGCTTCAACCGGCTCGGCGCGGTCGACAGCATGCAGCGCTATATCTACATCCACGGCACGCCGGACGACCAGCCGATGGGCGTGCCTTGTTCGCATGGTTGCGTACGCATGCGCAACCGGGATGTCCTGGCCTTGTTCGATGCGGTGCCGGTCGGCACGATGGTGCAGATACTCGAATCCTCCTTTGCGGAAACACAGCGTGCTTAAAAGGCTGTTCGGCGTCGTGCCGGTAGTGTTCGGCGTCCTGCTGCTGACCTTTTTGCTGGTACATCTGGTGCCGGGCGACCCGGTCGAGGTCATGCTGGGCGAATCCGCCAGTAGCGCCGACCGCAGCCAGTTGCGCGCCGAGCTTGGTCTGGATAAACCCCTGCCTGTGCAGTTCGCCCACTATATCTCACGCCTGGCACAGGGCGATTTCGGCAATTCCATCCATAGCCGCGAGCCGGTATCCGCCATGCTGGCCGAGCGTCTGCCCGCAACTATCCGCCTCGCGTTGCTGGCGCTGGCTATCGCCATCGCCATCGGCCTGCCGCTCGGCATCATTGCCGCGCTGCGCGCCAACCGCTGGCCGGACCGCATCGCCACGCTGACCAGCCTGACCTTTTCTGCCATGCCGCATTTCTGGCTCGGCCCTTTGCTCATGATGGTTTTCGCGCTGTGGCTCGGATGGCTGCCGGTGAGCGGCATGGAGAGCCGTGTTTCCATCGTGCTGCCGGCGCTGACGCTGGGTTTCGGTCTCAGCGCCATTCTCACGCGCATGACCCGCGCCAGCCTGCTGGAAGTGCTGAGCGAGGATTTTGTCCGCACGGCGCGGGCCAAGGGGCTGCAGGAACGGCAGGTCATACTGGGCCATGCATTGCGCGCGGCGCTGCTGCCGGTGGTGACCATCCTCGGCCTGCAACTGGGCGGTCTGCTGGCCGGCACCGTCATCACCGAGACGGTATTTGGCTGGGACGGCATCGGCTGTTTGCTGGTGGAATCGATCGAGAAACGCGATTACCCGGTGACGCAGGCCTGCGTGCTGGTGATTGCGCTGATCTATGTGCTGGTCAATCTGGCTACCGACCTGCTCTATGCTCGGCTGGACCCGAGGGTGAGGTTCGCTTCGTGAACAAGGTTCTATGCACTAGGGCTGTAGGCACGGGCCGCGCGCGATGAGAAGCTGGCCGCTTTATGTGCTCGTCTTCTGGCTCGCTGCCGTCGTGCTGGCCGCCAGCGTCGATCTGGCGCCGGACGCCATTCGCCTCGAAGCCATTCTGCATGGCCCCAGCGCTTCCGCCTGGCTCGGCAACGACGATCTCGGCCGCGACGTGTTGAGCCGCATCCTCGCTGGTGCGCAGGTTTCCATGACGGTCGCCGTGGTCGTGACGGCGATCACTCTGAGTTTCGGCGTCACGCTCGGGTTGGTCGCCGGTTATTTCGGCGGCTGGGTCGACCGCCTGCTGATGCAGGTCACCGACATATTCCTGGCTTTCCCCGGCATCCTGCTGGCGATCGCCTTTGCCGCCGTGCTGGGGCCGGGTTTGAACAACCTGATACTGGCCTTGTGCCTCACCTCCTGGGTCGGTTACGCGCGCCTGACTCGGGCGCAGGCGCTCTCCCTGCGCGGCCGCCAGCATGTGCAGGCCGCCGAGACGCTGGGTGCCGGTACGCCACGCATCATGCTGAGGCACATGCTGCCCTTGCTGGCGGCACCGCTGGTGGTCGAAGCGACCTATAGCATCGCCGGCCTGGTGATCGCCGAGGCCAGTCTGTCTTTCCTCGGGCTCGGCATACAGGCGCCGCAGGCTTCCTGGGGTTCCATGTTGCGCGATGGCGTACGTTACATGCTGGTGGCGCCGCATTATGTGCTGGCCGTGGGCTTGAGCCTGATGTCGCTGGTGTTGGCAGTCAACGTGCTGGGCGATAAACTGCGCGATGCGTTGGATGTGAAGCGCTGAATGAAATATCACAAACACGGGGTTTTCTCTGTGCTCTCTGTGAACTCTGTGGCTGAATTTTGAAAGGTTGAAAATGTCGCTTGGCCCCGTCATGCTGGATGTCGAAGGTACCGAACTTAATGCGGACGACATCCGCCGCCTGCGGCATCCGTTGGTCGGCGGCGTTATCCTGTTCGCACGCAATTTCACTTCCTGCGCACAGTTGAAGGCACTGACCGAAGCGATCCACGAAGTGCGCAAGCCGCCGCTGCTGATTGCGGTCGATCACGAAGGCGGCCGCGTACAGCGCTTCCGCGAGGGTTTCACCCGCATCCCGCCGATGCGCGAGTTCGGCAAACTGTGGGACGAGCATCCGAAAAAGGCACGGCAGCTGGCAGAAGAAGCGGGCTGGATACTGGCGGCCGAACTGCGCGCCTACGGCATCGATTTCAGTTTTACGCCGGTGCTGGACATGGATTACGGCGAAAGCCAGGTGATCGGCGACCGTGCTTTCCACCGCGACCCGCAGGCGATCAAGGAACTGGCCTTCGCACTGATGCAGGGCTTGAAGCGCGGCGGCATGGCCGCGGTCGGCAAGCATTTCCCCGGCCATGGATTCGTCGTCGCCGATTCGCACGTGGCGATTCCGGTCGACGAGCGCAGTTTCGACGAGATCGCGCAGAACGATATGCAGACCTTCAAGCAGATGATCGATGACGGCATCCAGGCCATCATGCCGGCGCACGTCATTTACCCGGCCGTGGATGACAAGCCGGCCGGCTTTTCGGAACGCTGGCTGCAGAAGATCCTGCGTCAGCGGCTGGAGTTCAACGGTGTCATCTTCAGCGACGACCTGGCTATGGAGGGTGCCGTGGTGGCCGGTGATGTCACGCAGCGAGCAATGGCGGCACTGCAGGCCGGTTGCGATATGGTACTGCTTTGCAACAAGCCGGATATGGCCGATGAGTTGCTGGCGAATCTCAAGTGGGATATCCCGGCGCAAAGCCTGGCGCGGCTGGCACGCATGCACGGCGCACGCAAGCCGGCCAGTATGGTGGCGTTGCACGAGGATGCGAAGTTCATGCAAGCAGTGCATGATGTTGGCAATGTCGGCAAGCGGGAGGGTAATCTGCCTTTCGCCTGAGTGAATTCGAGGCAAACCAATAACCTTTTTGATATTGCGGCTGAAAAGCCCGCGCCTCAAGGGAAAGTTGCCGATTTCAGTTGAAACTTTAGATACTTTTCTATAGTCTTAGCCTTGAGTTTCAACCAATGAGGAAATCCTGACGATGCAATCGAATTATCAAGTCGCAAGTACGCAAACCCTGTCGCCAGCCGCCCACAAGGTGCTGCGCAACACTTACATGATGCTCGGACTGACCATGGTGCCAACCGTCATCGGCGCCTTGATCGGCATGAGCATCGATTTCTCCTTCGCCGCTGGCAGCCCGATCATTTTCGCGCTGGTTTCGCTGGCCGTGATCTACGGCATGTTCTTCGCCGTGTCCGCCAACCGCAACAACAGCATGGGCGTGGTTCTGCTGCTGGGCCTGACCTTCATCATGGGCGCGCTGCTCGGCCCCATCCTGCAAGTCGCGCTGAGCCTGCGTAACGGCGGTGAACTGGTCGGCCTCGCCGCTGGCGGCACCGGCATCATCTTCCTGACGCTGTCCGCCATCGCCAGCACCACCAAGCGCGATTTCAGCTTCATGGGCAATTTCCTGCTGGTTGGCATCATCCTGTTGATCGTCGCCTCGCTGGCCAACCTGTTCTTCCAGATCCCGGCCCTGTCGCTGGCATTGTCCGGCGTCGCCGTGCTGCTGTTCTCCGCTTTCATTCTCTACGATGTCAACCGCATCGTACACGGAGGTGAGACCAACTACGTGATGGCAACGCTGTCGCTCTATATCAGCGTTTATCAGTTGTTCACCAACTTGCTGCATCTGCTGATGGCTTTCGCCGGCGATAGAGAATAATCAGACTGCTTGAATGAAAAAGCCCCGCGATGCGGGGCTTTTTTTGTTTCCAGCCACAGAGGACACAGAATTCACAGAGAAAACCCGTGAACCATTCAAAGTATGGTTTTAATCTTTACCTCGATTCATGCCCTGATTTACCCTCTGTGTCCTCTGTGGCTAATAAGAATTTACTGCGCTTTCCCGGACTTCCTGCGACTGGCGAAGAACGCGCTCAGCAGGCTGCCGCACTCCTGCGCCAGAACGCCGCCTGTGACTTCGGTGTGGTGGTTGAGTCGGGCCTCGGCCATGAGGTCGATGACGCTGCCGCAGGCGCCGGTCTTGGGATCGCTGGCGCCATAGACCAGATTGGCGATACGGGCGTGCTGGATGGCGCCGGCACACATGGCGCAGGGCTCCAGCGTGACGTAGAGGCTGCAGCCGACCAGTCGGTAGTTGCAGAGGCGGGCGGCAGCGTCACGCATGGCCTGGATTTCGGCGTGGGCGCTGGGGTCGTGCTGCGAGATCGGTGCGTTGCGGCCGCGGCCGATGATCTCGCCGTCCTTTACCACCACGGCACCGACCGGCACTTCGCCCAGTCCGGCGGCTTCTTTTGCCAGTTCCAGCGCGGCTTGCATGTAGCGGTGATGCTCTACTTGAAGGTCTTGATCAGCCATTTCAATAACTCGGTCGATTCCGGGGTTGTTCTGTCGCGGTAACGCATCTGGGTATAAAGGTCTGTAATCCTTGCAATCTGTCCGGCCTGCTGCGGCAATGCGCGGCCCGCGCGCGCAGCGAAATCCAGTGGGCCTTCCTGCGGTTCGTGCGTAACGCCCTTGCGTTGCAGTTTGCGCAGAAAGACGGCGTACAGACGCTGTAACTCGTCTTTCCTGGCCGGATGCACACGCACGATGAAGTAGCTCAGCAGGAGCACGACGGCACCGACCGCGACCATCATGGCGATGGCCAGATCCTGCCAGGACAGCTTGCTGCCCGCGAGGCTTGACAGGAACTCCATCTGTCGCTTCTGATTGTAATCCAGGACCCAGTGATTCCAGGCGTTATCGATGGCGTCGAGATTGAGGTACATCTTCTTCAGCAGCGGGAACTTGTTGCTTGCCAGTAGCGGCAACGGGCTCTCGTCGGGGATGGCGGTCTCGATGCCGTATTCGATGCGCGATGGCGAAACGGCACCGGTGGGGTCGACGCGCACCCAGCCGCGGCCGTCCAGCCAGACTTCGGCCCAGGCATGGGCATCCGACTGGCGCACGATGAGGTAATCGCCGACCGGGTTGAGTTCACCGCCCTGGTAGCCGGTGACCACCCGCGCCGGCACGCCGGCCGCGCGCATCAAGTAGACGAAGGTGCCGGCATAATGCTCGCAAAAGCCGCGCCGGGTGTTGAACAGGAAGTCGTCGATCGGTTGCCGGCCGAGGCGGGGCGGACGCAAGGTGTAGTAAAACTCGCCGTCGCGGAACATGTCGAGCGCGGTCTGCACGATGGCTTCCGGCGTTTTGCCGGCATCTACCCATGATTGCGCCAGCGCCCGGCTTTGCGGGTTATCGAAATCCGGAATCTGCAGATTGAGCTGCAAGGCCCGAGGATGGGCGTCGCGCGCCAGCGCGTAATCGAGGTGGGAGCTGGCCTGATAACGGATACGCTGGCGAATCGGGCTCTTGGCCAGCACCTGGAGGTCGGCGCTGGCGGTGCTGTTGTCAGGCAACTGGCTCGGCATATCCAGCAGCAACATGGAACTGCGATTGCTCGGCTCCATGGTGATGGTGTAGCGGGTCGGGCTGCCGCGAAGCTGCAGAGATTCTGCCGGTAGCTGCAGTTTCGGGTTGGCCATGGTCCAGCTGCGGCCGTCGTAATGCCACAGCACCGGCCCACGCCAGTAGAGCTGGTTCGGCGGTGGCGGCTTGCCTTCGAACTGCACGCGGAAGGCGATATCGCCGGACAAGGTGAGCTCGCTGATCTCGCCCGGTTCCATGGTGTCCGACAGGCCGCTCATGCCCTTGTTGGCGTCTTGCGGGATGCCCCACAATGGGCCGGGAACGCGTGGAAACAGCAAAAAGAGGGCGAGCATGATGGGTGCGCCCTGCGCCAGCAGGCTGGCAGCGGTTTTGGCCTGGAAGCGCCAGTGCAGATTGCCGTTCGGATGGCTGACGCCGACCAGTGTCGCCGTCAGTGTGAAGGTGGCAAGCAGCATGGCGGCGCCGTAAGCCATGGTCTGGGTGAAGAGGAAGGTGGTCACCGTCAGGAAGTAGCCGCCGAAGATGAGTAGCAGGAAGTCGCGCCGGGTTTTTGCTTCCATCAGTTTCAGAGTCAGCATCAGTGCCAGTAGCTCGACACTGGCATCGCGGCCGAACAGGCCGCGGTAGTTGAGCATGATGCCGATGCCGGCGATTATGGTCAGTGGCATCAGGATATAAATGCGCGGCAACGGCCGGCGATAGTGCGCAAGCAGATAGCGCCAGGCGACCAACACCAGCACGGACAGCGTCACCCAGAGGGCGAAGTGATGCAGATGCAGGGCCATGACCAGACACAAGCCGGCCAGCAGCCAGCGCAAGTCGATGATGCCGGGTTCTCTGGCTTGCATACCTAGATCAACGCCAGCGCCTGCAGGCACTGCTGCAAGTGTGCCGGGCCGTTGTCCGGCGCGAACTCGCGCGCGGGCAGGCGCAGGCCCCAGTTTTGGTTGAGTGCATCGGCATCCAGGACCCAGCGCGTCAGTTGGCTGATGCGCTGTTCGTCGTCGCTGCCCGGTGTCGTCGCCCAGTCCAGCCACAAGGTACTTTGCGCCGTGCCCTGGAACTGTTTGGTGAATACCCCCTGTTCGCGTGCGGAGGCTTTCCAGTCTATGCGTTTGGGCGAATCGCCAGGCTGATAGCTGCGGTGGCCGAAGAAATCCTCATCGCCGGCGACGGCATCGGCACTGCCCTTGGCGTCACGGTCGGTTGAAGCGGGCAGCGGCAGGTCGTTGGTGGCCGGACGCGGGTAGACCAGACAACGGCAGTCCAGGTCGACATAGCCCCAGGCATGGAACAGGCCCAGCGGGAATTCGGTATGCAGTTTGATGCGCCCGGCATGTAGCCAGCCGCGGCGTCTGCTGGCGACGGTAAGTCCGGCGGTGGCAGCGCCGTTGGCCGGAACGTCGAGGCAGAGCAGTTCCGCTGTGTTTTCCGGCAGCGGGTCGAATCCGGCGCAGATGGCATGGCGTGTCCGGTTGTTGGTGTCGGACAACACGATGTTGAAGTGGGCGTGTTCGCCGGCGAATACCGGTTCGATGCGTCCGGTTTTCGCCTGCAGATAGGCCAGGTTGCGCCAGGTGTGCAGCATGCCGGCGACCGACGTGCCGGCGAGCAGAAAGACGAGAACAAAGCCCAGACTCAGGGTGTAGTTGATGGCGCCGATCAGCATCAACAGCAGGACAAAGGCGAAGAACCAGCCGGCGCGGGTAGGCAGGATGTAGATGTGGCGCCGGTCCAGCATCGCCTCCGAGCGCGTGGGCCGAGCGGTGCGCAGCCAGCGGGTCCAGTCCGGCAGTTTCAGTGCGAGTGCCATGCGCGACAGGCGGGTCAGGAGACAGGGACGCTCTGGATCAGGTGCTGCACAGGATCCGTCCGGCTCTGATCCTGTCCGGAGGATTGCAGCCGGTGACCAGCCACGCCGGGCAGCACCGCCTGCACGTCCTCCGGCAGGGCGAAATCGCGGCCTTCCATCATGGCCCAGGCTTGTGCGCACTGCCGCAGCGCCAGGCCGGCGCGCGGCGAGAGGCCGTTGGCGTAGCGCGGCGAATCGCGGGTGAATTGCAGGATGGCCTGCAGATAGTCGAGCAGGGCATCGGAGACATGGATATCCTGTGCCGCCTTTTGCAGGCGGATCAGGCCGGCGCTGTCGATACAGGGCGCAATATTGGTGACCTGGTCTCGGCCGCCACTGTTTTTCAGCAGATTGCGTTCCGAGTCGGCATCCGGATAACCGAGCTCGATACGCATGAGGAAGCGGTCGAGCTGCGACTCCGGCAAGGGAAAGGTGCCGATGTGGTGCACCGGATTCTGCGTGGCGATGACGAAGAACGGCTGCGGCAGCACGCGCGTCTCGCCTTCGATGGTGACCTGGCCTTCCTCCATGACTTCGAGCAGGGCGCTCTGCGTTTTCGGCGTCGCGCGGTTGATTTCGTCGGCCAGCAGCACGTTGGTGAACACCGGTCCCGGATGGAACTTGAATACCGCTTCGTTGCGGTCGTAGACCGAGACGCCGAGAATGTCGGCCGGCAGCAGGTCGCTGGTGAACTGCACGCGGCTGAACTTGAGGCCGAGTACCTGCGCCAGCGTGTGGGCGAGGGTGGTCTTGCCCATGCCCGGCAGGTCTTCGATCAGCAGATGGCCGCGGGCAAGGATGCAGGCGAGCGCCATGCGGATCTGCCGGTCCTTGCCAAGGATGACCTGATTGGCGGCGCTGATGATGCTCTGTGTGATGATTTGCATGCGGATTCTTCTTGTCTTTCTAGATTTTCGGCCTTGATTGTCTGGTGGGTGGCGATGTCTATTTTGGTCTGAAGGAAGCACTGCCCCAGCGCACCAGCACGAACAGGATGCCGAGCACCAGCGATGCGCCGACCCACATCACCAGTTCCTCGGTCGTCGGTGTGATCTCCTGCACGGGCATGACGATGATCTTGCGCAGGACCACGACCATGGCGACTTCGACAAAGGTTTCCAGTTCGAGTTTCCCGCTTTGCAGATAACGGATCTCGGCCGAGATCAGCGCCGAGATCGACCATAGCAGCATGAGGGTGCCGAGCGCATGCAGGAAGCCGTGCACCAGATTATGGGCATAGACCGCCTCCTTTACTTCTGAGAAGAACAGCCAGGTAAACATCAGCACAGCGATCGCCAGCGACATGCCGATGATGATGTGGGCGAAGCCGTTGAGCCAGCGCATGGCGCGGATCATGTAAAAACCGATTTTGTTGAGTTCCTCTGGTAGGCGGTCCGGCATGCTTGCTTATCCTTTCCAAGCGGTTTGTTTGAGGGAATGCGCCTGACTATTATCGGCAATAAAGTATCGGCAATAAAGCGGTCGCTGGGAATGAGCGCCGGCGAATCCGGCAGTGGCTGTGCGCATGAGCGCCGCCTGAACCCGGATCACAGCGCCAGTTGTTCCAGCGTCAGCTTTTCCAGCCGCTTCAGCAGCCATTGTTGTGCCTTGCCTCCGCCGCTGCGCCAGGCGAGATAGCCCTGGGCCTCCGGCCGGTTCTCGGCCACCCGGCGGATGATCAGTTCGCCCCGGATGACGTGTCTCTCGGCCAGTGCTCTGGGCAGATAGCCGACGCCGAGACCGGCGATTTGGGCGGCGAGCTTGCTTTGCATGTCGGGCAGGGTCAGTACGTCCTGGCCGCTGAGGATGCCCGAGGTGCGCGGCGGCAGGTTGCGTGAGCTATCGGCCGCCGAGACTGAGCGATACTGGCGGATGTCCTCGTTCTGCAGCGGTTCCGGCAATTGCGCCAGCGGGTGATGCGGGGCGATGGCGAAGACGAATTCGAGATTGCCCAGCGCCCTGGAACTGTAACCGCCACCGGGCGGTCCTTCGCCCGGTGCGCCGATGGAAATGTCGGCACGGCCGCTGATCAATGCGTCCCAACTGCCGCCGAATACTTCGCGCAGCAGGCGGATGCGCGTGCCGAAACCCTCGGCGTAGAAGTCCTGCAGAATGGGATAGATTGCCTCGATGCGCAACAGGTCGCTGAGCGCGACCGATAGTTCGGTCTCGACGCCGGTGGCGACACGTTTGACGCGCAGTTCCAGTTCGTTGGCGGCGCGTAGCAGATGGCGGCCTTCGCGCAGCAGTTCCTCGCCGGACTCGGTCAGCACAGCCCGGTGGCCGCTGCGGTCGAACAGGGTGACGCCCATGGCTTCTTCCAGATTGCGCACGGTGTAGGTGATGGCCGATGGCACGCGGTGCAGCGATTCCGCGGCGGCGGCGAAGCTGCCCTTGCGGGCGATGGCGTCGATCACTTCCAGTGCTTCGAGCGAGATCTTGGTATTCATTATTTTTGAACGATATCTGCAAAATTATTCGCTATCAAGTTAAAAACAATGAATCTAATATCATTAATCATTCAATTTAGTTGAATATTAGGAGGTTCAAATCATGATTGAACTTCGCCGGTCCGCAGAGCGCGGGCGCGCGAATCATGGCTGGCTGGACAGTTATCATTCGTTTTCCTTTGATACCTATTTCGACCGCCGGCACATGCGCTACTCCGTGCTGCGTGTCATCAACGAAGACGTCATTGCGCCCGGCCGAGGCTTCGGCATGCACCCGCACCAGGACATGGAGATTGTCACCTACATGCTGAGCGGTGCCTTGCGTCACATGGACAGTCTGGGCAACGGCTCGGTCATCCGCACCGGCGACGTGCAGCGCATGACGGCGGGCAGTGGTATCGTGCACAGCGAGATGAACGCTTCGTCCGACGAGCCGGCCCATCTGTTGCAGATATGGATGCTGCCGGAACGCAAGGGCATCGCGCCGGGTTACGAGGAAAAGCATTTTTCCGTCGAAGAGAAATCGAACCGGTTGCGGCTGATTGTCTCGCGCGATGGTCGCGAGGGTTCGTTGCTGGCGCATCAGGATGTCGCACTTTACGCCAGTATGCTGCAGCCGGGATTATCCCTGGTACATGAGCTGGCGCCGACGCGTAGCGCCTATCTGCAACTGGCGCGCGGCAGCCTTTTGGTCAACGGCGAACAGTTGCAGGCGGGCGATGCCGTCAAGCTGGAAGCGGTCGAACGCATAGCCCTGCAGGCGCGCGAGGATGCCGAGTTCCTGCTGTTCGACATGCCACTCGCAGACTGAAGCGCACCAGACCAAAGCCAAAACGAAAATCGGCGCGAAATTGAACATATCCCTGCCTATGCAGTCCATCAACCGGATTTAAACAAGAAAGGAAAAAATATCCATGAAACAATTTTTGACAACCACCACCATCGCCGTCAGCATGCTGTTCTCCGTGTCAGCTTATGCCGCACAGGAAACCTACGCCATTGACAGCGAGCATAGCTTCGCCAACTGGAGCGTGCGCCATGTGGTCGCCAAGACTACCGGCACTTTCCATGACGTGCAGGGCAAGGTCGTCATCGACCGCAGCAATCTCGCCAATTCCAGCGTGGAAGCGAAGATCAACATGCTGAGCGTCAGCAGCAATCACGCCAAGCGCGACGCCCACATCGTCAAGGAGGATTACCTGAACGCCGCCAAGTTCGGCGAGATGACCTTCGTCAGCACCAAGGTCGTGGCCAGGAGCGAGACCGAGGGCGAGATCACCGGCAAGTTCACGATGCACGGCGTAACCAAGGAGATCACTTTCCCGTTCAAGGTGCTGGGCTTCGGCGATGATCCGTGGGGCGGCCACCGCGTCGGCCTCGAAGGGCACACCACGCTGAAGGCCTCCGATTTCGGCTACAAGTGGGGTCTGAAGCCCAACGGTTCGGTCGGCGACGACATCGAAGTGACGCTGCTGATCGAAGGCAAGCGCCAGTAATCAGTTTCTGCCTCAGGATCAACTTGAGGCCATTAGCCACAGAGGGCATAGAGATCACAGAGGAAAAGCAGGGCGCAGCATTGGTGGATGCGGTACCCAACCGGGAAAGTTACGCGTCCTGCAAACTGTTGTTTTCTCTGAGCGCTCTGTGTCCTCTGTCGCTTCAATCAAGCTTTCAGTTTCAACAGCATTCAAAAGGAATCCGGAATCATGACCACAGATTTGTTCAGCCCGATTACGCTCGGCAGCATCGCGATGCAGAATCATGACCACAGATTTGTTCAGCCCGATTACGCTCGGCAGCATCGCGATGCAGAATCGCGTCGTTATGGCACCGTTGACGCGCAACCGCGCCGGCGAGGGCAACGTGCCGCAGGATATCAACGTGACCTACTACGCCCAGCGCGCTGGCGCCGGCCTCATCATCACCGAGGCGACGCCGATTTCGCCGATGGCGCATGGATATCCGGCCACCCCCGGCATCCATAGCGATGCGCAGGTCGCCGGCTGGAAGAAGGTGGTCGATGCCGTGCACGCCCGCGGCGGCAAGATCGTCCTGCAGTTGTGGCACGTCGGCCGCATCTCGCACCCGTCTCTGCTACCGGACAACGCCTTGCCGGTCGCGCCATCCGCCATCAAGCCGGCCGGCCAGGCCTTCACCTATACAGGGCTGCAGGATTTCGTCACGCCGCGCGCGCTGGAAGCGAGCGAACTGCCGGGCATCGTTGCCGATTACGCGCAGGCGTCACGCAACGCGCTGGTGGCTGGCTTCGATGGCGTCGAGATTCATGCCGCCAACGGCTATCTGCTCGACCAGTTCCTGCGCGATGGCACCAACAAGCGCAATGACCAGTACGGCGGCAGCATCGAAAACCGCACGCGCCTGTTGCTGGAAGTGACACGAGCTGTGGTCGATGTCGCCGGTGCCGACAAGGTCGGCGTGCGCATTTCGCCGCTCAATCCGTTCAACGACATCGCTGACTCCAACCCGCAGGCACTGTTCAATCATGTCGCCGCGGCACTCAACCCGTTCAACCTTGCCTATCTGCATGTGGTAGAAGGCGGCATGGGCGGCAGCGATCTGCCGCCGTTTGATTTCGTCGAACTGCGCCGGCAGTTCAAGGGCGCCTACATGGCCAACCTCGGCTACACCAAGGCGACCGCCAACGCCGCGATCGTCGAAGGGCGGGCCGATGTCGTCGCCTTCGGTGTGCCGTTCATTGCCAACCCGGATCTGGTCGAGCGCTTCCGCCGTGATGCGCCGTTGAATGCGGCCGATCAGGCCAGCTTCTACGGCGGCACGGAAAAAGGGTATATTGACTATCCCACCTTGCAAGGATAAATCATGGACAAGCCCGCACTGACTCAGGTACCGATTGACGCTACCATCGCCGCCCGCTGGAGCGGCCGCGCCTATGATGCCAGCAAGGTTGTGACGCCGGAGCAGGTAATCGCTCTATTGGAAGCAGCCCGCTGGGCGCCGTCCTGCTACGGCGACCAGCCCTGGCGTTTCATCGTCTGGAACCGCAACACCGACGCCGCTGCCTGGCAGCAGGCTTTCGAATGTCTGGTGCCGGGCAATCAGGCTTGGGCCAAGGATGCACCGGTGCTGCTGCTGATCGCGGCGGACAGCCTGTTCAACCATAACGGCAAGGACAATCGCTGGGGTCAGTACGACACCGGTGCAGCCGCCGAGAACCTTTGCCTGCAAGCTGCCAGCATGGGTCTGATGGCGCACCAGATGGGAGGCTTCGATCCGGACAAGGCACGCGCCATCTTCGGCGTGCCATCACAGTACGCACTGATGGCCATGATCTCGGTCGGTTATCCGGCTGATATCGGCACGCTTGAAGGTGAGGCGCTGGAACGTGAGACCGCAGCCCGTACACGTCGTCCGCTGGGGGAGCTGTTCTTCAGCGGTACCTGGGGCAAGCCGGTAGCGTGATTATGGCCTAGCCCGGGCATCTGCTAGAATGCGTTCTTTTATCTGATCAGAGAGATTCATCATGGCGGTTTTGCAACTCACCAAGGAAAACTTCAAGGACACCATCGTCAATAACGATTTCGTCATCGTCGATTTCTGGGCGCCGTGGTGCGAGCCTTGTGTCGCCTTTACGCCGGTGTTCGAGGCCGCTGCGGAAAAGAACCCGGATATCGTGTTCGGCATGGTGAACACCGAGACCGATCCGGAGATCAGCGAATATTTCGAGATCAAGCAGATTCCCGGCATTCTGTTCGTGCGCGAACAGGCTGCCATTCACGCCCAGGTCGGCGAGATCGGCGCACCGGCGCTGGACAAGATCATCGAGTGGGCGCGTGAGAAGGATCTGACTGTAGTGCGCGAACATTACGCGCAAGAAGCCGCCAAAGCCAAAGGTTGAGGTTCGGTAAGCAATCAATAAAAAAGCCGCGTTTAGCGGCTTTTTTATTGACGTCAGCCGGGAAGGTGCTATTGCCGTAGCCAGTTCTCAATGATATCGCGGTTGGGGATGGAACCGGAATGTACCACCTGCTCGTTCAGTACCACGGCTGGCGTACTCATCACCCCGTAGTTCATGATGGCTTCGATGTTGGTCTCCTTGCTGACTTCCACTTCAACGCCGAGTTCTTTCGAGATGCGTTCCAGCATCTCGGCGGTTTTCAGACATTTGGCACAACCGGTGCCCAGTACCTTGAATCGTTTCATGCGGTTCTCCTTTACTACATCAGTTCGACAAAATTGAGCACCCAGCCTACCAGCGTAAATGACGCAAGCAGGAGCAGGAAGATGATCGCCAGCAAGCGCCATTGCATCACCTGCTTGAGCAGGATGAATTCGGGAAAGCTCGCGGCCACGGTACTCATGCAGAAGGCCAGCGTCGTACCTAGCGGCAAGCCCTTGACCAGCAGGCTTTCCATGACGGGGATGACGCCGGTGGCATTGGAATAGAGCGGAATGCCGACGAACACCGCTACCGGTACCGACCACCACTGGCCATGGCCGAGGTTTTCCTGCATCCAGCCATCCGGCACGTAGCCGTGCAATGCTGCGCCGAGGCCGACGCCGATGAAGACCCATTTCCAGACTCGCTGCAGAATTTCCAGCAGTTCTGCCTTGGCGAAATTGTGCCGGTCGGTCAGCGACATGCGTTGCAGCGCGACTTCCTGCAATTGCATGTGCCGGCTGTTCTCGTAGGCTTTGGCGGCAAAAGGTTGTAATAGACGTTCGGCGCGAATCAGGTCGAGAAAAGCGCCAGCCAGGATACCGACGGCCATGCCGATGACGACGTAGATCAGGGTGAGCTCCCAGCCCAGCAGGCTGAGCAGCATCAGAACGGCGACTTCATTGATCAGCGGAGAAGTGATCAGAAAGGCCATGCTGATGCCGACCGGAATGCCTGCGGAGGTGAAACCGAGAAACAGCGGAATACTGGAACAGGAGCAGAACGGGGTGATGGCGCCGAACAAGGAACCGAGAAAATAGCCGACACCGCGGTGCTTGCCGGCAAGATAGTTGCGGATGCGCTCAACATGGAGCGAAGCACGGATCAGCGCGATCACATAAATCATGATGATCAGCAGCACGAAGATCTTGGCGGTATCCTCGACGAAGAAGTGCAGGGCATTACCCAGTCTGGTCTCTGCGGAAAAGCCCAGCAATCCATAGATCAGCCAGTCGGCAAACATGGGAAATATCGACAACACGGACACTCCTGGACTTGTTACTGGTGGTTGGGGCCAGTAAGTACGTGCATGGTTAAATGATTATCTTGCCTGCTTCAGAGTATCAGGCAGAGCGCCAGCAGAGGCGCGAGATTGAACAGCAAAATTCCGATTTTGTAGAGCGCCATGCCGCCGTAATGCAGCGTATCGAAAGCTTGCGGTGTGAGCTGAAACCAGCGCTTGTGCAGTCGGTAGACCGTGTCACGGGCAAAGACCAGCATGCCGAACCAGAGCAACAGCACGCCGTAATTGAGGATGAGGTTCCATAGCAGGAAACCGTGCAGTTGATCGAGCGTCATCGGGATTGTCCGCTAGAAACTGCCGGTGGTGAACAGGCGCAGCAGGAAGAAGATACCGACGCCCATCATCAGATACATCGGAATATCGCCGCGCCGGCTACGGGTACCGAGCGGCGCGGAGTTGAGCCAGCGCCAGAACAGGTACAGCAGGAAGAGGATGATCACGCCGCCGGCCAGATTGCTGCCGGAACTGAAGAGCTGCATCAGCCATTTCTTGATCATGCCCTGGTCACGGAAGATTTCGACCGCGATGCCGATGATACCCAGCAGCATGAGGCCCATTTGCGCGGAAGCGAGGATGGTTTTGAGCAGCGAATCCGGTTTGCTGTTGTTGGGTTTTGCCATGAGGAGGTCTCCCGTTAAGCAGTTTCCACTGAGGATACTACTTTATCCCGGACTGGCGGGCAGAAATTCGGCCGGATCGACCGATTTGCCCTGGCGGCGGATCTCGAAATGCAGCTTGACCCGGTCGGCGTCGCTGTTGCCCATCTCGGCGATCTTCTGGCCGCGGGCGACGGCTTCGCCTTCCTTCACCAGGATCTTGTTGTTGTGCGCGTAGACCGAGAGGAACTCGTCGTTGTGCTTGATGATGACAAGCCGGCCATAGCCGCGCAGGTCGGAACCGCTGTAGATAACCTTGCCGGGAGCGGCGGCGAAAATGGGCTGACCGCTGTTGCCGGCAATATCGATGCCCTTGGCATTGCCGCCTTCGTTGAAGCCGGACAACAGTTCGCCGCGGGTCGGCCATGACCAGGTGATGCCGCCGTTGCTGGCGGTGGCTGTCGGTGCCTTGAATGCGGTCGTGGCCGCCGGTTCTGCAGCAGCTGGCGCTGGGCTCTGTGCGGGCGTAGTCGCAGCGGTGGCGGCTGGAGTCTGGCTGGCTGCGGGAACCGGTGCCGGAGGCGGCGGCGCTGTAATCGGCGCAGACTTGGCTGCCAGCGGTGGGGTCTGCAGCGCCTGCTCGCTATAGGGTTCGCGCATGGCGATCGGTCCGCTGATCAGCGGCGTACTGGGTGCTGTCGCGATTGTCTGTTCGGCGGTTACGGTGCTGGCTGGTGCCGTTTCCATTGTGCTGTCCTGGATCACGCTGCTGTCGATGCCGCCCATGTCCAATGGCGTGATAACGACATCGCCGCTTTCTGTCTCGGCGACGGGAGCCGGCGCCGGCGTGCTCGGTTTCAGTTTGAGTTGCTGGCCGACGTAGATGGTATAGGGCGGGGCGATGTTATTGGCACGGGCGATCTCCTTGTAATCATAGCCATGTTCGAGGCCGATGCTATACAGCGTGTCGCCTTTCTTGACGGTATAGAGGTCTGGGCGCCAGTCCTTGGCAGCCGGTTTGGCGGCAGGCGCACGGTCGATGACGGGCGCCTTGGTGGGAGGTGCGCAACCGATGATGAGCGCGGAGACGATTGCAAGACCGATATAACGTATCAAACCTGAAGATTCCCCTGCATAACGATTCATGTGGATGGTTAACTGGTACCGCCGAGCAGTGGGACAAATTTCACCGCTTCGAGTTTGCTTTGCCGGTATTCGGTCGGCGTGCGTTCGATCAGGTAGAGCGTCTGTTCATCGGTGCCGACCGGAATCACCATGCGACCGCCGATGGCGAGTTGCGCCAGCAGGTCTTCCGGGATGTGACCGGAAGCGGCCGTGACGATGATGCCGTCGAACGGCGCCAGTTCCGGCAGGCCCATGGTGCCGTCGGCATGTTTTAGCTTGATGTTGCGCATGCGCAGTTCGCGCAGATTGCCGCGGGCCTTCATCAGTAGCGGGCTGATGCGTTCTACCGAGTAGACCTCTTTCGCCAGCTTGGACAGCACCGCTGTCTGGTAGCCGCATCCGGTGCCGATCTCCAGCACGCGGCCGAGGTTGCCGTTGCCGCGCAGGATCTCGGTCATGCGGGCGACAATGTAGGGCTGCGAGATGGTCTGGCCGAAGCCGATCGGCAGCGAGACGTCCTCGTAGGCGCGGGAGGAGAGGGCCTCATCGACGAATATGTGGCGCGGGATGGCGCCCATGGCGGCCAGCGTCACCTCGTCGCGTATGCCCTGTTCGCGCAGGCGCGCCAGCATGCGGCTGCGCGTGCGTTGTGAAGTCATGCCGATACCGCTCATCACGGAATTCATGGCTGTTGCCCTGCTGCGTTCATGTTCTGATGGTTCCGCTCCGCTGTGTTACATGCCCAGCCATTGGGCGATCTGGTCGATCTGTCTGTGCTGGGTCAGATCGACCTGCAAGGGAGTGATCGACACCTGCTCCGCTGCCACGGCGTAGAAATCGGTGCCGGCGCCGGCGTCCTGCGCATCGCCGGCAGCGCCGACCCAATAGACGGTCTCACCGCGCGGCGTGTTGGTCTTGATCACCGGTTCCGCCTTGTGGCGCTTGCCGAGACGGGTCACCGCCAGCCCGTGCAGTTCCTCATAAGGGATGTCCGGTACGTTGATGTTGAGCAGCAATGGCGGCGGCAGGCCGGTTTTCTCGTAGCGTTTGACCAGGTCGACGACGACGCGGGCGGCGGTCTCGAAATACTGCGCGTTGTGGCGCGACATGGAGACGGCGAACGAAGGGATGTTGAGCAGATAGCCTTCCATCGCTGCGGCGACGGTGCCGGAGTAAATCGTGTCGTCACCCATGTTGGCGCCGTCGTTGATGCCGGAGATGACCATGTCCGGCAGTTCCTTCAGCAGTCCGGTGACGGCCAGATGGACGCAATCGGTCGGCGTGCCGTTGACGTAATAGGTGCCGTTGCTGGTCTGGCGCACGGTCAGCGGGCGGTCGAGGGTGAGGGAATTGCTGGCGCCGCTGCGGTTCCGTTCCGGCGCCACGATCATGATGTCGGCGATTTCGGAAAGGTGTTCGGCCAGGATGTTGAGGCCGGGGGCGAAATAGCCGTCATCATTGGAAAGTAGGATACGCATGCGGCGATTATAACCGAGTCGTGCACAAGTTTTAATGCGGCAAACGCATCAGGCGGGCGGTTTGCGGGTCAGCCTCGCGTAAAAGATCGCGCAGAAGAAGAAAATCACCGTGAGCACGACTTCCAGCAATGCCAGCTGCGCTGACAGGCCCTGGTCCGACCAGGCGCGGACCACACCTTCAGTGAAGTAAAGCAGGATGAACATGGACGCCCACTGGTAGGTATAGCGTTTGCCGCGCAGGATGCCGAACAGCGGCAGCAACAGCGGCAGGGTCTTGAGGATGAGCATGGAGCCGCCCGGGCGCAGCGGCGCCAGCCAGCCTTCCCAGGCGAGGCAGAGCAGGATGAGGGCGATCAGGCTGGAACTGGCGCCATTTTTCAGCAGGCGCGTCATGTCTGGCAAGTGCTTCATGCCTTGCAAGCCTTTGCCAAGGCGACCAGCGCGGTGCGGGCATCGGTGGCGTCATGGACCGCTTGCGCGAAGTCGAAGCGCAGCAGCCTGTCATCGGCGCGCAGGTCGAAACCGTCGCCGTCGATACCGACCATCTCGACCTGTTGCGGGGTGATGCCGTGGATGTGCTGGCAGTAGCTTTTCATGTTGGCTTGGTGGTCCTGGTTCATGTGTTCGATGATGCCGGCTTCCTGTGCGATCAGCGGCGTGCGAGGCGATCTGAATTCGGCACCGTCGACCCAGCCCATGCGGCCGAAGCCGGCGATATAGCGTGCTTCACGGATCTGCAGCCGGTAAAAGAGGAAATCGTGCATGGCGAAATATTGCGCGGCCTGCGGCAAATAGCGCAGGTAGCGTGCCTGTAGCAGTGAGTTCTGCTTGTCGGTCTGTTCCGCCTCGCCCAGTAGCGTCAGGCGGGCGTTTGCCTGCAGGTCTTCGGCGCCGGCGAACACCAGTAGCGAGACGCGGCAATCGGCCATGATGTTCTTCGTGTGCTCCGCCAGCGTGCTGATCAGCAGCAGCGGCTGGCCGTCGTGGTCGAGCACGAATGGCGCGACCGAGCCATAGGGATAGCCGGTATGGCTGGCCGAGAGCGTGCACAGCATGCCACTGTGCGTGCTGCGCAGGAACTGCCGGGCCTCTTGAGCGAGCGACATCAGGCTGCGAGCTTCAGCGCGGTTTGCGCCAGGCGCTTGCCCAGTGCAATGCAGAGCTTGCGTTCATCCTCCGTGATGGGCCTGTCGTCCGCCGCGCCGCCGATGTGGCTGGCGCCGTAGGGCGTGCCGCCGGAAGTGGTGGCGCTCAATTCCGGTTCGGAATAGGGCAGGCCGACCATCACCATGCCGTGGTGCATCAACGGCAGCATCATGGTCAGCAGCGTGGTTTCGTTGCCGCCGTGCAGGGAGCCGGTGGAGGTGAAGACTGCAGCCGGCTTGCCGATCAGCGAACCTTTCAGCCACTGGCCGACAGTGCCGTCGAGGAAGTATTTCATTGGCGCCGCCATGTTGCCAAAGCGGGTCGGACTGCCGAGCGCAAGGCCGATGCATTCTTCCAGGTCTTTCAGTTCGGCGTAGGGCGCGCCGCTCTTCGGCACTTCCGGTTCGGTCGCCTCGCAGTTGGCGGAGACTTTCGGCACGGTGCGAAGGCGCGCGCGGGCACCATCGACGCTATCGACGCCGCGCGCGATGAGCTTGGCCATCTCGTGGACGGCGCCACCCTGGGAATAATAAAGAATCAGAATCTCGTTCATTTCTTGCGTTTGTCCTTGATGCGTTGTTTCTGGGTATCGACCTCGAACAGGCCGATGGTGCGGATCAGGTCGCTGAATTTGGCGAAGCCGTAATTGCGCGAGTCAAAGGCGGAGAAGTTCTTGACGATGTGCTTCTTCACTTCGCCCATGTGGGCGTAGCCCTCTTCGTCGGACAGGGCGTCGATGGCCGAGCGGATCAGCGACACCAGCTTGGCGTCCATCGCCAGTTCCTTGGCGCTCTTGCGGACATCGGTAGCCGCGCCAGCTTCGGAGGCTACCGGCTTGGCGGCGCCTTTCTTGCGGCCGCTGGCGGGCTTTTCCGTTACTTCTTCTGCTGCTGCCGATTCAGCCCGCTTGTTCTGCGCGAGGATCTCGAAATACTTGAACTCGTTGCAGGCCGCCTGTAGCGATTCCGGTGTCTTTTTCTCGCCGAAGCCGTAAACCAGCTTGCCGGATTCGCGGAAACGGATCGCCAGCCGCGTGAAGTCACTGTCGCTGGAAACGATGCAGAAGCCGTCGAGCGGTGCGGTGTAGAGCAGGTCCATGGCGTCGATGATGAGCGCGCTATCGGTGGCGTTCTTGCCCTTGGTATTGGCGTATTGCTGGATGGGCTGGATCGCGTGCTTTGGCAGGATCTCCTTCCAGCGGCTCAGCTGGTTCTGGGTCCAGTCGCCGTAGATACGGCGCACGCTGGCATCGCCGAACTTGGAGATCTCCTCGAACAGTTCGTCGATCATGTCGATCACCTTGAAGGTGTTGTCGGCGTCGATCAGTACCGCCAGTCTCGGGTTGTTGTTGTCAGCACTCATGGGTCCGGCCTCGCGCGTCTACACGAGGAGCCTGCGCCGAAATGCGCCGCCCCTCGTTCATTTGAAGCTGAAAGTATACAGGACATCGACCGCGCTCTCCGAGCCGGCCTGGGTGCGGACCGACCAGTTACTGGTAAGGTCGTAGGTCAGCCGTGCGACGTTGAGCAGTCCGGACACTTCCTTCTCGTAACTCAGATAGAGGTTGGGCGCCAGACGTTTGCCGAGGCTGACGCTGGCGCTTTCCGCATCGCTGCCTCCGACATTGAAGCTGTCGAGACCGGCGGCCCGCGCGAAGCGGGTCTGTAGCGGCACCGACTGGCCCTGCGACAGTAGCGCGCCGGCCGCCAGCGACAGCATAGCGAACTGATCCTGGCCGACGCGATCCATGCCGTGGCCGAGCACCAGCCAGGCGAGCTTGTCGCTGTCCGAAACTTCCGGCACGGAAACCAGCTTGATGGCGGGGTTGAGTGCGGTGCCGCGGATTTCGACGCCGGCCCTTACGGCCATGTTCTGTCGCAACGCCAGGATGTCGAGCCCCGGATTGTCGATCTGGCCGTTGAACACCAGCTGGCCGCGTTCGATGTTCAGCACCTGACCGTATGCCATGTAGGTGCCGGCGGCGTTGATCGCGCCTTCTGCCCGCAGGTTGCGGTCGGTGCGGCCGTTGAGCTTGATAGTCCCTTTCATGGTGCTGTCGAGGCCGCGTCCGCGTAGCACGAACAGGCTGCCGGGCTGGTTGCCGATGCCGATACTGAGATCGCTCACCTGCAACAGCAGCGGATGCGCTGACGTTTCCTCGGCGGCACCTATGATGACGACATCGTCGCCGAGGGCCGGTTTGTCTTCGGCCGCCAGTTCGATCAGGCCTCGCGTGATCTCGACCGCGCCGCTCACAGCCATCTGCTGACCGGAAAGGCGAGTATCGAGGTCGCCGGCGATGATCATCATGCGGTCGGTGCGCGACACGGCCGTGAAATTCTCGGCATGCCATTGCAGGGCCAGTTGTGGTTCGCCGTTCTGCAGGATCAGCTTGCCTGCCGCCGTGATGAAGCCGTCGCCGCCGGCGAAGCGTGCCTGACGTATTTCCAGTTGGTCGCCGCGGAAAGCGGCATCGAGGGTGCCGTTCTGCAGATCCACCCCTTCGGACGGCACCGTCAACCGTAGCTGCCGGCCTTGCAGCGTGCCCTGCAGGTCGGGGCGGGCGATGGTGCCCTTGCCGGATAGCTGCATATCGAGTCGGCCGTCCATTTCGGCGCCGGCCATGCTCTCCGGTAGCGGCAGCCAGATGAGCGATTGCAGGCGAGCATCGGCGCTGATCTCAAGCGGCGCCTGCCGGTTCAACACGAAACCGGAAGCGGTCGGTTCCAGCTGCGTGGCGAGGTCGAAACGCAGCGCGCCCAGTGCCTTGCCGTTGCTACTTGCATCGATGCGGACCCGGTTCTGCGACAGTTCCAGCCTGGCATCGAGCGCACCGAGGCCGAGCTGGCGGATACTTCCAACGCCGCTGCGGATGCCGATGTCGCCGCTTACCAGGCGGATATCGGCCCGGCCGTTTGCTGTTTCGTCTGCCGCGATATCCCAGCTGCCGGAGAACGCCGGGTTACCGCTCATGTTGGCCGGCAGCTTCAGCAGGATTTCGGGCAACGCCGCGAGGCCGATTCGGTCGAACCTGCCTTTTGATACCAGCCGGTCGTTGCCGACCCGCAGCTGGTCGACCTGCAGTTGTCCGCCGGCGATACCCAATACAAGGTTTTCAAGCGCGAAGCCCTGTGCCTGGTCGTATTGCAGCCCGGCCTTGCCCAGCAACTGGACCGGCCGCGCACCCTGGTGGCTGAGTTTTTCCAGCTGCGCAATCCAGGTGCCACTATCGTTGATTCGGCCTGAGACCAGGGCCTGCAGCAAGGGTTGTTGCGACGCTGCCGTCTGGCTGTTGAGCTCGATGCGATGCTGCGCGCGAGTGCCGCTCAGTTGCAGGTCGGCGTTCATCGCTGGGCTGTGGTTCAGGCGGAGATTTTCAGCGCGCATGCTGAGACTGAGCGGTGCGCCCTCAGACCGGGCCAGTGAGGCTTGCCCGGTCAGACGTTCGATTGCCAGACCCTCGCTCACGCCCAGTTGCTCGCCCAGCCATTGCATATCGGCCGTCAGTCGTTCGAAAGCACCACTGATTCTGCCCTCGGCGTTGAAGCGGCCCTGTAGTGTCGGGTCGAAGGCGGCGATGTCGCCGAACGCAGCTTGCCAGGCTAGCGTGGAAGACGGCGAACCCAGGCTGCCGCTCGCTTGCAGCCGGTTGTTCTGCAGCTTGCCATCGAGCGTGATGTCTTGGAAAACTTGTCCGCGCAGGCGGGCGCTGGCCTGCAGTGCGAGCGGGGCGTTTAGCCAGTGGCTGTCGACTGTTTCGAAGTGCAGGCGCAGCTCAGTCTGGGGCGCCAGCGTGCCTTGCAGGCGCACATCGGCATTCAGGCGTTTGTCGTGGTTCGTGCTCAGATAAGGCCCGAATTCGCTGAAGCGGGCGTGAAGCTCCAGCGGCAGCGCGCCGTCCAGCCCGAGTTGGCCGTCGACGGCGATGCGGCCCAGCACGGCGCCGGCGGCGATGTCGCTCTCCGCGTGCAGGAGTGCCGTCTGTTTGCCGGCTTGTTGATTGTCAATCTGGCGTAGCAGGGCGGCGCTGCTGAATCGCAGGCGCTGCAGGTCGCCGGCGAGGTCGAGCTGGAGATCGTAGGGGCGGTCTGCGCCGGTCTGTTTCAGGTTCAACTTGCCGTTGAGAGTGAACGGCCTTGCGTTCTGCATGGCGAGGTCGCCCTGAAGCAGGCCCCAAGGCGTCGATGCGTGCATCAGTTGCAGTTGTAGCCGTTGGCCGTCGGCCTGCAGGTGGAACGCGACATCCTTCAGGGTCCGGCGCGATTCGCCGTCGATGATGATGACTTCATCCACGCTGGCGGTCTGGACCTGGATCGCCAGCGGCAGTTGGATGCGTTCAGGCAGACCGCTGTCCGATCCGGCTGGCGGCGCATCCGGCACCATGGTGATCAGCAGCCGCCGGGCGCGGACATCCTCGATCAGCAGACGACCTTCCGCCGTCGGCGAAAGATGCATGCTGGAACCGATATTCTCGAGCGAAAGCCGCATGAAACCGAGGTCGTAGCTGATGTTCTCGACCCTGGTGTCGATGCTGATGCCGGTGGCCTGTGCGGCAAATACGGAGTAGCACAGCAGGGCGGCGAACAGGGTCTTGAGCAGGCGGATAGGCATCAGAAATTGACCCCCAGATTGAAGTGCAGGCGATATTCGCCGGTGTCCTCGCCATAGGCGATATCGGCGCCGACCGGTCCCGCCGGGCTTTTCCAGCGACCGCCGAGACCGTAGCCGTAGACCGGCTTGATCTCGCTGGTTTCGTTGGCGGCATCGCCGAAATCGGCGAAGAGCGCGACGCCCCACTGCTTGCTCAGCCATTGCACCAGCTCGACGCTGCCGGTGAACAGGTAGCGGGCGCCGACGATGGCATCGCCTTCAGTTACGCCCAGGCTCTGGTAGGCATAGCCGCGCACCGACTGGTCGCCGCCGGCGCGGAACAGATAGGTCGACGGTGCGCTGTTGGCGCCGGTGACGGCGCCGAGTTCGAGGCGTGTCATCAGCTGCGTGCTGCGCGACAATGGGTAATAGAACTGGCTCTTGGCGTAGCTGCGTAAAAAAGTGCCTTCGGACAGGCTGTCGAGCGGCGCGGCTGTGAAATTGGCGTTGAACAGATAGCCGCGCGTCGGCATCAGGTCGTGATCGGTGCGGCGCAGCGTCAACCCGTAGGAAACGGTGGCGGCGTCCTTGCGGCTGGATTCTGCGTCCTTTACTTTTTGGTGTTCTATCAGGTAGTTGGCGCCGATCGACTGCTCGAAGCGGTAGCTGCCCCAGCTGCGCTGCACGCCGAAATTGCTGGTGGTCAGCACCTGGTTTTCGATGTCCTCGCGTGCCGTCTGGTTGCTGAAGCTGTCGCGGTAGCCTTCCTCGCTGGTCGGCAAAGCCACATTGAACTTCAGCGACTGCGCCCGCTGTTCCAGCCGCAGGCTGCTGTTGAGGCGCCAGCCCCGCTCGAGCAGATTGAGGTTGTCGTAGGTCAGCTGGGTTCTGGCGCCGGTGTTGGTGCTGGCACCGACGCCGATGCCGACCTTGCTCGACTTGTTCTCGCTGACGCGCACCTCGACCGGCACCGGCGCGGCGGGGTCGGTATCGACGTCGGCGATGACTTCGACGCCGGAGAAATAGCCGGTCGACTGTAGTGTGGATTGCAGTTTGAGCAGGCTGCCCTGGCTGTAATCGTCGCCCGGCTCGATCTGGTTTAGGTTGCGGATGATGCTTTCCGGGTAGCGTTGCAGGCCGTTGACCGTGAGCGCGCCGAACCGCCGCTGCGGGCCGCTGTCGACCTGCACGAACAGCTTGACGCGGCCGGCTTTGCGGTCGACCTCGGCGCGGCTTTTGACGATGGCGGCATTGGGGTAGCGATAGACGACAAGCTCGGAAAGCAGCTTGCGTTTCTCCCGGCTCCAGGCTTCCTGCGTGAAAGGTTGGTCCACGGTCAGATCCCAGCGATCCTGCAGCTGGCGGATGGCGGGAGAGTCTGCCTCATCCTGTTGCAGGATGGCGCCGGAGAAGCGCAGGTCGACTGCGCTGATGACGGCTTGCACCCCAGGCTCGACGACGAAGCGGGCGGTGGCGGACTCGGGCAGATTTTCGGTTTCGGAATCGATGCGGGCGTCGAAATAGCCCTCGGTCGCCACCAGTGCATGGATTTCGCGAGGTGCGGCGCCGATGAGCCGCCGCCATTCGGCGTCGTTCAGTCTGGGATTGTCGAGCGAGCGGCTGATTTCGAGATGCTGTTTCAGCAGCGACTGGATGGCAGGAGGCGCGTCGATCTCAACCGCATATTGTCTGGCTGCGGCCACGTCGTAGCTGCTGGCCAGCAGCGCAAGCGTCAGCAGAACGAGGCGTGTCAGCCCGCCGGCGCTACTGGCCTGTTGCCGGAGGTTGGTGCAAATGATGCATTTGCCATTGAAGTCGAACCACCTGGAATGCAATACCCCGTACCCATGTCTAGATTGATTTCGCCAGTTCCGCGGCCTTGCCTGTGTAGCTGGCAGGCGTCATTTCCAGCAACGCCTGTTTGGCCGCATCCGGAATCTGAAGTTCATTGATGAAGCTGTGCAGTGAGGCCTGTGTGATGCCGCCCTTGCCGCGGGTCAGCTCTTTCAGCTGTTCGTACGGGTTCTCGATACCGTAACGGCGCATGACGGTCTGGATCGGTTCGGCCAGCACTTCCCAGTTGTGGTTGAGGTCGTGTTCCAGTTGCTTGGGGTTGGCTTCCAGCTTGCTCAGGCCCTTGAGGCAGGAATCGTAGCCGAGCAGGGTGTAGCCGAAGGCGACGCCCATGTTGCGCAGCACCGTTGAGTCGGTCAGGTCGCGTTGCCAGCGCGAGATCGGCAGCTTCTCGGCCAGGTGGCGCAACAGCGCGTTGGCCATGCCGAGGTTGCCTTCGGAGTTTTCGAAGTCGATCGGGTTGACCTTGTGCGGCATGGTCGAGGACCCGATTTCGCCGGCCTTGACCTTCTGCTTGAAGTAGCCCATCGAGATGTAGCCCCAGATGTCGCGGTCGATGTCGATCAGGATGGTGTTGATGCGGGCCAGCGTATCGTACAGCTCGGCCATGTAGTCGTGCGGCTCGATCTGGATGGTGTAGGGGTTGTAGGTCAGCCCCAGGGATTCGACGAACTTGCGCGCGAAGCTTTCCCAGTCGAATTCCGGGTAGGCGGACAGGTGAGCGTTGAAGTTGCCGACTGCGCCGTTGATCTTGCCGAGGATATCGCCCCTGGCCAGTTGTTCGCGCTGGCGGCGCAGCCGATAGACGACGTTGGCCAGCTCCTTGCCGAGCGTGGTCGGCGAGGCCGGTTGACCGTGCGTGTGCGACAGCATGGGCAGATCGGCCAGCTCTTTCGCCAGTTCGGTGAAGCGTGCAATCAACTGATCGAGCGCGGGCAGCATGACCTGATCACGGCCATGTTTCAGCATCAGGCCATGCGACAGGTTGTTGATATCCTCCGAGGTGCAGGCGAAATGGATGAATTCGCTGACGGCACGGATCTCCGGGTTGCCGTCGAAACGCTCCTTCAGCCAGTATTCCAGCGCCTTGACGTCATGGTTGGTGCGGCTCTCGATGGCCTTGACCTGAGCGGCCTCGGTTTCGCCGAAAGCCCCGATGGTCTTGTCCAGTTCATCGATAGTCGCTTTGCTGAAGGGCGCGATCTCCGGCAGGGCCGGTTCAGCCGCCAATGCTTTCAGCCACTCCACCTCGACCAGCGCACGATGGCGGATCAGCGCGTATTCGCTGAAGCAGGGCCGCAGATCGTCCAGCTTGGACTGGTAGCGGCCGTCGAGCGGGGAGAGGGCGTTGAGCGGAGAGAGCGCCATAATGCAACCTTTTCAATGCGATAAATCGGGAACCCGTCATTTTACCCCACATCGACACAGTCAAAAAATACTATCTGAAATGCTCGGTAAACTTGTTGACCGCAAGATGCATCTTTTTGCGGACAAGCGCATAATTCAAAGGTCGAAGTAAATGGTACGGGAATGAAGCCGGTGCCGAAGACGACAATTATGAGGCAAGCGACATGCTGCGTTATCTGATTTTGATTCTGATGTTGTGCGGGCCGGGTTTGGTCCTTGCCGAAGATGGCAGGGCGCCCAGCGTCGAGGAGAACCTGCGCGAGATGGACAAGGACCGCAACGGTATCGTCACCAGCTCCGAAGTGCGCGCCTATCTGCAGTCCAAACATGGCAAGGACTACGAAAAGAGTATTCTGGACAAGCTGCAGTCCACGGAGCGTGGCGCCAGTTGCGGCACCCCGTTCGCGCAATCGTTCTTATAGATAGATCGCCAGTTTCTGGATTAAGTCTTCTCGCTTGTCTGCGGTGGCCCGCATTTGCGCCACATCAGTGTCGGCCGCTGTCGGGTCTGGCCCGAAATGCGGCCCTGACGTTATAATTCCCTTTTGGATTTTGTGATTGAACACCATGCTGACTGCCTACCGAAATCATGTAGCCGAGCGCGCCGCGCAAGGTCTGCCCTCTTTACCCCTGAATGCGGAACAGACGGCCGCACTGGTCGAGCTGCTGAAGAATCCGCCAGCGGGTGAAGCAGACTTTTTGCTTGAGTTGCTCGAGCAACGCGTGCCTGCCGGCGTCGATCAGGCGGCTTACGTCAAGGCCGGATTCCTGACCGATATCGCCCGCGGCAAGGTCGATTGCGGGTTGGTGTCGCCGGCCCGCGCGGTTCAGTTGCTGGGCACCATGCTCGGCGGCTACAACGTGCAGTCGCTGGTCGACCTGCTGGATGGCGAGTTGGCTGACGAGGCGGTCGCTGCCCTGTCGCACACCATTCTGATGTTCGATGCCTTCCATGATGTGGCCGAAAAGCTGAAAGCCGGCAATCCGCATGCGCGCAAGCTGATGCAGTCCTGGGCTGATGCCGAATGGTTCACGAGGCGTAAGCCGCTGCCGGCCGAGATCAAGCTGGTCGTGTTCAAGGTGCCGGGCGAGACCAACACCGACGATCTGTCGCCGGCGCAGGAAGCCTGGTCGCGGCCGGATATACCGCTGCATGCCAACGCCATGCTGGTCAGCAAGATGCCGGACGGCCTCAAGACCATCGCACAGTTGAAACAGAAAGGTCTGCCGCTGGCATACGTCGGCGATGTGGTCGGTACCGGATCTTCCCGCAAGTCGGCGATCAATTCCGTACAGTGGTGGATGGGCGAGGATATCCCCTACATCCCCAACAAGCGAACCGGCGGGGTGGTGCTGGGCGGCAAGATCGCGCCTATTTTCTTCAATACCGCCGAAGACTCCGGTGCGCTGCCGATCCAGTGCGATGTCAGCCGCCTGGAAACCGGCGATGTCATCATCGTCCGCCCGATGCAGGGCAAGATCACCAATGAAGCCGGCGAAACCGTCAGCAGTTTCGAGCTGACGCCGTTGACCATGCCGGATGAAGTGCGCGCCGGCGGCCGCATCCCGCTGATCATCGGCCGCGGTCTGACCCAGCGCGCGCGCGAGGCACTCGGTCTGCCGGCAAGCGACCTGTTCATTCAGCCGGTGGCACCCAAGGATAGCGGCAAGGGCTTCACGCTGGCACAGAAGATGGTGGGTCGCGCCTGCGGTCTGCCCGAGGGCACCGGCGTGCGCCCCGGCACCTACTGCGAACCGCGCATCACGACAGTCGGTTCGCAGGATACGACCGGCGCCATGACGCGCGACGAACTGAAGGAGCTGGCCTGCCTCGGCTTCTCCGCCGATCTCGTCATGCAGAGCTTCTGCCATACCGCCGCCTACCCCAAGCCGGTCGACATCAAGCTGCAGCACGAATTGCCTGAATTCATCTCCAGCCGCGGCGGCGTCTCCCTGCGCCCGGGTGACGGCGTCATCCATTCCTGGCTCAACCGCATGATCCTGCCGGACACGGTCGGCACCGGCGGCGATTCGCACACGCGCTTCCCGATCGGCATCTCGTTCCCCGCCGGCTCCGGGCTGGTGGCCTTCGCCGCCGCCATGGGCGCCATGCCGCTCGACATGCCGGAATCCGTGCTGGTGCGCTTCAAGGGCGAGATGCAACCCGGCATCACCTTGCGCGATCTGGTCAACGCCATTCCCTACGCCGCGATCCAGCAGGGTGAGCTGACCGTGGGCAAGCAGGGCAAGAAGAACGTGTTCAACGGCCGCATCCTTGAAATCGAGGGCTTGCCTGATTTGAAGGTCGAACAGGCGTTCGAATTCGCCGATGCCTCGGCCGAACGTTCGGCCAACGGCTGTACCGTGCGCCTCAACAAGGAGCCGGTGATCGAGTTTCTGCGTTCCAACATCGTGCTGATGCAGAACATGATCGACAACGGCTATCAGGATGCGCGCACGCTGCAGCGCCGCATCGAGGCGATGCAGGACTGGCTGGCCAGGCCGGAACTGCTGGAACCGGATGCTGACGCCGAATATGCGCATGTGCTGGAAATCGACCTGAACGAGATCAGGGAACCGCTGGTGGCCTGTCCCAACGATCCCGACGATATCAAGCCGCTGTCGGCGGTGGCCGGCGACAAGGTGGACGAGGTGTTCATCGGTAGCTGCATGACCAATATCGGCCACTACCGCGCGGCGGCCAAGGTGCTGGAAGATGCCGGTATCATCCCGACCCGGCTCTGGATCGCACCGCCGACCCGCATGGACGAAGCCGAGTTGCGCGAAGAAGGCGCTTATGCGGTGTTCGGCCGTGCCGGCGCGCGGACCGAGGTGCCCGGCTGCTCATTGTGCATGGGCAATCAGGCGCGTGTGGCGGACCGGGCGACGGTGTTCTCGACCAGCACGCGCAACTTCGATAACCGCATGGGCAAGGACGCGCGCGTCTATCTCGGCTCGGCTGAACTGGCTGCGGTCTGTGCCAAACTGGGCCGGGTGCCGACGCCGCAAGAGTATCTGGCGACCGTGGGTGACAAGCTGACGAAGAATTCGGCCGACATCTACCGCTATCTCAATTTCGACCAAATGGCAGAGTATCAACCGAAAAAGATCATCCCGATTGCCGAGGTGGCATCCTGAGAAGGCCGCAAACAGGGGTTCGGGCAGACCATAGTTGCCTGTATGGCTGGATTATATGGGCTTCGCGTATTACAATCGAAAGCGACAATTCAAGCAGAAGATAGGCAATCGCCGATATCCTCAAGACAACGCCGACCCCTGTTGGCGCAAGTTCTGCAGGCAGACCTGGCATTGAAAAACTATGAGTTTAAATAACAACTCCAAGCGTACCGTCTTTTATATCTCGGACAGTACGGGTATTACCGTCGAGGCGCTGGGGCTGTGTCTGCTATCGCATTTCGAGGGGCTGACGCTGAAGCAGGTGCGCATGCCCTTCATGGATTCCATGGAAAAGGCGAAAGAGGCGGTCGAGATCATCAACGCCACGCAGGAGCGGGACGGTGTCCGCGCCATTCTCTGCATGACGGTGGTCAATCCGAATATCCGTGCCCTGTTCCATCTGACCGGTGGCCACTGTCTGGACATGTTCGGCACCTTCGTCAATCCGCTTTCATGTGAGCTGGGCATGCCGGCCAACGAGACCATCGGCATGTCGCGTCGCGTCGCCGGCGCGGAATACCGCAACCGCATCAACGCCATCAATTTCACGCTGGGTCATGACGACGGCATCACCGAATCCGGCCTGAAGGATGCCGACATCATCCTGGTCGGCGTGTCGCGTTGCGGCAAGACGCCGACCAGCATCTATCTGGCGATGCAGTTCGGCATGCGCGTGGCGAATTACCCGATCATTCCGGAGGACCTCGAGCGCAATGCGCTGCCGGGGACGCTGGTGGATTACAAGGACAAGATGTTCGGCCTGACCATCGATCCGACGCGGCTGAGCAAGGTGCGCGGCGAACGCCGCCCCAACAGCCGCTATGCCGATCTTGAGAACTGCAAGAACGAAGTGAAGAGGGCAGAGGAATTGATGCGGCGCGAGGAAATCAGCATGCTCGATTCCACCTCGCGCTCGGTCGAGGAGCTGTCCTCGCTGATCATGCAGCAGATCAGCTTCAAGGCGGCCAAGAACATGTTGCTGGACTGATCAGCCGCGCACGGCCTGAACGAAGAACACTTTAAGCTACAAAAATATAACTATTTCATGAGGAAATTGGTATGCAAGCCTATGTAATCCCGTTAGAACAACTGGGTATGCAGGATGTTGACAAGGTCGGCGGTAAGAACGCATCGCTCGGCGAAATGATCAGCAATCTTGCGGCGAGTGATGTACGCGTTCCCGGGGGCTTTGCTACCACGGCGCAGGCCTATCGCGACTTCCTTGCGCACGAGGGTCTGGAAGCCCGTATCAAGGCCACGCTGGCGACGCTCAATGTGGACGATGTGGTGGCGCTGGCCAAGACCGGCGAGCAGATTCGCAAGTGGATCGTCGATGCGCCGCTGCCGGCACGACTGGAAGCGGAGATACGCGAACACTACAGCAAGCTCGACGCGGATGCCGATGCAAGCTTTGCCGTACGTTCCTCCGCGACTGCGGAAGACATGCCGGATGCTTCCTTTGCCGGCCAGCAGGAAACCTTCCTCAATATCCACGGCATAGATAACATCCTGCACGCGATCAAGGAAGTGTTCGCTTCGCTCTATAACGATCGCGCCATTTCCTACCGCGTGCATTCCGGTTACAACGATATCGAAGTCGCACTTTCCGCCGGCGTCCAACGCATGGTGCGTTCCGATCTTGGTGCCTCCGGCGTCATGTTCACGCTGGACACCGAATCCGGTTTCCGTGACGTAGTGTTCATCACATCTTCCTACGGTCTGGGCGAAATGGTGGTGCAGGGCGCCGTCAATCCGGACGAGTTCTACGTGCACAAGCCTCAACTGCAGGCCGGTTTCCCGGCGCTGATCCGCCGAGGCCTGGGTTCCAAGCAGCAGCGCATGGTGTTCAATACCGAGCGTGCCGCCGGCCGCTCGGTCAAGGTCGAGGAGACCACGACAGAGGAGCGCAACCGTTTCTCGCTGACCGATGCGGAAGTGCTGGAACTGGCCCGCCACGCCATGGAGATCGAGAAGCACTACGGCTGCCCGATGGATATCGAGTGGGGCAAGGATGGCCTCGACGGCAAGCTCTACATCGTGCAGGCGCGTCCTGAGACCGTCAAATCGCGCGCCGAGGACAAGGCGATCGAGAAGTTCACGCTGAAGAAGCGCGGCAACGTGCTGTCGGAAGGGCGTGCCATCGGCCAGAAGATCGGCATCGGCCCGGTCCGTATCGTCGAGAGCGCCAATGACATGCATCTGGTCAAGGCCGGCGATGTGTTGGTGACCGACATGACCGACCCGAACTGGGAACCGGTCATGAAAAAGGCTGCGGCGATCGTCACCAACCGTGGCGGCCGTACCTGTCACGCCGCGATCATCGCGCGCGAACTGGGTATTCCGGCCATCGTCGGTTGCGGCGATGCCACCAGCACCCTGACCGAAGACCAGGTCGTTACCGCCTCTTGTGCCGAAGGCGATACGGGTTATGTCTATGAAGGCGAACTGCCGTACGAGAAGACAGTGCAGGAGCGCCAGACGCTGCCGCCCTTGCCGGTCAAGCTGATGCTGAACGTCGGCAACCCGTCGCTGGCCTTCGAATTTGCCCAGCTGCCGTCGGCCGGTGTCGGTCTGGCACGACTGGAATTCATTATCAATAACCTGATCGGCATCCACCCCAAGGCCATCCTGCGCTTTGACCAGGTGCCGCACGAGTTGCACGATTCGGTGGCCGAGCGCACGCGCGGTTATGCCGATCCGCGCACCTTCTACGTCGAAAAGATCACCGAAGGGGTATCGACCTTGGCCGCAGCCTTCTGGCCGAACAAGGTCATCGTGCGCCTGTCGGACTTCAAGTCGAACGAATACCGCAAACTGATCGGCGGCGACCTGTTCGAGCCGATCGAAGAAAACCCGATGCTGGGTTTCCGCGGTGCCGCGCGTTATATCTCCAAGGACTTCCGCGATTGCTTCGCGCTGGAATGTGAAGCCATGAAGAAGGCGCGCGATGTGCTGGGCTATACCAACATCGAGCTGATGGTGCCGTTTGTCCGCACGCTGGAAGAAGCGCGCGGCGTGGTCGAGCTGCTGGAACAGCATGGCCTCAAACGCGGCGAGAACGGCCTGCGTCTGATCATGATGTGCGAGATTCCGTCCAACGCCCTGCTGGCCGAAGAGTTCCTCGAGTATTTCGACGGCTTCTCCATCGGCTCCAACGACCTGACCCAGCTCAGCCTCGGTCTCGACCGTGATTCCAGTCTTGTGGCCAACAGCTTTGACGAGCGCGATGCAGCGGTCAAGAAGCTGCTGTCGATGGCGATCCAGACCTGCAACAGCAAGGGCAAATATGTCGGTATCTGCGGTCAGGGTCCTTCGGACCATGTCGATTTCGCCGAATGGCTGATGGCGCAGGGTATCCAGACCATGTCGCTGAATCCGGATACGCTGATCGAGACCTGGAACACGCTGGCCAAGGTCGCCAAGTAAAAGGTTGCCAGGCAAACCGCGTAGTCTTGCAAAAAGCCCATTCACTGCGTTGCCGGTAATGGGCTTTTTGCTTTTGCAGGCACGGCCGCAAAGCCGGATGTAACGATAAAAACTGTTCGTGGAGAGAGTAGTCATGAGTTCGATTGAATCCGTAATGCATGAGACCCGATTGTTCGAGCCGAGCGATGCGCTGAAGGCGCAGGCGGCGATTCCCGGCATGCAGGCCTATCAGGCGCTGTGCGACGAAGCGGAACGGGATTACGAAGGCTTCTGGGCCAAACTCGCGCATGATCTGCTGGACTGGAAAAAACCGTTCACGCAGGTACTCGATGACGCCAACCCTCCGTTCTATCGCTGGTTCACCGACGGCGAACTGAATGCCTCCTACAATTGCCTGGACCGGCATCTGGCGACGCGCGGCGACAAGACCGCGCTGATTTTCGAAGCCGACAACGGCGAGGTCACGCACGTCAGTTATCGCGAACTGCATCAGCGTGTTTGCCGCTTCGCCAACGGCCTGAAGAAACTCGGACTGCAAGTCGGTGACCGCGTGCTGATCTACATGCCGATGGGGGTCGAGGCGATCACTGCTATGCAAGCCTGTGCCCGGCTAGGCCTGACCCATTCGGTCGTGTTCGGCGGCTTTTCCGCCAAGAGTCTGCAGGAGCGCATCCAGGATACCGGCGCGCGGGTCGTGGTGACAGCGGACGGGCAGTTCCGCGGCGGACGTTCCCTGCCGCTGAAGTCGGCAGTGGACGAAGCCTTGCAAATGCCGGGCTGCGAGAGCGTGGAAAAGGTGGTGGTGTTCCGCCGCAGCGGCATCGATGTCGCCTGGCACACCAACAATCTCTGGTGGCACGACTTGATCGCCGATGTGGCGGATGACTGCGAGCCGGTCTGGGTCAATGCCGAACATCCCCTGTTCCTGCTCTACACATCCGGATCGACCGGAAAACCCAAGGGCGTGCAGCATGCGACTGCGGGTTTTCTGTTGCATGCGCTGAACACCACGCGCTGGGTGTTCGACGGCAAGGATAGCGACGTCTTCTGGTGCACGGCCGATGTCGGCTGGATCACCGGTCACACCTATGTCGCCTATGGCCCGTTGGCGCTGGGCATGACCCAGGTCGTCTTCGAAGGCATCCCGACCTATCCTGATGCCGGCCGATTCTGGCAGATGATAGAGAGGCACAAGGTCAGCATCTTTTACACTGCACCGACCGCTATCCGTTCCCTGATCAAGGCATCGGCGACCAATTCGGCGGCCCATCCGAAGCAGTTCGATCTTTCCAGCCTGCGCCTGCTCGGTTCGGTCGGCGAGCCGATCAATCCCGAAGCCTGGATGTGGTTTTACGAGGAAGTCGGCCGCGGCCGTTGCCCGATCATGGATACTTTCTGGCAGACCGAGACGGGCGGCCACGTCATCTCGCCGTTGCCGGTGACGCCGCTGGTACCTGGTTCCTGCACGCTGCCCTTGCCGGGAATCCAGGCTACGGTGGTGGACGAGACCGGCCAGGAACTGCCGTGGGGACAGGGTGGCCTGCTGGTCATCAAGAAGCCCTGGCCGTCGATGATACGCACCATCTGGGGCGATCCGGAACGCTACAGAAAATCCTATTTCCCGGCGGACCTCGGCGGCAAGCTGTATCTTGCCGGCGATGGCGCCGTGCGCGATGCCAAGACCGGTTATTTCACCATCATGGGCCGCATCGACGATGTGCTCAACGTGTCCGGCCACCGCCTCGGTACCATGGAGATCGAATCGGCGCTGGTGGCCAACCCGTTGGTGGCGGAAGCTGCCGTCGTCGGCAAGCCGCACGACGTCAAGGGCGAAGCGATCGTCGCCTATGTCGTGTTGAAGGGCACGCGGCCCGAGGGCGAGGCGGCCAAGAAGGTGGTCGCCGAACTGCGCGACTGGGTTGCCAGGGAGATCGGGCCCATCGCCAAGCCGGACGAGATCCGTTTTGGCGAGAACCTGCCAAAGACCCGTTCCGGCAAGATCATGCGGCGACTGTTGCGCTCGCTGGCCAAGGGCGAAGAGATCACTTCGGATATCTCGACGCTGGACAACCCGGCCATTCTGGACCAGTTGAAACAGGCGGTGGCGTGAGCCAGACAAGTAGCGTGAGCCTGATTAAAAACGAGGACCTGATCGCAAGCGTCGCCGACGCCTTGCAGTTCATGTCCTATTACCATCCGGTGGATTTCATCCGTGCCTTGGGTTTAGCCTACGAGATGGAGCAGTCACCGGCCGCCCGTGACGCCATCGCACAAATCCTGACCAACTCGCGCATGTGCGCCGAAGGCAAGCGGCCGATCTGTCAGGACACCGGCATCGTCGTCGTCTTTGTCGATGTCGGTACCGAAGTGCGCTGGGAGCCGGGTGCCGATGTCGAGGCGTTAATCAATGAAGGGGTGCGCCGCGCCTACGGGTTGGCTGAAAACCCGTTACGGGCATCCATCGTCAGCGACCCGGCCGGCCGACGCAAGAATACCTTCGATAACACGCCGGCGGTGACCCATGTGCGACTGGTGCAGGGCGACAAGGTCGAAGTCAAACTGGCGGCCAAGGGCGGCGGCTCGGAAAACAAGGCGCAACTGGGCATGCTCAACCCGTCCGACAGCATCGTCGACTGGGTGCTGGCGCAGGTCAGCGAGATGGGCGCCGGCTGGTGTCCGCCGGGCGTGCTCGGCATCGGCATCGGCGGTACGGCGGAAAAGGCCGTGCTGCTGGCGAAGGAAGCGCTGATGGACGAGATCGACATGCCGGCGCTGAAGGCGCGCGGTCCGCGCAACCGCATCGAGGAGCTGCGTATCGAGATCTTCGACAAGGTCAATGCGCTCGGTATCGGTGCCCAGGGGCTGGGCGGATTGACCACCGTGCTGGACGTGAAGATTCTCGATTATCCGACGCATGCGGCGTCGCTGCCGGTAGCGGTGATTCCCAACTGCGCGGCAACGCGGCACGCGCACTTCATTTTGGACGGCAGCGGCCCGGCGACGCAGACGCCGCCGCGCTTGAGCGACTGGCCTGAGGTGGCCTGGACACCTGACCCGCAGGCGAGACAGGTCGATCTGGACACGCTGACCGCGCAGGATATCGAAAGCTGGCAGCCGGGCGAAACATTGTTGTTGTCGGGCAAACTGCTGACCGGCCGTGATGCTGCGCACAAGCGCATCGTCGAGTTGCTAGCCGCGGGCAAGTCTTTGCCGGACGGGCTGGATTTCACCAACCGCTTCATCTATTACGTCGGCCCGGTCGATCCGGTCGGCGACGAGCCGGTCGGTCCCGCCGGTCCGACCACGGCGACGCGCATGGACAAGTTCACTGAGACCATGCTGGCAAAAACCGGTCTGCTCGGCATGATCGGCAAGGCTGAGCGCGGCGAGGCGGCGATCGAGGCCATCCGTCGGCATCGCTCGGTTTATCTGATTGCGGTCGGCGGCGCGGCGTATCTGGTCGCGAAATCGATCAAGTCCGCCCGCGTACTGGCGTTTGCCGACCTCGGCATGGAGGCGGTCTACGAGTTCGAGGTGAAGGAGATGCCGGTGACGGTGGCGGTCGACAGTCGAGGTCATTCCATCCATGAAACCGGACCCCGGAAGTGGCGCGACATTGCCATCAATGTCGCCGGCTGATTACGGCGGGAGATAAAAAAGGCTGACAACCGTCAGCCTTTTTTGTGTTGAATCTGCTTAATGCGTCTTTTCCGACGGATGTGCCATCAGTCGGTCGATGTAGGCGATGGAGACAGCCGAGAGCACGAACGCCATATGGATGATGGTCTGCCACATCATGGTCTGCTGATCCAGATTGTGGGCGTTGATGAAGGTCTTCAGCAGGTGGATGGACGAGATGCCGATGATGGCGGTCGCCAGCTTGACCTTGAGCAGGTTGGCGTTGACGTGCGACAGCCAATCCGGTTCGTCCGGGTGACCGCGCAGGTTCAGGCGCGAGACGAAAGTCTCGTAGCCGCCGACGATGACCATGATCAGAAGGTTGGAGATCATGACAACGTCGATCAGGCCCAGCACGATCAGCATGATTTCGGCTTCGGCCAGATGCGGTACCTTTTCCACCAGATGGGTCAGTTCCACCATGAAGTGGAACACATAGACGGCCTGGGCCACGATCAGGCCGAGGTAGAGTGGTAGTTGCAGCCAGCGGCTGCCGAACAGGATGGTGCTCATCGGTCGCATACGCGGTGGAGTATTGGTTTCTTGCATGGTGATTCCTGTGAAAATGACGGGGTCAAAAAAGACAGCCGCAAATGATAACAAAAGCGCTTGATGTAAATAAGATAATTTCCATGGGCAGATTAAATTATTTTGTTAAAACAACAGAGGCGTGCCTGCACCTTGTCACAGTGAGACCATTCGCCGTTCATGCATAACGCTTTATTAAGTCTTCGAACCTTTCTGCCGGTCATCGCTTTTCTGACCGGCTTCATCTGGGATGCCCTGACGATAGGGCGGCACGTCGGCCTGGTCGACCTCTTTATCCTGGCCGGTTATCTGGCTTGTGCTGCCGGCATGCTCTGGTGGCTCGGTTATCGCCATCACCTGCAGCGTGAAGCGGGCAGACTGGAGCGTATCCCCTACCTCGCGCTGCAGTTCCTGTTCGGGGGCCTGTTCAGCGCGCTCTTCATTTTCTATATCAAGAGCGCCAGCCATGTCCTCGCGCTGTTGTGGACGCTGGGGCTGGCAGTATTGCTGATCGCAAACGAATTCATCGAGGACAGATACCGACGTTTTACCCTGACCTGGACCATGTTCGGGCTGTGCGCGATTCTGCTGTTCAACTTTCTGTTGCCGTTCATTCTGGGCAGCATCCATTTCTTCTGGTTCTACCTGAGCACGCTGGCAGGGGCCTTGCTGGTCTATGGCTTGCGCTGGATAACGCCGGGGCGCCCGGGTCGCATCGGTCCGGTCTGGCTGATCGCCGCCATGCTGGCGCTGGCTTATCCGCTCGATGTCATTCCGCCGGTGCCGTTGGTCAAACGAGATATGCAGGTAGGCCTGGAATTGAAGACGGCGGACGGCGATTATCAGTTGCTCATCGATAGTGCGTCACCGCTGGATTTCTGGCGCCTGTTCGAAGATACCGTGCATTTGAGTGCCGGCCAGCGCCTCTATTGCGTTTCGTCCGTGTTCGCGCCACGCGGCTTGAATACGCGCCTCTATCATCGTTGGCAATACTACGACGATGACAGAGGCTGGGTGGATACGGAGCGTATCGGTTTCGACTTGCAAGGCGGCCGCGGTGGCGGCTTCCGTGGCTACACCTACAAGCAGAATGTCACGGCAGGTCCGTGGCGGGTGAGCGTCGAGACCGAGTACGGGCGTACGGTGGCCATTCACAAGTTTGACGTCGTCATCGACGATGTCCCGCATCCAAGGCAGGTCATCCGGATTCCCTGAACGCGATGCCTCAGGTTTGCTCAGGCATCAGCTGATATGCGATTCGAGGACATACTCCGCACCATGGTCCACCGCCAGACGCTCTGTCAGCACAGGCATGGCCTCATCCAGCAAGGCGGGCAGTGTGTAAGGCGGATTGACGATGAACAGGCCGCTGCCGTGCATGCCGAATCCATCCGCAGAAGGCGTTTGCACCGTCAGGCTGACATGCAGCCAGCTCTTCAGCGGCAGTTTTTTCAGCTTGTCCAGCATCTGCTGCGGTTCAGGCCTTTGCAGCATGGGGTGCCAGACGATATAGGTGCCGGTAGCGAAGCGTGTCAGGCTGTCCTTCAGCATGTCGACCACGCGCTGATAATCTCTTTTTTCCTCGTAGGGCGGGTCAATCAGCACGACGGCGCGGCGCGGCGGAGGAGGTAGCAGGGCCTTGATGCCGGCAAAACCGTCCTGCGCTTCCGTCATGACCTGGCGGTTGTTGGGCGCCAGACCCAGCGCCTTGAACGACTGGTTCAGCAATTTATAGTCGTTGGGATGCAGTTCGAACAGGCGCAGGCGGTCGTCCGGACGCATGGCGCGGTAGGCCAGCGCGGGCGAGCCGGGGTAATGTCTGAGCGCATGGTCCGGGTTGAAGCCGCGGATCAGTTCGACATAATCAGCGATTGTCCGCGGCAGATCCCGGACATCCCATAGCTGGCCGATCCCGCCGGCGAATTCCGCATTCTGCGTCGCATAGCCTTTGTCCAGCGCGTAACTGCCGGCGCCGGCATGGGTGTCGATATACCAGAAAGGCTTGTCCTTTTGCGCGGCATGTTTCAATACCTGCAGCAGGACCATGTGTTTCAGCACGTCGGCATGGTTGCCGGCGTGAAAGGCGTGACGATAACTGAGCATGCAAGGTTTTTCTGGGTGTTGGTTGACGGATGCCGGGCAGTAGCACTACTCGATGATGCCGCAGGCGATGCGGGCACCGCCGCCGCCCAGCGGCTTCGGATCATCGCTATAGTTGTCGCTGCCGGCGTGAATGATGATGGCCCGGTCGATGACATCGGCGATTTTGAGTTTTGGAGCGACGACGGACCGGGTGGCCGTGCCGTCTTCGGCAACTAGCAGTGCCGGCAAATCGCCGGCATGACCGCCGCCTGTCGGGCCGGCATGTTTGCCGCTATGTGTCGGGTCGTAGTGGCCGCCGGCGCCGAGCCCGGCGACTTTCTTGCCGTCCTTTTCCAGCGTGGCGCAGTTCGGATTCTCGTGGATATGGAAACCGCGTTCGCCAGGGGGCAGTTCTGCCAGATCCGGTGTGATGACCAGTCCCTGGTCACTGTCCGCCAGTTTGATGATGCCGATGATCTTGCCGACCCCGGCCTCGCTGATGGCACGCATGGCGACGACCTTGTCTGCGGCCATCGCCGGCAGGCTGCTCAACAGGAAAATGGTGATAAGAATGCGACTGGGTTTCATGATGCGTTTCCTCGTATTGAATTGACGACGATTGTCTGACCACGGATGCGACATTGTATTCCATTCGGTTCGGAAGTTCCGCGCGCGATGGTCAACCGATGCCGGCTGTTGTCGTTTGAACAGGGGCAGTATCTCGATACGACATGAAAGGATCATGCAATGACATTGAGCAAAATACTTGGCATCACGGTAGCCGTCGCGGCTTTGGGCATCGGTAGTGTCTATGCCAACGAGTCTGCGGAAGCGGTCAAGTCCCATAAGGCCGAGCGCGGCTGGCAGGTCGATGCCGATCAGGATGGCAAGATCAGCTACGACGAGTTTCGTGCCGCGCAACAGAAGCGCATGGAGCATCACTTCAAGCGCATGGACGCCAACGGCGATGGCTTCGTCGACCAGTCCGAAAAGCAGGCCATGCATGAAAAGTGGGGCCACATGCGCAAGGTGAGAGCCGAGCGTTGCCAGAAGCCGGAAGATGGCAAGACCTATTAACCCCGTCCATTTTTGATTGCGACCAACAGGCACCCGTAGCGGGTGCCTTTTTCTTTTCTGCCGCTGGCGCGTGCATCAGACATAATTATCGCCGCTCGCATTGGAGACTTGCGGCGGGGCTGCTAGCATTACGCACTATGACACACCATCACGACCACTCCCATGCGTCAGGTCATCACGGACGCGACGTTCTCCTGCTACCCTTGCTGTTGACCGCCGGTTTCGCCGTCGTTGAAGCGCTGGGCGGCTGGCTGACCGGTTCGTTGGCGCTGCTGGGGGATGCCGGTCACATGGCTTCGGACGCCGCTGCGCTGGCGCTGGCATGGTTAGGCGCCTGGCTTTCGCGCAAGCCGGCCAATGCCAGACATACTTATGGTTTCCTGCGTGCCGAGGTGCTGGTGGCGTTGCTCAACACCCTGATCATGCTGGGCGTGGTGGTCGCCATCGTGCTTGAAGCCATCGAGCGCATGCAGTCGCCGCAGCCCGTCGCCGCCTCCGGTGTCATGCTGATCGCCTTCGTCGGCCTGCTGATCAATCTTTTTGTGGCGCGACACCTGCATCGCGGACAGAGCACAATCAATCATCGTGCCGCGTTGCTGCACGTCATGGGCGACCTGCTCGGATCGGTGGCCGCGCTGACGGCCGGCGCCGTCATCTACTTTACCGGCTGGACGATGATCGATCCCTTGCTGTCGCTCTTCATTGCGCTGCTGATCCTCGTTTCCACGCTCCGTCTCCTGCGAGAGGTCGTGCACATGCTGATGGAAGGCGTTCCGGCCCATCTCGATCTGGATACTATCCGCCAGCGGCTGATGGCGAATGCCGGCGTGGAGGACGTGCATCATTTGCGCGTCTGGTCGCTGTCGAGCCAGGTGACGGCATTGTCGGCGCACGTCGTGGTCGGACAGGAGAGCGCATGGCCGCATATACTGCAGGCCATGCGCCGCGTGTTGTCAGAGGAGTTCCATATCCAGCATGTCATCCTGCAGCCGGAGTTCAACCATGCCGGTCGCCAGGATGCAGACGGTTGTTGGCTGACCGAAAAGCCGGATGGACAGGAGTGAGGCTGGTCGATGACGCAGACATTTGACATGGAATGCCGCCGTTGTGCCCGGCTTGCCGGCTTTCTTGACGAGGTGAAGCTGCAGCACCCGGACTATTTCGCGCGACCGGTGCCGTCTTTCGGTGCCGAGCAGCCTAAGCTGCTGATCGTCGGACTCGCGCCCGGCATGCATGGCGCCAATCGCACCGGGCGACCTTTTACCGGGGATTATGCCGGCGTGCTGCTGTACCAGACACTGCACAAGTTCGGCTATGCCAGTGCCGCGGTTTCGCTTTCTGCGGACGACGGTCTGCAACTGCAGCATTGCCGTATCACCAATGCGGTCAAATGCCTGCCGCCCGAGAACAAGCCGACCGGCGCCGAGATCAACGCATGCAACCGTTATCTGGCGGCGGAGATCGCCAGCCTGCCGAACGATGTAGTGATCCTCGCGCTGGGCAATGTCGCCCACCAGGCCGTGCTGAAGGCGCTCGACCTGAAAGCCGCTGCCTGCAAGTTCGGGCACGGCGCGCGGCACGAACTGCCGGATGGTCGCATACTCTATGACAGCTATCATTGCAGCCGCTACAACACGCAGACCCGGCGGCTGACCGAAGCCATGTTCCACGCCGTATTCGAATCCATACAACAGGAAACAAGGAGATAGACATGCCTTACATCAACGTCAAACTGGCCGGTTCCCTGACGCGAGAGCAGAAGGACAAGATCGCCAAGGAAATCACCGATACCATGGAGCGCATCGCGCACAAGCCGAAGTCCTATACCTACATCGTGTTCGATGAGGTGAAGGAGGAGAACTGGGCAGTCGCAGGCGACTTGCTCGACGAGTGAAAATTCCAGCCTTGACCACCGGACGGCAGGGGCCATCAGCGCGAAAGCGATGTCCCGCGTCCGGCTATGCCCGCTGATACCGCAGAACCATCCATGAGTTTCGATCCCAAGCCCGTTCTCAAGACCTTGCCCAATCTGCCCGGCGTCTATCGCATGATCAATGCGCAGGACGAGGTGATTTACGTCGGCAAGGCCAAGGACCTGAAGAAGCGGGTGTCGTCGTATTTCGTCAAGACGCTGGCCAGTCCGCGCACGCGGCTCATGGTCAGCAACATCGCGCGCATCGAGACCACGGTGACGCGTTCCGAAGCGGAAGCGCTGCTGCTCGAGAACAATCTGATCAAGGGCTTCATGCCTCGCTACAACGTGCTGTTTCGCGATGACAAGTCCTATCCGTACATCGTGCTGACCGGAGATGAGTTTCCGCGACTCGCGTTCCACCGCGGCACGCAGCGCAAGGGGAATGAATATTTTGGGCCGTTCCCCAATGCGGTGGCGGTGCGCGAGAGCATCCAGCTCTTGCAGAAGGTGTTCCGTCTGCGCACCTGTGAGAACACCGTGTTCGACAACCGCTCGCGCCCCTGCCTGCAATACCAGATCGCCCGCTGCACGGCGCCCTGCGTCGATTACATCTCGGCCGAGGACTACCGGCGCGACGTGCAGCATGCCGCGCTGTTCCTGCAAGGGCGCGAACAGCAGGTCATGCAGGAACTGGAAAGCAAGATGATGGAGGCGGCAGAGCGCCAGGAATACGAGTTGGCGGCGGTCTACCGCGACCGCATGCAAAGCCTGCGTCAGGTGCAGGCGCGTCAGTTCGTCAGCGATTTCAACGTCAACGATGCCGATATCGTCGCCTGTGCCGAGCAGGGCGGCGAGTACTGCGTCAACCTGGTCATGATCCGCGGCGGCCGGCATATCGGCGACAAGAGCTTCTTTCCGAAGAACGCCGACGGTTGCGACATCGAGGCGCTGACCGAGGCTTTCCTCGAACAGCATTACGTCGGCCAGAAGATGCCACCGCTCATCATCGTCGGCGTGGCGATCGACACCGCGGCACTTGAGGAGGTGTTCAGCGAGCAGGCCGGGCGCCGCGTGCGCATCGTGACCCGCGCCATCGGCGACAAGAAGGTCTGGCTAAAGATGGCGCAGACCAATGCCGAACTGGCCCTGCAGCAGCGCACCGCCACGCAGGCGAGCCAGCAGGCTCGCCTGCAGGCGCTGCGGGATGCGCTCGACCTTGCCGACAGTACAGAGCGCATCGAATGCTTCGACATCAGCCACACCATGGGCGAGGCGACGGTGGCATCCTGTGTCGTGTTCGACAGGGGCGCCATGCAGAACGGCGAATACCGGCGCTACAACATCAGCGGCATCACGCCTGGTGACGATTATGCCGCCATGCGCGATGCGCTGACGCGGCGCTACAAGAAGGTGGCGGCAGGCGAGGGCAAGATGCCGGACCTGATCTTCATCGATGGCGGCAAGGGTCAGCTCGGTGTCGCCGTCGAGGTGCTGCGCGAGGTCGGCCTGTCCGATATCCAGCTGGTCGGTATCGCCAAGGGCGAGGAGCGCAAGCCGGGGCTGGAGCAGATGTTTTTTGCCAACCGCGATACGCCGGTCAGTCTGAAAAAGGACCATCCCGGGTTACACTTGCTGCAGCAGATACGCGACGAAGCACACCGCTTTGCCATCACCGGCCATCGGGCGCGGCGCGGCAAGGCCCGCATGCATTCCTCGCTGGAGGACATCGCCGGCATCGGTGCCAAGCGCCGCCAGCGCTTGTTGATGCGGTTCGGCGGGCTGGACGGCGTCAGGAATGCCAGCGTCGATGAACTGGCGCAGGTGGACGGCATCAGCCAGCAACTGGCCGAAAAGATTTACGAAGAATTGCATTGAGTGCGGATGCATATGACAAGGAGCCGCTTGAAATGAACTGGAATATTCCCAACAGCCTGACTTATCTGCGTATCCTGCTGATACCGGTGTTCGTCGGTATTTTCTACATGCCTGCCGATGTTATCGACCCGCACTGGGTCAATTTCACGGCCACGCTGATCTTCGCTCTGGCCGCTATCACCGACTGGTTCGACGGCTATCTGGCCCGCGCGCTGAACCAGACATCCGCTTTCGGCGCTTTTCTCGATCCGGTAGCGGACAAGCTGATGGTGGCTGCGGCATTGATCGTTCTGGTTGAACTGGAGCGGACCGGCGCCATCATCGCCCTCATCATCATCGGCCGCGAGATCGCAATCAGCGCCCTGCGCGAGTGGATGGCCGGCCTCGGCGAGCGCAGCAGTGTGGCGGTCGCCAATCTGGGCAAGATCAAGACGGCTGCGCAGATGGTCGCCATCCTGTTGTTGCTCTATTACGACCCGGTCGGACCGGTCGATATAAAATTTTTCGGTGAGCTTCTGATTTATGTCGCGGCATTTTTGACATTGCTGTCAATGGCTTACTATCTGAAGGCCGCCTGGCCTCAGATGCGGGGTAAAAAATAAGCTGAAAACGGTGTTGACACCTCCGTGAAAATCGCTAAAATGCTGCCTTCTTCACACAACGCGGGAATAGCTCAGTTGGTAGAGCGCAACCTTGCCAAGGTTGAGGTCGCGAGTTCGAGACTCGTTTCCCGCTCCAAATTCCAGAAAAGGGAAAGCATGCAAAGTTTGCTTTCCCTTTTTTGCTAAAGCCTGACTGATTCAAGGTACGGCGCGTTAGCAAAGTGGTTATGCAGCGGCCTGCAAAGCCGTTTACGCCGGTTCGATTCCGGCACGCGCCTCCAAACTCTTCCCCTTGTTAGTTTCCATGGATGGTCATCATGTCCATGCCGCTTCGCTTGCTTCTGTTTTATCCGACTCTCACCTGATTCATCTGTGCGGCATTAACCTGCCGGCATTCTTCGGTTAAACTGGAATTCATTGAATGCCCTGACGGGCACAGAATACTGTTGGCCCGGATTTTGCTGTATCTGTAATTGCTGTAAGAGTAATATGGCGTTCATGCCCGACGCATGAACGCACGGATTGTTTTGCTAAAAATTTAAAAAGACCTAAAGCATGCAAACAACAGACCCGATGAAGCAGAGGCCTGAGGAGAAGCCGGACGATTTGCTCGAATCGTTGCTCTATCTCTGCGACCTTTATGAAGTCTCTACCACCCGCGATGCGATGCTATCCGGCCTGCCGCTGGTGGATGGGCGTCTGACGCCTGACTTGCTTAGCCGCGCGGCATCCCGGGCGCGACTGACTTGCAAGATCCACCGCTTGGCCCTGAGTCAGGTCCCTACCGAGTTCTACCCTGCGATCCTGCTGCTCAAGGGCGAGGGCGCTTGTCTATTGCTGGGCTGGGACGAGGGGCGTCAGAACGCACGGGTTATCCTACCGGCTATCGGCGAGGCCGAAATCCTGCTGTCCACCGATGAGTTGCAGAACCGCTACGATGGCTTTGTAGCGGTGCTCAAGCCGAAGTACCGCTTTGACCAGCGTGCGCCGTCCGTCGGCAACGTCAAGCTGCAGCACTGGTTCTGGGGCGTATTGTCGGAGAACGGCCGCATCTATCGTGACATCATGATGGCGGCATTCCTGATCAACACCTTTGCCCTGGCGCTGCCGCTGTTTACGATGAACGTCTACGACCGCATCGTGCCGAACAAATCGGTCGAGACGTTGTGGATGATGGGCTTCGGCGTCGCCTTGATTATCATCGGCGATTTCATCCTGCGCACGGTGCGCGGCTACTTTCTCGACTGGGCCAGCCAGCGCGTCGATGTCAAGTTGTCTTCCCGCATCATGGAGCAGGTGCTGGGCGTGCGCATGGAGAAGCGGCCGACCTCGGTCGGCTCCTTTGCCTCCAATCTGCGTTCCTTCGAGACTGTCCGGGATTTCATCACTTCCGCCACAATTACGACATTCATCGATATTCCGTTTGCGCTGATTTTCATTGCCGTCATGGCCTGGATCGCCTGGCCGATGATCATCCCTGTGGTTTTCGGCGGCATCATCATGCTGGTGTATGCGCTCAGCGTGCAGGCCAAGATGCACGAATTGTCCGAAACCATGTACCGCGCCAGCGCCATGCGCAATGCGACGCTGATCGAGAGCCTGGTCGGACTCGACACGGTCAAGGCCATGGGCATAGAAGGCACCATGCAGACCCGCTGGGAGCGTAGCACGGCCTTCCTCTCGGAAGTCGGCGGCAAGCTGCGCCTGCTGTCTTCAACCATCAATAACGGCTCAATGGGGCTGCAGCAGTTCATCACGGTCACCATGCTGTTGCTCGGGGTCTATCTGGTCATGAACGGCGACATCACCATGGGCGGCCTGATCGCCTGCACCATGCTGGCTTCACGCGCCTTGAGCCCGATCTCGCAGGCGGCCGGCCTGATGACGCAATACCACAATGCTTCGACCGCGCTGACATCGCTCGAAGGCATCATGAGCAATCCGGTCGAGCGCCCGCAGGACGCCGGCTTCCTCTCGCGCAGCCGGTTCCGCGGCGATATCGAATTCCGCGAGGTGACCTTCAACTATCCGGAGTCCGAGCAGAGTGCGCTGCACAACGTGTCGTTCCGCATCCGCGCCGGCGAGCATGTGGCGATCCTCGGTCGCATGGGTTCCGGCAAGACCACGCTGCACAAACTGATTCTCGGCCTCTATCAGCCGACCAGCGGCGCAGTGCTGGTCGACGGCATCGACATCCGCCAGCTGGATCCGGCCGAGTTGCGCCGCAATATCGGCTATGTGCAGCAGGACACCAATCTGTTCTTCGGCACCATGCGCGACAACATTGCGCTGGCGGCACCGCACGCCGAGGACGAGGCCATCATCCAGGCGGCCAGGGTCGGCGGGATCGACGATTTCATCGATCAGCATCCCAATGGCTACGACATGGCGATCGGCGAGCGCGGCGAGACATTGTCGGGTGGCCAGCGGCAGGGCGTCGGCATCGCCCGCGCCATCATCAATCACCCGCCCATCCTGTTGTTGGACGAGCCGACCAGTTCCATGGACCATTCCTGCGAGGAACTGGTCAAGCAGCGCCTGAAGGAAGAGTCGGCCGGCAAGACCATGATCCTGATCAGCCACCGTTCATCGCTGTTCGACCTGGTCGACCGCATCATCGTCATCGACAGCGGCCGTATCGTGGCGGACGGTGCCAAGCAGGATGTCGTCAACGCGCTCAAGGCCGGCAAGATCGGCAAGGCATTGTAAGCGGCCGGAGCGAGAGCGATGAATGAACGCTTGTTTAATGTTGTCAGCGGCATCAACGGTTTCTTTCACCGCAATGCCTGGATCACGAAACCGGTGCAGCTGTTTCTGAACCGCTGGGCACCGAACAAGACCGAAGAAAATCCGACATGGAGCCAACAGATTGAGATTGCCATGCTAGAACAAAGTCCATTACGCGCACGCAAACTGCTCTACTGGGTGGCCGGCATACTGATCATACTGATTACCTGGGCCAACTTCACCGAGGTTGATGAAGTCACCCGCGGCGAGGGCCGTGTCATTCCTTCCGGTCAGGTGCAGGTCGTGCAATCGCTGGACGGCGGCATAGTGGCCAAGATACTGGTGGCGGAGGGCCAGACCGTGACGCAGGGCGATCCGCTGATACTGATCGACGAAACGCGTGCGATCTCCTCCTTGCGCGAAAACCGTGCGCAATATCTGGCGCTGCTCGGCAAGGAATCGCGGCTGAAGGCGCTGACGTCCGGAACGGCGTTCGACCCGCCCAAGGAACTGATGGCCGAATTCCCGGAGATATACAGCCAGGAGCTCGCGCTCTATAACGCCAGCAGGGAAGAGCTTGCCTCGCAGATCGACATCGCGCGCCAGCAGTTGCGGCAGAAGGAGCGCGAACTGCAGGAGGTGCGCGCCAGTTATGCGCAGGCCGATCGCGGTTACCAGTTGACCATGAAAGAGCTTGAGGTGACGAAGCCGTTACTCGCCAGTGGTGCCGTGTCCGATGTCGATATCCTGCGCCTCGAGCGTGATGCCTCCCGCCTGCTCGGCGACCGGGAACAGGCTGGTGCGCAGATCGGCCGCGTGCAGTCGTCGATCGCCGAAGCGCAACGCAAGATCGCCGAGGTCGAACAGACTCAGCTGAGCAAGATGCGCACCGAGCTGAACGAAACCACGGGCAAGCTGAACGCCCTGATGGCGACCAGCGAAGGCCTGTCGGACAAGGTCAATCAGGCCACTCTGCGTGCACCGGTCAATGGCAAGATCAGCCGCATGTACGTCAATACCGTCGGCGGCGTGATCCAGCCGGGGCAGGAAGTGATCGAGGTCGTGCCTTCGGACGACGCGCTGGTACTGGAAACCAAGATACAGCCGAAGGATATCGCCTTCGTTACCCATGCGCAGAAAGCGACAGTCAAACTGACGGCTTACGATTACACCATCTATGGCACGCTGGACGCCCGGGTCGAGAGCATCTCGGCGGACTCCATCATCGACGACAAGGGCAATGCCTTCTATATCGTCAAGGTGCGCACACTGGAATCCCGTCTGGGCGAAGGCTTGCCCATCATTCCGGGTATGGTGGCGCAGGTTGATATCATCACCGGCAAGAAATCCGTGCTGTCCTATTTGTTGAAGCCCGTGCTCAAAGCCAAGTCCTACGCCTTTACCGAACGCTGATGCAGAATCTCTTCATTACATCCGGCGGCAAACTGCTCGCCGACTGGGAACGCGCTTTTCCTGCCGCGCAGGTCTTTGGAGCCGTCGATGCTGCCTTCCTCAAGCTTGCGAACAAGGCCAGAACCGTCATCTGGTTACATGCCGAAACCCCGCAGCAGGACGTTGGCGCGAGCTTGCGCCAAATATCGCAGAAGTTGCCGCAGGCGAGGGTAGTTGTGCTGTCAAATGCGCCGAGCCAGCAGCATGCCTTCGAAATGATGAGCGCCGGTGCCAGCGGCTATTGTCATGCCTACAGCGCGGCTACCGTGCTGAAGGAGGTGCGTTCCGTCGTTCAGCATGGCGGGCTCTGGCTCGGCCGTGAGTTGTTGCAGCAGTTGATCAGCGTCAGCACCAACCTGGTTCGCAATCAGCCGGATCAGGTGCTCGAGGCGCTGGACAAACTGACTGCGCGCGAGCGCGATGTCGCCATCGAAGCCGCCAAGGGCCTCAGCAACAAGGAGATCGCGCGTTTGCTGAACATCACCGAACGCACGGTTAAGGCACATATCTCCGCCTGTTTCGAACGTCTCAAGGTCAAGGACCGTCTGCAACTGGCGCTGATCCTCAACGACAAATCCTCGCGTCAGATCAACTGACTCCCTATTGTCCTTCGGGACAATGTTTTTATCTTGCCAATCGGTGTCTAATGGCACCATCTGCTGCAATTGCGTGCAGCAATTGCAGATCGTTTGCCGAATTTGAGGAGTAGTGAATATGGCTGTGATCGGAACCGTGGTTGCAATTCTGGGCGATGGCAATGCATCCGTCATGGATGGCGCCGGGCTGCAAAAGCTGCTCAAGCTCAACGATACGATACAGCCGGGCGACACTATCATCACCCCGGTCGGCGTCGTCGTTGAACTGCAACTGGTCAACGGCAGGAAAATCCTCATTTCTGCCGAACAGCATGTGCAATTCACTCAGGAGTTGGCCGATGTAATCGTTCCCTCTGCTGACGAGTCAGCCGTCGATCTGGCAACCGTCGACGCCGTCATCAAGGCGATTGAGGAAGGTCGCGACATCAGTGAAGTGCTGGAAGAAACTGCGGCGGGGCTTTCCGGAGGCACTACTGTAGGCGGCCACAGTTTTATTGAGCTCTTACGCAATAGTCAGATCATTGATGGATTCAATTTTGAATTGGCGAACGTGGCTGATTCACAAAGAAGTTTTCAAGGCGGCAATATCGAGGATAGTCCTATCATCCAGCCTGTTGTTGCCGGGACACCTGTAAGCGGCGGATCCACTACACCGGCGAACAGCGCGCCGGTGGTTTCTGCAGCGAATATCGGTAATCTCGAAGGGGCGTCGGTACTATCCGGGACCCTGACAGCCACCGATGCCGATGGCGACTCTCTGACATTTGCTCGGAGCGGCCCGGCCGTGGCCGGTTTGGTGATCAATCCGGACGGCAGCTTTACTTTCGATTATGCTGATCCGGCCTACGATTACCTGAAAGCTGGCGACATCCATATCATCAATGTGCCGTTTACGGTCGATGATGGCAAGGGTGGTGTAACCTCATCTACATTGACCATCACGGTGACTGGCACCAACGACGTGCCGACCCTCACGGTGACGCTGGTCAACGACTTCACCGAAGACAG
>JADHED010000402.1_pt1 | contig 53452 bp, 46 predicted proteins | sample 8952041 | NCBI WGS metagenome assembly JADHED01 (sample SAMN16124423, study PRJNA663239) | bioreactor sludge metagenome | isolation source: sludge (control) | place: India:Bengaluru | collected 2018-09-08 | reverse complement strand
GTGGACGGGATCATCGAGGACATCCGCCAGGCTGCCCGCCGTCTGGTGGAGAGCGTGCCTCCATAGTGTGGTGAGTCAGAAGTCCCGCGTCACACCGAGAGCGCCGCCGCGCCCGGTCCGCAAGGAGCGAGGAGGGCGCGACCTAGGCTGGTCGCAACCGACGAGCGACGCCGCGGGGCGGGATGCGGCGGCCCTCGAATGTAGCGGACTTCTGACTCACCACACTAGGGTCGAGGCGCTACCGACGCTTTGTGGGATCGACAGGCGCTTCGGTCCGGAGTGACCGTTGGCCGTGGTGGGCGCGGACACCGACTGGTCACTTCAGATCGAGGGCGTACCGGGAGCCTGCCTCCCCGGCAGACCCACGTTCCGCTCCAGGTCTGCCGGCCCCAGTGACTTCCCGGCCGAGTCCCGTTGCTGCAGACCTGCGGCTTTCAACGCTCCGTTGGACGCTCCGTGAAACGAGTGCCCTAAGTCCGAGTTTGCGCTGTTCGGGAGCCTCGACCCGACGGAAACCGCGTCGTGAGCAAACTCTAGGGCGTTGGAGGTTTGGTCGGGGCGAGAGGATTCGAACCTCCGACCTTCTGAACCCCATGTCGGAGCACGGCCCTTGATATCCCGTCACTTACGGCGTCGACTTGTTTCAGGTGTTTCCTGAGTTTCAGGAGTTGCACGGCGGACGCTCCGTCGGACGCTCCGTGGAGGGGGGCAAGCCAGGGGAAGACCGGGCCGCCGGATCGAGGTCCTGCCGCCGTTCCTGCTGCGACCGTTTCGCAGCCGCGGCCTGCGCTCCGAGAACCCGCATGGGAGCACCTGCCCTCCGATGCGGGGGCACGGTCCGTTCCCCCGCACCGCGTCGGAGGACCTCGGGCGCCGGGTAGAACCTGCGGGCGCACTCTCTCGACATGCCGCGTGTTCCGCCCGCCGCCGACGCTTTCGGCGCAGCGCGGTTCCGCCCCCCGGATGAACCTCCGGCTGCCGCGGACGTTGGTATGCGGCGGGAGGAGACCTCGACCATGCTGCGCGTACTGCTCCTTGCCCTCCTCGCCGGCCTCGCGACCGCGCGCACCGCCCGCCCGGAGGAGCCCGCGCCGCCGGCCCTCGACCCCGCGCTACTCGCGGCGATCGAGGCTCGGGGGTTCGCGGTCGATGACCGGCCCGTCCGGGGCCTCGCCGGCGCCTATCGGGCAAGTCACTACCCCGTCCTCGTGACGACGGACTCGATGTTCGCCGTCTACACGCTACTCCTCCGCCGGGCCGTCGGCGTCTTCGGCGACACCGTGGCGGAGCGCCTGCGCGGCTGGATCACGGAGTGGGACGAGGCGGTGAGGCAGACGGGCGCGGGCGAGGCGGGCCGCATCGCCCGCGACTACACGGCCCTGCTCAGCCTCTTCGCCGCCCGGCCGCCCGCGAACCTCGACGAGACGCGGCGGATCGCGCTCGCCCGCCGGCTCGCGCGGTTCCGCGGCGAGTTGAAACTCGCGGTCCCCGAGCCCGGCGAGCCGGGGGCCGGGATCGACGTGGCCCGACTCCGGGACTACTGGAAGGACGGGCGCACGACGCCCTCCGACCGCTTCGACACCGCCGTCTACTGGATCACGCGCGCCGATCTCCCGGACACGGAGGACGGGCGCGCGGCGCTGCGGCTCCTCGCGGATACGCTGCCTGCTGAGCTCCGGGACCTTGTGAGCGGCGGCTTCTCCTTCACTGGCCTCGCCCGCGCGCGCTGCCCGGGAGAGAGGACCGTGATCGCCATCGACGTACCGGCGGACCGGCGGTTCCCGCCGGGGACTTTCCCCGATCACGCGGGGATCTTCGGCCTCGACTTCCTCGCGCGGCTCGGCTCCTCCTTCGCCCGCGAGAGGCTTGCGGCCGATCCCGTCGCGGCGCTCGTGCGGCCCGCGACCGAGCCCTCTGCGGCCGCCGGTTCCCTCGCGGAGCAGTTCACGGCCCTGCTCGCCCGGACGCTCTCCCCGCCGGACCCGCGCGCCCCGGCGGTGTTCCGGTCGCCCGAGTGGCACGTCCTCGCCTGCCAGTCGGCGCTTGCCGCGGACGCTCTCTTCCGCCGGGCGGTCGGCCCGTTCCACAGGCCGGTCATCCTCGCCGGGCAATGGAGCCGCACGATCCTCTTCCACCCGGACCCCGTCTTCTTCCGGGAGTTCGAGTCCCTCTCGCAAAAGACCGCGGACTGGATCGGGGCAGAGCCGCGGTCCCATCGAATGGGCAACGACGCGGTGGTCGAGGCCCTCGCGGAGCGCCTGAAGCTCGGACTCACGCCCTCGCAGACGGAGATGGCCGCCCTCCGCGAACTCGGCCTCGCGCTGCCCGACGTCGAGGCGCTCGGCACGGAGTTCGACACGTCCGAGCTGCGAAACCGGCTGCTCGACTCCGTTGTGCCGTGGATGCGAGAGCTCCTCGCCCGCGAGCGCTCGGCCGGGCGGAAAGGCCTCCGCCCGGTCGCCGCCACGCTCGCGGCCCTCTGCGCGCGCTTCGCGGCGGCTGCGGAGGCGGAGCTCTCGGGCCGCCCCTATCCGGAACCCGAGGACCGGCTCCTCGGGGACTGGATTTCTCTCCTGGAGCACGCCCAGGACCCCAAGGTCCCCGGCGACCCGTTCTGTGCCGCCGTGGTCGCGCTCCAGGGCCTCGGGGAGACGCGCTTGATCCACGGCTGCGCGGGCCTCCGGAGCCTGTACGTCCGATGGCCGGACGGTGGCGAGGGCGTGCTTGCGCGCGGGGTCGTCTTCGCCTACCGCGAACTCGTAGGCCCGTACGACGCGGGCGACGAGGCGTGGGCCGGTCTCGTGGAGCAGGGCCTGCCGAAGCCACCGTCCTGGGCCGCCGACGCGGCGCCCGCCGCGCCGCGGTAACTGGCCTCCACGCGCCGGGGGGAGGCGGATGGAGTCCCGACCCAGGTGGGTGACTCGGATGTGCAGGCCCCACGTCCGCCAGCCGCGGTCGCCCTCGTCCGCGGGGACCTCGAGCGCCGTGACTTTCTTCCCGTCGCCGAAGTGTCTGTGGGTTCTGGCCCTGAAACAGGTGCGGGCTCGGTCAATCGCGGGAAGTGCCACGGGTCCGTTCGTGAGGAGAGGAGCACCGCGGACCGGCTCCCCGGACCATGAGTTCTCCATGGTTGCCCAGGGAGAGCGGTGGGCCACCAGCTTCACCCCCGGCATCTCTGCGAGCTCAGACTGCACCGCGGGCGGGCGGGGATCGCATCCGCCCTCAGGGTCTGCCGGCCGTCGGCGGTGGGGGACGGCGGACCCTGAGCTTCCGCTCGGTGAGCACGACGAGGGAGCCCTGCCAGGTCGTGACATCGGAGCTCGAGAAGGCCGCGCGAATGCACTCGTAGAGCGCGTCCCGGCCGGGGTCGCGCAGACGCACGAGCAGGACTCCGTGGTGGGTACCGGGAGGAAAGGAGCGCAGATCGGAGAAGCGAAGATCCTGAGTCACCAGGAACCGTCCGGCGGTCTGGGCCGCGCGCCAGACCTCCATGTCGTCGCACCCGCGAAGACCCTCCCCGAGCACCGTGTCGGCCTCGTGCCCGAGGGTCGCCAGGACCCGGGAGAGCCGGGCCGGGATGTTCTCGTCAAGCTTGATCCGCATGCTCGGGAACCAGCGGCGGCGTCGGGAGGTCCTCCCCGGCGGATGCCGCGGCGAAGGCGATCGCGGCACGGATCTGCTCATCCGTGAGCGTCGGGAAGTCCTCGAGGATCTCGGCCGGGGAGGCGCCCTCGGCGAGGCTCGCCAGGACCGTGCGGAGCGTCACCCGGGTCCCGCGGAGCACGATCTCTCCTCCGCAGATGGCGGGGTCAAGAACGAAGTGGCGTGCGTAATCGACCATGGCGACCTCCACTCGCCGATTCTACCCCTCCCCGGTGGCGGCACCATGCTTCGGCTCCTGTACGACCCGGCGGCACGCGTCAGGATGGCGGGAGAGTCAGTCCGCCGGGGCCTGCGCGTCTCCACGCACCAAGGATCCGGCAGGGGACTCCGCCGAAGAGCGCCCTGGACACGAAGACGTCGGTGTCGAGGACGATCCTCACGCCCGCCCTCGCGCGCGGGCCAGGGCGCGTCGCACATCCCCGGGCTTGAGGCCCGCGGTGCGGGCCTGGCGCCTCGCCTCGCGGATCAGGATGTCGAAGTCCTTGAGGTCCGGGGGCGCGACTCGCTTCAGGATCACGACGTCTCCGTCGCCCACGACGACGAACCGGGCGCCGGCGGAGAGCTTGAGGCGCTTCCGGACGTTTTCCGGGATGACGACCTGTCCCTTGGATGACAGGCGGGTCGTTGCGGGTTCGCTCATGTGAGCCTCCACACAGCCGGTCTCATAATCTTACCAGTAAGAGGATAGTCCCTTCCGCGGAAGACGTCAACAGGCGTTCGCTGTGAACAGAGGATCCGCCTGCCTCCCCAGACCTCAGACCATGGTCTCAGGGACGGTCCGCCGCCGATCAGACGGCGGACGGCAGTCTCCGGGTTGGCGGCGACGAGTCTGCCCTGAGACGGTTGTTCGGCGGTCTTGTCTCAGCGCGTGTACTTGCCGCTGTCCTTGACCACGAGTTCGTGCCTTCTCTCGGGTTGGCCGCGGATCTCCGTCCAGTACTCCTCGGCCGCATCGGGATCGACCTCGACCACGCCACCGTAGAGACGGTCGCCACCGCGCTTCTTCGGGGCGGAGATCCAGTACTCCTCGCCGGTCTCGAGGCAACGGTAGTTGGCCTTGAACCCCGCCCCGCGGAGCGAGGCGAACTCCTGGCCCCGGTAGCGCATCCGCCGACCGGAATTCGAGAAGGTGACCCGGCCGATGCGGCCCGGGCCTTCGATGTCGCCCGCCTTGCATTCGATGTACATGAGGCGCGACCGGGTCATGGGCTGGTGACCTCCACTGGAGGCAGAGGGACAGGGGAGTATACACGACCTCAGCGAGTGAAGACGTCGGCGCCGACGTCTGCCTTGCCGGATCCAGTGACCGGGCTGGCGCGGAAACCGGTGGGGAACCGATTGGCACCTTGCGGCGACGAGAGATGTAGAGGAGAGTGTGCGATCTCGGAAGAGGAACATGCTGGATCGTTGGGGAGGTTGGCCCCCAGATGGCCTCTGTTTGGCCGACCCTCTGACTCTCGGTCAGCGCAATCCCGCGACTCCCAGCGCTCCGTCGGACGCTCCGTGAATGGAGAGCGCCAATTCGGGGTTGTCGGCGCGCAAGGAGCTCGAACCGTCAGAACCCGCGTCCTACGCGGCCTTTGCGGCGGGAGGGGTTTGGTCGGGGCGAGAGGGTTCGAACCTCCGACCTTCTGAACCGTGCCAGATCGCGAGGCGACCAGTCTCCGCTCCTCAACGCGGGCCCTCATCCACTCCTCGTCTTCATGTCTTCACGTACGGTGCCTGCCACAGCTTCCGCTGGTCGTCGATGGCGCAGTGGACCATGGCGAGCCTCTCGAGGCCCAGTCCGAACGCGTATCCGCTCACAGCTTCTGGGTCATGTCCAGCCTCTCGGAGCATGGCGGGTTTCAGGGTTCCGCAGCCGCCGATCTCGATCCACCGCCGACGCCATTTCAGATGGAGCTCGAGAGCGTGGTCGACGAACCCGAAGCCCCCGGAGACCCAGCGCAAGTCCGCGTTCCCGAGGATCGCCCTCAGGACCGACTGGCAGGTTTCCTTGACTTGATGCACTGCGGCCCCGGCGTCGATGCAGATGCCGTCCACCTGGTGGAATACGCGTGAGTGGCGCGGGTCCTCCTCGGTCTGCCTGAACACCCTGCCTGCCGTGAGGAGTCGGACCGGCGCTTTCCGTCCCCTGACCGCAAGAAACGTAGTTCGGGTCGTGTGCGGCCGTAGCCTCCGGCCACCCTCCACGTAGTACGCGCCTCCACAAGCCGCGTCCATCTGCGCCTTCACCGAACGGTACATCTCGTCGGTCTCAACCTCGGGCCCCTCAACCACCTCCCAGCCCGCCAGCGATGCCCGGACCGAATCCCACACCCTCCTGACCGGATGGTCTTCGATCTCGAGCAGGCGTGGCCGGTGGAGCAATTCGTCGATGATCCACCTCGGGAACCCGCTGTCCGGCACATGCTCGCGCAGGCTCTCCCTGACCGTGGACATAAGCGACACCTTCAGTTTCTTCCGCGCATCGTGCAGCCGCTTCTTGATGGTTGTCACTGGCACCTCCAGGAACTCGGCCACTTCGGTGCAGGAGTAGCCGTTCATGTAGAAGAGGTTGACCACCGATCGCTGGCCTTCCGGCAGGGCCCGGATCGCCGCCTGGACCCGTTCGTGTAACTGGCGGCGGTCCAAAGCCACACCTGGCTCCCCGTCCCCGTGCGCTGCGAGCGACTCCGCATCCAGGCCGGCCACCTGCACGGCACGGTCGCGGAGGATCCGATCGCAGTGTTTGAACACGATGCGGCGGAACCACTGGGAGAAGGCCCGCGGACTCCGCAAGGACCCGATCTGGCGGTATGCTTCGATGAACGCCTCCTGCGCCACATCCCTGGCACGGTCGGCGTTGCCGATCACTGCTAGGGCGTAGGCATAGGCCATGTGCTGGAAACGGCGCACCAGCTCCTCGAACGCGTTCAGGTCGCCCTCGCACGCCCTGCGAACGACCTCCTGAAGGTCTGGTTTGCGTCGCATGGCTGTCTCCGTCCACGACGAGGTCACGTCGGGGGTCCATAATGATAGACCCGAGTGGACCACTCGGGGATACGGCGGGCCCCGTTGTTTGGGCGCTGCCGCGGGCGGCCAAGGCCTCGCTCGCGAATGCGCAGTGGTTCTGGCGCTCAGTGTGCAGGCGCCCTTGACAGTGTTCTCGTACCCGCACGGGCAGCACAACCCAACCGCACTCCATCCTGACGCGGAGACGCGGGCACCTCCGTTCTCTGTCCAAGTGGAGGCACTGGACCGGGCAACGTCATGGCAGACGTCGCAGAGTCGCTTCCATCGCGCCGCATCCGACGCTCCGTCGGGCGCTCCGTGAGAGGAGACGTCCAAGTCCGAACCTGTGAGGGTCGAAGGCCTCGAACCGACGGAACCCGCGTCCTACGCGGGCTTTGCGGCGGGAGGGAATTGGTCGGGGCGAGAGGATTCGAACCTCCGACCTTCTGAACCCCATGCGGGAGCACGGCCCTTGATATCCCGTCACTTACAGCGTCGAGTTGTTTCAGGTGTTTCCTGAGTTTCCTGAGTTGCACGGCGGACGCTCCGCCGGGCGCTCCGTGAGTCCTTACACGGAGGTTCGCATCGGAGCGCGGCCTCTCAACAACACACCCGCGGATCTCATAGGATAGGGACCGCGACGGAATGCCGGTCCCTCCCGCCGAACTTCCGCCGAGCGGACACGTTTTGACGGGACAGGAGGCCATCCATGTTTGCCATCATCTCCGGACTGCTTGCGCTCTTCGAAGGTGGAGACTTCGCGCCGCGGTTCGGCGACGCCCGTCTGGAGGCAGGCGCGGTTCAACTGTCTCCAGTGGAGATCGGGGCTCCAGGTCCGGAGGCCGCCTTCTTCAGAGAATTCGCCCTTCGGGTCGAGGGAGGGCAACTCGTTGCGCTTCGAAGAGGCGACGGGGAACCCCGTTGGACCCTTCCCCTCCGAGAAGGGCTGCGGCCGCGGTACTTCGTCGAGCGTGACGGGACGCTGTACCTGATGCTATACGCACCCGGGGGGACTCGGTCGGGTGAGGCGCGGGTTCGCCGCCTCGCACTCTCGAACGGTCAATGGCTGCCTCCGCTCGGCATTCCCGACCCCGGCTCCGGTGAGGAGGTCGCCGCCGTTCTGGCGGCGGAGCGTGCGGTCTACGTGCTGAGCTTTCTCCCTGGCCCCGCGGCGGAGTACAGGATCACGAACTTCCGCGACGGCTCGCTGGCGTGGAGCCGGAGGTTTCCGTTTCGGCGGCGCTTCGTGCCCGGGCGGCCGGTGCCCCTCGCCTTAGCCGGAGATCTGCTCGTCGTCTGCGCCGGGCCACACGAGGACCTCCTCGCCCTCGCGGATCAGACCGGCGAGGAGCGATGGCGCCGGGAGGCGATCTGGGAACTCCGCCGCGCGTTCGTCGGTCCCAGCGTCTGGACCTACTCCGTGAAGAGGATCGTCGCGGCGGACGATGAACCCGGGCGGGGGCGGCTCGCAGCCCTGAGCCATGTCGTCGCAGGACCGTTTGCCGTGAGGGCCGAGGATGGGTTCCGGGTCTTCGCTGCCGTAGGCCTCGACCGGGACGAGTACTCGCGCGGCTACCTGACCGAGGGGCTCGTCCTGGAGTTTGACGAGCGCGGGGTACCCGTCTCGGCGGTGCAGACGCCCCGCGCCGTTCGCACGGGCCTCGACATGGAGAGCGGGATCCTCTGGTTTCTGAAGGGCGGCGCCCTGGCCTTCTCCGAGCCTTCGAGCGGGGCACGCGAAATGATTATCTTCGGCGGGGGGGATGCCGTGGGTCGGCTCGCGTGGTACCGCGACGCTCCCGCCGGTCCCCGTGTTCAGTGCCGCCTCGCGACGATGCCCGCCGGCGAGTACTTCGCGCGCGAGGGCGACACGGCGTTTCGGGTCCGGTTCGGTGGCTTCGTTCCGGACGGGGAACCGGGATCGTTCTGCCTTCCGCTCGAGCGTGTGGACCTGCGGACCGGTGTCGCCGAGACACTCCTTCTCTCGGTGCCATTCGGCGGGCATGTCCCGTCTGCCGGCGAGGAGGAGTTGAGCCGGCCGACGGTCATCGGCGTGCCGCACGGACTGTGGATCGCAGGCCTGGCCTTCGCCGGGGGCCGACTGACCGTGACCGTGGCCGGCAAGCAGCCGCTCGCCAGCGAAATGACCTTCGATCTCCAAGCCCTGAAGTGAGTGTGCGGGCCCCGGCCTCGAGGGGGCTCGCCCTCCGGGCGGCGGCGCGCCTCAGGTGAGTCCTGAGATTCAGGAGTTGCACGCCGGACGCTTCGTCGGGCGCTCCGCGGCCGCAGCCGCCGACTCGAAGCTCGGCCTGTCGTCCCGCGGCTCGGGGCGGTATCATCATCGGTATGGTCCACTTGACTCTCGAGATGCCGGAGGGAGTACTCGCCGCGCTCCGCAAGGACCCCGCCGCGTTCCTGAGCGAGCTCAGACTCGCGGCTGCGGTGAAATGGTACGAGATGGAGGAGGTCTCCCAGGGGCGCGCGGCAGAAATCGCGGGACTTACGAGAGCGGAGTTCCTGACGGCTCTCGGCAGGTTCCGCGTCAGTCCCTTCCAGTACACTCCGGCGGAAGCCCTGCATGAGGCGGACCGTGCGGGATGACTGGGTGGTCAACGCCTCGCCCGTCATCGTCCTCGCGCGGGTCGGGCGGCTCGATTTGCTCTCCGGGCAGGCAGTCCGGGTGTTCGTGCCCCAAGCCGTCGCGACCGAGATACTCAGTGGATCGGGGGATCCCGCCCGGGACGCGATCAACGGTGGATGGGGAGTCCGCCGCGAGGTCCAGGTCCCGGCAGTGGTCTCGGAGTGGGGGCTCGGGAGAGGGGAGAGTGCCGTTCTCGGGCTGGCGCTGGAACTCGGCGCGAGGGCGGTCGTGGACGACCGTAGCGCACGGCGCTGTGCCGCAGCGCTCGGGATCCCTGTCATCGGGACACTTGGTGTGATCGCCAGGGCAAACGGAGCGGCCTTATCGAAGCCGCAGGACCGGTCGTGCGCTCCGTGATCGAAGCGGGTCTCTTCTACGACGACGCATCGATCGATGCCCTGCTCCGGGGACTCGGGGAGGAGTGGCGCCCCTCGTGACCCTCCGAGCACCGCCTGTGCGCGGTCGAGGGCTCGATCTGCCGGGCCCGCCTCGAGAGCAAGCAGGGGATCTCCTGCCACTTCCTGCAGAACGGCGCCGCGGTCACCGACCTGCAGGCCATCCTCGGCCACTCGAACCTCGCTACGACCCAGGTCTACGCGCGGATGGTCGATGAGCGGATGCGGGCCTCGATCCGGGCGCTGGACTACGGGATGGAGACGAAGGAACAGGTGAAGGTCAACGAGGCGATGTAGACGCAGGTCCGGCGGGAGAAGGCCGTGAGGAACTTCGCCCGGCACGCCGTGCACTGGACCCGCGCGAACCGGCCCCGCGGGATCCCGCAGTCGAGGAACGCCGTCACGACGTCCTCCACCACCGGCCGGAACGGGTCGTGCGAAGGCCCGAACCGCTCCTCGTGCACCCGCACGAAGTCCCCGAAGTCCTCCTCGAGCAGGCGGTAGAAGGCGGTCCGCTCGGGGTCTTCGTCGACCTCCACGGCGGGGATCGACGTCGGCGTCGGCTTCGCGCCGGGGATCCCGGGCCTCAACGACCACGAGATCGCCGCGGTCCTCGCGTGCGCCCGCGATGCCGGCGCGACGGGCGCGTTCCACGTGCTCCTGCGCCTGCCGGCGGAGGATACGGACGTCTTCCTCCCGCGGCTCCGCGAGGCATTCCCCCTTCGGGCGGACAAGGTGATCGCGGCGCTCCGCGAGATGCGCGGCGGGCGGCTGAACGACCCGCGGTCTGGCGCCCGCATGGAAGGCGCGGGCCTGCGCTGGCAGGCGATCGACGCCCTCTTCTCCGCGATCTGTCGCCGCCTCGGCTACCCCCGCTGCCGCGGGCGGCAACACCCGGTCCGCCTCCTGACCGGAGCGGGAAACTACCGCCCGCTCGCGTCGAGTATGATCTCCGTGCCGGCCTCCACCTCCCGCTCCAGGGGCGGGAGTCCATAGCTATCGACACTGAGGCGAAAGGTGCCGGGCGGCAGGCCTTCGACGACGAACCGGCCGTCCGCGTCGATCGGCGCGAAGGAAAAGATCCCGGGACCCGTGATGATCGCGAACGAGGAGTCCCTGCTCCATCGATAGCCTTCCGGGGAGATGACGCGCCCCCGGATGGCGAGCGCCGGGACCAGGGGAATCTGCACTGTCTCCCTCGAGGGAACGAGTCCCGCGCGCCAGGCCGTGCGCCCTTCCGGGCCGCACTGGAGCCAGAAGGCGTAACGCCGTTCCGGATCGAGCCCGACGAAGCGCACGAGTCCGCCGTCTCCCACGACGCAGGAGTGCATCCCGCGATACTCGCTCTCATCGGCCAGTGTGCCAAACCCGGAGGAAGATGGCGTCCAGCCGGTCAGGCGAATCCGGATTTCCGGTCCCGGGTCGAACACGACGCCGGCGGCGCCGGCGCCCTCCCCAATCGTGACCTGCTCCGGCGCGTCCGGAGCAGGATCCCCGACGGACCCGATCCGCAGTGCGACGGGGCCGGGCGGCAGGCGGGGCAGCGTGAACGAGCCGTCGCCGCGAGTCTCCCCCGCCTCCGCCCACCGCCCCTCTTCCGTTCGGCGGAAGAGGCGGGCGTCCGGGAGGATCGCGCCGGTCCCGTCCCGGGCGACGCTCGCAAGGCACCAGCCCGCTCCGAAGACGAGGACCACGTCCGCCGGCGTCCACGGGCTCTTCTCGATTCGCGGCGGGCAGAGGTCGTCCCGGTTCCTGGGGGCCTCGACGACGAACTCGTACTCCTTCTTCGGGTCGAGCCCGGCGAGGACCGCCTTCCCGTCGTCCCCCGTCGGAACTACTGTGTAGCGGGTATCGGGGTCCCGCCCCGGGAGGCGGAAGTACATCTGCTCGAAAGGGCGGATCGAAGTGACCTCGATCCGTGCCCCCTCGAGAGGCCGGCCGTCGCCGTCGACCACCGTGACGACCGGCGCCGCGGCGGCCCTCGGCACGACCTCGACGTCCGTGCGCCCCGCGTCCGCCTCCACGTTCTCACCCTGGACGAAGTCGTCCCCGAGGTCCGCCCCGATGCGATAGCGCATCGACGCGAGGCCCCGAATCTCGAAACGTCCGCCGGGACCCGAGACTGCGCCGCCGTGGGCCGCGGAGCGCCACCGTCCCGTCAAATCCCCGCGCGCGGGCCGTGCCGACACGGAGACCCCCGGAAACGGCGAGCCGTCTTCGTGCCGCACGATGCCCGCGATGCTCATGCCCGGCGGCAGACGGATTTCGATCGCGTCGGTGGAGGCCGGGAATGGGCCGGCGATCGCGGCGCCCGGCAGGTCGCCCGCGGCGTCCACGGCTCCGGACACCTCGACGAAGGCGATGTCGACGCCCGCGGGGCACGAGCAGGACCCGTCGAAGGCCCGGAGGCGGAAGCCGTCGCCGTCCTCGCCGGTCCCCGTGCCGATCCACACCGTCGCCGACACGACCGGCGCGCCGTCCGGTCCGAGGACCCGGATCGGCCGCGAAGTCCCCTCCGGACGCTCTTGCTCCGGTTCTTCTTCCGGCGTGCGCTCGAGCGCGAGGACAACGTTATCGTCGCCGGGGCGGCAGGGCGCGCGGCCCCTGAGCTGGGTCCTTCCGATTGAGGGGTGGGTTGATACTTCGTACTCCCCCGGCGGGATCGCTTCGAAGCGGAAATAGCCCGTGGCGCCGAAGGCGGTGAAGGCCTGCCGCTGCTCGCGGCGGAGGTCGTTCAGGTCTACCCAGGCCGACGACGGGAGCGGGCCTCCCGGCATGGTCACCCGTCCCGCGATGGACCGGAGCGGCCCGGGGAAGGGCTCGAGAACGACCTCGGCCGCGAGCAGGCCGTCTCCGCCGGGAGCGGGCGCGAGCGGGGCGCCATCGTCGTTCCCCTCGAATCCGTCCGCCCACGCGTAGGCCCACAACGGGCCGGCTGGCAGGGCGACCGCCCCGCAAGTCCCTTCCGGGCCGGTTCGCGTCGAAGCCCGGGCCTCCGCCTCGGCGAACCGGCGAGTGCCGTCGCGGCCAAGCCACACGCCGGCGCCTTCCACGGGGCCGCCCGCGGCGCTCACGACGCGGATGCGGGCTTCGCGGGGCGCCGGGAAGTGGAGGTCCGCCGGCCCGCCGCCCGCGGCGAACGGGCCGGCATTCGCCGGGCGCCGCGCGGGCGCCGCGGCTGTCACCTCGTACGGGACGCCGGCGACGACGGCGAGGGCGTAGGCGCCGTCGGTCCCGGAGATGGCGTTCGGCGGCGTTGGGAACCAGGCGGGACACGCCGCGCCGGGGTGCGGGCGTGCCGACACGATGGCGCCCGCGAACGGCCGCCCGTCCGCGTCGCGGACCGTGCCGCGCAGAGGGGCGAGGGGGATGACCTCGAGGTCGCAAGTGACCGCCCCGCCGGGCCGCGTCTCGAGGAGCAGCGCCGCGCCGGCCGCGCGGCCCCCGGAGAGGCCGGCAGACGCCCAACCGTTCCCGAGGGCGTAGAGGCACTCCCGCCGCCCGAGGCCGCGGAGGCGGTACACGCCGTCGGGGCCGGACGTGTCTCCAGCGCGGGGCGGGGTGACCCCGCCGGCCGAGACGGCGAAGACCGCGACGCCGGCCACGGGAGAGCCTGCGGCCGCATCCACGACCCGGCCCGAGACCGCGGCCTCGCGGGAGAGCGGGACGACGATCTCGGGCCCGACGGCGTCGAGGCTCTCCCAAAAAGGCGCGAAGCCCTCGGCGGTCACCGAGAGGAACGCCTCGCTCGCGTCGTGGGCGAGCGACCACGAGCCGTCCGCCGCGGTGAAGGCGCCGGCCACGGGAACCGGCCCCCGGCGAAACTGCTCGTCGAGGACCTCGACGCGCGCGCCGGCGACCGGCGTCCGCTCTCCCGCGACGATCACTCGGCCCTTGAGCCCCTCCGGACCCGGGTCGAGGCGGATCGCGACGGGGCACTCGTACGGCACCCAGACCTCGCGGTTCGCGGTCTCGTATCGCCCGCCAGCGAGAAATTCGACGTGGTAGACGCCGGCCTCGAGACCGGGCACCGAGAAGCGCCCGCCCGCACCGGCCGGGAAGGAGCGCCCTCCGGCGGGTGGCGGATTTCGGAGGTCGTGCCACGCTCCGTAGAACGCCCGCACCGTCCCGCGGAAAGGCGTACCGTCGGAGAGGACGGCGGTCCCTTCGAGCGTGTGCGGGCCAGCGGCGATCCGGATCTCGACGCGCGCGGCGGACCCGGGCGCCGGCAGCGAGGCGAGGGCGAACCCGTGCCCGCCGCCGGCGGCGAGCGCCGCGACCTCGTAGTCGCCGGGAGGCAGGTCCTCGAACGCGAACGAGCCGCCGGCCGTGTCGGCGACTGCGACGGGCGCGCCGCCTGCCGGGAGCAGAGGGTCCCCGTCGCCGGGTTCCGTCCAGCGGGCGGAGACCTCGACGCGCGCTGCGCAGGGGGCGCCGCCCCTGAGGATCGCACCGCGGAGGACGCACGGCCCGCCGGACGGCGACGCGCTGGCCGGAGGCCCTTCGGGGCGAGAAACGGGGGCGCCGGGAGGCGGGCGCTCCGGCGCGCGCCGTCCCGGCGGGGACGTCGCGAGGACGCCGAGGGCGGCGGCGACTCCGACCGCGATGAGAAGGGCGACCGTGCGCTTCATGGTTGTCGGGACCCTGGGGGAGGGGATCCCGTCCGTCCTCGGGGAACCGCGTCGATCATAGCATGCCGGGAGCGGGGTTCTCACTCGGCGGCGAGGATCAGGTCTGTGTCGCAGTTGTCCGTGTCGAACGGCGTCGTGACGAAGCGGCCGCCCCGGAGATCGAGCCGGCGCGTCATGACCCGCATGGGGGTGCCGTCCTGCCCGAGGGGCTCGTAACAGGGGACTCGGAAAGGCCGGTATGGACGCGAAGCAGTGCGCGACGTACCCGGCCCGGTAGCAGGTCGTCTCGAGGTGGTCGAGGTGCGCGCGCGAGGACCGCGCGGGTCGGGGGGGGAATCCGCGCCGCCCGCCGCAGCCCCAAGGCCCGGCAGAAGGAAGACGGGGAGGACGAAGCCGCAGCGGCCCTTGCCACACCCCTGACGCCACGGGCGCGGGGAGCGGCACGGCGACTCGGCCTGCAGCGCCAGGTGGCCCCGGGGGCGCCGCGGCGTCTCATTGCCCGCAAAGGGACAGGAATGACACAGGGTCAGAGTCTTCACTCCACGTCGGCGAGGGGGTGCGGGGGAGCTACTATTCGTGCAGGTGGGCGATCAAGCGGACGCGGATCGCCCCGATCCGCTCCGAGTCGTGCACCCGCACCTGGAGCGACGGATATTTGTGTCCGGGCAGTTTCGGCCCCCCCTGCCGCATCCGGCTTCGACGGCGTCGAACCTGATCTCGCGGACCGCCCGAAACCGCCTCCCCGCCACACGAGAGCCCCTCTCCCGGCGGCAGACAACCCCCTCCTCCGCGCAAACGCCCGTCCCCGGGGCCGGGATGACCGTCCCGGGCGGCGGAACGCCGTCGACGCCAGCCGGCACGGGCGCACTCGTCCCGCCCCGGATCGGTATCCGGTGGTGGTGGGGAGGATCCGACGGCCGCTGCGTCAGAACTCCGGCTTGGCCCGGGCGTCGAGGAGGTCTTCCGGAGGGTGCGCCTCGGGGCGCGTAACGATCCGGTCGTTCACCCCGGCCTGCGGGTGTCGATCAGGAAGGCCTGCGAACGCTGGCCTGGAATCGTCGCGGTGGATGATGCAGGTTCGCGACTTTCAGCGCTCCGTTGGACGCTCCGTGAAATGAGTGCCACAAGTCCGAGTTTGCGCTGATCGGGAGCCTCGACCCGACGGAACCCGCGCCCTGCGCGGCCTTCGGGACGGGAGTGGATTGGCCGGGTCGAGAGGTTCTTGTGCGATCGTGGGAGAGATCCGGGTCCTCTCGCGAGTAGTGGACCGCCGCACTCCAGCCTCGACGGTGGAGGACTCTCGAGACTTGCTCCGGCATCGCGGTGGGCGGCCCGTTTCGCCTTCGGCGCCTCGTGGCGAGCGAGAGAGGGTCCTCTGCCGGGTTTCCGGTTCAGCGGACACGGCGGGCGCGGCGAGCGACGAGCCATCGTCCCGAGAACTCCGAGTTGAGGAAGCGGCTTTGCACCTTCGGCCGCAACTTGAAGACGGTCAGATTCTGCTTCCGACGGGGCCGGAACGGACCGACTTCAGGGACGAACGTCCAGTAGACCTCGCAGTCCCGGCCCGGGACGAACTCGTCGGGGAAGACCCCCTTCAGGTCTGCGAGACCCCGGAAGCGGCAGCGCACTCTCTGACCGTACACATTCTCGTAAGCCATCTCCTCCCGGGCCCCGGTCCGCACCGCCTTCCGCCACGCCGCCTCGTCCCCGCGGGCATGGAGCAGCTGGAACTGCAATTCCGTCTCCGGCCTGAGCCGGCGGTCGCCTTCCACGCTGTACTCGATGACGAGTACGGCGACATACCACCGCGTTCTAGGATCCATGGCGTCCTCCCTAGGCCTGTGCGAGCCTCCTGACTGTGGCGGTGCGCAGCGGGTGGACATCGAGCGAGCGGTTCTCGCTGACCGCCAGAGGGTCCCACTCGGGGATCTCCATCCTTCCGGGGTCCTCGTCTGCAACTCCAAGCACGCGAGACCTACGCCGCGGGCCTCGCCCGAGTCGACCGTCCGGCACGCGGTTTCCAGACACTCGTGTTTCAACACTCGACGGTGTTTCCCTTACCGGAACTCGTGCCTGAGTTCGAACTGAGCCTGGCCGGAGAGTCGTCTTCTCTTCGACAGCGCCGAGAGACGCGGAGGGAAGTGGGAGACATCGGGCAGGAGTGCGCGGGATCTCCAGCCTGGCGAGGAGAGCCCATGGCGCAACCTCGCCTCTCTTCTGCTCGGCCTGCCACGGCGCAAGCCCGCGACGGTCAACGCTCCGTTGGACGCTCCGTAGAAGGAGTGCCCTAGATCTGGACTCTCGCCGCTCGGGAGGCTCTGCTCGACGGACCCTGCATCCTACGCGGCCTTTGGGGCGGGTGGAAGTTGGTCGGGGCGAGAGGATTCGAACCTCCGACCTTCTGAACCCCATTTCCAATGCGGGGCCAGTAGCGACAAGGGTTTACGGCTGCTCGCTTTCCATGATGCGCAAAGAGCGCATGGAGTGGAACGAGATGCGTAGGAGGATGCGTAGGACTGTGCGGCGCGCCGGCCACGCCGACAAGGCCGGCCTCTGCTTCAAGTCGCTGCGTCACCCTTCGCAACACCACCAGAAACGCGGGGCTGCGGTCACCGACCTGCAGGCCATCCTCGGCCACTCGAACCTCGCCACGACCCAGGTCTACGCGCGGATGGTCGACGAACGGATGCAGGCCTCGGTCCGGGCGCTGGGCTACGGGATGGAGACGAAGGAGCCGGGGAAGGTCAACGAGGCAATGTAGCAGGGCCTCCGCGCGGACTTCTCCGTGGTCGCCACTCGTCGCAGGGGGGCGAGACGCGATCCACAGCCACCGGCGGGCGGATCAGGTAGCGGACGAGGTGGCCGGGCTGAGACGGCCCCTCATCCGGGATCCGGTGGCGCCCGGGGACGCCGAACCTGCCCCCGTGCGGGAAGGTGAGGAGCTTCTCGTGAACCGCCTCCGCCGAAGTGGCCGTGACGAGCGGGTCCGCGCCCGGATCCGCTCGAGGAGCTCTTCTCCCGGACTGCCGCGGAGCGGTTCGCACGCCGACCGGGAGACCTTCGTCCGGCCTCAGCGGCGCGCGAGACGGATCTCCACGGAGTCGCCGGCTTCCGAGAGGACATGGCCCTCGTACGTGCTCGACCACGCCCGCACCGGCCACTCCCCGGGGGGCAGGCCGGGGACCTCGAAGGAGAGGTCGTCGCGAACGACGCCGCCGAAGTCCCGACCGCACACCCGCGCGGCGACCCGGACCGAAGCCGGCACAAGGTCCTCGCCGACCGGCGGCAGGATCCGCCCCGTGATCGAGCGGCCGGGCGCGAGGACGACCGTCACCTCGCCCGCGTCGCCCGCCACCGGACCGACGGAGCCGACGAGCTCCTGACCGTCGTCCGCCGTCCGGACGCAGAGGCGGTACTTCACCTGCGCCGAAAGCCCCGGGAACACGACGCGCCCACGCTCGCCGCGCACGGCGTAGCACCCGTCGCCGCGGTCCGTCGTCGGCCCGGCGTAGCCTTCGAGCTGGCGCCCCTCGGCCCCCGTCACGCGGGCGACGATCGACGGCGCGCGGTCGATCGCGAGCATCAGGCCGTGCGTGCCGGAGGTGACCTCGAGCCGGTCGATGCCCGTCTCGTCGGGGCCGGCGTCGCCGTCGCGCACGGAGAGGAAGACCGGCCCGTCGCGCGCCGGTCGGAGGAAGAAGTCCCCGTGGTAGCCCGAGGCCTCGTCAACCACCACCTCCGCGGCGCCCGGCTGCCGCCCCTCCACCCGGGCGCCGGCCACGGGCCGCCCCGCCCGGTCCACGACCTTCCCGCGCACGGCGGGCGCCGCCGGGAGACGCACGACCACCTCGCGCCCTGAACTCAGGTCGACGTCCTCCCACGCGTACGTCATTTCGTCGAGGTCCCGGAGCGCAGCCTCGACCCTCAGCGAGCACTCGCCCGCCTCCTCGGGAACTCCGGGGACCTCGGCCACGCCGCCGGTGTCGGTCACCGCGACCCGGGAGTCGCCTTCGGAGGGATACGCTCGGACCCGCGCGCCCGCGACGGGGCGGTCGTCGGGGCCGAGGACGGTCACGCGGAGGGTCACGCCCCTCGAGAGCCGGATCTCCACGCCGCGGTCGCCCGCGCGGACCGCTACGAGGTCCGGCGCGGCGAAGTCCGCGGGCGGCGCGGTCCGGAGCCGGTAGCCGCCCTCCCCGAGACCCGAGATCGAGAAGTGCCCGCCGGCGTCGGAGACCGCATCGCCGTGCGACGGGATCCCGGTCCTCCTCATCCACTCCCCCAACTCCTCGCACGGTCGCTCCGCAGCCACGGACACGCCCGGAAGGGGCGCCCCGGCGGAGTCCAGCACGACGCCCTCGACCACCCCCGCGGGGGGCAGGCTCAGAGTGAGGACCCCGTCCCGGCAGTGCCAGAGGTCGCCGACGGCGGCTCCGAGGAGAACGCCTTCGCAGTCCCGCGCGCGGAACACCTCGATCGCGCCGAACTCCCGGGGGAACACGAGATCCACCTCCCCGCCGCTCGTCGGGGCCGCGCGGCCGTAGCCCCCGTCGCCCCACAGCCAGGCGCAGGCCACCGGCACGGGGCGTCCCTGCGGGTCGAGGAGCCGGACGACGGTGGTGCCGCCGCTCTCCGGGGAGCGATCCGATGCACCGTGCGCGGGCGATCGCCAGAACGACAGCATCGCGGCGAGGCTCTCGCCGTCCCCGATCACGCGCCACGCCCTGGCCCATTCGTAGTCGGTCGCCCACCCCTCGACGAGGAGCCGCCCCTCCGGCACTGGGCCGAGCACGGCGTTCCCGTCGGCGTCCGTCTCGCCCTTCAATCTGAGGCCGCAGTCCTCCCGGGATGCGGACACGTGCGCCCCCGCGACCGGGTCACCGGTCTCGGCATCGAGGGCGTGGACGACGACCCACCGCTCGGGGGCGAGGCGCAGGACGAGGGGACCGGCGGCGCCGCCGGCGAAGGGCACTCCGACGGCCGGGGAGAAGCCCGGCGCCTCGGCCCACACGAAGTAGCCGCAGCCCGGGATCAGATCGCGCAGGATGAAGCTCCCTCCCGCGCCGGCCACGGCGATGCGATCCGCGACGTCCCGGCATCCGGGAGCGCCGAAGAAGACGTCGAACAAAAACGGCAGGCCCGTGTCCTCCTGGAGCCGGACGACGGCGCCCGGCAGCGGCGCACCCGAGGGGTCGAGGACGGCGCCTTCCACGTCGGCGGCGGAGCGCACCGCGAGGTTGACGACGAGGCTCTCCGCGGGTCGCACCGCGAAGGAGCACGGCACTTCCCGCCCCTCCGCGACCTCCGCCGGGAGGAACCCCGAGCCCCACGCCCACAGGGCGGTTTCCCCCGGGGGCGCCTCCGGGAACTCGAAGCGCCCATCGGCGTCCGTGACGGACTCGAGGCGGTCTCCCGCGGCGGAGGCGAGGTGCACCGGCACGCCCGGGGCGAGGGTCCCATCTGCGGCGCGGCGCACGGTGCCCACCACCCGCCCGGTCGCGAGCAGACGGATCTCCACGCTGGTCTCGGAAGGCGCCACCACGCGGCTCTCGGGGCGTCGGCCCGGGATCCTCGCCTCAAGGACCGCCATTCCCGTCACCGTGAACTCGAACCGTCCCTCCGGATCGGCGGCGGCAAGCCGCACGCCGCCCTCGTGGTCGGCGAGAACGGTCGCGCCGGCGAGGGGCCGTCCCGCCTCGTCGAGCACGCGACCCGTGAGCGTTCGCCCCTCGGATTTGACGAGGAAGACGAACTCCCCGCTCCGCGGCAGCGCGACCTCCTGGCTCTCCACCAGCCACTCCCCGGGGACGAGCGCGACCAGCCGCACTCCACCCGCGGCGAGCCCGCCGAACCGGAAGCCGCCGTCCTCCCCGGTCGGGACGAAGCGTCGTCGTCCGACGACACCGACGAGCCCGCGCCACGGACCGCCGTCGGCCCGGAGGGCGCGCCCGGCGAGCGAGAGGTCACCCGGCGGCACGTCGATGCGCGCGGCGACACGGGAGGAGGGCCCCGGCACGTCGACCTCGACCACGCCGCAGGCGCCGCTCCCTGTCTCCGCGCGGAGTTGGTAGCGGCCCGGCGCGAGGCCCGGGACTCCGAACCGGCCGTCCTCTCCCGCCTCCACCACGAGGAGCGGAGGGTCGGCCTCCCGCAGGCGGTCGCCCGAGGGGCGCAGGACCGGCGCATACCACTCCGACGCCGGCTCCGGTGCCACCGCCCAGACCGAGACGGTGGACTCGCAGGGCCGGCCGTTCGAGGTCACGCGCCCTTCGATCGCCGCGTCGAGGACGCCGGTGGCCGGAGGGGAGACGGCCGGGGCCGCGCCGCCCGGCCCCTCGTCCGCCGGCGGCGCCGCGGCCTCCCGCGCGGGGGCCGCGACCTGCTGGCGCCCCTGGAGCAGGAGAAGGGCCGCGGCGGGAACGGCCGCCAGGAGAACAACGAGCGAGAAGGTCCTCTTCATGCCGCACCGTTCCCCGGGGACAGGCGCATCCATGTTAGCACGGCGCCGGCCGCGCACGGCTGTCGCGCACGGGCCGGCGGCGGTTCCGCGCCTGCTGCGGCGAGGCCCCCGCAGGAGACCGCTTCGGGGGAGGAGAGCGACGGGGAGACTCGCGGCGGTCGTCGGAGGGGGCGGAAGGGAGCGGGAGGTGTCGGGTCGGGAGTACGCGGGATCACTGAGCGGGTTTGGTGGGGGAGCCCGCGGCCATGCTGCGCCTCTGACTTCCGCTCGGCCTGCCACGGCGCAAACCCGCGACATTCAGCGCTCCGTTGGACGCTCCGTGGAAGGCGTCCCACGGGTCCGAATTCTCGCAGTCCGGGAACGTCGACCCGACGGAAGCCGCTTCCTACGCGGCCTTTGCGGCGTTGGAGGTTTGGTCGGGGCGAGAGGATTCGAACCTCCGACCTTCTGAACCCCATTTCCAATGCGGGGCCAGTAGCGACAAGGGTTTACGCCCGCCCGCTTTCCATGAAGCGCATAGAACGCATGAACTGGAACGAGATGCGTAGGAACGGACGTAGGACGGAGGGCCGTGTTCTCGCCGCAACCTCGACCCACGAGGGCGAACTAGGAAGTCCTGGCACTTCCGCCTCTTCCTAGTTGAATTCCCAGTGGGGATGCGCTGGCCGAGTTGCTGAGTCGGCAGGAAGGCGAGACGCTTGGGTTCAAGTGCGACCTGTCGTCGCCCGATGGGCTCATCAAGACCATCGTGGCGATCGCCAACAGGACGGGGGGGACGGTCCTCGTGCGGGCTGCGGACCGGACGCGGGCGGTCCCCGGTCTTCCAATGACCCGCGCCACGCGTATATTTGCGGGATGCGCACGGTCTTGGCTGTCACTGTGTTGGTCATCGCCGCGTTCGTCGGGCCTGCCGTCGGGCAGGGTGCTGCCGAGTCGGAACGCCCGTTCGCCGGTGTCTTGCCCCTGCCGGACGAGCTCGTGAGCGTCAACCCGCCCGAGCGCGGCGTGAACCCTCCGCGCCGCAGGGCCGCATGGCTCCTCGACGCTGACACACAGAGTCCGGTTCCGGGCGCTGTTCTCTGGTGCGCCCGCGAGACCGAGGACGAGCACGTGATGGACTACGGAGATCGCCTGGCGTCGGCGCAGGCCGATGCGGACGGGCTCGCGGTGCTCGACGTCGGCGACGGCGAGGACGGATACCACTGGATTGCCGCAGCTCCGGGCTACGCACCGACGCACGTCTCCCCGACGTACCGCCCCGAGCCGCTGATGCTGCTGCGGCGCGGCGCACCAGCCGCCGTGAGGGTCCTCGACGGGCTGGGGCGACCAGTCGCCGGAGCTTTCCTGGATCTCTACCCCGGATGTCTGCACGGGCCCTCCGTCGTCGCCGGACGGACGGGCTCGGACGGCTGCATCGCACTTGGGCAGTTCGTCCCGGGCACGTGGTGGTTCGACGTGCGGACGGCAACCGGGGCACGAGATCAGACCGGCCCTGAGAAGACGCTCGGTCTGCGCCCTTGGGACGTCGTGCTCGAACCCCGTTGGGAGGTGTGCGGTCGCCTCGTGGACTCCGCCGGCAAGCCGATCGTCGGCGCCGCGGTTCGATCGGACGCTTGGGAGCGCGCGCCGAGGACGCTGACCGACGCGGGCGGCGGCTTCCGATTGGCCGGGTGCTCTCCGTTTGCGTCCGTCGTCGTCACGCTTTCCGGACAAGCGGAGCCGATCGGATACGTGCGTCACTTCGCGTCGAAGTCGTGCCTGGTCCGTCTCGCGGCCGCGGGCTCCGGCTTCGACGAGCCGGAGGCGAATGCGCACGTGACGCTCCATGCGTTCCCGGAGGCGAGGGTCCGAGTCGTGCGCGACGACGGCTGGGCGATGACGCTGTCGGCGGACGATGCGTCGATGCCCGGCACGATCGAGTCCGACGTCCCTGAAGGAGACTACGTCGTCGAACCGGCGACGCAGTTCGGCGCTGCAACGTTCTCGCCGCAACGGATCGCGGCGCGACCGGGCCTGAGGGTCACCTGCGATCTCTCCAAGGCAACGCCGCAGCCGCGCCTGCGATTGCGGGGCGCGGTGCCTGAGCACGCAGCTCTCGTGCTCGCCGTGGAAGGCGAAGAGATCGAGAAGCCCGACGACGTGCGACCAGAGGACTGGCGCCCGTGTCTACCCGCGGAGGGCGCGGCGTCACTTCGTGTGGGCCCGGCCGGGCACTACAACGTCTGGTTCTTCTTCCCGGTGGGTGCGGCCGCAAACGGAGAGCGCGTCGTGGAAGTCGCCGTGCCGCAGCCGCACCGTTTCCGCATCCTGGGCGGGCGGCCCGGACAAGGCGACTTGACGTGCGAAGGCGTCGACGTCCAGACCGGCGAGGACGGCGAGTGGACCACGACGTACGCGCGCGGTCCGATGCGACTCGTCTTCCCCGGCCGGTGGCGGATCGAGGGCGAGGAGGGGGTTCCCGACCGCGAGTTCACGTTCCGTCTCGGCGACGAACCCGAGAAGGAGCCGCTGGTCTTCGATCCGATGCAGGCGAAACCGGTTGCGTTGGCTTCGAACGTGCGGATCCGATTGGCGTTGCCGGAAGGCGTGGATCGAAGCGCCGTGCGCTACGTGGTCCAGTCGACGGTCGCCACCGTCTCGGGCAAGGGGCCCGATGATCCGATCGAAGCGACCGCGCCGTGCCGCATCGTCGTGTCGCTCGCCGGATACCAGTCCTTCGACCGGATGTTCATCTCCGGCGCGGACATCGAGCAGCGCTGGGGGAAGTCGTCGCTCCGGCTCACCGTGCGCGACGAGGCTGGGCGGCCGACACCGGCGATCGTCGGCGTCGACGGAGTGAGGCACTGGACGTCCGGCGGCGATCTCGAACTCGCCGGGCTCGCGGCCGGCGGCCACGACGTGGTGGTCTCGCCGGTCGCCGACACCCTCGAAGGTCGCCGGCTGCACATCGTCCTCGCCGACGGAGAGCATCGGCAGCGTGCGGTCGTGGTGCAGCTGCGGAGGTAGGCCCCTCTCGCGCGCCCGATCCGATCAGCGGCGGGTGGAGGGCACGACGTCCCCGGTCCCGGTCGGGGTTCGGGCGTGGTTCGAGGAGGATGACGCGCCCGTCGTCAGTTGGCCGGCGGGGCCCTGGCCTCGACAGGGTCGTCCTGCGGGTGGTCCGCGAGGTGCCGGACGACCCGGACGATCACCGCGGGCCGCGGGCGTCGATGAGCGAGGCCGGGGAGCGCTGACTTGGGTTGCCGCCGCCGTAGACCCGCGACATTCAACGCTCCGTTGGACGCTCCGTGAACGAAGACCGTCATGTCCGGATCTGTCCAATCCGGAGCATCAACTCGACGGAACCCGCGTCCGGAGCGGGCCTTGGGGCGGGAGGAGATTGGTCGGGGCGAGAGGATTCGAACCTCCGACCTTCTGAACCCCATTTCCAATGCGGGGCCAGTAATGACAAGGGTTTACGGCTGCTCGCTTTCCATGATGCGCATAGAGCGCATGGAGTGGAACGAGATGCGTAGGAGGATGCGTAGGAGGCGCCAGCCCCGGAATGTCCCGGGGTGGGCACCGGGGAGGACCCGGCGAGAACTGGGAAGTGCTTCCTCTTCCGCGTCTTCCCAGTTGACTTCCGAGTAGGGATGCGCTGATCGTCCTCGCCGTGTTCGTCGTGGGGGAGCCGGGCCGCCGTGATGCTCGGCGCGTCTGCCACGTCCCACGACGCCAGACCCCATGGCCTGCCACTTCTTGCAGAATGGCGCGGCGGTCGCCGACCTGCAGGCCATCCTCGGTCACTCGAACCTCGCCACGACCCAGGTCTACGCGCTGATGGTCGAGAAGCGGATGCGGGCCTCGATCCGGGCGCTGGACTACGGGATGGGGAGGACGGAGTCGCCGAAGCGCAGCGAGGCGATGTAGATCCGCTCAAGAGGTCGATCATCCCACCGTCGCCGATGGGCTGATTCTGCTGCTGGATCAGGCGTCCGCCCCCGGACGCCCGAAAGCGGACCTCGCGTGCCCGGAAGACACGCCGATCGAGGGTGTCCTCCTCGTCCTCGTCAGCATCGGAGTCCTCAGATTCAAGGTCGCCGAGTTCCCGGAGGGGGCATACTGGGGTCATGTCCCAAGTGCTCAGGCGGCGTGCCGCATTCGGCGCCGTGGCGCTCCTCGCCCTCGCAGGCCAGGCTGCGGCGAACCCGGTATTCCCCGACATCTGGGGGGGGCAGAACGACGGCTGGGTGTTCCTGTCGACACTTGTCCTCTCCCTCCTCGTCGAGTACCTGCTTCTACGCCTGCTGCTCGGTCGCCGGATGCCCGTGCGCGACCAGGTCCGGGCGTTCGTCTCCGCGAACCTGATCACGGTGATCCCCACCCAGTGTGCGGCCTTGTTCGTCGGTTACCTCGCCGAGGCGATCCCCCTCGTCTTCGAGCCCCTCGCTTGGCGCGGTCTCCGGCCCGCCGTGCCCCGAGTGAAGTGGACCGTGTCGGCGATCGTCCTCTCGAACCTGCTGGGCTTCGCCTTCGGTCTCGTCTTCTACAATGTCCTCGGCGTGTCGCTCCATCGGCTGCTCCTCCGCTGGCTGTCATGACGGCAACGCCTCGCGAGCCAGGGCGGCGGAGCGTGATGGGGGGGGCGGCCGAGGGAGGTGCGGTGGCCACCCGCACGGCTCAGTCGCTCGTCGTCCTCCTCGTGCTGGGCTCGGCAATTGCCCTCGCACTCCTGGGACCGCCGGGCCTCGGGCGGGCCGGTTCTGCTTACGCCGGGGAGACTGCGATCGCCGCGCCGGTGGTGCGTTTCGCGCTCGAGCCCGTGGAGGACGCCCCACTCCTCACGATCGAGGTGCCGCGCGGCGGCGGCTTCTCCGCCGACGGTGCGGCGATGCCCTATGCGGACCTGGCGGGGCGGATCCGCGCCCGGCTCGACGACGACGCATTCGCGAACGCGGGTGTCGTGCTGGTCGCCGCCGACGGCTACGGTCTGTGGGACGACGTGGCCCACGTCCTCGGCGCCTGCTCATACGCCGACGCGCCGCGTGTCCGCCTCGTGCTCAGATGGATCGGCGGGCGCACCGGCTGGATCGAGCCATTCCCGGAGATCGTATCGGATCCGTTCCTCGCGAACGCCTGGGCGTGCCGCGATCCCGGCGGGGAGGGGCCCCGATACGGGCTCGGCAGCGACGAGTGCGGGGCGGGCGATGGGGGACTCTCGGCCCTTACGGAGTTCGCGAGGAAGCTCCGTGACGGGTCCATCTCCGGGACCGGGGCCACCGAAGACTCTCCGATCAAGCTCGTGCCCCTGCTCTGTGCGCTCGATTCCGGGGCCTACGTGACGGGGGACATGTCCGCGAACCCGAACAACGGAGATCCGGCGCCGTCCGACATGGGCTCGATCAAGGGGACCTCGATCATCGCCGACTTCCGGGTCTGGGTCGCGATCAAGTCCGGCGGCCGACGGATCCACCCGGACAGCCCGGTGCACGACTGGAACAACGAGCAGTACTGGGCCTTCACTCGAGCCTACTGGCGGATGCGGGTGGACGGGGAGAACGCCGACACGGGCTGGCCCTTCGGTTTCCGGAACCCGACGAGCAGCCACGGCAACTTCTGCTCGTGGTCGGACACGAACCCGCCGGCGTCGGCCCTCTGCGTCTGGACCCAGTGCACCACGCTGACGGCGCCGACGCAGCGCAGGGCCGCGACGAACTTCAACGACGGGTACCGTGACGATTTCGCTGACGACGACTGGGCGGAGAAGCCGTGAGATCAGGAGGACTGACGATGAGAAGGGCCCGGACGATCGCGCCGGTGTTGCTCACGACCGCGCTCATCGCCGCCTTCTCGGATCCGGCGGTGGGTGCGGACGTGGCGTACTCCGGCCTCAAGAACTACCGAACGAAGCCGGGCTGGAGCCGCTACGAGCCCGTCCTGCTCGTGATGCAGGAGGGCGAGGTGTGGCAGATCGCCGAGGACGGCCGGACGGCGACGATTCGGGTGAGGTCCTGCCTGCCGATCCGCGCCGATCGGCCCATCGACCCCGCGGCGCTGGGCGCGGAGGCGGAGCCCGCTGCCTTCACGATCGTGCGCGCCACACATCCGCCCGACGTCCGTGAGAGCTTCGACGCCGCCCTGAGGGCGACGGAGGGGTCGTCCCACTGCATCGTCCTCGGCCTCGCTCCGGACGAGGCGGGCAAACCCTACTGGCCCATCCTGAGCTCCGGTGGCAACGGGCTGGAGACCCCGTTCTTCCCCGTGGACGGAGCGCAGGTGGCGGCCCGGCTCGACGACGCCCGCGTCTACGCGAGCGTCGCGGAATCGGTGGGAATCTCCTCCGAGCTGTGGAACCGCGCATGCTCGATCGGAGACCCCCGGCTGCGGTTCGTGACGCTCCGCGACGTGTTCTTCGCCTCCTACCGGGAGCAGTTCGGCCGGCGCCCCCTCGCCGAGCGCATCGGGCTCTTCGACGACATCTTGAGCGCCATGAAGCCGGACATCGATCCGGAGCTCTGGGTGCGTCGGTACATGATGCTCACGACGTGGGAGGCCGATGGGACGCTGCTCTCTTCCGCGCTGAAGGACCGGGAGCTCTGGGTCCGGGCGGCGGGGTCCGGGCGGGACCGTGTCGCCGTAGTCGCTCTCGGCATCGGTTGCGGCAAGGGCCGTGTCCATGCGAAGGGAATCCGCGCGCGTCTCGTGGCGGCCTATCTCGGTCGGGAGGGCGCCCCTTCGCACTCCGGCCTCTGGGCCTGCAACGAGGTGGCACGCGGCCTCGCGGACGTGCCGGAGACCATCGAGCGAGAGGGGTCGGAAGCCTTGATCAAGGGCCTCGCCCATGCCCAGGAGGCGACGTCGGGCACCCTCCTGCGCCCCGAGGTGTGGACGCTCATGGGCGAGCTGACGAGGCGGTTCCCGGAGGTGAGGCAGTCCATCGCGCAGCGGAAGACCCCGGCGGCGGCGAAGATCCTCGACGAGCTGATCCGGGCGGAAGGGGACGTCAAGGGCGTCGAGAAGGAGACCATCGGGAACCTGCTCGATCAGCTTGGAGTGCGATGAAGCGCGGCCTCGTCGTCGCCTGCCTTCTCGCGCTTGCCGTCGGGGGACTGATCTGGGCCCTGGCCCGAACGGACGGGCCGGAGCCCGATCGGCCCTCCCGACGACCCGACCTGCTGAGGAATATCGAGCCGAGCCCGGAGTTCGTCGACCGCCAGAAGTCGCTGAGCCGCATCCTCCTGTCTGAATCGACCGCCGTTCACACGCGGAGTGCGTCCTCGGGCTTGAAGTCAGGACCCCGTGCGTAGGAATGAACGTAGGAGTGGGACCCGGGTCCTGCGTGGGGGGCCATCGACAAGGTCGGCTGGTGCGACTTGGGTGCTGTGGGGCGATGCGACTCGAGCCAAGGCCAGGAGCGTGTGGGTGTAAGTGATTGCCCTGCAATGGGTTGATTGGTCGGGGCGAGAGGATTCGAACCTCCGACGTTCTGAACCCCATGCCGGAGCACGGCCCTTGATATCCCGTCACTTACGGCGTCGAGTTGTTTCAGGTGTTTCCCGAGTTTCAGGAGTTGCGCGGCGGACGCTCCGTCGGACGCTCCGTGTCTGGCGGGGTACTACCGACTCTACGAGTCTCCTTGGACCGTGGTCGCGCCCGGACCGTCGTGCCCCTGCACCAGCCGGCTCCAGACGGCCGACTCGGGGCACGTCAAGCCCGTGGTGTGTCGCAGATCTTCCGGGAAGACCGTGGCCTTGGGATGGAACGGGGACGGCTCGGGTATACTGCCCTCGGAGGCACCCATGCCCGAGAGCGAGATCATCTTCGCGGTCGAGGAGAACCCGGAAGGCGGCTACCTCGCGAGCGCCCTCGGTCACTCCATCCACACCGAGGCCGATACGATCGAGGATCTGACGGAGATGGTCCGCGACGCCGTGCGCTGCCACTTCGACGAAGCCGAGCGCCCGCGGGTCATTCGCCTGCACCTCGTCAAGGACGTGGTCGTCCCGGCATGAGACTCCCGCGGGACCTCTCCGGGGTCGACCTCGCTCGGCACCTCGCCCGCTACGGCTACGAGGTCCGGCGTCAGACCGGCAGCCACATGCGTCTCACGTCGTCAGCCATGGGGCGGGCGCACCACATCACCATCCCTGCCCACAGATGCCTGGCGCTGGGCACGCTCTCGCGCATCGTGAGCGACGTGGCGGCCTACCTCGAGCGCGACCGCGAGGAGCTCGCCCTCGAGTTATTCTCCGATTGACTCCCGGCGCGCGGCGGCCCGTGTCCTGCCGGGAGCAGTCCGACCGATCTCCAGGCTATCCTCGGCCACTCGAACCTCGCCACGACCCAGGTTTACGCGCGGATGGTCGATGAGCGCATGCGGGCCTCGATCCGGGCGCTGGGCTACGGGATGGAGACGAAGGAGAAGGCGGTGTCGATAAGCGAGGCAATGTAGGCGGATCCCAGCGGGGACTCCGTGCTCACCTCCCGGGCGTGGCGGTCGAGCCGCGGTCGAACACCACCGACGGGCGGATCGCGCGGGGCCAGTCTTCACGGCACGGTTCGCGCACCTCGCGAGGAGCCCGAGGAGTCGCCGCTCCCGGAAGAAGAGGCAGCGCAGCGCCTTCGGGACCATGAAGGCGACATGGCGGTGTGGCACGGGCGCGAGGACGGACTCTCTCAGCCTCTCCGCGAGGAGCCCGGCCCGCCACTGCTGGAAGGACGGACAGAAGAGCCGCGTGCGGCAGGAGAAGCAGAGGAGGTACTCTGCCTTGCACTCGGGACAGCGCACCCGGGCGAAGCCTCCGCGGGGGACGCCGCAGTCGAGGAAGGCCGCCACGGCATCCTGGACCACCGGCCGGAGGGGGCCGTCCTCGGACTCGAAGCGCTCCTCGTGGACGCGGGCGAACTCCGCAAAGTGGTCGTCGACGGGGTTCGCCCGGGCCGGCTGAGCCGTTACAGGGCCGGCCCTTCGCGGACGCAAAGCGGGCCGGGCTCGAAGCAGCGGTCGAAGGAGGACTCCATCCCCCGAACCGCGCCGCCGGCGGACAGTCCCGCGCCATGACCGAAGACGGGTCGCGCCCCGGCGGGAACGGTCACGCGGGATTGTCTCACCAGCTACGGCAGGCGGAGGACGAGGCCGGCGGCGCCGCCGGGCGTCGTCGCCACGGGCGTGCGAGCTTCCGTCCCGTCCGCCGCGACGCGGACGGCCATGACCTCGAGCGTCGTCGCCGGGAGGCGGCGGACCGCGAACGATCCGGCCGGCCCCGTGAGCGCGGCGAGGACGAAACCGCCCTCGATCCGCTCGTAGGAGAAGCCCGCGGGCAGCGGCGGCGCGCCCGCGGCGGCCCGGAGGAAGACCGCCGCGTCGGCGACCGGCTTGCCCGCGGCGTCGACGACCCTCCCCGAGAGCGCGTGCGCCCGCGCGAGGACTACCGTGGCGTCCGCCGGCCGGAAGCCGAAGTCCGAGTACGGCAGGAATCCGTCGCCCGGCGGCGCCACGGTGAGGACCGCGAGGAGTTTCGGTGAGAGGAGCGGGAACGCCGCGACGCCCGCGCCGTCCGTGGTCTCGACGACGCGTCCGTCCGTGAGCGGCCCCCCCTCCTTCTCCGGCACCACGAGAGTCACGCGTGCGCCGCGGACCGGGCGCCCGTCGGGGTCGAGCACGGTGACCCGCGCGGCGACGTGCTCCGTCGCGACGAGCTTCACGACCCGCACGTCGGGGGCGAGGGTCGTGACGGCCGGCGCGTCGTAGGCCAGCGGCGCCCTGACGTAGAGCCGGTAGGCCCCCGGGCCGAGACCGACGAGTTCGAATCTGCCGCCGAGGTCGCTCTGCGCGCGGGCGTGCGTCCGGCCCCACTCCTTCGGGTCCGCAAGGACCTGCACGGCCGAGATCCACGCGCCGGGGACCGGCTGCCCCTCCTCGGTCGCGATTTCCCCCACGACGACGCGCCCGGGCCCGAGCGTGATCGTCGTGACGCCGGGCGGGAGCGGCCCCGTGCTTGCGGGGGCATACGGCAGAGGGCGGCCGCGCTCGTCCCGGAACGACCAGATCGCGCCGGTGATCGTCCGCCCGGTCCAGCCAAGGGACTCCGCGTCGAACCAGAAGCGGCCTTCGCAGATCCGATTGCGGCCCCGGAAGTCGCACTCACCCGCCGGCACCGGCCGGCCGGCCGGCGCGACGACGCGGACGACCCACACGCGCTCGGTCGAGGCCGGCTCGAAGGCAACCTCCGTCTCCCCCGCGGGCGCAAGGCGAGCGCGCCCGCGGTGGAAGACGTCTCCGATGAAGCCGCGGGCCACGATTTGCGCCTCGTCGTTCTCCGTGAAGACCGTGAACCGCCCGTCGTCGGCGAGGTCGACAGGGTCGTCCCCGCACGAGATCCGGACGTCGCGGCAGGTGGCTCCGGGAGGAACCAGCAGCCGCCCGGTGTGGATCCTGTTTCCCGCGGCCACGAGCCCGATCGTCACGTCGTTCTCCGCCTGGCACGTGATCTCGCGGCCCCACTGCGCGTAGATCCGAGCCCCACCATGCAGGTACGCCTTCACTCCGATGGGCAGGCAGTCGAGGGAGAACCGCCCCGCGGCGTCCGTCTCCGGCGCCATGACGGAACTCAGAATCCACCCCGCCGCGTACGACTCGGCGATCCCCACTTCTACCGTGACGTTCGGGACGGGTTCCCCGTCAGGGTCCTCGATCAGGCCCGACACGCGGGCCGCCGGCACCATGTCGAAGGCGACCTGCCGGTCCTCTCCCGCCGAGAGGTGGACCGTGAGCGCCTGGTCCGAGATGTCGCGCGGGACCCATCCCCGCCCCCACGCCGAGAGGGCGAAGTACGGATCAGGCGCCGCGAGGTCGAACCGCCCCGCCGCGTCGGTGAGGACGACGCGCCCGGGCTCGGGGGTGGCACCGGAGGGCGCCGCGATGACCGGCACGCCGGCGAGGGGCGTCCCATCGTCCGCCCGGCGGACGATCCCGCGGACTCGCGGCCGCGGGCGGACGGCGAGGACGACCCCGTCCGCGGTCTTCCCGCGCTCCTCGACCGCCGGAAGCCAGCGCTCCGGGTCGGCGACGCGGAACTCCGGGGCGAGCGGGCCGAGCATCAGGAACCGTCCTGCGGCGTCGGTCCGGGCGCCCGCCGCGACGGCCGGGTCGTACCACCCTCCGTCCGTATCTCCGTCGCCGCGCGCGAGGACGAGGACGTCCGCCGCCGGCCGCCCGTCCGGGTCGAGGACGATTCCGCGCGTCTCCATCAGCCGTTCGTCGACGACGAGTTCGAGCGGCTCCTCGCGCGGGACGAGGACCGTGCCGAGGGCGGCGCGGAACCGGCCGGGCTCCGCGACGGTGATCTCGAGGAGACCGTGGAAGAGGCCGGGGACCGCGAACTTGCCCTCCTCGTCCGGGATCGCAAGTCCCTCGACCAGGGTCCAGAACATCGGCGCACTCTCGCGGCCGCGGGAGAAGACGATGGTCCCCCGGAAGGGCCGCCCGTCACGGAACCGGGCGACGCCGGTGATCCCGTGAGGTCCGCCGCCCGGCACCTGTATCTCAAGATCCGCCCGGCTGCCCGGCCGGAAGAGCACGACCTGCCCGAAGCCCCGCGCGCCGTCTGCAGTCGCGGCGAGGACGGCATAGCGGCCGGGCGGGAGGCCCGGGAACGCATAGCGCCCGGCGCCGTCGGTTTCGGCGCGTGCGAGAGGCGGCCCCGGCGGGATCGGTGACTCGAGATCCCACTCGGGGTGGACCCAGTCGGCGTCGTCGCTCCAGAGCGGGACGGGAGACGGGGCGCCGGAGAGCCGGTAGAGTTCCACGCCGGCGCCGGCCGCCGGGGCGCCGGCGACGAGGACTTCGCCCGCGAGGACGACGACATTCTCAGGCGTGCCCGTGGCGAACACGGGGAGTCGGGCCGCGGCGAGGGCGAGGACGAGCGCCGCGCGCCGCATCACTTGCTCTCCGCATCGAGAATCGCTCTCATCTTCCGGATCCGGGCATCCCGCTCCTCCTCGTCCGCCCGCTCGTCGAAAGGCAGGTCCTTCCGCTGGTGGGCGATCTCCCGCGCCGCCACGTCGCACAGGCGCAGGGACGGGAGGCTGCTGTCGCCCTTGCTCGTCCACGGAACGGCCCTTGCCGTGGCGGCGAGGAGCGGCCGCCATACGCCGACGGGGAGCGTGACCTCGTCCTCGTACGTGATCTCGGCCACGGCCTGCGCTTCGGAATCGAGCGTCCAGCCGGACAACTGCTCGGCGAGGACCTTCGCGTAACGGTCCGGCCACAGCCGACCGATCGCGCGGAGGAACCGCACGCGCTCGTGATAGCCGGGGCCGCCGCCACCGGTCCGGGCGAGGAGCCGGGTCATCTTGTCGCAGAGGGCGTCGTCCGCGGGGGGACCGATCGCATCGAGGATGCGGTCGAGCGTGGCCGGCGAATCCGTCCTCAGCGCCAGCCGCAGGCATGCCGCGCGGATGGCCGGCCGCGCGCACGAGTCGAACTGCCGGAGAAGGTCGTACGCCGTGCGCGATTCATCCGCGTTCCCCGGGGCCTCGACCGCGTCGATGAGCCGGACGACGAGCGCCTCGGACTGCTCGGGGAAGTAAGAGAGCAGGCGGAGCGCCGCGCCGACCTGGCGGTCGCTCCCACAGCTCAGATCGTCTCCCGCCAGGGCGGTGTGGAAGTCGTCCGCGAGGCGCCGCGCGAGCTCGAGCCTCGGGTCCTTTCCCTCCCACTGGAGGCGCACGGCGCGCGCGATCCGCGCATCCCGCGTCGGGCTGTTCACGACGCAGCAGCAGGAGGGAACGCCGTTCACCGCGTGATACCCGCGGTTCACGATCTGCCCGAGGATCGCGAAGCAGCAGTCCCCGATCGTCACGACGTGGCGCAGGATGTGCGGGCCTTCGGAGGAGAAGTCGTCGTCCTTCGGGCGCGCGGGGTCGTCGCGCCAGCCGCCCGGGAACGCCTCCCGGATCGCCGAGAGCTCCTCGGGCATCGCGGCGTTCGCGTCGATCTCGGTCTGGCACCACATGCCGCCCCAGCCGCTGTTGGTGTAGTCGCAGACGAGCCTCGTCGGCGTCTGGTCGTCGAGGTGGGTGAGCAGCGCCGGGATCGCCTCGGGCCCGAGCTTGACCAGCGCCGTGAACGCGTCCTCGGTGGGGCTGCCGGCGGCATTGAGGGCCGGAGAGACGCCGCCGTACGCAGGCTGGTCGACCCCGTCGCGCCAGTCGTCGAGCTTCGCGAGCTCCGCGACGAGCGCATCGACGCGCCGGTAGCTCTCCGCCGGCCGCGGCTTGCTCTCGCCCACCTCGAGCGGCGCGTGGGGCGCGATGGACGGCAGGGGCTCCGGCGGCTTCGGCGCCTCCTCGTCCTGCGCGGGAACCCACGGCCCGGCCCCGGCGATCACGAGGAACGCCAACGCCAGCGCGGCACGCCGCGAGTATCGCCCGCTCGCCCTCATCGCCGCATTGTACCGGCATCGGCCGCGGCCGCTCACGGGGAACGCCATGCTTGTGACAGTGCGGATTGCGCCACGGTTCTGCTCGTGAGAACAGGACCGCCCGGCCTCGGTGCGCGGAGTGCGAGCGTGGTTGAACCTGTTCGCCTCCAGCGCCGCGCTGTCCGTCGCGTCCACGGCACAATCTGGCGAGCAGGCACGTGCCATTCTTGCCGAGTGCCAAAGCCGGCGCATGGGCTCGAGAGCGTGAATTGCGGGAGAGCCGGGGAGACGAGCAGCATTGATGACCGCGCGAGGCCTCCGTGAGAGGAGTCTGCCGTGACGACGATGTTGAGATACGCTCGGGTTCGACCGGCAGCAATCAGACGCAGCGCCCACGCAACGGCGGTGCGGGAACGGACGGCTGCCGGACTCACCTGCGGACGTCTCACGCAATGGAGGATGATCTTTGTGCTGGCAGGGCAGTTCTGCTCGGGGTGCTCCCTGTTTGGCGGGTTCACTGACCCGCGAAACCTTGCGGCAGGCGTCGAGGACGCCTCGGAGCAGATCTGCAGAGAGTACGCGGGATCCTCGTTTGACGAGCTGGCGGCGCGGTGGTTCCCTTCCCCGGATCGCGAGGAAGTGCTCCTCCAGTTCAGAGGCTTCGCGTCGGAGCTCGCACCCGGGACGCGGCCGGAGAATCTCCAGCTGCTCGGTGTGATCGGGACGACGGCTACATGGTTCACCAGAGCCCATGGAGACTCGATCCTCGGTTTCCGCACCATCGACATGGACCTGCACCTGTCCTGGGTCTTGAAGGGCGACCGGTGGCACGTCGACGGTGTCGGTTGGGTCACTCATGACGAGGGGTGGAGGCTGACGGATCCCGACAACCGGTGAGGTGATTGGGCGGCCGGGATAGTCATCGCCTTGCCCCGGTGGTCCGGACAGGCCTTGACCGGGGCGCCTGCCGGACCCCGAGCGCTAGGTCTCTCGGCTGCAGACTCGCGACTTTCAGCGCTCCGTTGGACGCTCCGTGAATGAGGAGTGTCAGGTCCGAACAGCTGAGCGTCGAGGGCGTCGGCCCGTCAGAACCCGCGTCCTACGCGGGCTTTGCGGCGGGAGGGAGTTGGTCGGGGCGAGAGGATTCGAACCTCCGACCTTCTGAACCCCATGCGGGAGCACGCCGCTTGATATCCCGTCACTTACGTCGTCGAGTTGTTTCAGGTGTTTCCTGAGTTTCCTGAGTTGCAGGCCGGACGCTCCGTCGGGCGCTCCGTGGACGAGGAGCTTCCGGGTTCGTGCGGGCATCTCCGGGTCCTCTCCGAGAGGTCGGCGGGTAGCGGTCAACCGTTCCGATGGACTCGTGCACCATCCTGCGTCCAGAGAAGGGCGGGGCAAGCCCAGAGTCTGCATCTGCGCGGACTGATACGCGTTCGGTCGAGTGGTGGCGGATAGGATGGGTGGACGGCCCACTGGAGGATGCCAGAATGTCGAGCTTCAGGATCGCCGCGTCCTTGCTGCTCACGGTCTTCGCCTGGGTCATCTCTGGCCAGGCTGGTTGTGCGGAGGAGTCTGGGCCGCACGAGACCTGGCTCGCTCGGCTCTATGTCCGCCGGGCCGCGCTCCGGGCGGAGTTCACGCCGTTCGGTACGAAGCAGCTCGAGTTCTTCCGGCCCCGTTCCGAGCGGGACGGGAAGGCTCTTCTCGCGGACCTGAGGGGAGAGGCGGGGAGGCTGGGCGAAGTCTTGGCGAGGCACCTCGAAGTGCAGCGCGCGGACCGGCCACCAGCAGGGCTCGAGGCCGTCGCCCGAGTTCACGAAGAGGCCATCGAGGCCGCGTCCGCGCAATTGGCCGGGGCGACCTCCGAGAAGGAGCCGGAGATCATGGAGCGGTGGGCGGTCGCCACGCTCGCAGGCGAGAATCCGCCGGCGCTCTTGCGCGCACTGGCGGAGGCAGACTTCGGCGCCGGGAGCCAGCCCTCGGGCGTCGCGCGTGAGGCCCTCGAACAAGTCCACGCGCTCCTGAGCGACCTCGAGAAGAGGGATCACCTCCATATGGCCCTGGCATGTCTGCGGATGCGGGTGATGGACGCCGCTCCCGATGTTGGTGTGCAACTCCTCTTCGCCATGAGCAAGGAGGAGATGGCTGGGGCGCAGGAGGATGAAAGGGTCTTGGCCTCCTTGGCAAGGCTGGATCTCAGTCCGCTCGCTGTTGAGCTTGCCGGTGCCCTCTCCGACCTGGTTCAGCTGAAGCTGATCAGCGCGTGGAAGACCGCGCTCGCGCTGGAGGCTCGTCGTGAGGATTGGTTCGGAGGGAGCACCTCGATGTCGAACTGTGCCCGCAGCCGCGAGCACGAGTTAGCCGTCTTCGTGACCGATCTGCTCGGCCGGAAACTCGAGGTGTGGGAACTGGACTTGTTCGCCGCCCGTGATCGGTTCGCCGTTCGCCCCGATGGGCCCGAATGTGTCAGCATCGAACTCCGGGGCGACGGCGCGAAGGTCGAGCTCCGCCGCGGCGAGGGAGAGTGGACCGCATTCGAAGAGGGGATCGCGGGTCTGAAGTCCTGGCTGGAAGAGATGAAGGGGCAGGGGACTCAGGGCCGACGAGGCTGGATTCAAGTCGGGAGGGGCGTGAGCATCGGCCACGTGTTGCACACGATCCGCACGTGCTTTGCCGCCGATCTCCACGACATAGGTTGGGGGAGCGCCCCGAAGTAGGACCCGCTTCGAGGTAGCGTTGGGGCCCGTGAGGCACCATCCGCAGAGCCGCCCCACGGCATCCCGTGACTTGCATCGTCGGCTTGTTTCAGGTGTTTCCTGAGTTCCAGGAGTTGCACGCCGGACGCTCCGTCGGGCGCTCCGTGATGTCCACATACGCGCTGGAGAGAGGGAGGCACTGGAGGGCTCTCAGCCGACAGGCAACAGTCCTCCGCGTCTGAGTTTCCGCAAGACCGCCGCCGTCTTCAACTCGTGCTGGCAGACCCGCACCACCGTCCAGCCCGCTTCTCTGAGCGCGCAGTTCTGCCTCCGGTCGCGACTCCTGTTGCCCTTGATCTTCGCGACCCACCAAGACGTCCTCGTCTTTGGGATCTGGCAGAGCGTCGGGTGCCCGTGCCAGAACTCGCCGTCGACGAACACCGCTACCTTCCTCCGCCGAAAAGTGAAGTCGGGACGGACCCGAACCATACCTCGGTGGGTCTCAACATCCAGCACTTGGCCGCGACGCCAACCGCAGATCCGCTGCCCATGGAAGACGTGAATCAGCGCTACCTCCGTTGCCCGGTTGCCGGTACAGCGGATGGCAGACATGACCTGGGAGCGCTTCTCCTTTGTGAACACGTCCGGCACTTGCTCACCTATGTTCGCGTGGTCCAAGCACGTCAAGCCCGCTCCAAGAGTGATGAGGAAACTGCGCGGGCCCGGCTGCGCACCTCTCCGATCTTCACGCGCCGGCCCAGATCGCGAACATCTCTATGAGGCCACGGATCTTCTTCAAGCCCAGCCCGCGTTTCTGGCGCAGCTGGTCCCAAGTGAGTACCGCGTATGACCATACCGTGTCATGTCTCCTTGATCGGACCCACTGCTTCCCAGTGACTGCCTCAAGGGTCTCCATCGTTCGGACGTCCCCCTCGAAACCATGCCGAAGGCGCTCCCAAGCCATGGACAACGCTTCCTCTTCCGTCCGCGGCGTGTTGTAAGGCGTAGCAGCCAGCTCAGTCTCCCAGCCTTCCGGCAGACAGATCTCCGTCTGCAGGAACGCCTTCCAGCAATCCTCCTTCTTCGAAGCTTCCCCTATGTTGCCTTGCTGTCGTGTGAGGTGTGCCCAGGCCGCCTTGCACGCGGCCTTGAGAGCCTCACTGTGAACGGCGGTCGAAAAGTGCGACGGGGGGCGGCCCAATAGTGCGGCACCCGGCCCATGAGTATCCCGCCTGTCCGCGGGTGTCAACTCCCTTGTTCAGTCTGTCGATGGTTTCGCCCGGTCCGGTCGCCTCATCCTGCGCCGGGAGTCCCGGAGGCGATAGCTCTCGCCGTTGGCCTCGAGGATGTGAACGCGGTGCGTCAGGCGGTCGAGCAGGGCCCCGGTAAGGCGTTCGCTGCCCAGCACTTCCGTCCACTGCTCAAACGGCAGGTTCGAGGTCACGATCAGGCTGGTCCGCTCGTAGGCGCGGCTGACGACCTCGAAGAGCAGTTCGGCGCCCGCCCGGGAGAACGGGACGTACCCGAGCTCGTCGATGGCCAACAGGTGCATCCGTTCGAGCTGCCGGAGGAACCGCTCGAGCTGCTTCTCCTCGCGACGCTCGAGCAGCAGGGTCGCGAGGCCGGTGGCGGTGACGAAGCGGACCCGGTGCCCCTGCTGGCAAGCGGCGAACGCCAGCGCCGTCAGGAGGTGCGTCTTCCCCGTGCCGCTGTTGCCCACCAGCAGCACGTTCTCCCGCCGCGCGATGTACTCCCCGGTCATCAGCTCCCGCACCAGGACCTGGTTGATGGAGGGCTGCGCCGCGAAGTCGAAGCAGTCGAGCGTCTTGACCACCGGGAACCGGGCGGCCTTCGTCCGCCGCTCCGCGGCTCGCGTCTCCCGGTCGAGGACTTCCCGCTCCAAAAGACGCAGCAGGTAGGTCCGGTAGTCCGCCCCCTCGTCCCGGCACACCTCCGCCAGTTTGCCGTACTCCCGCAGCATCGACGGCAGCTTGAGCTGCTTGAGGTAGTGGCCAAGCAGGATCTCCGGCTTCTCGACGCTCATGACGTGGCTCCCGCGGCCAACAGCTCCGCGTATGCCGAGACGTCGGTGGCGGCCACCACCACCCGCCGCAGGTGCTCCCGGCCGTCGAGGCGGAACGTCGTCGCCCGCCACGGTTCCCGCGGGACGAGGAACTGGGCGATGGCGTCCCGGGTCAGCGCCCCGCACCGCAGGCTCCTCGTCACCGCCCGCGTCAGCCGGGAGAGCGGGTGCTTCTCGAGAAGCCGAAGCACCCGGACGTACTCCCGGGTGCCCTCGCCGTCCCGTTCAGTCTCCAAACGCCGGCGGAGGACGAGGAAGCACTCCGGGAGATCCCAGCCCGACAGCGGCCGTGCGTGATCCAGGGCCCCCGGCTTGCGCTCGAGGAGCGCGAGGTAGTGCACCGGGTCGAACGAGACCCCCTCCCGGCCCCAGAGCCGCTTGTGGACGGCGATCCGCTCCCCGCGGTGCCCGATCGCCACCCGGTCCACGTACCCGCGGACCACCACGGGATGGTGGGCGAACCGCACCGGGACCGAGTAGTCGTTCTGATCGAACCGCACCAGCGACAGGGAGTTCACCGTCGTGGAGACCTTGCGGCAGGCATCGAACGGCGCGGCCGGCAAGGGCAGGAACGCGGCCTGGTCCTCGAGGAGCAGCGCGGCCTTGGACACCCGCTGACCACGCAGCCGACGGGAGAGGTCCCGCCCGCAGGACTCCGTCAGGCGCTCGTTGAGCTCCGCGTAGTCCCGCACCTGGGGCACGGGGACGAGGAAGTTCAGCCGGGCGTACTTCACCACCCCCTCGGCCACCCCCTTCTCGTTGCCCCGCCTCACCCGGCAGAAATGCGGCGTGAACAGGTAGTGGCTGACCAGCTCCAGGAAACCCCGCGTCAGGCGACGGTCCCGCCCCGTCAGCACCGTCTCCACTATCGTGGAGTCATTGTCGTAGGTGATCCGGGACGGCACGCCCCCAAAGAACGCGAAGCTCCGGTCGTGGGCCTCCGCCAGGACCTCGGTGGAGATCCGGGGGAAGGCCTGGACGAAGAAGGCGTCGGAGTGCGGCAGGGCCATCACCGAGAAGGCCACCTTCCCGAGGACCCCGCCCACCCTCGCCAGCGCGAAGCCGAAGTCGAACTGCGCCTCCCCCGGACGATGCACCAGGGGCACGAACACCTCCTGCGTCTTCCGGCGGACCTCCCGGACCGCCACCTTGACCTGCGTGTACCCGCCGGCGTAGCCCTCGTCGCGGATCCGCTCGAAGATCCGCCGCGCCGTGTGGCGCTGCTTCCGCGGAACATCCCGGTCCTCTCTCAGGATCGCCCGGATCCGCTCCACGAAGGGCCCCACCTTCGGCCGGGGCCGGGCCCCCGTCGGGCGGTACCCCGGCGGCGAGGAGTGCGACAGGATCTTCCGGAGCGTCTTCCAGTGCATCCCCGTCTCGCGGAGGATCTGGCGCTGGCTCACGTGCTCCACGAGCACCCGGCGGCGGATCGATTCCCACTGCTCCATGTCTCGGTACACCCCCGGCCTCCCTGCTGGGCTCGGCCCGGACCGACGAACCGCCGCCGGTCCCGAACCACTCCAGTCAGAGGAGCCTAGTCAAGGGGTGCCGCACTTTTCGACCGCCCCGCCCCCCGTCGCACTTTTCGACCGCCGTTCACACCTCTCGTGTGTTTCAATTTTCATGCGGTCACACACCCCCAGGAGGCCCGCATGAGTGATACTCCGTCCACAACCCACATCAACATTGAAAGCGCACCGAAGTTCGGCCGGCGGTGCGGCCTCGAGGCCATCGAGTACGCCGAGCAGCACGACCTCCGCGAGGTCCGGTTCGACGACCCGCGGTCCGGTCTGCGCCACCTCAGTCTCGCCGAGGCCCGCGAGATCGCCGAGGTCATGCCGGACCGGATCTCCGTGGACGCGGTGCGGAACGGCCACTACGGCTCCCTCTTCTACCGCAAGGACCTCGAACGGTGGGCGGTCCGCATCCCGGTCCCTGGCTACCGGACCGCCGGCGGTCGGGTGCGGTACAGGTACTTCTTCACGGACTGCAAGCGCGACGCCGAGAAGGTCCTCCGCGACCTCCGCCGCGCGCGGGAGACCGGCGGGCTCGTGGTGAAGCCCGCGAAGGCGGCGGATGATGAGCCGGTCGCCGCGAAGCGCCTGACCCTGACCGACGCCATCAACGAGTTCATCGGCGCCAAGGTCGCCGAGGGCAAGTCCGCGCGGACCATCCAGCACTACCGCTCCATCCTGCACCGGGTCACGGGCCACCCGATCGCGCGGATGCCGGTGGAGGAGATCCGGCCGGAGAACGTCGAGGCCTACATGGCGTGGCGGCGCGAGCGGGTCTACCAGGTCCGCCACGTCCGCGGGCGCTCGCCGAAGGCGCAGAGGTCCGTGGAGCGCCGGGCCGACGCGGCGGCCAGCAACGCCACCGTGAACCGCGACCTGAACCTCATCTCGGCCTCCCTCGGCCGGCTCGCCCGGCTCGGGCACCTCACGGAGAACCCCTGCGCGCGGGTGGTGAAGCCGAAGGAGCGGAAGGAAGCCCGCGTCGCACTCTCGAAGGAGGAGGCCGTCCGGCTGGTCGGGGCCTGCTCCGAGCACTTCCGCCCACTGGTGGTGGCGGCGCTGTTCACGGGCGCCCGGCGGGGCGAACTGCTCGCGCTGACCTGGGGCGACGTGAGCCTCGACGCGCACACCGTGGTGATCCGGAGGTCGAAGGTCGGGAACGCCAGCCGGATCGAGCTGCACCCGATCCTCGAGCAGGAACTGCGCCGCATGCGGGACGCCATCATCGCCGAGCCGCGGATCCCCGGCAACGACGAGCCCATCTTCCGGAACGCCTACGGCCGCGAGCTCCGCGACATCCGCCGGCAGTGGCACAACGCCGTCCGCCGGGCCGGCCTCGAGGACAAGCAGGGCATCTCCTTCCACTCGACTCGCCATACCTTTGCCTGCCACTTCCTGCAGAACGGCGCGGCGGTCACCGACCTGCAGGCCATCCTCGGCCACTCGAACCTCGCCACGACCCAAGTCTACGCGCGGATGGTCGACGAGCGGATGCGGGCCTCGATCCGGGCGCTGGACTACGGGATGGGAGCCAAGGGGAAGGCGGAGACGGCGCGGGTCAACGAGGCTATGTAGCGCTGCCTGCGGCGTCGTTCAGTCCTGCGGAAGCGAACTGTGCGGCGCCTAGGCCGCGGGCGCTCGGGGGTCACCGGGGCCGACGTGGGTGTCTCTTGTTGCCAGAGAGCAGGAGTCCGATGACTCGCTCCTGCACCTCAGGATGGAACTCCTCGTAGATCGTCACACTACGGACGGGCCACTTGTCGCGGACCTTACCGACGTGCTCCTCACCGGTCCAGACCCATCGAACTGGAACACCACGCCCCATGCCTTGGCGATCCTCGACCAGCCCTTTCATGACAACGCCCACGGCCTTGACCGTCAGGCCCAGAGCAGGCGTGAAAGACTTGATGTAGATAAGGTCGCCGGTCCGAAGGTGGTGGAGGATGGCGTCAGCTGGCGGATTATCTTCCGCGCGCCAACCGATGCAGGCACAGCCGCTATCGATGAAGTCAGAGAACATATCCTCACCGTCGTAGTTGGCGCCAATTCCGAAGATCGCCATCGCAGATCCTCCGATAGATCGCTCGTAGCATCAATGCCAGCAGCCGCCTCGGAAGTCAAGGGGGGCAGCGCTTGACAGTGTCTCGGCAGGCAACCTGCCTGCCGCCCCGCATCCTACCAGAGTACGCTCAAGAGGACACCCCTCACCCGCTTGCCGAGAGCAGACTGGCGGCGCGTTCTTGGTTGCGCTAGCACGCAAGGCGACGTAGCATTCTCAGACCGGGAGGGCAAGGGATGGCCGATCCTCCGAAGTCGGCGGTTGTGCGGGCCTTCAAGAACGACGAGTCCGGCTGTTCTGCTTGGCTCCGGGCCCATCCCCACGGCTGTGTCTTCAAACACTTCGGTGGCTCCATCGCCGGGTACAGCGTCCGGCGTCGCGCGGACTGCCGCTGGCTGGCACGGGCAGTGGACGAGGGCCGACGGACCGTCGTGGAGAAGGTGTGCAGCGAGAACCTCGCGGCCCTCGTAGAGGAGGCAAACCGACTCCGAGGCGGGCCGAGAGGGTGGAAGGAGTGCGCAACCTGCACTTGCATGTTAGGAGGGAGAACAGGCAGCAATCTCTGTATCTCAGGCGAGCGATGCATGGAACGATGCAGGGACTTGGGTGTGGCTACCCCATATGGGCGCCGTCTCTGCTAGGGGGGCTTTGGGGCGTCTAATGCGTGGGCCAGTCGAATGATGCAGACACGCCTGGCGAGTGAAAGGGCGAGGCATGGATCAACTCACGTTAGATGAGAAGCGCCAGAAGCTTGGAGAGACGATCCGGGAGTTGGGAGCGGCAATTACAGCCGGCGCCGGAGACACGGACGCATCGGGCAAACTTGAGGAGGCCTTACAGGAGTTACACAGGCTAGAGGAAGTGCAGGATGCCTTGAAGCGGCTTGAGAAACTGAAGGAGGAGTTCTGGGCGCTTCGTTGCATCCTCTCACCTGATGAATATGAAGTCGAGGATGATCTTGAGGAGGATGGTGCCGCGACTGCCAAGGCAGAGAGGGAGTCGACATTCCGGGCTGAGGTCGAGAGGCTGCTCTTCCTGCCGCCAGCGGACGTGATGGAGTACCTTTCGCGGACGATCGCCGTGAGTTCACTGGAGAAGGAGGACAAGACGAAGATATGGAAGTTCATCGAGCACTTCTGGCGCGTCCGGCGTGAACTTGGGTGCAGTCAAACGCTAAGACTTGAACGCTTCAAGCGGGGGATCGATGCCCTTCTTGCACGGATCGTTCTGGGAAATGTTCGGTTCACCGAGGAATTGATGGACTGGCTTTTCGAGCGACGGCTCACTGACTACGGTGACGGCTTCGGCGAGGATGTATGGTAACACTTGTGCACTCGCGCGAAGCGTCACGAGTCCGCTCGTGAGAACAGGACAACCGGGCCTCGACTCTCTGCGTGCGGGCGGCCTCGCGCATGCCCGGGTGTTGCGCGGCGCGGTTCCTCGCACCCATGGCCTGGCCTGACGAGTGGAAGCGGGTCACTCTAGCCGAGTGCCCACGCCTCGGCCACTCGAACCTGGCCACGACCCAGGTCTACGCGCGGATGGTCGACGAGCGGATGCGGGCGTCGATTCGGGCGCTGGACTACGGGATGGGGACGGTGCCGAAGCCCGCGGAGACAGCGAAGCTCAACGAGGCGATGTAGCTTCGCTCTGACTATGACTGGTCGTCACCCTCAGTCGGCTCGGATACGCTGACCTGTCCCGCCTTGTCGCTCTCGCACGGGATGATCCGCCTCCTGAGTTCCGACGAGATCTTCCGACAGCGCATTCTGAGGAACTTCTCGTAGTCGTCTTCCCAGACGCCTCCCTGCTCGAGGCGAATGAGGTGTGTGAGCATGGTCTTTGCGAGTTCGGGGTTCTTCTTCTCAAACTGGCGCATGTAGACCGACGGTGGCTTGTCTCGGATCTGGCGCTTGTTGAGGAAGTCATCCACGATCGTGATGTTCGCGACGTGGTTGACAAGCCAATTGGGGACTCCGCCTCTTCGCTCCATGTACGCTTTCGGGAAGAAGTGGTGGTAGTTCTTGCTGTTGGCCTGCTTGAGCCAATCGTTGCTGATCCGGACGACCGAGTCATCTACGAAACTCTTCGGCTCATGGAAGGCGTAGAGGCAAAGGATGGCCTTGACGAAGCTCCGGCCGGCGTTGAAGAACCCATTGCTGCGGATGAACTCCGGACTCGTGTCTACGCCGAAGTCGTACTCAGGATGAGATCCCGCGAGGATGCTGTCAATACGGCGGATGTCCTGGCCGATGTTGGTCTCTGTTGGCCCGGAGTACCGGGCGGTGAGCGCTACGCGCCAGAAGAAGTCCTCGAGATCCTGCTTCGGCTTCCCCGTTGGCCGGTCGGGGTGGTGGAAGAAGTAATAGGCAAACGGCACCAGCAGCGCTGGGTATGGGAGCAGGCTCGACACCGGAATCCGGTAGACGTTGCGGAAGTACTCCGCCGCGCCCTCGATCGCCTCCACCGCCCGGGGCCAGACGTCGATGAACTTCCTTCGATCGAGCGCGAGGATCTCTTTCTTCCGGACTTCCTTGGTGAGTATTGCCGCTACGGCCTGAAGCACGACGGCCGAGGGCACAGTCCCGTAGTCGATTTCGCTCAGGTGTTCGACGAGTGCAGCGTACCGCTCCGCTAAGTCAAAGTTGCGGTCCTTGTCGAAGGTCTTGGCGACCATAATCTCGAAGAGAGAGAGAGGCTTTCCGGAGACGTTGATGCGCGTGAAGATCTCCGTGGCAACATCGATCGGCGCGTCGGTCACCAGTATTGTGGAGAACGTGTATGCCTTCAGTCGCTCTTGATACGCTTTCAGCTTCGGGTGGTGTCTGACTGGGAAGGAACCGAGGAACGTGAAGTCTGCGTTCAGTAGGTCAGCTAACCGGATGAATGACCTCTCAGGGTGGCCTTCTGCGTCCGTGATGACCAGGTCGCGGTCCTCTCCCGCCTCGAGGTCTACGAACATGGCGGAAAAGTCCTGCGTCACACCGTCACGTGGAACCTGCAGGCCTTTCACGCTGGCATAGAGGCTTGTGAGGCGCTGCTGCCCATCTAGAACCTGGTGCGCGTAGTCTCCGGGCGGGGTGTCGGGCAACAGCGCATTGCCGATGTTGCGCACAGTCCGAAGCTGCTCCTTCGTCTTCCAGAGGATGAACGTTCCAATCGGGAAGCCCTTGAGGATACTGTCCAGTAGCTTCGCAGACTTGTCCTTGGTCCAAACGAAGTCGCGCTGAAACTGCGGGATCTTGATCCGGCCCGTCTCGATCTCGTTGATGAGGGTCGCGAACTGCCTTCCCTGCGGCTCTGGCTGGTTCATGTCGCATCTCTCGGCTGGAGGGGCCATCGAGGCGATCGACCCCGGACTGACGCCGCGCGCAGGACATGACCGTCCCACATTGGGAGGCGAGGTCCCACGCTCCGTTCGGAAGTCTACCAAGAGACGTCGGCGCTGACGAATCGGAGATGAGGGCAGCAGAGCCGGGCGAAGAGCGGGTTTCGCGTGGAAGTCAGCAGTGGAGCGCGGTAGGATGTCTCCTCAAGGATGGCAAGGGATGGCAGATCCTCCGACGTCCGCGAGCGTGCGCGCCTTCAAGGGCGACGAGTCCGGCTACGCAGTCTGGCTAAGTGCCCATCCGCGCGGCTACGTCTTCAACCACTTCGGCGGCTCCATCGCGGGCTACAACGTCCTGCACCGCGCGAACTGCCGCTGGCTCGCGCGGGCCGTGGACGAGGGGCGGCGGACGGTCGTGGAGAAGGTGTGCAGCGAAGACTTCGCCAGGCTCCTGGAGGAGGCGAACCGGCTGCGAGGCGGGGTGAAGGGGTGGAAGGAATGCGGAACGTGCATGTAAGGAGAGAACGAGTCGACAGACGGCAGATGCTCTAAGTGATGTTGTCGACGGTGGACACGACGACTACGGTCAGGCGACTCTCTGGAAACCCTATGGGTGAGCCGGGGGGATTGGTGCCTCAAAGTGGGGGAGTTCGACCAATGGAGTACGAGGATCGCGTAGTGTGTTTTCTGGACATCCTGGGATTCACAGAACTCGTGCAGAGTACGGAGAGGCCGCCCGGTGGGAATGCAGCGGAGAGTGCGACTGAGAGGCTCGGTCGGGCGCTCCTCAAGATCCGGGAAGTTCTTGATGTAGAACGACCTGAGGTCAGACTGGTCAACACCGTTACGCAGTTTTCGGACTCGGTGGTCTTGTCATTCCCGGCAATTGAGGAGAGCGGGGTCTTCGACGCTCTCTTGAGTATCCTTTGGGTCCAGATGAACTTGGTGGGCAGTGGTATGGTCTGCAGGGGCGGCGTGGTCCGTGGGAAGGTCATTCACACCGACAAACTTCTGTTTGGCCCAGCTGTCATCCGGGCCTACGATCTTGAACGGAGAGAAGCGGTCAACCCACGAGTTATCGTCGAAAGAGACGTGCTCGAGGCTGCGGCCCGCGCCCCCCTTGCAGGGAACAAGCCCGAGGCGGAACTCGCGGACATTCTCGAATTCGTCGCTGAAGACACCGACGGTCATTTCTATGTAGACTACATTACATCGGCCCAATCCGAACTTGATGACCCGGACGCAGAGTACCCCCTGTACCTAAAGAAGCTGTGGGACATCACCACCGCCGGGTTAGTCCACCAGAAGGAGGAAATTCGGGCAAAGTATGTATGGCTGCGCGACAAGCTCGCGCCGTACTTGAAGGAGGTCAAGGTCGGAGCGCTCCGATTGGAAGATCCTGACTTGCGTGACGCGTATCTGTCGGTGCCAGATCTGTAACGTGACGACGGGCGAAGGACTTAACCTACGCGGGCATGCGGATGGGGCGGAAGGATCGCCCGAGTGCCGGACGATTTGGTCGCCCGCCAAGCATGACGCATCCCTGCTCGTCAGTGTGCGCCAACGATGCCGCGCTCTTGCTGTCGCTGCGTCCGGGCACTCGGGGGGAGTCCGCCGTGACCTGCCAGTGGAGGCGCGGGTCCTTCTCTCTCAACCGGCTGCCGGGTAGTTCGCGTGAGCGGCTAGGCGCGAGAGTCGCGATCAAATTTCCTATCTTGCCTTGTCGCCTGTGCGTGCGATCATGGGCGGCGGCCGGGCAGGCCTGAACTGAGAGAGCCTCGCACAACATTGCCTATGAGCCAGGACACAAGAGACCCGACCAACCGCAGATAATGGCCAAGCTGCAATCAGCGTCCCTCAAGCGATCGGGGTCACTTGCCGCCTCGTCCCCGCAAGTTCGAGCACGCACATCGACTCCTGCGCCAATTCGCGGTGGGGCCCCGGTCTCGAAGAAGAAGGTGAGACGCTCGAACGGCAGGAAACTGGACCAAGCCTCCACCCGCGGAGGGGCGGGGTCTCCACGCGCAGAGGCCAAACTCGTTGGCGGGCTCATTAGGACACTTCCGCAGCTTCTAGTCCGATATGGGGCCGCTTGGAGCCTCTCGATGGAAGTGCCAGCAGGACGGTCGATCGCCGACATCGTATGCGTGGTGCGGCGGGGCGATGCGAAGACGGCTGCCGTACCTCCTTTGTCCGCCCTCGAGTCGGTGTTAGCGGCTGCTCTGCGACGCGATGGGCCGCTAACTGAGAACGCACTTCGACGACTCTGTGGCTTTCACGAGGGCGAACTCCCGCGTGGCGCGCTTCGGCGCCTCGAATCACGTGGACTTCTAATGCGCGATGAACGGAGCGGCCTGCTCTCGGCGGCAAGACCGTGGGCGACGGTCACGATGCTCATCGCGATCGAGGCGAAGCTGCACCGCTGGCGGGACGCACTCCAGCAGGCATCAGAGTACCGCAAGTACGCTGATCTTGCATTCGTGGCTCTCCCCGCTCACACTGCTAAACGAGCGCTCGCACAAGCGAGTCAGTTCCGCGCGACCGGCGTAGGACTGCTGACGGTTGTCGATGGGCTTCTCAGGGTGACGATCGCTCCTGCACGATCCCGGAACCACGATTGGCGCCGGGAGTTCGTCCTTTCGCGGACGGCTCGCACACAGCGTGGGAAGGCTGGCAGCGGATGACGACCCCAGATCCACTCGATCAACTTCGCCGGGCACTACCCGCGGATTACCGCGTCGATGAGTATCTGGATCGCGGTGGACAGGGCTATGTGTTCAAGGGTGCTTTCCGCGGGGCACCCGCAGCAATCAAGCTGTTCACATCGACTGCGAGCGCGGCGAGACTCGCTCGCGAGCTCGACCTGCTGTCGCGCGTGCGCTGCAGGAGCTTGGTGACGGTGCTTGGGCACGGGATCATCACGTTCCAAGGCGTTCCGACCAGCTTGGTAGCCTACGAATTGCATCCTGGCGGGGACCTTCGGCGATTTCTCGATCCCACCGCGCCGCCTGTTGGTTTCGCGACACTCCAGTCGGTGGGTCTCGCGATAGGCGAGGCGATCGAGGCTCTTTGGGGACAGCGAATCGTTCACCGCGACATCAAGCCGGCGAACGTCGTCCGCGCCTCGGATGGGCGCTTCGTGGTCGTTGATGTTGGGCTCGCACGTCACGTCGACCGATCGGATCTGACGCGGCCCGGAGCTGCCCCGGGCACGGAGGGCTACAAGTCCCCCGAGCAGGCAGCTGGACGCAGGGCGCTGACCATTCACTCCGACGTGTTCTCGACCGGCATCACGCTCTACGAGCTTGCCGCGTGCGCCCATCCGTTCCAGCGACTCCAAGTGAACATCGGCGTAGTGCCGCCCCCCGATCTCCGGGCCGTCCGCGGGGATCTCCCGGTGGCGTTTTGCGAACTTGTCCGTCAGGCGATGTCGCTGCGTCCGGCAGACCGTCCGCGTGACTTTCGGGCGCGTCTCCAAGGTATGCAAGGACCGTGAGATATGTACCTGCTCAACGTCGGCTGGAAGTGGAACTTCACGAGTTCGCTCGATGACCTCCGCGGAGTCGTAGTACTGGCCGCGTACAACAGTTCCGCCCGAACGAAACGGAACGGACGGCCGGAGGTTCGGCGTGTGCTGTTTGACCCGCAGCTCTACCTCGCCGGGCTCGATGCCGAGCAGTGTGCGAAAGTGTGCGCCCGGCTCGCGAGCTATCCGTGGTTCGCGATTGAGGGACTCCCGGAGTTCGATAGTGGCGAGTCGACTCGGGGGGAGTGGGATCAGGAGATGCGTCGACTTGTTCGCTCTCGTTGGCGAGGTTGTGCCCCCGACGAGGAGGCCGCAATCCGCCGAGCGGCCTACGGGGCCGTCGAGGTACAGACCGGGTTCGGGTGCACGCACGTGATTCTGCCCGCTCCGCTCTGTGACGAGCGTGAGGACCAAGGTGAAGCGCTCGGCGCTTGGCTCGATGCCGGACTCGACGCAGTTACTGAACTCGACACGGGGTTGCCAATCCTCGCTACGGTCCCTGTGGCTGAAGGCACTCTGAACGAGTCTGCGTTCGCTGCCGGAGGCTTGCTCGATGCGCTCATTGATCAGGTGAGCTCGCGCGAGGGACTCGACGGCGTCTACGTCGTCGTGGCACAGTCAACCGCCGGGCATCCGTTCGAGTCGTCCGCAGAGGTGTTGCGTGCCTATGCGTACCTGACGTCGCGTCTGCGCGCGGCGGGCCTCGAGATCGTCATTACCAACTTCGCGGACGTGTTCGGTCTCGCGTGCGTAGGTGTCGGTGCTTCTGGCTTCGCGTCGGGACCGACGCAGTCGCTTCGGCGCCTGTCCTTGGCGGCGTTTCGCGACGATGGCTTCGGCCTTCCGCTCCCCGCGCTGTACTCGCACAGGGTTGTGGCGGAACTCCTGCCTGAGTCGGACATGCCTCGTGTGGCTCAACGCCGACTGCTCGGGCGCGTGGCGGAGGAGACGACTCAGAGCGCCCCGCTTATCGCGGCACTTCGTGCCGGGGCGAGTCCAGCCACGATCGCCGCTTGGGTGGAGAGTCAGAACAACGTCGCTGCTTCCCAGGGGCACTTCCTGATGCGCATGATCGAGGAGGACCGCATCTTGTTCAGGCGACCAGCGACTGAGCGACCGGTCGCGATCCAGGACTGGCTTGAGGATGCTGCTGCGGGATCGCTCTACGTTCAGTCGCGGATCGGGGAGCCTCCTCTGAAGGGGCGCTTCGCGCCGTGCCAGACTTGGCTTGATGCGATCGAAGGGGCGGACTAGGCCCCTCCACGCGGTGCGCTCTGCGCGTGGAGCAGCCCGCCGCAAGTAGCGAGCAGCCCGCCAGCCGCCCTCGCCTCACGGGCGCGCGGCCACAAACAATACGGGCATCAACTCCCGGCGCGGTGTGCGATACACTTCCTCGCAGATGGCTGCCCGGTGAGTCTCTCCATTCCTGAAGTCCTCACTGAGAGGACGCCGAAATCGGCGGCGGAACCGCCACCACTCTCAAGCGACGGGTGTCGCAGAAGGTAGGGCGAGATGTGGGACCAAGAGCACGCAGGATCGCTGAACGGGCTTGGCCAGGGCCCGACGAGGATCGTCCTCAGTACTGACTTCCGCTCGGACTGTCACGGCGCAGACTCGCGACTTCCAGCGCTCCGTTGGACGCTCCGTGGAAGGGGGCCGTCCAGTCGGAGTGGCCGCCGTTCGGGAGCCTCGACCCGACGGAACCCGCGTCCTGCGCGGGCTTTGGGGCGGGATGGGGTTGGTCGGGGCGAGTGGATTCGAACCACCGACCTTCTGAACCCCATTTCCAGTGCGGGCCCAGCAACGACAACGGTTTACGACCGCGCGCTTCCCATGATGCGTATGGAGCGCATGGAGTGGAACGAGATGCGCAGGAGGGTGCGCAGGAGGCGCCAGCCCCGGAATGTTCCGGGGTGGGCACCGGGGAGGACCCGGCGAGAACTGGGAAGTGCTTCCTCTTCCGCGTCTTCCCAGTTGACTTCCGAGTAGGGATGCGCTGATCGTCCTCGCCGTGTTCGTCGTGGGGGAGCCGGGCCACCGAGATGCTCGGCGCGTCTGCCGCATCCCACGACGCCAGACACCATGGCCTGCCACTTCTTGCAGAACGGCGCCGCGGTCACCGACCTCCAGGCCATCCTCGGCCACTCGAACCTCGCCACGACCCAGGCCTACGCGCGGATGATCGATGAGCGCATGCGGGCCTCGATCCGGGCGCTGGACTACGGAATGAGGAGGACGGACAAGGCGAAGGTCTTCGAGGCGCAGCGCGAGTTCCCGGAAAGCCCGGTCGATCACCGCCGGCCCAGTGAGGCGCTTATCGGCGCGGAAGGTGGAACTCGTGCACCATCTCCCCTTCCGGCACCACGATGTCGGTCGGAGGGGCGCTCTCGACGTAGTTCGTGGCGGTGGTGGGCTGGTGCCAGATCCGGTATCTGCCCGGGGCCACGTCCGCGAACCGGTACTCTCCTCGACCGTTCGTTGCCGCAAATCGACTCCAACGGTCCTCTTCCGCCGGAGCTAGGCACACGTGCGTGCCGGCCAGCGGCACGCCGCGGTCGTCCTCCACGTGGCCGGTGACGGATCCGGTCCCGCTTGGCCGGGGAACCACGATCGTCCCCAGATCGAGGGTCTTCGTGTCACTCGGCACTGCGAACCTGAACATGTGGCCATGACGCCACAGGATCAGCACCTTCTCCCCTGGCGCGACCCCGTTCACCCGGAACGTGCCCGTCGGTTCGAACCTGCAGCCCTTTCCGCTGGGGGCCTGTCCGGGGCTGAGGAGTCCGTTGACGTTGGCGTCGGTCCGGAGGATGGCCTCTCCATCCGCATCGACAAGGCGCCCCCTGACCTCGATCCCCTCGGAAGCCCGGGCCGGGGAGAGGACCAGTTGTGCCTGCCGGCCGGGGAAGACCTCGAACTCGACGGCGGTCTCCATGTACTCCTCCGGCCAGCACAATGCCGCGTAACGCCCTGGCGGCAGGGTCGCCAACTCGAAGCATCCTGCTTCATCCGCGTCCACCGAGCGCAGGAACGGAAGCGCCCGATCCAGTGCCGCGATGGTCACGGAACAGGGGCGCACCGGCTCCAGGCGCACTTCTCCCCGGAGCGATCCCGCAGCTTCGAAGACGACGCGCACCTCGTGCTCCCGGTGCTCGACGATGACCAGGTCCGTCGGTCGCTCATCGAGCGGGCGGAAGAGGTCCGGGCAACGCTGCAACGAAACCCGGTAGGCGCCCGGCGCCAGGGCCGGCGAGCGCGCCACCCCCTCCCGGTCAGTCGAGATGAAGGCCACGGGGAACACCGCTGTGGTGGCCTCGGTCACCGCGGAGACACGGAACACCACCCCCGGACACGGCTCGGGGGCCAACGTCTGAGCCACGATCCGGATCCGGCTCGCCGGCTCCGTGCGGCTGAACTCGAGCGTGAGGTCGCGGGGCCATTCGCCCGTCTCCGCCACTACCGTCCGCGGCCATCGCTGCGTCGCGGCCAGCTCGGCCAAGGTGGCGGAGCCACTCAGATCGTCGATCGGGCCGATCACGATCGGTCCATTCGAAGGGACGCGGCCTGCCAGATCGATGGGCTCGCCCAGGGCCGCGGTCACCAGGAACAGGATGCGCTCGGCATCGGCCACGGCGACCGGAACTTGGCCTCTCAGCGGAGGATCGGAGCGAACCAGGATCCTCTTTGTCCGGTTCAGATCCGCGGGAGGCGCGGTTTTCCCGCGCCCCCCGCCGCCGCTGTCCAGGGTGACCTCGGTGGGATCCCGCGCTGGCGGGGCCGTCGGGCGCCGGGGGCAGCCCAGGTACACTGCGGCTGCCGCCAGACAGCACACGGTCACGGCTATGACAGTCCGCCCCCGCAACATAAACATATCGCGACCCTCCCCGGGCCAATGTTACCCCGGACCTCGCGCCCTGTGAACGGCGGTCGAAATGTGCGGCCCGGGGCGAGGAGGTTGAGGAGCACCGAACAATGGTCTCGGGGCAAGTTCGCCGCCGACCGGCGGCAGGCGGGCATCCCAGGGGCCGTCGGCGGCGGATCTGCCCTGAGACGGTTGTT
>JADHED010000400.1_pt1 | contig 53700 bp, 47 predicted proteins | sample 8952041 | NCBI WGS metagenome assembly JADHED01 (sample SAMN16124423, study PRJNA663239) | bioreactor sludge metagenome | isolation source: sludge (control) | place: India:Bengaluru | collected 2018-09-08 | reverse complement strand
TTTCGGCGAGACGCTCCTCGAGGAGAGCGCGGTCACGGAGGGCTCCCTCGATATCAAGGCGGAGACCCGAAAGAGCTTCCTGCAAGCCGATTCGTACTGATTCGTGATCCCGGCGCTCTGTCTCGCGTTCGCGGCGTTCTGATTCACGTTCGCGGCGTTCGGAGTCGAGGCTGGCGTCGAGGGTCTCCGCGCGCCGAATGGCCTCGGCCTTCTGCTGGTCGAGGTTTTCGATCTGGGCCTGGAGTTGAGCGGCCTCCTCGCGAAGGGTGGCTTCGACGGATGCGCGGTGCTCGAGCTGTGCGGCTGTCTCGGCGCGGAAGGTCTCTGATGTGGCGGTCAGATCCGAGAGAGAGCGTTCGGTTTCGGCGAGACGCTTCTCGAGTTGGCCCCGTGCCTTTTCCGAGGAGTCCTTCATGGCAGCAATCTCGGTTTCGAGGTGGGTTGTTTTGTGGCGTCTCTCTTCGGATTCCTTTCGAAGTGCATCAAGAACTTTCTTGAGTTGTTCTGATTCCCTGTGGATCCTGGAGATCTTCTGGGAGCTGCGATCGCGTTCACTGGCCAGTTCGGTGGCGAGTGCCTCCGCCCGTTTCTCGGCAGTCACGATGCTCGCATTGAGTTCTTCCCTGACCTTCTCGAAGATTTCGGCCACATGCTGGGGGTCGGGAGCTGGTGAAGTCCTGTGTTCGAAGAGGATCGAGAAATACCCCAGCCTCCCGTTCGGCCCCGGGTGGGAGAGAATCGTCTGGCGCATCGCGACCTCCGCGCCCGTTCCCTGAAACTGGAACCGGGAGTCCCCGCTCCACACTCCAGACTCGATCGCAACAGGGAAGGCGGTCCGGATCAGAGTGATGGCTGCTTCGCGCCCGTACAAATCCGCGAGGTTCAACGGATTCTCGGGCCAATTCCAGCCGTTTACGGCCGTTCTGCCGCTTTCGTTTATCCAGATGATGTTGCCTGCACAATCGGCGATGAAGAGGAATGCTCCGCAGGACTCCACGATTCTCCTCAGTATTTCCACATCGGGAGGGGTGACATCGACGGTGCGGACGATGTTGTCGGCCATCGTGGTGTATCCACGCAGAATCCATGCCTGTAAGCACGCATGGGCTGGTTAGAATCCGGCCGGCCAAATACTGGCCGGCATGGATGGAATCTGGTCAGGCTCCGGCCGTGCTCTGGGTAACCGTTCATGTGGGGGGCGCGGCGCCCGTCCAAGGGTGTCCAAAGCCGACCGGGGGAGCCGGGGACAAGCACATCGCACAACGCTGCCGTGTCACACACCGGTCCCCGGCTAATTTCCGGTGTGGGGCCTCAACTCCACAAGAAAAAGACGGCCGTCTGGCTTCTTTCGGAACGGAGGGTAGTGAGACCGGCCCACAAAAACCGGATATTAGCCGGGGACCTGCACGCAATGCCCTATCGCTGCGTGATGTGCTTGTCCCCGGCTCCCTGGGCCTTGATCATCGTATGGGCCACGAGGACAGCCTTGATCATGGATCGGGCCATCTTCCGGTTCCCCAGCCAGTTTCAACTGGCTTTGTATGTGTAGCCACCGGTTTGAACCGGTGGCGGGCTGGCCGAAACGATGATCAAGGCCGGCTCCCTGGATTCTGAAGTAGGGTCTAGCCCTTCAACGTCAACCTGTCCTTGTACGGCCGCCGCGCGCCCCCATCCCCCATCTGAACGGTTACTGCTCTGGTGGCAGAGTTCTCGCAGGTTGGTGAAGAGGACTCCTGTTGAACGAGCATCATGCTAATGAGGAGAGAGGCCGGGCGCGTTACCTGAGAGATCATGCCGCGCTGGACCGGGCCGGGCGGGCGGGAGATTTCGACGCGCTGGCGGCGCTCGCCGCGGCCATTGATCCCGAGAAATTCGCGGGTGTCGTCGATGTTTTCGCGCATCCGGAACTCCCGGAGGGGAGCTTGCGCTACCACGTCCGGGCCAGTTCGCGGAATTACGTGATTCCCACGGCGTTTGCCGTCGAGGTCGCATTCGGAATCTGGAAGAGGTCCGGGCGGCGTCCCTCCATCCTGGATTCCCCGCAAGCGAGGGTTATCCAGGTCAATCCATGAGACTCTGCCGTTACCGAGCCAAGGATGGCAGGACGGTTTCCGATATGGGGCCGAAATGAGGGGTAAACCACTGCTCCAGGACCATCAAGGTCTCGGCCACGTTCGCGGGTGCGGCGTCGGCACCGGTCGCCGATCCGAGATCCTCGTGTTTAGCGCTGCCGCCGGCGAGGATACGAACTCCCGGGAGGGCATTTCGGAGTCTGTTGATGACATCCCGAGTGGCTGGTATCTGATCACTTATGGAGAGCGACAACCCAACGACGCGGGGCCGCGTGATGCGGGCAAAGGAGACGACTTCTTCGGCGGGTGTCTCGCTGCCAAGGAAATCCACGTAGTACCGGTGGCTTTCGAGAACGTGAGAGAGGATCCGGATGCCGAGAGCGTGCCGGTTGCCGGGTGCTGGCAAGAGGAGGACTCGTCTCGTGCCATCCAGGCCTCTCACGACGACAGGAAAGAGGTACTCGACGGCGCGTTCACAGACGGCCGTGGCGAGGTGTTCTTGCCCCACGCCGATCTCGTGCTTCTCCCAGAGTTCGCCGACGGTGGTCAGCGTGGGATGGATGAGAGTGGAGACGATCTCTTCCGCCGAGAGGTTTCGCCTCCTCATGCGGTCGATGACGTTCGCACAGACTTCCACGCTACCGAGCAGCGCGGCACGAAGAAAGAGTTCGCGGTACGGGCCGGTGTCGAGAGGCGCGGCATCCATCAGTTTGAAAAGCCTCAGCATGACGGATGCCATATAATTAGGAGCTATCCACGGCTTTCTCTCCCCTTGTTTCACCGCATGTCAGGGAACCACGGAGGTGAGCGGCCAGGGCGCGTAACGGAAGCTCTGTACTTTCGTTACTATCAACCACGAAAGCAGGTAGGGAGTTGCTGGTTTCGGCGCCTCATCACCGACTGGGCATCCAATCCATGTTAGAGAACCTCGACGCGGTCTACCGGGGGCTGTTCTCGTCTTGGATACACGAGTTAAACAATCCGCTTGCCGCGATTCGGATTTACGCGCAGACCGCCGCGATGGACACGGACCCGCTGAGTCCTGCTTCGGGAGCTGTTTACGCAATCTCGGAGGATGTGGCGCGGATGGGTGAGCTGACGGCGGCGTATGCGGATTTCCTCCTCCCGGCGCCAGGTATCGATGTCTCGTCTTCCCGGGACATTGTCGAGCGGACGCTCCTTCTCTGCCGGACCCTGGCCAGGAAACGAGGTGTCGAACTCGTGGCCGAGCCCGTGCGGGAGCCCGTGTATGTGGCGGTCCCCTTTTCCCTGGCCGTCAGAGCCCTGACATTCAGTGTTGTCGCCTCTTGTTTGGCCGGATTGGGAGGTTGCACCCTGACGCTTTTTGCGAAGAGAGGGCCGGCCCGGGGCCAAGTTTTTATGGAGGGCGTCACGAGCGCAGGGGTGCTACCGGCGAACACTCGCGAGGAAATCAGGGATGCCCTTCGTTCACTCGTGTTCGATGCGAAGATCACTCTCGTTGAGCCAGCCGAGGCGCTTTTTCGTCTCGTTTTCCCGGCTCCAAACGCATGAGTCAATCCCTGCTGGTCGTGGAAGACGATGGCCCCCTCAGGGAGGCCGTTGCGACGAGATTTCAGAAGGAAGGCTGGGAGGCCTTGAAATGCGGGACCCTTCAAGAAGCCCGGCGGATCCTCACGGTTTCGATCATTGATGTCATCCTGCTCGATCTCTACCTTCCCGACGGGCAGGCTTTTGACCTGATACCAGACCTTGTAGCAAATCCCGTGGCTCCAGCCTTCATCATCATCACGGGTGACCGGGATACGAAGGTGACCGTGAGGGCCATCAAGGAAGGGGCGTTCGATTATGTCGTGAAACCCATCGATTTCGAGGAACTGGCGCTTCTCACGGAGAGGGCGCGCCTCTTGTCGCAGGCACGCCGGGTTCACGAGAGAGAGACGTCCTCGCAGCGGGGCCTCTCTTCTCTGTGGGGAAGCGATCCGAAGATGGATGCGCTTCGGGCGCAAATCAAGCGCCTGGCGGCGGCGAGCTGCGAGACGCTTCTCGTCATCGGGGAGACGGGAACCGGCAAGCAACTCGTGGCTCAGGCCTTTCATCAGGAGAGCGGCCGGGCAACGAGGCCGTTTGTTCAGTTAAATGTCGCCGCACTCCCGGCGACTCTCATCGAGAGCGAGCTGTTTGGTTTCGAGCGAGGGGCATTCACCGATGCCAAGCAGCCCCGGAGGGGTCTGTTTGAGGACGCTGACACGGGCACGCTCTTCCTGGACGAAATCGGAGAACTGGATCCGTCTCTTCAACCCAAGCTGCTGAGAGTTCTCGAGGACAGGCGGATCCGGCGGATAGGGTCTTCAAAAGAGGTCCCAGTGAATGTCCGTGTCGTCGCGGCAACGAACCGGGACCTGGATGAAATGGTCTCGGCAGGCCGTTTTCGCAGCGACCTTCTCTACCGTCTCGATGTGGCCCGAATTGAGATTCCATCCTTGAGGGAGAGACCACGCGACATCATTCCCCTGGCGTGCCGCTTCCTGGCACAGCTCGGGGCACGGCGGTTCCCGGGTTTTACTCGCGAGGCGGAGGCCGCGCTCCTCGCGCATCCCTGGCCGGGAAATGTTCGAGAGCTGAGGAACACCATCGAGAGGGCGATTCTCAATGGCGGAAGCGGGTTGATCGGACTTCCGGACCTTCAACTCCGGGCTTCCAGACAGGGCTCGCGGCACCCATCAGACCCTGCCGCCGCTAGCCGTCAGGGCGTCCCGAAAGCCCGGCTTGATGGAACCAGTCGAGGAGCCATCCTGCCTCTGGACGCCTTCGAGAAAGACTACGTGAGGCAGGTCTTGAAGCTCTGTGACAACAACAAGTCCGAGGCGGCCCGCAAGCTTGGGATCTCGCGCACAACACTGAGGGAGAAACTGGACGAGTCTGGCGCCGCAGCCCCTGACGGTCAAGATCTGTCCGGCTAAATACTGGCCGGCCAGGAATTGACCAGGGGCGAGGCCTGCCAGCTTGGACGGTGCCCGCCAGCGAGATTGGCACGACCTTTTCGTCTCCCGGGCAGATGGCTGAAAAACAACCGCCTGCGCTCTTGTTGCGGTCATGGCGGGGTGCCTCTTAGAAGATGGAACTTCAGGGCTCACTGGAGCGGATCCAGATCGCCGATATCGTCCAGATTCTCGAGATGAAGAACTCGACAGGGGTTCTCTGTCTCGACGATGGCAGGGGCGGGCGCGGGCGGATCTTTTTTCGGGGCGGCAGGATGGTGCATCTCGTGGGGCCAAAAGGCTCCACGTCGCCTTACGTACTCTCGGAGCTTTTTGAATGGGAGGTTTTGCCGGGCGCGCAGTTCACGTTTGATTCGAGCGGGTGCGCCACGGAGGAGTCCCTTCACGCCTCCAATGTGAATCTCCTTCTGGATGCGGCGGTTGCAAAGGACGTCTTTGGCCGGTTAAAGGGGAAGTACGGTTCTCTTGACTGTGTCCCGTCCCTCAACCCCGAGCCTCCCCGGGAGCAGGTCAACATGGTTCCGGAAGACTGGATGATTCTGCGCAGTCTGTCCCCCGGCCGGGCGATTCCAGACGTTCTGGCCGAATCTCACCTGGAACCTGGGCTTTTCTACCACAGCCTCGTCAAACTGGAGGAGGCTGGAATCCTGGTCATGGAGAGTCCGAAAGCCGAGAACGCCTCGCGAGACGTAAGGGGAGATTTCGAGGTTTTGCTCTCGGCAGCCACGGAGGCGTTGGGCGTCCTGTGCCAGGAACTTGGCCCGATGGTGGTCGAGAATTTCGCGAATCTCTCCATGCGGTCGGCGGAGCCGCGTTTTCAGGCACTCACGGCGCTCGTCATCCGGCAAACCGGCTTTTCTTGCGAGGTGATCCCCGAGAACCTGCCGGAGTTGATCGTTGGGTTTCATGACGAGCCAAAGGCATTCGGCACGGCTCTCAGCACGTGGCTTCTGGATTTGCGGCGGCGCTGTGGAGCCATTGTGCGACCGCTCGGGAGGCTCTCGTTCAGGGATCTCATGCCGCGGCACGCGGAAGAGGCGGGGGAGCTGAGCTTTCTGGAGGATGGGGGCCGGGGATGAGTGTGGCGAATGCCATCTCGTTGCAAAGAATCCGCCTGCAAGGAGCGGAGAACGTGAGGTTCCATTCCGTGGCGTCGACAGCCGGGGGAGTCGTCACCTTGGCCGTGGGAACGGCCGGCGCCATATACCGCGGCTGCAAGGGGGAAGCCTTCACACGGATACCCAGCGGGACGCGCCGGACGCTCTACGGAATCCAGGTGCACTCGGACCTCGATGTGACGATAACCGGGTGGCGTGGACTGAGGCTCGTCAGCCATGATGCGGGTACCTCCTGGAGCATGGCTCCGCCGTCGCCTTTTGGCGGGGCGGAGCGATTGCTGAAAGACGTTGCCGTGGCTGGCAGTTCGCGATGGGCCGTCGGCGCGCTCAAGGGGACGGTGCTTCGTTCCCGTGATTCGGGAAGAACCTGGGTTGTTTTCTCGACGGGGTTCTCCTGCCGGTTCAACGGCATCTCGTTCGAGAACGAGATGTTGGGCTACATCTCCGCGGATGGCGGGATTCTTCTCGTAACCCGCGATGGGGGGAATTCGTGGGAAGAGCAACAGACGGAGCCCGTCGACTGGCTCGGCATCGATTGCCTGGAGGCGGGGATCGCGGTGGCGGTCGGGACGCGTGGCGCGGCCATCGGCACTCGCGATGGCGGTTTCTCGTGGCACCACATTCGCTTCGCGGGGACGGATGACCTCCATTGCGTCCATCTCCTCGGGGACTTCTTCGGGTTTGCGGCCGGGGAACAGGGAACGCTGTTGAAATTTGGGGGCCCAAAGGGTCCATGAGGAGTGCGGATGCCGGATCCCGAAGTCTTCGTTCCGAAACCATCAAAAACGCAGTCTCGAATCCACTACGACCTCGAGGCCGGGATCATGACGGAGAAGAGCACCGGCAAGAGGGTGATCTGGCTGGCGGAGGATTTTGCTCAGGCGATGCACGTCGTCGCGTCGCGAATGCTGCGCGCCGGGGCTCCGGCAATGCTCGAGAGAATGGGCTTCTTTTGCGGTGAGTCGATGTTTCGGGAGGCGGAAAAACATCTCCTCGCCTCCCGGCCGAGTCTGAAGCGAATCCACGACCTCTCCGTTCAGGAGTTCGTGGGGTACGTGGACGAGATCTGGTCCCAGAATGGCCTCGGAAGATTCGAGATGTCCCAGAGTTTCGAGCGGATCTTCGTCAATCTCTACTTCTCGGTCTTCTCAAAGGTGCTCGAAAAGACAGGGAAACCCTATGACCACATTTACGCGGGAATGTACTCTGGTCTCTTTTCCGCGCTCCTCGGGCAGAAGGTCGCGTGTGTGGAGATCATGTGCGTTTCACAGGGCTACGACTACTGCAGGTTCCTTCTGGGAAAAGAGGAGTCCATCGAGCCAGTTCGTGACTGGGTCGATAGCGGCGTTCCCTACGAGGAGATCATCGAGAAGTTACAGGGTATGGCTCCGGGCGCAGGCCTGCGGAGCACGGCAGGCTGAGAAAGGAGCGTCGGAGCATGGCTGTCGAAGTGCAGCGGACCTATAAAGAGGATTACTTCAATCCCGATGACTTCGTCTACTTCGACCACGATTCGGGCACTGCGGTAACGCACAACGGCCTGAGGGTGTTCCTGGCCACGGAGGACTGGATTCTGGCGCTTCAGCGCTCGGCCGAGGAACAGATTGGCCGGATGTCGGCTCACTTCTTCTACCAGATTGGGTATGAGTGGGGGTTGCGCCACTACCAGAATATCGAGAGGATCCTCCTCGCGAACCACAAGGGCTATTACAAGAGTGCCCACGACATCAGTATCAGCGGATTCATCTACTGGATCGACCGCTGCATCATGGGAAGCGGCTGGGGCCACCTCGAACTCGTCGAGGAGAACAGCCGCATCTTCATCAATCTCTACAACAGTGCCTACGCGATGATGGTTGGCCGGATTGGACGGCCCGCCTGTCACGTCTGGGCGGGCGTTTTCGCCGGGGCGTTCTCGTCCGCCGCCGGAATCGAACTCGCATGCATCGAGATTCTCTGCTACTCCATGGGTGCCGACCTTTGCAGGTTCCTCCTGGATGGAAAGGAGGCCGTGGATGCCACGGCCTTCTGGGTGGAAAGCGGGATGCGATACGAAGACATTCTGAAGAACATCCAGTCGGCGCTCCCCGATCCAAAGGTCGAGGCAGGACAAAAAGTCCGGCTCTCGAATTGAAAGACCGAGGTTGACGATGGAACCCTCCTCCTTTCCGTTTCCCGAACTCGCCGAGTCCGCGGAACTCCTCAGGAAGATTCTCAGGGTGGAACCAGAGTCGGACTCGGCGTCTCTTGTTGACAGGCGCCGGAGGAGACGCGGCCTGCCCAGGGAACAGGCCCCTCTCCTCAGTCCCCCTGTTCCCCCTGCCTCGGTGACTCCGGCCGTCGCCCCCCCGGTTCGGTTCGTCGAGCCCCCCGTGGCCCAGAGACCTCCCCTGCAGGGAGCTGTCCCGGCTCAGCGGAGCAGGGCTGCCGGTCCGGCCGTTCCCAATATCGCACCTCCCCCCGCCGTGATGCCTGCACCGGAGTTCCCGCCGCCCGCTCTTCTCTTGCCTGTCCCGGTTGTCTCTCCGCCGGCTGCTCCTGTACCGCCCGCCGTCATCACGGCCGCCGTCATCACGGCCGCCGTTACTCCGGCCGCTGCTCCCGTACTGGCGGCTTCCGGGCCCTGGGTTCCCGTCGAGATGCCGGCCTATGAAAAACAGGCTGCTGGTTCTGGTGCGCGGTCCATTCCCGGTGAGCCAGCTTCCGGAGCCGGGCGGGCTCTCGCCGTGCCAGACGCTCTCCCGGCCGGGCCGCCACCTGTCCTGGCCGCCACAACGTGGAAGGGACTGGAGACCCCGGCTGTCCCTGATTTTCCGCAACAAGAAAAACCCGCCATCCCTGACGCCAAGAGAAGCCGCGCCCTGAAGACAACGAGTCCCCTGAGCACCGGACTCGAGTTGCTGCCCGTGGAGACAACGCGCGAATTCTTCGCAAAGCGGGTCCGCATCACGCGGCGTTTCTAGTGAAGGAGGCGAAACGTGACTCGAATCATCGCGATCGCGAGTAACAAGGGTGGCGTGGGCAAGACGACCACTGTCATGAACCTCGGTGAGAGCCTTGCCCGGCTCGGACAGCGTGTTCTGCTTGTGGATCTCGATCCGCAAAACGGTCTGATGCTTGGCATGGGGCTCGAGGAGCTTTCGAAGGAAGCTGGTTTCTTCTCGCTCCTCGAGACGGGAGGGGACGTGGACTCTCTCAGGGTCGAGATGGAGACGGATGGTCTTGATGTTCTTCTGAGCGGAGCCATCGGCCCGGATGGAGAGTTCGACCGCCTTCTCGGGCTTCTATCGGAGCAGCCTGGCCGAATCGCCGCGGTGCTCAGGGGCGTGGCCACCGGGTACGATTTCGTTCTTCTCGATTGTGCCGCGGGTCTGGGGCCAGCGACCACGGCTGCTCTGGTTGCGGCCACCGAAGTCCTGATCCCGCTCCAGTGTCAGCCCCTGGCCTTGAGGACTCTGGGCAGCTTTCTCCACTCGGTTCTTTCCGTCCGGACACGTCTGAACCCCGGGCTGGCCCTGGCCGGTCTCCTCATCACGATGTATGACGCCAGGCTCGAGGCTCAAGAGAGGGTTGCGGAGCAGGTGTGGACGTCGTTTCCGGGTACCTCGGTTTTCGAGGTTGTGATTCCCCGGCACGATTCGCTCGTGCACGAATTCGGGGGAGGTGGACCGGTAAGCGCTTCTCTCGTCAAGAGTGTGGGGGCACAGGCCTACATGCAGCTGGCGAGGGAACTCCTCTCCCGTCCATCGCGCGCATCGCAAGCCGCCGTGACCGCGGCCTGAGCCGTTAATGCCGGCCATCACCTTCATGCCGATGAATCGCACTGTCGAAGTGACGGAGGGAACGCCTGTTCTCAATGCAGCGCTGGCCGGCATGATCCCGATCGATACCGCCTGTGGAGGGAAAGGGCTGTGCCGGACCTGCCGCATTTCCGTCGAAAAGGGGATGGCTCATCTCTCTCCGATGGATGAGGTTGAGAACAGGATTCTCCCGCGACCGACGCCGATCCACCCGTTCCGGCTTGCCTGCCAGGCGCGTATCGAAGGGGGCCCCATCACGGTCACTTTGAAGCCGATTTACTGAACCCGCTCACGTGAGCAGTCATTACCTTGCATGGAGGTTTTTCGAATGAAGCAACTCGTCAGCATCATGGGAACTGGATTCGGCCGTTACCCTTCCGCTTCCGAGATTGACGCAATGAAGAAGCAGGCCACGCCGGAAGAGCAGGTCCGTCTCGACCTCGTTTCCAGGGTTGCGGCCGTCGCAGAGCCGATTATCCAGGCCGTCAACGAGAAGTCCTGCGAGATCCTCGGGAAGAGCAGGCCTGTTTACAACACCGCGGCCGGCCGGGCCGCCGGTGCCAACGACAGCCGGATTCTGCTCCGGTTCGCGACGCTGGCCGCCGCGACCGAGGATTATCACAATTTCGCCATTCAGATCAGGACCTGGTACGTGGACTTCATGGGTACCGTGAAGATCCCGCTCAAGGACATCTACCTCAACATGACATACCTTGGCCAGGCTCTCGAAGGTCCGCTGGATGCGGCTTCGGCTGCCGCGATCCGGCGCGCCATCCAGGTGGGAATGACCGTTGTCGAGAAAGCCATGCTCCAGGAGACAGCGAGCACCACGGCCTGATGCCCAGCCAAAGGTTCTTTCGAGGAGGAAGAAGATGACCCTAGAGATTCGCGAGATTGTGCGCCATGCGGTGGGACGCCAGCTGACGGCCGAGGAGCTTTCGCAAATCGAGACATCCGGGGGGCCAGAGGTCAAGGCCCGTGCTGATTCTGCCCGGGCCGTATACGCCAAGGAGGACGCCCTTGCCGACGGTGCCCTCAAGGTCTACTTCTCGCGGCGAAAGGAGTTCGGCAAGGAGCACAATTACGCCTACCAGAAATGCCGTCGAGACACGGTTCTCTTCCTCCGGTCGCTCGTGCTCGCGGGGGTTTCCGCTGACCACGAGATGCTCATCACCGAAGTCAGAACTTGGTTCATCACGATTCTGCAGACGGTGTCGGTTCACCTCGAGGAGACCTATCTGCTCTGGACGTATCTCAGGGAGACGCTGGGGAACCACCTGGATGCCGGTTCGGCGGCGTTCTTGACAGTCCCCCTGGACGCTGCTCGCAGGACGGTTCAGGAGGCCATGGAGGAACGGACCGCTCAGGGCGCCTTCCGGAATTAGAAGTGTTCTTTTCCATTCTCGAATCCATTCTCCTCTCTCGTCTCCCCTATCTCTCGGGGCTGACGGAGGCGCATGTCCCGGACTGGGCGCGGTTGCGCGCGGGAGAACTTGGCGGAGAACCGGTCACGCTGAGGTCCAGGCTTTGGTCGGCCGACCAACTCAGACGAATCAGGCTCTCGATAATAGAGTCAGCCGGAGCTTTCGAGGCCTTCAACCTATTACTCATCCCTTTCCCCGCTTGCGCCTCCCCGATTTTCGCGGCGGAGTTCCTTGCAGCTGGCGGCAAGCCAAGGCTTGCCGTCATCGATTTTCAGGATCTGCGCAAAGAGGATCCCGGCTGGCAGGCACAGTGGATCGACTGTTTCGAGAGCGCGGCTGCCCCTTACCTGCACCTCGGGACATCGCGTAGCGACATGCCTTCCTGGACCGAGGCCTTCTTCTCGAGGCTGGTTTTTCATAGAAAACCGCCTGGTGAAGCCCTTGAGGCGTGTTTCGGCGCTTTCGATTCCTATCTCTCGGCCTTCATCGGTAGAGTCTCGGGCTCAACCCCGCTGGAGAACTTTGCCGATGTCTTGGCCATGGAAGACGCACACCGGAGGTATCACTCGGATCACCTGGCCAACGAGCCAGCCGTCCGTACTCTCGGGAGGCTCTTTGGATCAGAGTGGGCAACCCGCTACGCGCGAGAGTTCCTTTTCGACGGTGCTTAGCACGGAGCCTTTCATCGCGAACTCGCTCGCGGGCTCGTTCTTCCGTCTTCTGATGGAGTCGTTGCCCGTATCGATACATGTGATCGACTCGCGGGGAAAGGTCCTCTGGACAAACGAGCCAGGAAAAGGACCCCTCCCGCCGGGGCTAGATGTGGCGCGGTCATTGCCGGACGTTTTCTCGGGGGCCGTGGACAGCATCAATGAGCACACCTCGGAGGTTCTGGCCGCCATTGACAGGGATCCGAGGAAATGGGCGTGGACACGGACTGTGAGGCTTTCCTCAAACGAGACAGGTCCGGTTGCGGCCATTTGCCGCATTGATCTTTCCAAGTGGCGCGAGACAGAGTTGCGGCTCGCCGAGAGAGTCAAGGTGCTCCGGTACCTGCAAGAAACCAGTCCCGTCGCGCAGGCTGTCGTTCACATCCCGCAAGGACGGCGGATCTGGTTCGCAAACTCGGCCTTTCATCATCTCCTGGAGTATTCGGGATCGGAACTCGAGGGGGTGCCGTTCGAGGCGCTGGTTTCGCCCCGGGACGAAAGCAGGGTTGTTTCAGACCTGGACGCCGCCAGGGATAGAGGATCCCTGCGTGTGGAGCGTTATTTCCGCTCGCAAAGTGGCCGCGATCTTCTCATTCGTATCCACTATGACCCCATTCCTGGAGACGAGGACCGGTTCTGCCGGTTGATGCTCGGCCGTCCCGGTGATGATCCCCGTGAGCGATCGGCGATTTTGCGGCAGGTCGTGCACATGGCCGAGACCGATGCCTTGACGGGGCTTCCCAACCGGGACTGGTTCCTTGCAAGACTCGAGCGGGAGTTGAAAAGACCGCATGAAGGAGTCCTCATTCTCGCAAACGTTGACAGATTTAGAGAGATAAATGACGGCTACGGATACGAGACGGGCGACCAAGTCTTGACAGAGGTCGGAAGGAAGTTGAGGCAGGCCGTGCGTCCGAACGGTGTGGTTGCTCGCGCCGGCGCCAACGAGTTTGCCGTGCTTCTCAGGGGATACAGCGAGGACGCCGCGGCCCAGTGGGCTCGAAACATGGCCGGAGAGATCTCCCGGCTCGTTTTCGAGTTTCGCGACGGAGTTCGCATGAGAGCGACGATTAGCGCTGGAGTCGTGCTCTACCCAGCGCACGGCAAGACCGTCAAGGAACTCCTGGGTGCCGTGGACACGGCGGCCTCGGAGGCCAAGAACAACGGTGGAAACCAGATCCACGTCTTTGCGCCGGCCGAGGATGCCAGGGAATACCACGCCGCGCTCTGGCGCCGCCGCGAGGAAATCGTCCATGCCCTGGACCAGGGGTTGTACATCCCGTATTTCCAGCCGATTGTCTCGCTTCCCTCAGGCGCGATCGAGGAACACGAAGCGCTTGCCAGGTGCTGCTCTGGTTCTGGCATCCGGCCGCCCTCGGAGTTTCTGCCAGCGGCGGAGCACTTTGGCCTGGCACCAGCGATAGACAAGACGATTTTGCGAAAAGCCCTCGAGGCCCTGCGCGCGAGTGTGGACTCCGGAACCCCTGGAGCCGTGAGCGTGAACCTCTCCGCCATCAGCCTCGACGAGAAGACGCTTGCCCGCGAGATTCTGGGAGAGATCGAGCGAAATGGGATAGACGCCAGCTCGCTGATCCTGGAAATCACCGAGACCGCGGCGATCAGAGATCTCAAGCGGGCGCGCTCCTTCCTGGAAGAACTGAGAGAGAGAGGCATCCGCTTCGCCCTCGATGACTTTGGCGTTGGCTACTCCTCATTCGCCCACCTCCACACTCTTCCGCTCGATTTCCTGAAGCTTGACCGTTCCTATGTTGAGAACATCACGGCATCGCGGTTTGACAGGGCTTTCGTAAAGGGCATGAGCGACATGGCGAAGGGGTTCGGCCTCATCACCATCGCCGAGGGAGTCTCTTCCCTGGAGATTCTCGAGGAACTCCAGAACCTCGGCGTCGACCGGGCTCAGGGTTTCCTTCTGGGTGAACCGGGGCCTTGTTTCTCTTCGTTTGCGAGGCATCCGTTGGTTCGACCGGTCACACCTTGATCTCGGGCCCCAAACTCGAGTCTTCCTCGAAAAGGTCGGGTTCGGATGCGCCGTCGCGGTAAATGGCGCCCTTCATTCGGGGATCCACCGGGAACACCTCTTCCTCGGTGAACCGCCGGGAAGCAACTCCCATCTGCGCGGCAGTCTCGGCCCCTTCGTCCAGCCTTCTCCCCGCCTCGACGAGTTCCTCGATTGCTTGAAGTTCACTCTCCACATCGACCCGGCGGCCCCCTCCAGGGAACGGAGCGACGCTGATCCGAACGGGAATCAGGCTCCCGTTGAGTCTCCTGAGAACGCCCTGCACGCCTTTCGGAGGAGTCGATGCCAGGGGATCCGCCAGGATTGCGCGGAGTCTCTCCGGTTGAAGCGGATGAAAAAGCAGCTCGGGCGCCTTTCCCTCGATGTCTGCCCTTTTTCCAAGAGTCAACTCCATGAATTTTGAATTCAGGGCGGCGACGTTGTTTCTCTCATCGAGCACGAGGGCCGCGGAAGGAAGGGACGAAAGCGCATTCTCGAGAAACCGGCTGGCCAGAGTCTCTTCGCTTTTGCAACGAAAGAAGTAGATATCCCACGGGCCAGAAGGCGTGACGAGGGTTGTTCGTTTGACATCCAGGTCCCTGAGACGCGACATCCAGGAAGAGCGCACCCGGAAAGACTCCGTGAGTGGTTGTGCGTTCCTTGCTGGCCGCGGTGGAGGCAGATCAGGGCAAACCTCGTAAAGAAATCGCGGGCCACCCTGTTCCGTGGGGAAGAGCTGTCTAAATGCAGGGTTTGTTTCCAGAATCTCGCCCGTTTCTGGGTGCGCCGCGCAAACCGCCTCGCGGGTCTGGTGGAACACCTCTTGCGCGACAAGAGCAAGCGCGTCTGTCCTCGTGTGGACGGGTTCAGCCTGGGACATCAGGGACATCAACCCTCCGGTCACAGGAGGGCGCACGCGAAACTCGTGCCGCCATCGCGGAACGTTGATTGCATGCCCGCTTACACATGGAGTTTCCGGGGCTTCCGCCACTCTTCAATCTCGTCCTCGATGCGGTGGAGGATGGGATAGCCATCTACAGTCCACCGGTTAGAACAGGAGACGTGTCTCTTCCAGCCTGTCCTCATGTCGCGTTCGCGACTCCGAGTTTTCTGAAGCTCGTGGGAACGTCAGATGCTCAGGATGCCTTGAAGGTCGTTTTCCGGACAGGCGAGGCGCAAGAGTTGATACGGGGTCTGGAGCTGGAGGCCGCGAGAACAGGGGCTCCCGCCAGGGCCGAGATGTTTTTGAACGATCCGCCTGGCGCGGCTCGTTATGTTCAAGTGATGGTGCAACACCTGCCGGCCCGTGGCGAGGTACAGGGCTGTTTTGCTCTTCACCTGCGGGATATCACCGAAAAGCGGGCAGATGAGGAACTGAGGGTGAGGTTCGAGCGCCGGCTTCTGGAAGCTCAGAGGCAAGAGAGCCTGGGGCTCTTAGCTGGGGGGATTGCGAACGACTTCAACAACATTCTTACGATCATCCTTGGAAACGCCTCTCTTGCCATCCTGGAGCTTTCACCGGGATCTCCTGCTCTTGAAGCGATCAAGCACATAAAGGGCGCGACCCAGCGCGCTTCCGAGTTGACCAAGCAAATGCTGGCCTACTCCGGGAAAGCACAGTTCGCTTTCAGGCGGGTGGACATCAGCTTGCTGGTGCGGCAGATGCGGGATTTCCTCGAGGTGGCCGCATCGAAAAGTGCAACCCTCGTTTATGGCCTCGAGGAAACGAGCCTGGTGGAAGCTGATGTCTCTCAGATCCGGCAAGTCCTCGTGAATCTGGCCGTGAATGCCTCGGAGGCCATTGGTTCCAACCCTGGAACGATCCGCGTTCGTTCCTTCGAGGCGGAGTTCCCCTCTCGGGAGGCCGCCGAACCAGCCCTCATTCCCGCTGATCCCGGAGGCCATTTCAGTGTCCTCGAGGTTGCTGATGATGGATGCGGGATGGACTCCAAAACAGCCAGCCGGATGTTCGACCCGTTCTACACGACAAAGGTCGAAGGGCGTGGCCTCGGCCTGGCCTCGGTATATGGCATTGTGAAAGCGCACAAGGGTGGGATCACGGTAACGAGTGAAAAGGCGAAGGGCACGAGCGTTCGTGTGTATCTGCCCGTGCTGCCGGTGGAGTCTCCTCTCGTGATGGTCACGGCGAAACCCCTCGACAGGAGTTCACGTGCCATTTTAGTGGTGGATGACGAGGAATCGGTGAGGGAGACCTTGAGCAGGATTCTCAAGCGCTTCGGGTATCAAGTTCTGCTCGCGGCGGATGGAGTTGAGGGGCTCGATGTTTTCCGTCGTCTTGGTTCCCGCATTTCCCTTGCAATCGTCGATCTCGTCATGCCTCGAATGGGGGGCGAGGAATTCACGAGGAAGGTGCTTCAGAGCCGGCCAGACCTGTCCGTCATCCTCATGAGCGGGTACGACCGGAATGAGGTCTTCCGTCTGTTCCTGACCGAGCCGTCCGTCTCGTTTCTCGCCAAGCCGTTCGGAGCCGAGGAACTCCTTCATGTGGTCTCGGTGGCTCTCAAGCGGGAGCCTCGCCCGAGCGTTACCTCGTAGCCTCATTCCCCCTTTCCTCAACGGCCAGATTCGGCATGAACGAGAACGGAGGAAAAGGGCCCGAAAGTACGGCTCGCGCGCCCGAGGCGGCTTGAACCGCCTCTTCTACTTCCCTGGCGGCTCCGGGCCGATCGCGTGGAATGAGGAATGTCAAGACTGCGTGACCCGCCGGGCGTTCTTCAACGATGAAGTTTCGAATCCACCTATTGGAACGGGCGCTTTCCTTCAAAGTCCCGGCTACGGCTTCAATCGCCCTGAATTCCGATGCCCGGGCCATCAGGTAGGCCTGCCCAGACGCCGCAGGCGCCTTCGTCCGCGGTCTCTCTTTCACGGTCTTCACGGTGAGAGACCATTCCTCGCATCCTTCGATCGCGGTCAGTGTCGCATCGAAAGGGCCCGCGTGCCTGGCCAGGAGTGAGCGGACCTCTTCCCGCGAGGGAATGAGGACGCCGAAGCGGAATGGAAGGAGATCCGCGATCTGGTGAAGAGCCGCCAGGGTGTCAAAAAACGCGCTTGCTTCGGTCTCGAGGGGAGCCGCGAGCCGGCTGCCGGCTGGTCCCAGAACCACCGCGAGTCCGCCCTGGACTTCCAGCGAGAGGCCGAGTCTCGCCAGATTCGCCGGAACCTCCTTCTGGACCGGTTCCCGTATGACGGCGAAAAGAAGCCAGTGACCCATCAGGCAAGACTGAAGCTGTAAGGAGGCCAGGGCCCCGTCAATGTGATCTCGAACCCCTCGGACCCGAGAAAACGTTGAAGTTCGCCGATGTCATGGGCAAAGGAGCTTCCGCGGTTTTGGCAAACGAGGACGGCCAGGTTCGAGAGAACCGGCTTCTCGCTGGCGTTTTGCGGACGGACCTTCACTGCCGTTACGAGCTTCTCGATGCTGGAAACGAAGCTCGAGGCCATCTGATGGGTCCGGTTCTCCAAGAAATTCGCAAGCTCGGACTTCAATTTCTTCTCGTGAAGGTAGCGCCTGCCGGGTTGTTCAGGAGGCGGGTTTTCCACCAGGAGGTCCTTCCACGCTGCCGCTGAGGCCCTGGCGGGATCCGTGAGCAGCTTGACGGCCCATTCCTCGTGACCCTCGATGAGATCGAGGCACTCCGAAATCTGGCTCTTCTTCTCGTTTAGCCAGTTCTTCGCCATCTCCGCGCGCGAGAAGATGCAGGCAAGCCCCAGAGGCATAACCGTCATCCGCTCGTGGAGGGCCGCCACGATCTCCTGGTGCCTGGAAATCAAGGGCATGACGGTCTCGAGTTTCTCCAGACGCGCTTGCGCCTCGGGCCCGGCCCATTGCGTGAGTGGAACTGTCTCCACGATCAAGCTGACGCCTTCACTGGTCACGAGGTGGAGCCCGGGAAAGCCCTCGATGTCTTGTGCCGCCACACCCGATGGCGCGGCCCCGAATGCGTAAAGGGCCTCTCCGTCTCGAGGGAGCCCGTCAGGAAGCTCAACCGTCACCTGGAACGCTCCTTGCGCAACTCCTCGATTGCGGCGATGAGATCCGCTTGCTCGATCCTCAGCTCCGCGCCCGCGGGCGGTAAGACAGTCTTTCCCTCGAGGACACGTCTGACGGCCGTGGCGGCGGCCCGGTCCACGATTTCGGCGATCTCCGCGCCGCTCTGTCCCCCAGTTCTCTCTGCCAAGTTCTCGAAAGCTGTCATTTTCTCGCGGGGACGTCCCGCCAGGTGCACGCGGAAGATCTCTTCCCGTTCCTGTTTGTCTGGCAGCGGGATCTCGATGTGAAGGCCGAGCCTTCCGGGCCTGAGGATGGCGGGATCCAGCCGGTCTGGCCGGTTGGTGGCGGCGAGCACGATGACCTCCTGAACGGGGTTTGACCCGCAAGCGCGGCCCCGGAGGCCTGGCGCCAGTTTGAATGAGAAGCAACTCCGGGACCAGACGAACGGCTGTGAGAGAATCCGGCTGGTTTGGTATCGATACCGGGTGACCAGATTAAAGCTGGTCTCGAGGGCTTTTTTCGCGGAGTGCTGCTCGGAAGCGTCGAGAGTTGTGCGGACATTGTTGACCGCCTTCTCGAACGCGGGGTGGATCGTGGAGTCATCCTCGAACTCGTGGTGACACCCGCGCTGAGGCAGGTCGGTGAACTCTGGCAAGATGGGGAGATCGGTGTTGGACAGGAGCACTTGGCGACCGGAATCGCCGAGCGTATCGTGGCGTACCTCTACCCACCCGTTCTTTCCGCCAGCGAACCCTCGAGGCGGGTCCTCGTCCTCTCCGTTCCCGGGAATTTGCACTGTCTGGGCCCGCGAATGGTCGCCTATTTCCTCGAATCCTGCCGGTTCTCGGTCGATTTCCTTGGCGGTGACACGCCAGAGCCGGAAGTCCTCGCCTTCGCGGCGCTCACCCGGCCCCGGGCCGTTGGGATCTCGCTTTCCCTCCCCTCGCATGCGGGCGCGGCGAAGGTGCTGACGAGAAAACTCCGGCTGCTCCTGCCGGGAGTCCGCATCATGGCCGGCGGAGCGGCGGTCTCATCTCTCGACCTCGTGAATTCGGCGGGCGTGGATGCGTGCCCCCCGTCACTCGAAGTGGCTGCCTCGATTCTCGGCACATGGCTGTCCTGCAAGGCCCTCTCGCCCCAGGCGGCCCCGGAATCGGCGCAGGGTTGATTCGCTGGAAAGCCCCCGGAGCCCTTGCTTTCAATTCATGGTTTCGAAGATCGCGATGTTGAGTTCGAACGCCCTGACGGCCTCGGAAACAAGGCCGGATGCTCCCTCTTCCTCGAGTGGGAGTTCGTCAAGGGCGCGGCGGAACTTGGCCTTGAAGCCGGGAAGATCTTCGATATTTCGGAACTCATAGAAAGATAGGCCCGAGTCTTCGGTGATTCCGAGGGTCTTGCGGACAATCTCCTTAATGATCTGGCCGCCAGACATGTCTCCCATGTAACGCACGTAGGCGTGAGCGGCGAGAAGTTCGGGGTGGTCTTTTGAGATCTCCGCGATTCGCTCCCCATAAGCCCGGGTCGCGGTGGTTGCGGCAGAGGGGTCAGCCCCGCCGAGGAACTCGATGTCGTTTCTCAGAGACGGCATTCGGAAGAGTTCGGGGAAGTGGATCCGGGAGAGCAGCGGGTGCCCCTGGTGCCTGTCCATCGCCTTTTCAAGCGGTTCGTAGACATGGGCAAGAGAAGACAAGAAAAGCCGGTACTGTGCGCGATCAGCTTTTCCCGCCACGAGCACGGGCATGATTCCCGCTCTCTCGGCCTTCGTGTGGACGGCCCGGGTGCCTTCCCTGAGGCGTGTGGAGAGGGGTTGTGGCTGATCTTGGTTCTCTTCGAGAATAGTCGCCCTGGTTCCTTGCGTTCTGGTCTCTTCCCGCATGATCTCCTCGTTTTGCCGGGGGCCTTCCCCCTTACCGATTTGACCTGCCGGAAAAGCAGGAATCGTGCCGCCATCGTCACTGTCGGGTGAGACGGCCTTCCGGAGCACGCGGGAGACATCCTCGATTGAAAAGGGTTTCTGCAGAAAAGGAACGCCCTGATCCATGAAGGTCCCTATACTGCGGGCCCCGATGTCGCGGGCCTCCCCCTCATGAAAGCCGCTCATCAGGATCACGGGGATCTCTGGCCAGCTAACACGGATTGCAGTCATAACCTCGGGACCCGACAGGATGGGCATGGTGAGGTCGAGAAAGACCGCCGATGCGCGGCCGTCGATCTCTCGGAGGCGGCTTACGCCCTCGGCTCCTGTCGCGGCCCCGATACAAGTGAATCCAAGTGGCCGCAAACAGACCGCGAGGGCCCGGACGACGGATGGAGAGTCGTCGATGACGAGGATGGTTCCGGAACCTCTCCAGGCCGGGGCGGGGAATTCTCCGGAGAGCGGGGAAGCCGCTCTGGAAGCGGCGGGCAGGAACACACGAACAGAGGTCCCTTCGCCGGGAGTACTTTCCACGAGAATGGTCCCCTTGTGACTGCGGACGATGCCGAGTACCGAGGAGAGGCCCAGGCCTCTGCCGGCGAATTTTGTCGTGAAGAAGGGGTCGAAAATGCGTGCCAGGGTGTGCGGGGCCATTCCGCACCCGGTATCACTGATTTCGAGGCAAACGCAGGGTCCCTCGGAGAGTCCTTCCTTGACAAGGGCTTTCTCGAGCAGTTCACGGTCGAACTGAGTGCGGTGCAGCCTCACGCTGATCACGCCCGGACGGCCGCCGAGAGCCTCGGAGGCGTTTGTCAGCAGGTTCATGACGACTTGACGGATCTGAGTCGGGTCGGCCTCGATGGGCGGGAGGGAGCCGGGCATCTCGATGGCGAGCCGGGCGTCCCTGGAGAGAGCGGGTCTGAGCAGTTCCGCCATTTCCCTGAAGAGGCTTCCCAGATCCACCGGCCGCGGGGTAAAGGGCTCTTTTCCGGCGAACTTCAGCATCTCGCGCGTCAAGTCGGCTAGACGTCTTGCCGAGATCTCTACTTCACGCGCGGCCTGCCACTGCTGGGTCTCTCTCTCTAGCTCCGCGCAGAGGTAACTCGCGTTTCCAAGGATGCCAACGAGGAGGTTGTTGAAGTCATGCGCGATTCCACCCGCGAGCAGACCGAGGCTCTCGAGACGCTGGGCCTCGAGAGAACGCCGCTCCATGGAGGCTCTGGATATCTCGGCCTTCTTTCGCGCCGTCACGTCTCTCAGGGAACCAGAGACCCCCGAGATCTCACCGTGTCCCCGGATCGGGCTGAGCGCAAGTTCGAAAATCTCGAGCGAAGGTGTGCACCAGTCTTCGGTCAGGCTTTCTCCCGAAAGGGCGCGGAGCAGGAGTGGCCGGATTTCCCGGGCCTGTTCGGCTGTCAAGTAGTCTTCTGGAAGGTGGCCTGCTAGCGGAGGTCGGGGACCGCTACCGGCAAAACTCGTCGTGAACGCGGGATTGAACCAGATGAGTCTCAATTCGCGGTCGATCGACCAGAGGGCGTCTCGGGAGTTGCGAACCAGGGCCTCCAGGGATCCCCGGGTTTCCTCGAGGGCCAGTTCGTATCCTTTCGAGGCCGTGACGTCGATCGCCACGCCCACGACGAGTCTTGCCTTTCCCTCCGAGTCACGGGAGAAGACCAGAACGCGCTGGCTAACCCATATCTTTTCACCATTTCGCCCTTTAAGGCGAACATCCGATTCCGCGATCTCCCCGTCAGCCAGGTCCGAAAGCCGATGGGCGAATGCAACAGCCCGTGACACGTCCTCCGGCTGGACAATCGCCGCAAAAGCGCCAGCCCCGAGTTGTAACACCTCCCGGGACGTGTAGCCCAGAATCTCGAGCAGCCGCCCCTCAACGTGAACGGGACTCCGCTCCGCCAGGTCGAAAACGAACGTGAGGCCCGGCACTGACTGAGAGATTCTCTCGATGAGCAGGCGGCTCTTTTCGAGTTCCTCCTCGCCCTTGCGCTGGCTTTCTCTCAGACTCCGCTCGGCTTGCTGCCTTTCGGTGACATCTCGGGCATTGAAGACGAACCCCTGAATGCAAGGGTCGTGGCGGAGGTCCGAGCAGGTTGCCTCGAGAGAACGCCATGAGCCACCACCCTGGCTGATTCTGAGGGTGACTGGCACCGGTTTTTCGAGGCCTGACAGCGAGTCCCCGAGGAATCCCCTCAGCCTCAGGAGGTCTTCTGGATGCAGAAAGTCGAACAGGCTGCGCGCGAGGAGGGCCTCGGCCTTTTCCCCCAGAGTTCTTCCAAGGGACTCGCTTGCGAAGACGAAGTGGCCCTGCGAATCAAGGATCGCGATGAGGTCGTGCCCGTTCTCGATGAGAGAGCGGTAGCGCTTCTCGTTTCGTCCTAACTCGGCCCGGACCCGGCGAGCCTCCTGGATGCTGGCCGCGAGCAGCAAACTCGTTGCGAGCGCGGCGGAAGAAAAGAGAAAAGCCGAAACGAAACGGTCCAGGACGTCCGTGCTGGCGAAGGGGCCATGATCCGCGGCGCTGGCGAGGACGATGGCAAGTGTCGCGGCGAAGCCGCCCGTGGCGGCCCCTCGAATCCCTCGCCGGTGAGCCACATTTCCCGAACCTTCTTCCCGCGCGAGGCTGGCCTTCCACCAGGACCACCACGAAAGCGCCAGGGGAACGATGAGCATGTAACCCGTGAAATCGGCCAGCAGCCGGATCAGCAGCCGTTCCGGGAAGCCTGAATGCGGTGCGAGGCCGCCTCCCCAGTTCGTGATGGTGGCCAAAACGGCAGACGTGGGAGCGCCAAGAAAGGCGCCCGCCAGCACGAGAGACCGGGCGTCCGCGTGGCGGTGAATTCCGGTATCGAAACCCGTCCGGCGCAACCACCATGAGACGAAGAGCGCGCCAAGGGAGGCGCCCCCGGCGACACCCAGAACGTTGCCGACCGGTGCCAGGCCGAATGCGGCGAGAACGAGAGCGGCGCCCGCGGCCCAGCACAGGGGCGGCATTCCCCCCATGAGGGCCACTGCAGATGCGCTGCCCAGAGCGGGAAAGATGGCGGGCGCGCGGAACGCCTCGGCCACGGTCATTTCCCGTGATGCGGCGACGAAAATCGCGGTCAGCAGGGCTGAAGTCAATAGCCCGGGACCGAGCCTCGGAGGCGGCCCCCAGAAAGGACCGTCCTGACGCACTCGTTGAGCATGCCTCACCTCCGAGAGTGTACTTGCGCTCGATATCCGGAGCACTCATTTCGGATCCAGGAACCAGCAGAGATTTCAGCCGGCCAGAGCCGTTAGGAACGAGAGCCGTTAGGGACAAGGGACAGGCAATTTCGATAAAAGTGAAAAAAGTTCGCGCCGGGGTGTCTCGAAAACCGGTTCTGAAATGCACTTATACGTTGAGCGGTGGCAACAGGAAGCGACGCTTGCTGATCGAGGGGTGCTTGCCACCCAAGGGGGCAGAGCCTTCACTTTCCAGACGGAAACCGGTGGCTCTTTGAACCGAGGACGTTCAAGCGAGGGCGGTTCGAGACCTGCGTACCTCCGCGCGTGACCCCTGATTACCAACCGTGGCGATTCCATCGCCGCCACGGGTGTCTCGGAACTCGTCCGGGGCCGGGAAGCCCGGTTCCTCTCCGAGATCGAGGGGAAAGGCATCGTCCTTCTCGATCCGGCGGAAACCACTCTCGTCCCCGACCCCTCACCCCAGTTCCGCGACACGCGTCTCTTTCTTGAGGCCCTGCTGCGGCAGTCACCGCCCACGGGTCCCGGAATCTGGATCGGCCACCGCGCCGCCATGGACCTTCTCCCCTTCCAGCTCGAACCCGCCCTGCAAGCCCTAGCCCAGCCGCGTCCGCGCATCCTGATGGCCGACGCCGTCGGACTCGGTAAGACCATCGAAGTTGGGATCCTCCTCGCCGAACTGATCCGGCGCGGCAAGGGGAAGCGGATCCTCGCCGTCACGGGCAAGAGCATGATGACCCAGTTCCAGAAGGAACTCTGGTCACGCTTCACCATCCCCCTCGTAAGGCTCGATTCCACCGGGGTCCAGCGGATTCGCAATTTCCTGCCCGCCAACGCCAACCCGTTCCACCACTTCGACCGCGCGATCATCTCGATCGACACGCTGAAGCAAGAGAACGAGTACCGCGTCTTTCTGGAAAACGCCTCCTGGGACGTCATCGTCATCGACGAGGCCCACCGGGTCGCCGAGCGCGGCAGCCAGCCCGGAAGAAGAGGCGGCCTTCGGGGTCCTCGCGGGGCTCTCGTTCGAGTCCTTCGACCGGAGGCGGCGCCCCGGCCAGCACCTCTTCCGCACCGTTCTGGAAAAGGCGCTCTTCTCGAGCCCCGCCGCCTGCCGCCAGACCATCCGGGAGCGCCTCAGAAAGCTCGACGGACTCACCTCGGACGCCGCAAGCCAGGACCGCGACTCCCTCAGCCGGCTCGACACCGCCGTGGCCGCGATCACTCCGGACCGCTTCACCCGCTACCAGCGTCTCCTCACGCTCCTGCGCTCTCCGGCGGAGATGGGGTGGACGGGCTCGGACACGAAGGACCGGCTCGTCATCTTCACGGAGCGAATCGAGACGTTGAAGTTCCTGCGGGAGAACCTCGCCCGCGACCTGGGCCTTTCCGCCTCCCAGATCGCCGAGATCTACGGCCAGGACTCTTCCGACCGTGAACTCCAGGAGACGGTCGAGGACTTCGGCCGCGAGAAGTCACCCGTCCGGCTTCTCCTCGCCACCGACATGGCCTCGGAAGGGCTCAACCTCCACTTCCTCTGCCGGAAGATGGTCCATTTCGACACGCCCTGGTCGTTCATCGTCTTCCAGCAGAGGAACGGACGCATCGACCGCTACGGACAGGAGCGGGAGCCTCTCATCGCGTATCTCTTCGTCACATCGAAGACTCACCGGATCGAAGGGGATGCCCGCATCCTGGAACTCCTCGCGATGAAGGACGCTGAGGCGCAGAAGAACATCGGCGACCCGACCGCCTTCTACGGTGTCTATGAGGAAAGCGCCGAGGAGGCGATCACGGCCACTGCCATGGCGGAAGGCGTCGGCCTGGAACGCTTCGAATCCTGGGTCGACTCGAAGAAGGTGGAACGAACGGAGAAGGCTCCCCTGAACCTCCTCGAGATCCTCTTCGGCTCGACGGCTCCCACCGGGACCGCGAAGGTCCTGGAGGAAACCCACGCCCTACCGAGCCTCTTCCCCGGCGACCTCGCCTTTTGCCGGCAGGCGCTCGACGCGATGAAGAAGGAGAACCGGCTCGAGTGGCGCTTCGACTCCGAGATGAAGGCCCTCGAGGTCCAGCCTCACGAGGACTTGAGGCGAGCGTTTCGCGCGCTCCCGAAAGAGGCGCTGCCCGAGGACGGGACGATCTGGTTCACGATCGATCGTGACCGGGTGAAGAGGGCGATTCGTGATTGCCGGTCCGAGGAGCGGCGCTGGCCGGACGTTCACCTCCTGTGGGATCTGCACCCCTTCGTCGAGTGGCTCGGACACCGGCTTCTGGTCGCCTTCCAGAGGCGCGAGGCCCCGGTCGTGGTTCTGCGGGGCGCTCTCGCACCGGGAGAAGCGATCTTTCTGATGCAGGGCGAGATCCCGAACCACAAGGGGCACCCGGCCGTCCACGCGTGGTTCGGAGTCCGCTACGAGCGCGGAGTCTTCGCGGGGACCCTGACGCTCGATGCCTGCCTCTCCCGCACGCAGTTCGCGACGAAGGTCTTCGCCAACACGGGCGTCACCCCGGACCTCATCCCGATCCAGAGCTTGGTCAAAGACGCGGTCGAGCGCGCCCGGGAGTTCCTCCTGGCCAGGTGCCACGAGTTTCGTGAGCGGCACAAGATCCGGCTGAGCGAACACCTCGCGAACCTGACGCGATTGAAGGAGAGGCAGAGCGAGCAGCTGGAGAAGGACTTTCCCGAATCGGCCGGACTCAACCGGATGCAACGCGCGAGAAAAGACGAGAGGCGGCGTCAGATCGCGCGCGTCTTCGACGATCACGTCACCTGGGTGAAGGAGACGATGACGATCGAGGACCAGCCCTATCTGCGTCTTTTGGCGGTCTTCACCGGGGAGGCGAACTGATGGCGCTCGACCTCACCGGCATCGCGAACGAAAACGAGTTCTGCACGCACCACTACCTCGCGGCTATTCTCGAGGGCGATCTGAAGGACCTCTTCGCCGCCTGGGCGAAAGCGGAAGAAGAAGGCAAGGGAAAGCCCCCGGCGGAGGCGCTGGCGAGTCTCGCCCGTCCCTGGGCGCGGATGCGGGCCGAGCTTGCTCGCGAGCGTGACCCCGAGACGCGGCTCGAGATCCAGGACACCTTCTTCGAGTCCTTCCTTCCGGTGCTCGGTTACTCCCTCGACCCGCAAGAAAAGGAACTTCCGGACGGCACGCTCCTGCCGATCCTCTTCGAGCTGACACGGGCGAACGGCGCGCCGGAACTCTGGATCGTCGAGACGCTCGACGAGAGCGACGACGCGACGGATCCGCTATTGCTCGCGACACCGCAGCTAGACCCCTCCGCCTCTGCCGAGGCACCCCCCCTTCGTAAGGGGAGGAAAGAGGGCGACGTCCCCTCCCTTCCCCTCGCCCCGCGTGAGCGGGGAGAGGGTGCCCGGAGGGCGGGTGAGGGTCCCCCTCCCATCCCCGTTGCCTCCCCTTACGAAGGGGAGGCGGCGCGTGAGCGCCGGAGGGGTCCGACGCCCTCCCCCGAATCGGCCAACCACGCTCCGGCACCACCGCCGGGGGCCTCACGTGCCCCGGCTAACCTGCCTTCGCCCTTCCAGGGCGACCCGGGGAGGGTTGGGGGCGCCCCGGAGGGGCGCCGGCAGGTTAGCCGGGGCCCAGCGCCGGGCAACGGCGCGCCGCCCCCGGCGGGCTCGCCCGTTCGCGATTCGCCGAGTTCAGAAGCTGCGGAGTTCCCAGCGGCGTCCCCTCCCATCCCCGGTGCCTCCCCTTACGAAGGGGAGGCGGCGCGTGAGCGCCGGAGGGGTCCGACGCCCGCTCTCGAATCGGCCAACCACGCTCCGGCACCACCGCCGGGGGCCTCATGTGCCCCGGCTAATCTGCCTTCGCCCCTCCGGGGCGATCCGGGAAGGAAAGAAGGCGACGCCCCTTCCTTCCCCTCGCCCCGCGTGAGCGGGGAGAGGGTGCCCGAAGGGCGGGTGAGGGGTCCCTCGACGACCTCCTCACCGAGGCCGTCTTCACGCTCGCCGAGCCGCCGCGCTGGGTGATCGTGATGAACCATGGCCAGGTCGTTTTGGTCGATCGGACGAAGTGGAGCCAGAAGCGGCTCCTGCGTTTCGACCTCGCGGAGATCTTCGGGCGCAGGAACCCCGGCACCTTCCGGGCGATGGCGGCGCTCCTCCACCGTGACAGTCTGGCTCCGGCGGGCGGGATCTCGCTTCTCGACGCCCTCGACGAGAGTTCGCACAAGCACGCCTTCGCCGTTTCGGATGACCTGAAATACGCCGTCCGCGAGGCCGTGGAGCTTCTGGGCAACGAGGCGCTCTACGACCTGCGCGAGCGGCTCCACGAGGGGATCTACGGACGCGAGATGGCGCGCCAGCTGACGGGAGAGTGTCTTCGCTATCTCTACAGGCTCCTCTTCTGCTTCTATGTGGAGGCACGTCCCGAGCTGGGCTACGCCGATGAAGAGCGAGGAGTTCCGCACCGGATACAGCCTGGAGGCCCTGCGCGATCTGGAACTCGTCCCGCTCGCGGCCGAGGAATCGAAGAACGGCTTCTTCATCAACGACTCCCTCGCGACGCTGTTCCGGCTCGTCTCGGAGGGCTTCGCGCACGAGGCCGCGCAGGCCGTCCTGGGCTCGGACAGAAATGGCATCGACCGCCACACGTTCCGGATGGAGCCTCTCAGGAGCCACCTCTTCGACCCGGACCGGACTCCGCTCCTCGGCCGAGTCCGGTTCCGGAATCACGTCCTGCAGAAGGTCCTCGTGCGCCTGTCGCTCTCGCGTCCAAGAAAGGGGAGGAACGAGCGGCGCGGACGCATCAGCTACGCGCAACTCGGCATCAACCAGCTGGGAGCGGTTTACGAGGGACTCCTCTCGTACACGGGATTCTTCGCGGAAGAAGACCTCTACGAGGTGCGGCGCGCGGGCGAGGAATACGACGAGCTGGCCAATGCCTACTTCGTCTCGGCCGCGGATCTCGCCAAGTACAGCAATGAGGAGAAGCTCTTCGATGGCGGGTTGAAGAAGTATCCGAAGGGCACGTTCATCTACCGCCTGTCGGGAAGGAACCGGGAAAAGTCCGCCTCGTACTACACGCCCGAGGTCCTGACCCGGTGCGTCGTGAAGTACGCCCTGAAGGAGCTGTTGAAGGACCAGCTCGCGGACGCGATTCTCGGGATGACGATCTGCGAGCCGGCGCTCGGGAGCGGCGCGTTCGCCAACGAAGCGGTGAACCAGCTGGCCGAGGCGTATCTCGAGAGGAAGCAGCGCGAGACCGGCAGGACGATCCCGCACGACCAGTTCGTCCACGAGAAGCAGAAGGTCAAGGCGTATCTGGCGGACAACAACGTCTACGGGGTGGACCTGAACCCGACGGCGGTGGAGCTGGCGGAGATCTCGATCTGGCTGAACACGATCTACGCGGGGCACACGATCCCGTGGTTCGGGAACCAGCTCGTGGTGGGGAACAGTCTCGTCGGGGCCCGGCGGCAGGTGTTCCGCCCCGAGCTGGTGAAGGGGAAGAAGGACCAGTGCGTCTTCGCGGGCGTGCCGGAGCGGGTCCGGCTGCCGGAGGCGCGCGAGGAGGGAGCGGTTTACCACTTCCTGGTCCCGGACGGCGGGATGGCGGACTTCGGCGACCGGGTGGTGAAGGAGCTGGCTCCGAAAGAGGTCTCGGTGGCGAAGGCGTGGAAGAAGGAGTTCGGGGCGCCGTATTCGGGTTCTGACGTCAAGGCGCTCCGGAGGCTCTCCGCGGCGGTGGACCGGCTCTGGACGCGTCACGTCGAGATGCGGCGGAAGCTGAAGGCCGAGACGCGCAACGCGGTGGCGATCTTCGGAAAAGAAGACGATCCGTTCTTCCGGCCCGGACGGGTCCTGACGACGAAGGAGAAGGACCGGATCTTTGCGCAGGAGTTCCTGTCGGAGAACGTGAAGTCCTCGAGCCCGTACCGGCGCTTGAAGATGGCGATGGACTACTGGTGCGCGCTCTGGTTCTGGCCTGTGGAGAAGGCGGGGTTGTTGCCGGGGCGGGACGAGTTCCTGCTGGAGATGGCGTTGCTCCTGGAAGGGACGTCGCAAGGAGTGGCGCTGATCACGGAGCCGGAGCAGGGGACGCTCTTTCCCGAGACGATGCCGCGGCAGCAGGCACTGACGATGGTGGACGAGTTCGGCTTCGTGGATGTGGACCGGCTGGTGCGAAACAGCGCGAGGCTGACGGTGGTGAGGGAGGTGGCGGAGCGTCATCGGTTCCACCATTGGGAGCTGGAGTTCGCGGACCTGTTCGCCGACCGGGGCGGCTTCGACCTGATCGTCGGGAACCCGCCCTGGATCAAGGTGGAGTGGAACGAGGGCGGGGGGATGGGCGACTTCGAGCCGCTCTACGTCTTGCGCGGGCACTCGGCGCCAAAGCTCGCGGAGTTGCGGCGCGAGGCGATGACCAAGCTCGCCGGCTTGCGCGAGGCGTATCTCGCCGAGTTCGTGGAGTTCAACGGACTCCAGGCGTTCCTGAACGCGGAGCAGAACTATCCACTATTGAGGAAGACACAGTCGAACCTCTACAAGTGCTTCCTGCCGCAAGCCTGGATGGCGGTGAACGAGGAAGGGTGTCAGTGGCTTCGTCCATCAGGAGGGCATCTACGACGACCCGAGGGGCGGCGAGCTGAGGCGAGCGGTGTACGAAAGGCTGCGGCTGCACGGCCACTTTCAGAATGAGCTGTCGCTCTTCGCCGAAATCGATCATCACCGGCAGTACGGCATCAACATCTACGGCCCGGTTCACGGTCGCCCCGCTTTCACCCACGTCTGCAACCTCTTCACACCATCGACGCTGGACATAAGCTTCGACCACCTGCACTCCAAAGCCCCCTCTTTTGTAAAGAGGGGGTTGGGGGAGTTAGAGCCCGCCCCCGCTCCACCACCAACTCGCGAATCCATCCAGGAACCTCAGAGCCAGGAAGACCAGAGCCGGGCCTCCTCGAACCTCTCCCCCGCGCCCGTCCCTGGAATCAAAGACGACTCCGGAGCCTGGTGCACGAGCGGCCACCCGTCTCGCATCATCGAAGTGACAGAAGCGGAACTCGCGCTCTTCGCGAGACTCTACGACGAACCCGGCACGTCACCACTCGAAGCGCGCCTACCGTCGCTCCACTCGAGAGAGTTTCTACAAGTTCTCGGACGCATGTCCGAGGCACCGAGGCGCATCGGGAGCGAGAAGGCATCGACGCTCTCGCTGGAGATGTGGAACGAAACGGGAGCGGTCAAGGACGGTACCCTAAAGCCCGAAACACGCTTTCCCGAAGACGCGAAGGGTTGGATTCTCGGTGGACCTCACATCTATGTTGCGAACCCGTTCTCCAAGACGCCGAAGGCCGAGCGGACGAGCAACCTCTCCAACGACCCGATCGACCTGACCACTCTCCCGGCCGACTACCTGCCCCGGACGAACTACGTTCCCGCCTGCGACCCGTACACCTACCGCGAGAGAACGCCGAGGGTGCCGTGGGGCGAGAAGAAGCCGGTGACGGAGGAGTACCGGCTCGCGTTTCGGGGAATGCTGTCTCAGGCGGGTGAACGGACCCTGATCTCGTCGGTTCTTCCTCCCCAGGTCGGCCACATCCACGGCTTGCAGTCCACGGCGTTCCGAGACTCGACAACTCTGCTTATGACCGCCGGCATCACGGCTTCCTTGGTCGCGGATTTCTTCATCAAGTCGACGGGACGCTCCAACCTTCACTACATCTGGCACCAGTTCCCCCTGCTCCCTCCCTCTGCGCCTCTCATCCTCCGCACCCTCCTCCTGAACTGTCTGACGACCCACTACGCGGACCTCTGGGCCGCCTCCTTCACCCCGGACTTCCTCACCGACCGGTGGACGAAGGACGACCCGCGCCTCTCCCCCACCCGGTTCACCTCGCTGACGCGGGACTGGACCTGGGAGACCCCGCTCCGGAGCGACTACGAGAGGCGGCAAGCGCTCGTGGAGATCGACGTTCTGGTGGCGAAGGCGCTGGGGCTGACCCTGGCCGAACTCTGCACGATCTACCGGATCCAGTTCCCGGTCCTGCAGCAGAACGAGGCGGACACCTGGTACGACCAGGCGGGCCGGATCGTCTTCACCTGCAACAAGGGCCTCCCCGGCGTGGGCCTCGACCGCGCCCGGTGGAACGAGATCCGGGGCATGAAGACGGGCACGGTCACGAGGACAGTGATGGACGACACGATGCCAGGGGGGCTGAGGGAGCGGGTGGTGAGGTACGAGGCACCGTTTGACCGGTGTGATAGGGAGGCGGATTACAGGAGGGCGTGGGGGTGACAGGACGGGCGGGCCCATCCCGCCCCGGTTGCCTCCCCTTACGAAGGGGAGGCGGCGCGTGAGCGCCGGAGGGGTCCGGTGACCGCGCACGAGAGAACAATCACCTTGGTGGCACCGCCAAGACCCCTCCCGGGCCTGCGGGCCCGACCTCCCCTTCGTAAGGGGAGGTGACCGGGGAGGGCTGGGCGTGGCAGGCTACGCGAACATTGACCGAACTCTTCAACACCACTCGAAACAAGGAAATCAGACGCCAGCTCCGCGACGACTCGCCTCCCGCGGAGAAGCGGCTCTGGGCACACATTCGGCGCCGCCAGATTGGCGGACATCGATTCAGACGGCAGTACGGGATCGGCCCCTTCATTGTGGATTTCTATTGCCCTGAGGCCCGCCTGGTCATTGAAGTCGACGGGCCTTCTCACTACGAGCCGGGCGAGCCGGAGCGCGATCGATGCCGCCAGGAGTACCTCGAGAAACTCGGCCTTCGAGTCGTGAGATTCACCAACACCGAGGTTCTCGAGGGGACCGAGGGAGTCCTGCCAGGGATCTGGAGAGCGCGCCTGGAGGGAGAGTAGCACCACTGCCCCTTGCGAAAGGCGCCTGCGCAGGACTCCCAGAGGCCTGTTATGAGTCAGTCCAGTGTGCCCATTCCGGCGCACATCAATTTACCTGTCCTTGATCCAACAGGGACTATCTCAACCGACGGGAGGCCAGTAATGTCACGGCGTGTCTTCTTTAGTTTCCACTACCAGCGCGACATTTGGCGCGTGAACGTAGTTCGCAACAGTAACATAGTTGAAGGATCCGCCGCAGCCGGCTTTCAGGATGCATCCCTCTGGGAGAAGGCCCGCGCTCAGGGCGATCGCGCCGTCAGGCAGCTCATCGATCAGGGCCTGCAGGGAACATCTGTCACGGTAGTTCTCATTGGCGCGGAGACTGCGACTCGCCGCTACGTCAAATACGAGATTGAGAAGAGCATCGAGCGCGGAAACGGACTCCTTGGAATCTACATCGATCAGATTCGAGATGAGAATGGGAACACTTCCCACCGAGGCGCGCAGCCAGATGCACTTCGGGCTGCCCGGGCCTCCTGCTATGCATGGGACCCGGCCCGCTTCGGAGAATGGGTTGAACAAGCGGCGAAGGCTGCAGGAAGATGACGCTCGCTTCGGAAGCTCAGCTCATAATCCAACAGGAGCGAACGGACGGCACCTTCGACTGCACAGGATATGTGGGCCTGCCGATCCTCCATTCCACGTTTCTCGTCCTGTCATCGTCGGGGAGCCAGACATCCCGCAGCTATGTCCGGAAGCTATGCGGCTTCATAGTACGCGAACTCCGCATTCTCGCGCCAGGGCTGCAACGCACAGCACTGTCTTGTGGCGGTCAGGTGATCGCCCCTGATGATTGCGTCGCGTTTCGGCATCCGGGTAGTCGACGCGTCCTGGTCCATGTGGGCGATTCCGACCCGACATTGCCGAACCCGCCCTTCTATCAGCGCTGGCCCTTGGGACGACCGGAATACAGAGTGCTTCCCGTATATCCAGAACGCCTTCGCGAAGCCGTAACCAAGGCACTTCCGCCGGAATTCCGAACCCTCAATGTCGCGTTCTGGAAGAGCACACTGGACGAACTCGTTCCGACCATTCTCTCGCTCACAGGGCTAGCGCAGGAAGCTCGGCGCGTCTTCATCAGCTATCGGCGAAACGAGACCGAAGCTCTCGCGGTGCAGCTATTCGATGCCCTTTCCCACCGAGGTTTCGATGTGTTTCTCGACTACTTCCGAATTCCCCCAGGCGTGGACTTCCAGGCGCGACTCAGACAGGAGTTGGGCGACAAGTCCCTAGTCCTGGTCCTCGAATCACTCTCAACTCTTTCATCGGAGTGGACCACGTACGAGATCAACGTCGCGAAGGTCCTTGGCCTCGGACTTCTCGCACTCAATGTTCCTACACCCAGAGGGAATCCGACTCCCTTGATTCCGGGAGTCGACGACGAGGCTCGATTGCGTCCCCAAACGACAGATTTCCACGCAAGCGGCCAGCTGAAGGAAGTACCCTTGCAGCACCTGCTCCAGAGGATCGAATCCGAGCATGCCAGATTCATCGTCCGGCGGCGAGAGAGACTTCGCGGATCGCTCGAGGGGGCTCTAAGACTCAACGGCATACAGTCATGGAGCGCCACGAATGGAGGCATCAGCTTCGACTCCTCCGGTACTCGATACGTCGTCTGGCTTACGCCCAGGCCACCGGAGCTCGCAGACTTCCACGACGTTCACTGCTCTGTTCGCAAGGAGCGCCATACCCTCGTCCGAGGAATCGTCATCGGGTTAACCGGGTTGATGGAGCCGTTGCGCCGGAGTCGAGCGGACTGGCTGGCAGACCTGGCCGACCTGAGCCTCGTCGATGAGGGACGCCTCGCATGGGCCGTTCGCGAGATGGTACGAGGGACGCTATGACGAATGTGAACCGAATCCACGCCTGGCATCTCCACGGGAAGTCGATCTTTCTCTCTGCGAGCGTTCCGAACCCGGCACGTCAGGAGAAGTACTCCCGGGTTCCGGACGCGCACATCCAGATCGACAAGGCAGTCATCAGCGTATCCCGAGCGGTATTTGCAGCGGGCGGGACACTTGTCTTTGGCGGCCATCCCGCCATATCACCACTCGTCGCAATGGTCGCCGGTGAGTATCTTCCGGCGAGATCCATAGATGAACTCATCAGGGAGAGTCCGTCGTCGACAATTGTGACGATCTATCAGTCTCGCGCCTTCGCCGCATCGCTTCCGCCGGAGACTTTCGCGATGTATCGCGCAGGCTACGCCTCGATCAGGTGGACGGATGCAGTCGAAGGGGAGACCTCTGAATTACGGGGGACTTCCGCCACGAGCCCGTGTCCCAAGAGTCTCCTCCGGATGCGGACGGCAATGATAAGCGAGTCCCTTCCTGTCACAATGATCGGCATTGGAGGCATGGAGGGAGTCGAAGAGGAGTTCTCCCTATTTCGAGAGCTTCGATCCCACGCCCCGGTCTTTCTCCTTCGTTGCACCGGCGGCGCAGCCGCCCATCTGGCCTCGGTGCATCAAGAAGGTGTCCGCGTCATTGACGAGGAGGTCCGGCGGAGCCTCCAATCTCATCCCCCGGCGAAGGATGCCGCCTCCCACACGTCGAAAGAAGGCGAGGTGTGGGGTACAAGGGACGCGATACCGTACCCTCTGATCTCGCAGACGATCGTCGAAGCGATCGCCAACCTGGAGGCCTGAAGTGGACGCGGCTGCACGGATACCGAATGAGAAGCACCTTGAGTTCATTCAGGCGACAATCAGCCGTCTGGCCAGCAGCAGCTTCCTGCTGAAAGGATGGAGCATCACGATCGTATCCGGTCTCCTCGGCGTCTCGATCAGGACCGGTGACCTGAGTATTGCCTTGCTCAGCCTCCCGCCAATCGGCGTCTTCTGGCTTCTCGACGCATGGTACCTCGGGCGGGAACGCCAGTATCGCGACCTGTACGCCGAGGCGATCAAACCGGGCACCCAGCTCACGCCGTTCTCGATGGACGCAGAGAAGGCCGGGATCACGCCAGGGAGTTGGTTTCGCACCTGCTGGGCACCCGTCGTCTCGCTTCTCCACGGGACGCTTCTCCTTCTAGCTTCGGTCGTTCTCCTCGGGTTGGTTCGTACCTGAGTCCCATCTCACCGCGTCAGACGCCGACGAAATGAACTCATCCCTCTCCTTCCCTCGACGCGAGGGTTCTGCTGCCGCGCCCGGCGCCTAGGAAAGAGCCGAGGAAACCCTTTGCCAAACACTGAGATTACCTGTTTCGTCTCCTACGCCCACGACGACGCGGATCGAGACACGCTCGACTACCTTCTTGCTACCCTCAGAGACTCCCTCCGTGACCACGTACGCCTCCTTGTCGATCAGGACGTCGCCCCCGGCCACGACTTCCGACATCTCCACACGGCCGCCTGGGAGTGTACGGTGGCGCTCTTGGTCCTGACGCCCGCGTATAAGCGAAGAGTCCGTGATCGAACTGGCGCGATTAGCGAGGAGTTTACGATCCTTCTGAACCGATTCCTGGAAAGAGATCAGAACACATCCCCTGTGGCGATGGCCAGATCCCCTCGCCTTCCACCGTACCTCGAAGTCCTGCCCGTGCACCTCGCCGGCACGCGATCGGACGCGACGCCCGACGAGGTCTCCTCGATTCGGCCATTTGACCTCACGGGCCTCCGGGTCACGCGGAGGCCTACTGGGGAGTACTGTATAGCCGATCGTCTGGTCCAGACTTGCGCCTCCGCGCTTAAGGCCCTTGCCGATGCGATCGCCGCGGCTGCATCGATCGGCGGGCCGAACGAGTATCTCGCCCTCTCGAGAACCCACTACGACGAGTTGTTTCTCGATCTCAAGGCGCGCTGGACTCGCGTGACGGCGCTGGGACGGGACTACTTCGATACGCAGTTCGTGAAGACCCACACGTACAAGCTCGTGTCGACACAGCAAGTGCACTACTTAGTCGGAAGAAAGGGTGCCGGGAAATCGACCCTGACGCAGGTCCTTCCGGTCCTACATGCCGACACATACTTTGCGACGGTGCCGATCGACGCGGAGCGTTTCAATCTTGATGCCGCATACGATCTATACTGCGAGCCGCAGTTCCGATCCGACACCAGTACCACCGTCTCGCGCCTTCACGCTTTCGAGTTTGCATGGGAAGCGACATTGATGCTGTGTGTTGTCGACTCAACTCTCGGGACTGCACTCAGCGCGGCGTCCGTTGTCGGCCCGGGTTGTCTCTCTGCGCTCCCAGCGCTGGAGTCATATTGTCGCCGCATTCGGGCCGGACACACGGACGCGACCACCCGACCTCCATCTGACGCGATCAGTTGCGTTGATGCCGGCACCTACTATACCTTCTGCCTGAATGCCATCAGTGCCTTCATCCGGAAATGCGTCCATTCCGCCCGGAGCGATGCTCTATACTTCTTTTCCGACATACACGCTGCCTTCACAAGGCAGGCCTTTCTCAACTACCTGTTCGCCGACGACGTGCGCGCCGAATTCAGCTCCTTGATGCGCAGTTCGACACAAAAGTACCTCGTGACGCTGGATGGTTTCGACAACGCCTTCGATCGATTCCGCGTTGAAACCCTGAGGACCGGCGACGAATCCCTTCTTAGGTCACGCGCTCACTTCGAAGGCGACTGGCTCGCGTCCTTGTTGGCGCTGACGCACACAGCTCGCAGGGCACCTGACCATGACTTCTATTCGCGCCTTCACTTTTGCATGGCGATTCCCATGGACCGCTTCCTCGAAGTCGTTAACCGCGAGCGCGATAGTTATCGCCACTGGAATAGGTGGTTTGCACTGCAATGGTCCGGCGTAGAACTTTCAATCCTCGTCCGGAAAAGGCTCGAGGGGCTGATCCAGGACGCTAGCGCCCTCACGCCACGAACGAAGAGCCCCCAGGCGCGCCTCCAGCAGTTGATGAGCCATAAGCAGTTTCGCCACCTCCCACAGGAGCTTTCGTTCGAATTCAACGGCCAGACATATCGGATGGACCTCTTCCTGTACGTGCTCCGCCACACCTTCTGGCGTCCGAGGTCCGTTCTCGTCTACTTCGCCAGCCTCCTGTCTCTGGCTGACAACCTCAAGAAGTGGGGCAACGACGTGACCGTTGATGCCGTTAGGAAGTGCGTCAAGGCGACGACGAGGAAGGTGATTTCAAGTGAGTTCGTCAACGAACTACGTACGACGGTCGTGAACATCGAGCAGATTCTCTGTGCGTTCCGGCATGCCCCGATAGTGCTTGGCTTTTCCGAGGTTCGACATCGCACCAGCGGCAGCGATTACCGCTTCGCGACGCGCCACCTGTGCCATACGGACACAGTGGACAAGATCCGCTTTCTTTATGACATAGGCTTCCTAGGGCTCCGACTGAGCAAACAACAGATGGCTGACTTGGGCGTCTGGCACCGCGATGCATTTCAGTTCAATGAGGGACCGACCGTATTTGGCGATGAGTTTCTTGAAGAAGAAGATCTCGCGGCTTACCAGTACGTTATTCATCCAGCCTTTTCGGAGTATCTCCGTCTGAATACCGAGAATACGGAGATGGTACTCGTCTTCGACTGGGACTATCTACGCAAGGCCGAGGCTGCCCTTTTGGCACGACAGGGCATCTAGCGCGGATCGTTCTCAGCTGGTGAGCCGAACACCGGGTCACCGAGTTCGGCTGTCCGAAGAACTTCATCACCGGATGACCAGAACCTCGGTGCATCTCCCACCTCTATCGTTCGCCGCCGCGCTCCGTCTTCCCGCGCTGTCCAGCGCCTCCGCAACATGGTTTGGCGCGCGGTCAGATTTGACTGCCAGCGTGGGGCGGCCCGTGTGACGGACGCTCGTCCGAGCTGAATATCGTTTCCCGGTCTCATGCCCCTCTGCCCTGGGGCGACCTTACCGAGAACAAGGAGACACAATGCAACCATACTTTGACCTTCGCGAATCCATCCAGACTGGAGACATCATCCTGTTCTCTGGAAAGGGCGGGATCAGCACCGGCATCAAGTGGATGACGAACAGTCCTTGGTCCCACGTCGGGATGGCCTTGAGGATCACCGGATGGGATCTCGTGATGCTCTGGGAGTCCACCACACTGAGCAACATCCGGGACGTCGAGACCGGGGAGGAGAAGCAGGGCGTTCAACTCGTCCCCCTGAGTGAGCGTCTCAAGCGTTACGACGGCGCCGTCTGCGTGCGACATCTGATCGTCGATCGTGACAATTCGATGCTCTCGAAACTCGAGGCGTTCCGCCACGACATGAAGGGCCGGCCATATGAGAAGTCCAAGATCGAGTTGTTGAAGGCTGCATACGACGGGCCACTCGGCCTCAATCAGGAGGATCTCTCCAGCCTCTTCTGCAGTGAACTCGTGGCCGAGGCCTACCAACGGATGGGACTCTTGCCAAACTCACCGCACTCGAACGAGTACACGCCCAAGGACTTCTCGCAGGAGAAGGAACTTCTGCTTCTGAAGGGTCGGCTGGGCCCCGAGATCAGCCTCCGGGCGTGAGACCCCCCGGGCACGCCATATGAACGATTGCCCGTGAATGAAGCGCTTCGGAGCCGCCCAGTCCCCAACTTCGCGGCCCGGCCGACTGACTTGGGGAGGTTCGAAGAAGGAGGTCCCACTTGCCAGACCCCACCGAAATCCGCCTTGCCGACCGTGCAAACGAAGTCGCGCAGCTCTCACAACTCGTCCGGGCGAAGTGGATTCTCGATCCGGCCGCCCAGATCATCGTCGAAGGCGCCGTGCAGCCGAACACATGGTGGGTGGCCGCAGACGAGATCGTCTTCAAACCCGGCGGCCATCTCGTCTTTCCAGAGCATGTCACGAAGGGATCAAGGGAACTCTACATCGTCGCGGAACGCATCACGATCGAGGATCCGCTCAGCCCGGCCTTGATAACCTGGGAGACCACACCACCCTCTCCGATGCCCGACCGGGGCCAGGCCCCGACTGGTGGCGCCGGGTCTGGCGACGGAGCCGCAGGCGGTCGCGGCGCCGACGGCGCACCCGGGACAACCGGCGGCAGAGGCGCGGACGCCCCGAACCTGACCATATTGCTTCGCACCCTCGCGGGCGGAACTCTCGAACTTCTCTTCGAAGGAGCCATCGGCGGTCCCGGCGGCGCTGGACAGCGAGGCGGCGATGGCGGCGCCGGCGCGCGTGGCTCGAGGGCTCGCCAAGCCCGATCATCTGGCCCCTTCGGGACAACGATCTGGCACCCTTGGTGTGAGGCCGGTCCGGGCTGGGGCGGTCGTGGCGGAGATGGCGGTACTGGAGGGCAGGGTGGGACGGGAGGTCCGGGTGGACGCGGTGGGTCCATCACCATCGTGTCTATTCCAGAAGCTCTTCCGATTCTGACGAACGCGCTGAGGCGCCGAGTCAAGGGTGGAGACGGCGGCGCAGGAGGCCCTGGCGGACCGGGAGGAAACCCAGGTGCCGGCGGCCCCGAGGGCGAACTCGCGAACTTCTGCAACTCTGCCGGTCGAAATGGCGCGGCAGGAAGCCCTGGCGCCCAGGGTCCTGAGGGTGTGAAAGGACCGGACGGCGAGGAGGGCCGCACGTTCGTCGGCTCACTGTCCGAAAAGCAATTCCTCGATCTGTTCGGATTCTGAGCGAGCCCCTCCGAGGGCAAGTCGATCCGGTGCCGCTTCCTTCCTTGCACCGTTCTCCAACGCACCAGCGAATAGGGGCCGATTGCTTCTCTGACATGAAGGCCTCTCGCTCCTGCGCCATTCTGGAGCCTCCTGCCACAGATTCCTTGATTGTCTAGCTCGTTATGGGTCTCCCTTCTCTCCGTCATCCCGAAATAGGAGGCTTGATGCCCTTCCCAAAGCGCGACGCCGTTCTGTTCCGACAGCAACAATATGTCACACGGTTCAACTACACGCTGGGTGCCCTCGCCGTACTCGCGATCGCCATCCTGGCCGCTGTCTGCCGGGTCCAGTTCCAAGAACAACCTCGAGTGTGGTTTCTCGTGGCGGTGGCGGTAGCCTCGGCCGGCGTAGGTTCACTCGCCGGTTTCCTGTTCGCCACCTTTGGGGACGAAACCAAGACGTTCGCCCCCACTCTGACCGTCCTGAACGGGCTTGTCGGGGGCTTCGCGATCGCCGACCTCTCGAAAGACGAGAGCATTGTTCGCCGCTTCTTCATCTCGATCGCCGCCACCGCGAGCCTGCCAGGGGGCGGCGGCATGGTCGGGCTTCTCGCAATTGGCTTCGGCGCCTCGGGATTCCTCGCAATGTACGTCAACAAGAAGATGCTACAGAACCCTCTCGCCAGCCAGAGTGACGCGCTCGCCCGGAGCGTCAGCGAGCTAGGAAAGACTGGGATCTCAGATACGGAGCCCGGCCAGAAGCCCCAGCCGACAGATCCCGCGACACTGGCTGCAGCCCGCGAGGTCCTGGCGAACGACTCGCTGCTCGATCGTGGGTCGCACTGTGACCAGATCGCACTGGCGAAGGCTCAGTACCTCGACGGAAAACTCACCGACGCCGAGCAGACCCTAAGAGAGACGCTTCAGGTCGATCCGCGCGATCCTGACGCCCTCTTCTACCTGTCGCATGTCCTTCTGGCGGCGGACCGGCCCATCATCGCGCTGCCCTTCCTCGAGCGTCTTGCTCTGCAGACCAAGGCACCGATCCTGACGTGGAAACTGCTTGGTTATGCATACCTGTTCGATGACACCCGGCTCGAGCAGTCCGAACGCGCCACGAACAGCTATCTTGCCCTCCGGCCCGACGACTGGGGGGCCTGGCTGAACCTCGCTTGCGTGTTCGGGCAACGTGGGCCGGACCAGGCTGTGAACGTCGACCGAGTCGTCGAGATCCTCTCCAGAGTCTTCCTGAACGCGCCCCAGTGGAGGCAACGGGTACAGGAGCTAATGGCCGAGGGAGAGGACTTCTCGGGATGGACAGAAACGACGCCATTCCTCGAACTCGTCAACGCCAAATAGCTCCTCGCGCGGGCTGCCCTGGAACACGAACAAAGGAGGCACCCATGACCACCATCAAGCTCTCGGATGGCGTCGGCATCGATGTCGACGTCACCCTCTCGAAATCCAACGCCATCGCCCGTTACGGCGAAGGTCTTCCCGCGCTCGTCGTCGACGTCGCGGGCATCGCCGCTGCCTGGGGCTCTTCTCTCTCCGATCCCGGCCTGAGCCAGGCGGCTCTGGGCGCGAGCTTCAAGCACCCCATTGCGCTCGGGGATGACGCCAAGCTCACCCTCGGCGGAAACCTGGGCTTGCAGTTCCAGCTGTATGAACCCGGCAAGGCCCCGAAGGACCTCCCAGAAGAGCTGGGTCTCGATTGCCCCAATGACTCCTTCTGGGCTCGGCTGACCGTCGAGGCAGGAATCTCCCCCGCCGTCGAATCCAAGCACAACGACCTTTCCATGGGCTTCACGGCGGGATCTGTCATCAGCATCTCGAACTTCCGCCGGTTCTCCGCTTCAGCCGCGATCTCCGTCGGATCCTGTTTCCAGGAACTCGTCAGAGGTTTCCTCATCGCTGGCGACTTGAGGGATCTCGAGGCGCTCCCGGACGACGGGACGGCGGCCATCTGCGTCTCGGGATCCGCCTCCGTGTCTTTCACCGCAAAGTACCCAATCGTATCGAGCGTGAACACCCTCGCTTCGACCGAACTCCCGCTTCAGATCGGGACGTTCGGTGTCCAGGCGGGTGCCTCGGTTGGGGTTTCGGGCTCCTTCTCCGCCGAGGGAACCCTCACTCTCGCCGCGACCAGAGCCGCTGGCTCCGTAACCCTGGTATTTCTCCGCAACGACCAGACCGAAGGCGCCTTGAAGGTCTCAGCCAGTGCCGGCGTCAAGGCTTCGATCGGCGAGACCGAGGTCCTCTCGAAACTCGCGGAACTCATTTCGTCCGACCCCAAGACCGATGCCGCTGAACTCGCCAAAGCGGGCCTTCCCAAGGACTCGATCCAGCACATCAAGAAGGCCGTCGAAACCGCCATCGACCGATCGCTCACCCTGGCCATTGGCCTGGCTCTGAATAGTGGCTCGGGCAGCAAGCGGCTCTTCGTGTTCCGGCTGGATCTCGCCAGGCTCTCGGGGGCGGAGAAGGACGCCGTTCACCTCGCCCTCGACGGCGACGTTTCCGCTCTTCTCGGCCTTCCGGACGGCGGCGCGGCCACCGTGGTTCACAGCGCGCTGGGGAAGCTCCACTCGACTGGCAACAGTCTGCGGTTCAACCTCCTAGGGCTCCTCAACGGGTTCTCCGTCTCACGCCTGATCACTGAAGGGTCGGTTCTCGTCGAGCCCGAAAGCGGAGAGGTCATCATCTGCGACAAGGTCACGGCCTCGCGAATCAGCGGAACCCTCCTTCCCTACGCCGCCGAGGCTCACAAGGTCCGGAAGCTGCTCAACTCCTCGTTCGTCATGAGTGCCACCCTCATGGCGCTGCATGAGCGGCTCCAGCCAGGCCTCAAACTCGAGGCGGCACTGAACTACTTCGAACTCCACTCGGGGACGTGTCGCCAGGCCATGAAGGACAATCTCGACGCCGTCGAGGCCCTCAATCTCATTACAAGGCCGACGGCACATCAGCTTCTGTGGAATTCCCTCGACGACTTCGGCAGATCTCTCATGCTCCTGAACATGGCGCTCGACCCACGGCAGTGCCGCGAGCTATTCCTCGACTCGACCGGCCGGCCATTCCCTGACACCTACTTCGAAGCGGCTGGATGCAAAGCGCTCCAACTATTGGTTCAGCCCGGAGACCCGGACGACTTCCGGCTTCAACTCGTCGCACACTGGAAGCAAGCTCGGAGTCTCGGAAACCCGAACTTGATCACCCAGGCGGCATTGGCAACGTGGTTCGCGGGGGCACCGGACGCGCTCAGACAGGCCCGCCTCGTCGCCGCGGACTACCAGCTGATCGCTTGGTGGGCAGCCGCGATGGCCGATGCGGCGGAATCCCTTGTTGCCTTCCTCTCCTTCCTGGACAAGCACCCGGGTATCAGCTGGCAGGACAACTCGTTCAAGAAGGCTCTCGCGACGTTCAGCAAGTCTCTCGCGGCCGCCGCCAAGCTTTCCAAGCCCGACCTCTTCGCCAATCCCTGGGGGCTTGTCGCGACGTACTGCGCGCTCCCCTCGACTCAGGGGGTGAAGAGGAACGCGCGGATCTTCAGCAAGAGGCTAACCCTGGACGTTTCGTGAAAGGCCGCCCGCTCCAGCGGAAAACCCAACCCCAACCGCAGGCATCACGCGACTTCCCGGATCGTCACCTCGACCCCGTCGATCACGGGAAGCGGAAGGTTACGGGAGACCCGAAACAACACCCTTTCCTCCAAGACTTCGGCGAGTTCATCCCGGCAGTCCTCGAGCTTGGCCGCGTTGGCCCAGACCCCCGGACACTCCGGAATCTCTCCGTAGTAACCCTCTTCACCGTCGAGCTTCTCGTACCGCGCTCGCCCCATCGCCGCTCGAAAGTACCTCGTCAACATAACTGCCGCTTTCAGTCTATCCCTGGTCGAAACCACTCAGCCATCGGGCAGATGCACCCGGCACGCGCGGCCTTGATCCAGAGAGCCGTTCTGTCAGACTTGGCGTCTGGACTCTTGATGGCGATCGACGAAACGATTTCTGCTTCCGCAAGGCCACTTCCCGCTGGTGCGAGTGCCCCTACGCCGTCACCGGGAGCCGAGAGCCGGATTCCCATTCATGCCGGTCCCGAAAACCGGCTTTCCTGCGCTGGGCGGGGCATCCGAGTGATTCCCATGCTTCCGCGGCCCGGATGGTCTCCATGATCCCCTCCGTCCTCGCCGCGCAGCTCCGGCACGGGATCCAGGACTTCCTCCTCACGACCTTCCCCATCACTACCCCGTTCTTCTCCTCCACCCTCAGCGATCTTCTGGCCTCCGAAGGTTCCGTCTTTCGGGGGCCTTTTCTCTCTCTCAAGCTCCCCTTCCTCGCTGGGTCGGGGACGTCGCGTTTCTTCCCGGACGTCCTCCCCGCCGGCTTTCGGCCCTACCGCCACCAGGAACAGGCGTTCTCCCGACTCGGGAGCCCCCGTTTCCTCTCCACCTTGATCGCCACCGGAACCGGCTCCGGAAAGACCGAGTCGTTCCTCTACCCGATCCTCGATCACTGCGCCCGCACCACCTCCGAACGCGGTATCAAGGCCATCCTCATCTACCCGATGAACGCCCTCGCCAGCGATCAGGCGAGACGCTTCGCCCGCGCCATCCACGCTTCCCCTGCCCTGAAGGGCCGCGTTACCGCGGGCCTCTACATCGGAGGCGAGGGACGCGAAGCCCACCTGGCAATGGGTCCCGATCACCTCATCACCGATCGCGAAACCCTCCGGACGTCACCCCCCAGCATCCTCCTCACCAACTACAAGATGCTGGATTACCTCCTCATCCGGCCCGATGACCGGAGCCTCTGGTCCGAGAACGGTCCGGAAACCCTCCGGTTTCTCGCCGTCGACGAACTCCACACCTTCGACGGCGCCCAGGGAGCCGACCTCGCCTGCCTCATCCGGCGCCTCAAGGCCCGCCTCAAGTCCCCGGCTGGCTTCCTATCCTGCGTCGGGACCTCCGCCACACTGGGCGACAGTCCCGCCGGCATGAACGCCAGCGCCCTTCGCTCCTATGCGGAACTCCTCTTCGGCGAACCCTTCACTACGGACGCCATCATCACCGAGACAGTCGAGACCACGGACGAGTTCCTCCGCGGCCACCTCATTACCCGCTCTGCCCCGCCCGGCCCCGAAAGGCGAGACGAATTGGATCCCCTCGCCTTCCAGAGCCAGGAGGACTACCTCCGCGCCCAGCATCGCCTCTGGTTCGACTCGGACCTCCCCTCCACGGATAACGAGGGCGCCCTCGTCACACTCGGCCGCCGCCTGAAAGAACACGCCTTCCTGCGCAATCTCCTCGTCATCCTGGACGGCAAGACTCGCGAGCTGAAGGACGTCCGGGAGGCCCTCACCGGCCACATCGCGGGCTTCGCCCCTGGCGATCCCGAAACCGCCGGACGCATCCTCGGGTCGTTTCTCGCCCTCCTTTCGGCCGCCCGCGTCAGGACGCCGAACGGGACCGCTCCCCTCGTTCAGGTGCGCCTCCAGCTATGGCTCCGGGAACTCAACCGGATGGTCGCCCTCGTCGAGAACCGTCCGGGCTTCTCCCCGAGGCTCGCCTTCGCGGACGACCTTTCCGCCGATCAGGCCAAGCGCGCCCTCCCCGTCGTTCACTGTCGCGACTGTGGGATGACCGGCTGGGCCGCCGTCTACAAGGAGGAAGAGGCGCGCCTCGTTCCCGATCTGAAGGCCTTCTACGAGGCCTTCTTTCACTTCAACTCCTCCGTGCGCTACTTCTACCCGGGCGATCTCGAAACGCCCGAGGACCAGCGCTCCTTCGCGACATGGCTCTGTCCGCACTGTCTTCATCTCGGCAGGAGTCTCGATCCCGTTGCGTGTGGCTCCTGCGGCCACCCCTCGGATGAGCAGATCCGCGTCTTCGTGGCCGAGAACACCTACCGCGACCGCGCCGGCCACACTCGCGGACACCACGGCTGCGCGTTCTGCGACTCTCGCAACAGCCTCACGATCCTCGGCTCACGCGCGGCCAGCCTCACGAGCGTCGCCCTCTCGCAGCTCTACGCTTCCCGCTTCAACGACGACAAGAAGCTTCTGGCCTTCTCGGATTCCGTCCAGGATGCCTCCCACCGCGCCGGCTTCTTCCGCGCCCGCACCCACACCTTCAACTTCCGGACAGCCATCGAGAAGGCAGCAGCGTCCCTCCCCGGCCCCGTTCCCTTGCCGGACTTCCCTTAACACTTCATCACTCACTGGCGCGAGCGACTCTCCGGACCACAGTTCATCGCCACGTTCCTGCCGCCCGACATGGAATGGCTTCGAGACTGGGACGCTCTTCGCAAGGAGGGGAAGCTCCCGGAGGATTCCAGCCTCCCCGGCCTCGTCGAGAAGCGGATCGACTGGGAAGTCCACAGCGAACTCACCTTCAAGTGCCGTATCGGCCGGACACTCGAGAAGGCCGGAAACCTCGGCCTCGCCATCGATCCCGAACGGCTCAAGGAGGCGAGTTCAAGCCTTGCACGCAGGTTGAGCGAGGAGATCGGCCCGCTCCGCGACATCAGCCTCGCCACAGTCCAGCAGTTCATCCTCGGGTTCCTCGTCACCATGAAGAACCGGGGCGCCGTGAGCCATCCGGATCTGAAGGACTACATCGAGTCGGGCGGAAATCTCTGGTCGCTCCAGAAACGAATCTACTTGCCGCGATTCGGGACCCACACGCGCGCCCCCGCGTTCCTGACGAGCCGCCCCCTCTCTCGTTTCAACACGCTCCTGCGGTCGAGCGTCCAGCAGGCGTTGACATGGTTCGAGGACTGGCTCATCCGATCCTTCTCGGAATTCGCTCGCGGCGTCGCGACCTCCACGAACGAGATCTGGAAACTCACCGTCGAAGAACTCGAGAAGCACGGACTCCTTTTTCGCTCTGTGACGAAGGGGAATGCCTCGGTCTGGGGTGTGCGGGCAACCGCCTTCCTCGTCACACGCAACACCCTGCAGCTCCGGTGCGAGCGCTGCGGCTCGGCCATCTCGGGCGCGGTTTCGGAAGAGACTCTGTGGAACGGAACCCGCTGTCCGAGGTACCGCTGCGGCCTACTCACTCCCCGTCGAGGAGATCCCGTTCGGGTTCGAGTTCTTCCGGAGGTTGACGATCCGCGAGGTCAATCTCGGGAGACGCCAGACCGGGCAAGCCAATCTGCGAATCGCCGGAGCGGATTTCGAGGACACCGGATTCGCCATCTGCAAGGCCTGTGGGAAGGTCAAGGGAGCCAGGGGCTCGTCGACGATCGAACACGCCCTGCACTGCCGGTACCGTCCGTCCGGGCCGGCGGCTCCGCCTCCGGACGACGCCACGACGATCTCGACGCACTTCCTCTACCGGGAGTTTGATTCGGAGGGGATCCGGATCCTCCTGCCGGTCGCCGCGTTCGACGTCGATCTGAAGGTGGAATCGTTCGTTGCCGCGCTCGACATGGGGCTCAGGAAGCGCTTCCGGGGCGATCCGGGACACCTGCTAACAGCCGTGATGAGCGAACCGATCAAGGGCTCTGGCATCAGAAAACGGTTCCTGGTTCTCTATGACGGGGTTCCGGGCGGCACGGGCTACCTGAAGGAGCTGATGCACGACGAGAACGGCATCCTCGACGTGCTCGAGATGGCCCGGGATGTCCTGGCCGCTTGCCCCTGTCAGCACGACCCGAGCAAGGACGGCTGCTATAGATGCCTCCTCGCGTACCGGGGACGGCACGACAGGCTGAAGACCTCCCGGCGCGAGGCGCTCGACATCCTCATTCGCGTGTTGAAGGAGCGAGAGAAGATCCGTAAGGTCGCGCAGATCGCCACGATCCCGCTCGGATCGCTTCTCGAGAGCGAACTCGAGCTGCGGTTCATCGAGGCGCTGCGGCGAAGCCGGATCGCGGCCCAGCCGGTCCAGCTGTTGCCGTACGTGGTCAAGGGCAAGCCGGGATGGTTCCTCAAGGCCGCGGGCGGCAACTGGCTCGTCGAACCTCAAGTCGTCCTCGGGCCCGACGAGGGCGTCGCGATCGTGAGCCGGGCGGATTTCGTTCTCTACCCGGAGGGCAAGGGATCGGAAAGGCCGATCGCCGTTTTCACGGACGGGTTCGAGTTCCACGCGGACCCAGCAGCAGGGAACCAGCGGCTCGGGGTCGACACGGCCCAGCGTCTGGCGATCGTTCGCTCCGGGAAGTTCCGGGTCTTCTCACTGACGTGGGATGACGTCATGGAACGGTTCGAGACCGGTGTGGCAAAGCTGACGGCACCGGGAACCGTGAACTCAGGGACCTTCGACAGGCTCGCGGAGCGCGAGCCCGCTCATGGCGAGCAGTGGAAGGCTTTGCGCACACTCTCGACCTTCGACCTCCTTCTCTCACTCCTCGATCGCACGGTGGAGCGCGACTGGGAGGGCTTCGCCCAGACCTGGGCGGCGTCTTTCCTGGAACCCGGTAGAGCTGTCTCGAAGGCGGGCGCCGAGGCCGTACGCGACTCGCTTCTGGATCCCGCGAAAGAACGGCCGGAGGAGAAAGGGACGGGCAGCGGCGAGTGGCAGACGGGGCGGATCGAGAACCTCTTGCTCGGCGCGCACCCCGCGGTATTCGGCGTCGTATTCGCCAAGTCCGAGTCGCTCGCAAAAGGGAGCCTCGCGGGGCTCGCCGTCACCCTGCGAATTCACGAAGGGCACGCGGGCGCCTCGATTGATGAGTGGAAGGCTGCCTGGCGGGAGTTCCTCTGGATGGTGAACGTGATCCAGTTCCTCAGGCCGGCCGAGTTCGTTTCGACAGAAGGGCTCTCGAGCGGGCGCTACGGCGCCCTTCTCGACACGTTCTTCGACGTTCCCCTCGAGCCGGTGGTGGTCTCCCCGCACCTGGAGGCCTTCCTGGCCCTGGCCGACCCGGCCGTTCATCCGCTCGTCGAGGGACTCTTCAAGAAAGGCCTCGAGCTGCCGGAGGCCGGATACGAGCTGACGGACGAGGTTGGCGAGATCCGGGGAACGGCGGAACTCGCCTGGGAGGCCCGGCGCGTGGCCGTGCTGTTGCCACGAGAAGAGGAGTACCGCCACGCCTTCGAGGCGGCCGGATTCGAGGTTTTCCTGCTGGCGGAGGTGGAAGCATCGCCCGGCCGGCTGGAACTGTCCCTCGGGAAGGTAACCGGAGGAGAAGCATGAAGATCGCGATGTCGGAGGACTTCCTGAGAGCCTTCTCGGAGATCCCGAAGGGGCAGCAGAAGAGGGTCCGGGAGTTCATCGAACTCTTCCGTGAGAACCCGCGGGCCGGGAGCATCAGCTATCACCCCGTCAAGAACGCCCGCGACCCGGATCTCTTCTTCGTGAGGGTCGACCAGACGTACCGTGCGATCGTGTTTCACCCGTCCGGGTCGGACGTCTATGTCTTGACGTGGGTGGATCACCACGACGAGGCCTACGCCTGGGCCGAGAAGAAGGTCTTCAAGGTGAATCCCGTCACTGGCTCGCTGCAGATCCTGGCGGCCCGGGAAGAGCTAGCGGAAGCGCAGCGGGAACCTGTTCCGGCGCTGGCCCCCGGCGGTCTCTTTGCAGGCGTGGAGGAGGCCACGCTTCTGAGGTTCGGAGTTCCGCTCAAGTGGTTGCCGGTCGTTCGCGCCATCCGGGACGAAGCGGGGCTCGAGGCGGCGCGGCCCTCCTTGTCGCAGGAAGCCTACGAGGCACTGTTTCTCCTGGCGGCGGGCTACAGACCGGACGAGGTGTTTCGTGAACTCGAGAGACCCCAGGAACCGGTCACTCCCGATCCGGCGGACTACGCGGCGGCTCTTGCCAACGAGGACTCGAGGAGGCGGTTCGTCGTCGTCGCGGACGCGAAAGAACTCGGTGAGCTGCTGAATGCCCCGCTCGAGAAGTGGCGGGTCTTCTTGCATCCGAAACAGAGAAAGCTCGTCTCGGTGATGGCGAGCGGCCCGTATCGCGTGCTGGGCGGGGCGGGCACGGGAAAGACGGTCGTCGCGATGCACCGCGCGCGGCATCTCGTCGAGTCGGTCTTCAAGGGCAAGAACGACCGGGTTCTCTTCACGACCTTCACGCGGAACCTGGCGACCGACATCCACGAGAACCTCCGGACTCTCTGCGGACCGGACCTCCTGTCGCGTATCGAGGTGGTGAACCTCGATCAGTGGGTCGCGAACTTCCTCCGGGCGCGCGGATACAAGTTCGAGCCCGTATTTGGTGAAGAGAACAATGAACTGTGGGAAAACGCTCTCGCCCTGGCGCCACCCGAGACGGGGCTTGCGCGCGAGTTCTACCGGCAAGAGTGGGAGGTAGTGATCCAGCCGCAGTCGATCTCGACGCTCGCGGAGTACTTGCGGGCCTCTCGCGTGGGGCGGGGAACGAAGGTGAGCCGTCCGGTACGCGAGGCGGTCTGGCCCGTCTTCAAGGAGTACCGGGCCCAGCTCAACGACCGGGGCAAGCGTGAGTTCATCGACATGGTCAGGGACGCGCGCGAGCTGATCCAGAGGCAGGGAGTGCGGCTGCCCTACCGGGCCATCATCGTGGACGAGGCCCAGGACATGAGCGACGAGGCCTTCCGGCTCTTCCGGGCGATGGTACCCGAAGGGTCGAACGACCTCTTCATCGTGGGCGACGCCCATCAGCGGATCTACCGGCACAAGACGAGCCTCGGGAAGTGCGGCATCGACATTCGGGGGCGAGCGCGGAAGCTACGGGTGAACTACCGGACGACGGAAGAGATCCGGACGTTCGCGGTGGCCGTTCTGGAGGGCCGGGAAATCGATGATCTGGACGGAGCGCTCGACGACCAGAAGGGGTATCTGTCGCTGACCCGGGGTCCCAAGGTCGAGGTACGAGCGTTCGGCAGTCTCGCTGAGGAACTTGGATCCTTGACGGACCACGTCCGTGACCTTCTGAAAGACGGCGCGCCCGAGGCGTCGATCTGCATCACGGGCCGGACGAACGCGGTGATCGATGGAGTGAAAGAAGCGCTCCGCAATGCCGGGATGGAGATCTACGAGATCCGGAGGGAGGCCTCGGACAACCGGAGCCGGCCTGGAGTGCGCGTGGCGACGATGCACCGTGTGAAGGGGCTCGAGTTCGAGCACGTGGTCGTGGTCTCGGCGACGGCGAAGCTGATTCCGCTCGAGAAGGCGATGAGGACGGGCGGCGACGCGGTAGCCGCGCGAGACGCCGAGACGGCCGAGCGGGCGTTGCTGTATGTGACGCTGACCCGGGCGAGGAAGTCGGCGGTCGTGACGGGGCATGGGGAGATGAGCGGGTACTTGGGCCGGACTTGAGCAGCTCGCTCTCGGGCATGCGGAGCCGTGCGCTGCACAGAGTCTTCCTTGGAATTGCCAACGGCGTAGCCCCATCTCTTGTCTCGTTATCAACTTTCGACGGCGTTGGGGGCACTGCGGAAGGGGAAACCAGCCAGACTTGCGCTGATAAGATGTGTTGGAAGGCGGTACCGTGACGAGCAGGGCATTCGACCCTCGGCTGAAGCGAATCGAGATCTCGCACTTCAAGCAGTTCGAAGTCTTGGACTTGATGCTCGAGCCGTTCAATCTCCTGGTCGGTCCGAACAACTCGGGGAAGTCGACATTCCTTCAGGCTTGTGCTCTCTTCGACTTCTGTTACAGATCGACGCTGGAGAAGCAGAATGGGGCTCTTCGCTTCGTCAGCCGGACTTTTGGCCCGGAGGAATTCACGGTCGTTCCGGCCGCCGAGCCCTTGGATCTCTGGTTGGATCGCCGGATCCGTTCGAGGAAGAAGCCCATTCCGCTTCGGGTCCGGGCCGAATTCCGGTCAGGCGAGTCTTTCTCCTTCGAGATCACCCTCAACTACAACCGTTTCGGGATCCAGCCCGATTCAACGAATCCACCCCCCATCCCGCGCGACGGCTTCGGCATTGTCTTTGTCCCGGGGTACTCGGGATTCTGGCCACGCGAGGAAAAGAGGACCCCGGCGGTCGTGCGCGAGATGAGATCACAGGGGCAGAACGGCGCCGTGATCCGGAATCTGCTCCTCGAACTGAAGAGCGACGCGACCCAATGGAATTCGTTTCAGGGTGTTTTGGAGAGCATCTTCCCTGAGATCGTCCTGCGGGAGCCCGAGTTCGACGAACAAGTCGACCGCTACATCCGTGCAACCTACGGTGCTCGCGACCTTCAGGGCCGGTCCAAGCGCGAGACAGCGGTCCGCTTCGACCTCTTTTCGGCCGGAGCGGGCTTTCATCAGTTCATTCAGATCTTCGGGGGGATCTTCTCGGAAAAGGCGACGACGGTTCTCCTGGACGAGCCAGATGCTCATCTCTTCAGCCGGCTACAGTCGCGACTGCTCGAGGTCCTTCGGCGTCTGGTGCGGGAGGGGCGGCAAGTCATCGCCGCAACCCATTCCCCCGAGCTGATCGCCGCCGCCAACCCGGCCGACATCATCAGTTTTGCGAACGGCCGGCCTCGGAGACTCGCGGTTCGAGCGGAGATCGCCGGAACCGCTCGCTCTCTCGGAGCACTCGAGAACATTGGCCTTCTCTTGATCGACGCCTATCAGGCAGTGATCGTCGTTGAAGACCGGTCAGACGAGAAACTGCTCGGCTGGTGGCTCGAGAAGGTGCTTCCCCCTGAACGCATGCGAACCCTACAGGGACGGCTCGTTTTCCTGCCAGCGCACGCGCGTCCCACGCCCGCCAGCGTCAACGTCGCTCTAGATACGATAGAGGAAGCATTCTCCGCGAACCACAGGCCGCGAGTGAGGGCTCTCGTCATCGCCGATTCGGACTACATGCTCGACGAACAGCGGGAAAAGGAGAGAAAGACACTCGAAGGCAGTGGCTTTTCGAGGCAGCGATGGCTCGTCTGGGATCGGGTGGAGATCGAGAGCTACCTGCTCGAGCCCAAGGTTCTCGTGAGGGCAATTCGAGAGAAGCTGGGCTCGGCCCTGGAGGGTCAACCGCTCTTTTTCCCCGCGAATGGCGAGATAGAAGCTGTCGTGGACGCCGCGATCGAGAGTTCGAAACCCCACGCACGAAACCGGTTGCTGGACTCGTTCAGCAGGAGTCAGAAGGGATTGGCGGCATCCACTTCACTCGAGCGGGCGGAGTCTCTTCTCGAGCGGGACTGGAGCAAGGAGGGAAGACTCGCATTGGCCGACGCGAAGGCTGTCGTCTTCCCCGAGCTTCGAAGACAACTCCAGACGAGATGGCAGATTTCCCTCTCCGACAAGGACATCATCGACGCCTTCGAACCGAGCGAGGTCCCGCTCGATGTGCGAACGGCCTGCGAAGCCATCGCGTCGTTCGTACTCGGGAGCGGCCCGGAGTCTGCTCGCACCACGGCGAGGTGACCGGGACGAGGGCAAAGCGCCAGCCAGGGGACGTGCGAGTCAATAGCAGACGGTACGGGCTCCTTGCCGACATAGCTCTCATCGGACTGGATCGAACCGGCACGATTAGCGTCGGCTCCCAACGACGGCTGCAGTGGGGCGCCGCCTCGATCGACGCCTCGAAAGACGAGCCGCCCATCGACGAGGAGCTGCATACCACATTCAAATGCACTCTCACGGCGCAGGTATACACAAACCACAAGAAAGGAGAACATTGACCTTGTCTCTTTCCGAGGAGAACAACCTTCGTCCAGAAGCCAACCCCGTACCGTACTGGGCACTTCATCAGTCGCAGCTCGATGCAGTGAAGCGAATCACAGAGGGTCTCAAGGAGTGTGTACGAGACATCTCCGTTCACAGCGCACTTCTTCGGGAGCCAGGACGTCGCGACCCGCGGGCCGATCTCTACGTCGACCATTTCCGAAGCACGCGGCTCATCTTTCTAGACGGAGAACGGGGCACCGGGAAAAGCTCGGTTTATCTCTCGCTCCTTCATCTCATCGGACCAGCCTCGACAGGCGCTCGCGCCCGAATGGCCAGAGGACTTCGCACACCAGCAACGTGGGAAGACGGACACAGCGCAGGCGGCAACCTTCAGTGACGGTGGCGCCGAAATAGGCTGATCGGTCGTGGAGCCCAATTCAG
>JADHED010000397.1_pt1 | contig 53853 bp, 53 predicted proteins | sample 8952041 | NCBI WGS metagenome assembly JADHED01 (sample SAMN16124423, study PRJNA663239) | bioreactor sludge metagenome | isolation source: sludge (control) | place: India:Bengaluru | collected 2018-09-08 | reverse complement strand
GCCAACGCCCAGTTCGAGGCCGGTGACTACACCGCCAGCCTGCAGACCCTGGCCGTGCTGCGCGCGCCCGTGGACGCGTTCTTTGACGACGTGATGGTGAACGCCGAGCAACTGGACCTGCGCCTGAACCGCCAGGGCCTGCTCAAGACGCTGCACGAAGCCATGAACCGCGTGGCCGATCTGTCCCGTCTGGTGTCCTGATGCATCCCCCTGAGGCGCTACGCGCCTTCCCCCTTCTCTCACATCGCTGTGCGATGTGGGAAGGGGGACGCCGCCAGCGCGGCGGGGCGGCCCTTGCGCGGCGGCCGCTGGCCTCGGCAGCGCGCGTTTTGTGGATCGCGAGCGAGGCACAACGCCTCGCCTCTGTTACCCACGCCTTCTGCTAGGCTGGTGGTTCTCACAAGGCAAACCCCTCCTATGAAACTCGCCATCCTCGACCGCGACGGCACCCTCAACCCGATGGGGGACGAATACATCACCTCGGCCGACGAATGGACGGCGGTGCCCGGCGCGCTCGAAGCCATTGCCCGCCTCAACCACGCGGGCTGGCATGTGGTGGTGGCCACCAACCAGCCGGGCCTGGGCCGGGGCCTGTTTGATGTGATGGCGCTCAACGCCATCCACGCCAAGCTGCACCGGCAGGTGGCGGCAGTAGGCGGGCGCATCGACGCGGTGTTCTATTGCCCCCACGCGGCCGACGAGAACTGCAGCTGCCGCAAGCCCGCTCCGGGCCTGCTGGAGCAGATCTGCGACCGCTACGGCGTGGAGCGCAACGAGGTCCGCGTGGTTGGCAGCTGCGAGGCCCACCTGCAGGCGGGTGCCGCCCTGGGGGCCCAGTTGCACCTGGTGTGCACCGGCCAGTCGGCGGCGTTGCGGCCGGGCGGGGCATTGCCTGCGGGGTTGCCGGCGGGCACGCAATTGCATGCCAGCCTCGCAGATTTTGTGGATCAGCTGCTGCCGGTGGCGCCCGGCGCCACAGGTGCTGTGGGCGCTTTGGGCGCAGCGCCCTTGCCGCTGTCGTGACAAGGCATCACAGGCGTGGCAGCATCTTTGTGCTATTTAATTAATAGCTGTTGGCGCATATTCCACTAGCGCTTGCGGCCAAAAAGACTTCCCAATGGCTCTTATCCGTTCCGTCATTCACCTTCTCTGGATGGGCATCACCGTGGTGCCCTACGCGCTGGCCATCATGCTGGGCACGCTGCTGGGCGTGCGGGGCGTGCCCCTGTACCGTATCGCGCGGGCCTGGCTGTCACTGTGCATCAGCGGCGCACGGGTGGTTCTGGGCATTCGCGCCGAGGTGACCGGCATGGAGAACCTGCCGCAGGGCGCCAGCGAAGGCGCGATCCTGCTGGTCAAGCACCAGTCCACCTACGAGACCTTCCTGATGCCGGTGATCATGCCGCACCCCCTGGCCTACGTGTTCAAGAAGGAGCTGCTGCACGTGCCCTTCTTCGGCTGGGCCATCGGGCGGCTGGACATGATCCACATCGACCGCAACCAGCGCGCGCAGGCCTTCAACAAGGTGGTGCAGCAGGGCAAGGACCTGCTGGCCAAGGGCATCTGGATCATCATGTTCCCCGAGGGCACGCGCATCGAGCGGGGCCAGAAGGGCAACTACAAGACCGGCGGCACGCGCCTGGCCATCGACACGGGCGCACCCGTGATCCCGATCGCCGTGACCTCGGCCAAGGTGTGGCCGCGCAAGGCGTTCATCAAGCGCCCCGGCGTGGTGGATGTGTCGATCGGTAAGCCCATCTCCAGCGTGGGGCGCCAGCCCGACGAACTGATGCGCGAGGTGGAGGCCTGGATCGAGGCCGAGATGCGCCGCCTGGACCCCGATGCATACAAGACAACCCCCTGAGGCGCTGCGCGCCCTCCCTCTTCTCTCGAATGGCTGCGCCATTCGGGAAGAGGGACGCCGCCAGCGCACGCAAGCGAAGCGCTGGCTACGCAGCTTGGCGGCCCTTGCGCGGCGGCCACTGGCTTGGGCCGCGCCAGTGGCAAAAGCTGCGAGCGTTTTTGTGGACCCTTGGGGACTGTTGAGTTGATGCAGCGGATTGTGCAGCGAGCGTTTTTGTGGACCCTTGGGGACTGTTGAGTTGATGCAGCGGATTGTGCAATTGGCGCTGGACCTATTCGACCCGCCGGGCGCGCCTGCAGCAGCCCCCAGCCCCGTGGCTGCGGGTTTAAAGCCAAATCAGCCGCAAGCGATAGTCGATCATGCGCCAGTAGCTCCTAAAACGATAGTACAGCGCCCAGCGGCACCCGCAGTGCCGCTGCCCTCGCTGCTGTCCCCCGCCGAATTCCGCCACCCCCAGGCCAACCGCGAGGTCTTATTGGGCGATGCCGTGGTGGCCTACGCGCTGCAGCGTGCGCGCCGCCGCAGCATCGGCTTTACCGTGGGGGCCGATGGCCTGTCGGTGCGGGCTCCGAGCTGGGTCACGCTGGGCGCGGTGGATTCTGCACTGCGCGAAAAATCCGACTGGATCTTGCGCAAGCTCGGCGAAGCGCGTGAGCGCCAGCAGCGCATGGAAGGCGGCCGCATCGTGTGGGCCCATGGCGCCGTGCTGCCCTACCTTGGCGAGCCCTTGACGGTGGTGCTGGACCCCAGCCACGGGTTTGCGGGCAAGGGCGGGGCGTTGGTCGCTGCCACGGAACAGCCCAGCCTGCACATCGGCCTGCCCCACAGCGCCAGCCCCGCGCAGATCCGCGATGCCGTGCAGGCCTGGCTGATGCGCGACGCGCGCCGCCACTTCACCGAGCGGCTGGACCACTTTGCGCCGCTCCTGGGCGTGCGCTGGGTCAGCCTGCGCCTGTCGAGCGCCAATACCCGCTGGGGCAGCGCCAAGGCCGACGGCTCCATCCGCCTGAACTGGCGCCTGCTGCACTACCGCCCGGCCATCATCGACTACGTGGTGGCGCACGAACTGGCCCACCTGCGCGTGATGGACCACAGCCCCCGCTTCTGGGACACCGTGGCCACCGTGGTGCCCGACTACGCCCAGCTGCGCAGCCATCTCCGCGACGAACCTGCCCCCTTGTGGGACTGAAAAAAGGACCTTGATGATGACCGAAGCCAAGATTTCTCCCGCCGACGGTTATGCCGGTGACGTGACGCCCCAGCAGGCCTGGCAATGGGTGCAGGCCGGGAAGGCCGTGCTGGTGGACGTGCGCAGCGATGCCGAACGCGAGTGGGTCGGCTACGTGCCCGGCGCCGCCGCCGTGGCCTGGAAGCAATGGCCAGGCATGGCGATGAACGCCGACTTTGATGCCCAGATGCGCGCCGCCGTGCCCGAGGGCGCGGGGGCCGTGCTGCTGTGCCGCAGCGGCGTGCGCTCCATCGCCGCCGCGCGCCGCGCCACCGAGCTGGGCATCACTGCGTACAACATCCTCGAAGGGTTTGAGGGCGATGCGGACGCGCAAGGGCAGCGCGGCAAGAAGGGCGGCTGGCGCTTTCATGGCCTGCCGTGGAAGCAGGGTTGAAGGCTGAGGACAACCCCCTGAGCGGTTGAGCCGCTTCCTCATCCTCTCGGATCGCTGCGCGATTCGGGAAGGGGGACGATGCCCTCGCTGCGGGGCGGGCCTTGCTTGGCATCCCCGGTACAAGCCGCACCCATGCCCGGGTTTGGCTACTATCAAAAAAAGAGCTGCCAGCGCTTGATGTCCAAGCGCTGGCAGCTCTTTGGCCTTGAGGCCGAGAAGACTTACTTGGCCAGGGGAGGAATCCGTAGCTTCTGGCCGGGATAGATCTTGTCGGGGTGGCTCAGCATGGGCTTGTTGGCCTCGAAGATCACGGGGTACTTGTTGGCGTCGCCATAGAACTTCTTGGCAATGGCGCTGAGCGTGTCGCCGCGCACCACGTCGTGGTACTGGGCTTCGGGCTCGGGGTTGGTCACCTCCATCAGGTTCTCGACGCTGGTCACGCTGGCCACGTTGCCGCAGCACAGGGTGATCTTCTCTTTGGCGGCCTGGGTGGGGGCGGTGCCCTTCACCGTGACCTTGCCTTCGGGGCCCTGAAAGGCCACCTGCACGTTGCTGGCGCCCAGGTTCTGGGACGCGATGTAGGTCTCGATGGCCTTGCTCGCCTTGGCGTTGAGTTCATTCTGCGTGGGAGCGGCGGCGGTGGCCGCCTGCGCTTCTTTGCCGCCGAACAGCTTTTCGCCGGCTTCCTTGATGAAACTGAAAAGACCCATGTCGTACCTCCTAATGTTGCAGAAACAGGAAGGGCCACTGTAGCGGGTACGGGCGGCTGTGTCGTGTCGGACAAGGGCGCGACACGATTTTTCACAATTTTGGGGCCGGGGAGGGTTGGTGCTGCCGTGGCTGTCGCCCTCGGGCAGGGGCGCATCGCAAAACTCGGGATAATCCGTCGCATGACTTTTCTGGCCATCGACGTCGGTAACACCCGTCTCAAATGGGCGTTGTACGACGCTCCCCGCATCGGGGCTGCGCTCATTGCGCATGGCGCCGAGTTTCTCGACCATATCGACCGCCTGGCTGAAGGCAGCTGGGCCTCGTTGCCCCATCCGACACGCATGCTGGGCTGTGTGGTGGCGGGAGATGCCGTCAAACGCCGTGTGCAGGAGCAGATGGAAATCTGGGACGTCACCCCCTCGTGGGTGGTGTCATCGGCGCAAGAGGCGGGGTTGACCAACGGCTACGACCACCCTTCGCGCCTGGGCTCGGACCGGTGGGTGGCCATGATCGGCGCACGCCACCATGTGCTGGCAAGCGGCCCTGCACGGCCGCTGGTGGTGGTGATGGTGGGCACGGCCGTGACGGTGGAGTGCATCGACACCGAGGGCCGTTTCATGGGCGGCCTGATCCTGCCCGGCCACGGCATCATGCTGCGTGCGCTTGAATCCGGCACCGCCGGCCTGCATGTGCCCACGGGTGAAGTGCGCCCGTTCCCCGCCAACACCAGCGATGCGCTGACCAGCGGCGGCACCTACGCCATCGCGGGGGCCGTGGAGCGCATGTACCAGCACCTGTTGCAGCACTGCGGCCAGGAGCCTGTCTGCATCATGACCGGCGGCGCTGGCTGGAAGATGGCGCCCAGCATGGCGCGGACGTTCGAACTGGTGGACAACCTGATTTTTGATGGTCTGCTGGAGATTGCTGCGCGGCGGTTTGGGGACTGAGGGCCTTATAACGCTGTCGCTGCATCAATGCGAAGCGGTTTTCTAGGACCATCGACCTGCAAACCTGGCGCTGCCCACGCCAGGGACACTGAGCAAGGGCCGCCCCGCAGCGAGGGTGTCGCCCCCCCTCCCGAATGGCGTAGCCAGTCGAGAAAAGGGGAAAGGCGCGAAGCGCCTCAGGGGATGTACCGAACTTATTCTTCTTCGAGTTCGCTCCGCGCCATCTCCACATCCAGCCGCTCCATGGCATCCATGGGTTCCGCGGTGGCGGCCTTTTCGTAGAGCGCAGTGGCTTCCTTCATCTTCTTGTCGCCCTCCAGCATCACGAGGGCGTTAGCGTACTCAATCATGGCGATGGCCGATCCCGGGTTGAGCTTGAGCGCTTCCTGGAACAGCTTGAGGCCCGTGTCCTTCTTGGCGCCATAGGTCATGCCGCCAATCAGCGAACCCACCTTGTCGATCACCTCCGCATGGAAGGCACCCAGAGCGATGCGTGCATCGGCATGTTTGGGTGACAGGGCGATGGCCTTTTCCAGTGACTCCTTCACCTTGCCGCCCAGGCCTTGCGCCAGCGCCTTGGCCACGCTGATGCCCTGGCTGTAGCGGCCCAGCGCGTAGGCGTGCCAGTACCAGGCGTTGGCGTTGTTCGGTTCTGCGGCGGCCTGGGCCTCGGCCCTTTCGGCCACTTGCATGAACAGGTCCAGGCGTGTCTTTTCCTTGGGCTCCAGGTAGTTGGCGTAGATGGAGGTGGCCTTGTTGGCTGCGGTAATGCCCGCTCCACCGGCCGCCAGGCCTGCAGCCGCCGCTTTCTCAAAGGCGCCGTTGTGGAACAGCGCCCACGCTTCCAGCACGGCGGCGTCCTTGGGGCAGGGTTCGGCATCACCGCCATGCAGTCGTGCCCAGTGCTTCTTGACGCTCGCAGCGTCGAACTGGTAGTCGCCGGCGTGGGGGAAGGGGGTCCATTTGGCCATGGTGTGTGTCTCCGGAAGTTCTTGTGGTGGGATGTCTGTGGTGAGTAGTCTCTGCATCAGCCTGGCACTGCGGCGTAGGCGCCGACAAGCTCCAGCAGGTGGGCGCGCTGGCCGCTTTCGAGGTACGGCATGAGCAGGTTCAGCACATGGTGGGCGCCGCGCAGCAGCGCGGCCTGGGCGCTTTCGGGCTCCAGCGCACGGCGCGGGTCGCGCACGTATTCAAAACTGAGCCAGTAGGTGAGCACCACGACCATGCTGGTGGCGGTGGCCTCCAGCTCGCGGGAGTCGATGTGCAGCGCGTCGGCGCGGCCCATGCCGTCAAGCATGGCGCGCACGGCGCGGGTCTTGTTCTTGAGGACGGCCTGAAAGTGCGTCTCCAGTCGCCGGTTTTTGGACAGCAGGTCGTTGAGGTCGCGGTACAAAAAGCGGTACTGCCAGATCAGCTCGAACAGCGAGTGCATGAAGAACCAGGCGTCCTCCACATTGCGCACACCATCGGCGGCGGCCAGCAGCTCGGTGAGGGAGGCTTCGTAGCGATCGAACAGCGCGTTGATCAGCTCGTCCTTGGCGGGGTAGTGGTAGTACAGGTTGCCGGGGCTGATGCGCAGCTCGGCCGAAATCAGTGTGGTGGAGACGTTGGGTTCACCGAACCGGTTGAACAGGTCCAGCGTCACTTCCAGAATGCGTTCTGCGGTGCGGCGTGGCGCTTTCTTCACCATGTGTGCGGGCCCTTCGCGTCGTTGTACTTCGTTGTTTCGGTGTCTCTGATGGCTACTTTAACCCACGCAGTCATGCTGCAGTGCGACATGAGCAAAGGGCGCGCTTGCAGCATCCAGGCTGCTTGTAGCGCACTTCAAGGGTTTCACCAATAAAAGAAAAGCGGCCCAGGCGCTGTGGCGCGTGGACCGCTTGGTGCGGGCTGGGTGCTTGCCTGCGGCAAGCCTCTGGTCAGCTGGCCGACGGCGTGCTGGTGCCAGTGTCGGCAGTGGCACGTGGGACGGTCGTCTGTGCTGCAGCCTTCTTCGCGGGGGGCTTGGCTGCAGGCTTGGCGGCAGCCTTGGCAGGCGCGGCCTTCTTTGCGGCCGCCTTTTTGGCAGGAGCCTTGGCAGCGGGCTTGGTCGCAGCCTTGGCGGGAGCCGCCTTGCTGCGCTTGGCCAGTGCGTCCACGCGGGCGCTCAGGGCTTCCAGGTCGCGGGCCGAGGGCACGCCCAGCTTAGCCAGGGCCTTGGCGACGCGGTCTTCGAAGATGTTTTCGAGCTTGTCCCACTGGCCTTGGGCCTTGGATCCGATGTCGCTGGCCATGGTGGTCACGCGGCTGGTGGCTTCGGTGATCTTTTCTTCGGCCACGGCTTGGGTCTTGCGCTGGATGGTCAGGCCTTCCTTGACCAGGGCTTCAAACACCTTGCCGCCTTCTTCCTGCGCCTTGGAGAAGGCACCCAAGCCGGCCAGCCAGATCTGCTGGGCGGAATCCTTGACGGTGCTGGACAGTTGGGCGTTGCCCTTCTTCTTGTCGGCGCTGAGTTTCTGCAGTTTCTTGACCATAAGGCCTCCGTGGTGCGGTTGGTTTGAGTTGCCGGGGCGATTTTGCCTTCGACGCATGGCCGCACTTTACGCCGCACGGTGCGCAAGGTGTAGGCACGCGCTCCTAAAAATGTAGAGCGTGCCACCTAGCGGGGGAGGGCGCTGGCCGCCTAGCATCGGCGCGGGTTTCTGCTGAATCGGTGTGCGCAGACCTTGGGCAAGAATAAAGTTATCTCAAAGGAGTTATCCATGCAGTATTTCGTGACGGGGGCAACGGGGTTCATTGGCAAGCGGCTGGTCAAGAAGCTGCTGGAGCGCAAGGGGTCGGTGGTCCACTTCCTGATCCGCGAGGAAAGTGCAGACAAGGTGGCCGACCTGCGCAGCTTCTGGGGCGTTGGCCCTGCACGCGCCGTCCCCGTGTTTGGCGACCTCACCGCCAAAAAGCTGGGCGTGGCGGCCGATGATGTGAAGAAGCTCAAGGGGCAGATCGACCATTTCTACCACCTGGCTGCGGTCTACGATCTGGCGGCCGATGAGGAAACCCAGGTGGCCGTGAACATCGAGGGCACGCGCAACACCGTCGATCTGGCCAAAGCCATCGACGCCGGGCACTTCCACCACGTCTCCTCCATCGCGGCGGCGGGCCTGTATGAAGGCGTGTTCCGCGAAGACATGTTCGACGAGGCCGAGGGCCTGGACCACCCCTACTTCCAGACCAAGCACGAGAGCGAAAAAATCGTGCGCCAGGATTGCAAGGTCCCCTGGACGGTTTATCGCCCCGCCATGGTGGTGGGCGACAGCACCACGGGCGAGATGGACAAGATCGACGGCCCGTACTACTTCTTCAAGCTCATCCAGCGCCTGCGCCAGCTGCTGCCGCCCTGGCTGCCCTCCGTGGGGCTGGAGGGCGGGCGCGTGAACATCGTGCCGGTGGACTTTGTGGTGAACGCGCTCAACGTGATCAGCCACCAGAAAGACATCGGCAAGAAGTGCTTCCACCTGGTGGACCCGGTGGGCTACCGCGTGGGCGATGTGCTCGATATCTTCAGCCGCGCAGCCCATGCGCCGCGCATGAACCTGTTCGTCAACGCCGCGCTGCTGGGCTTCATCCCCAAGGGCATCAAGAAAAGCCTGATGGCCATGGCCCCCGTGCGCCGCGTACGCAATGCCGTGATGAAGGACCTGGGTCTGCCCGAAGAGATGCTCACCTTCATCAACTACCCCACGCGCTTTGACTGCCGCGAGACGCTGGCCGCGCTCAAGGGCTCGGGCGTGGAATGCCCCAACCTCAAGGACTACGCCTGGCGCCTGTGGGACTACTGGGAGCGCCACCTCGACCCCGAGCTGTTCATCGACCGCACGCTCAAGGGCACGGTGGCGGGCAAGGTGGTGTTGATCACGGGCGGGTCGTCCGGCATTGGCCTGGCAGCAGCGCACAAGTTTGCCGAGGCGGGCGCCACCACCATCATCTGCGGCCGCGACCAGGACAAGCTCGACGAAGCCTGCGCCGAAGCCAAGGCCAAGGGCTACCAGTTCATCGCCTATTCGGCCGACATCGCCGACATGGCTGATTGCGACCGCTTCGTGCAGCTGCTCATCGACAACCATGGCGGCGTGGACTTTTTGATCAACAACGCGGGCAGGTCCATTCGCCGCGCCATCGAGTCGAGCTACGACCGCTTCCACGACTACGAGCGCACCATGCAGCTGAACTACTTCGGCTGCCTGCGGGTGACCACGGGCCTGCTGCCTGGCATGGTGGAAAAGCGTAAGGGCCATGTGGTCAACATCAGCTCCATCGGTGTGCTGACCAATGCGCCGCGCTTCTCGGCCTATGTGGCCAGCAAGGCGGCGCTGGATGCCTGGACACGCTGCGCATCGAGCGAGTTTGCCGACCAGGGCATCACCTTCACCACCATCAACATGCCGCTGGTGCGCACGCCCATGATCGCGCCCACCAAGATATACAACAACGTGCCTACCTTGGCGCCGGAAGAGGCGGCCGACATGATTGCACAGGCCTGCATCTTCAAGCCGGTGCGCATCGCCACACGCCTGGGCATCACCGGCCAGTTGCTGCACGCGCTGGTGCCACGGGTGGCCCAGATCACCATGAACACCAGCTTCCGCATGTTCCCGGATTCCACGGCGGCCAAGGGCAGCAAGGACGCCAAACCGCAGCTGTCGGCCGAGGCCGTGGCCTTGCAGCAGATGATGCGTGGTATCCACTTTTGATGTTCCGTTGGCTCGTGCAGAAAGACCCTCGTTGAACTCTGTTACCCCGTAGCCGGGCGGGGTGGGATAATCGCGGGTTCTGCCGAGCAGGCATTTCACACAGCCCACCCCATGATTCTGGTTACCGGCGGCGCAGGTTTCATTGGCGCCAACTTCGTTCTTGACTGGCTTGCCGCGTCCAGCGAGCCCGTGGTCAACCTCGACAAGCTTACCTACGCGGGCAACCTGCACAACCTGGACAGCGTCCAGGGCGATCCCCGGCACATCTTTGTGCAGGGCGACATCGGCGACTCCGCTCTGCTGGAACGTCTGCTGGCCGAGCACAAGCCGCGCGCCGTGGTCAACTTCGCCGCCGAATCCCATGTGGACCGGTCCATCCACGGGCCCGAGGATTTCATCCAGACCAACATCGTGGGCTCGTTCCGCCTGCTTGAAGCGGTGCGCGCCTACTGGACTGCACTGCCCGAGGGCGAGCGTGCGGCCTTCCGCTTTCTGCACGTGTCCACCGACGAGGTGTACGGCTCACTCTCCCCCACCGACCCGGCCTTCACCGAAACCCGTGGCTTCGAGCCCAACAGCCCCTACAGCGCCAGCAAGGCTGCCAGCGACCACCTGGTGCGCGCCTGGCACCACACCTACGGCCTGCCGGTACTCACCACCAACTGCAGCAACAACTACGGGCCCTATCACTTCCCCGAGAAGCTCATCCCGCTGATGATCGTGAACGCCCTGGCCGGCAAGAACCTGCCGGTGTATGGAGACGGGATGCAGGTGCGCGACTGGCTGTACGTGAAGGACCACTGCAGTGCCATCCGCCGTGTGCTGGAGGCGGGCACTCCCGGCCAGACCTACAACGTGGGCGGCTGGAACGAAAAGCCCAATATCGAGATCGTGAACATGGTGTGTGGCCTGCTCGACGAGTTGCGCCCCCGTGCTGACGGCCAGAGCTACCGCATCCAGATCACCTACGTGAAGGACCGCCCCGGCCACGACCGCCGCTACGCCATCGACGCCCGCAAGATCGAGCGCGAGCTGGGCTGGAAGCCTGCCGAAACCTTCGACTCCGGCATCCGCAAGACGGTGCAGTGGTACCTGGAGCATGCCGACTGGGTGGCTAACGTGCAGACGGGTGCGTACCGCGACTGGGTGGAGACCCAGTACGAGCAGCAGCCCGCAGACATTGCGGACGCTCGCGCATGAACATCCTGCTGTTTGGCAAAGGCGGCCAGGTCGGCTGGGAGCTGCAGCGCAGCCTGTCCGTGCTGGGAACGGTCACGGCGCTGGACTTCGACAGCACTGAGCATTGCGGCGACTTCGCGAACCCCGCCGGTGTGGCCGAAACGGTGCGCGCCCTGCGCCCCGACGTCATCGTCAATGCCGCGGCCCATACCGCCGTGGACAAGGCCGAGAGCGAGGCAGACTTCGCACGCACCTTGAACGCCACCACCCCTGGCGCCATTGCGCAGGAGGCTGCGAAGCTGGGCGCCTGGCTGGTGCACTACAGCACCGACTACGTCTTCGATGGCAGTGGCAACCGCCCTTGGGCCGAAACCGACCAGCCTGCGCCGCTGAGTGTGTACGGTCGCACCAAGCTCGAAGGCGAGCAGCTGATCGCTGAGGCCGGTGCCAAGCACCTGATCCTGCGCACCAGCTGGGTCTATGCCGCGCGCGGTGGTAACTTTGCCAAGACCATGCTGCGCCTGGCGCAGGAGCGCGAGCGCCTGACCGTGATCGACGACCAATGGGGGGCGCCCACGGGGGCCGACCTGCTGGCCGACGTGACGGCGCATGCACTGCGCCACCTGCAGCAGCATCCGCAGGACACAGGCCTGTACCACTGCGCCGCAGCTGGAGCAACGAACTGGAACGAGTACGCAAAATTCGTGATTGCGCAGGCGCAGCTTGCGCAACCTGCTATCAAAATAAAAGCAAATGAGATTGCGCCCGTTCCGACAGGCGCCTTCCCGACCCCGGCCGTGCGTCCGCACAACTCGCGCCTGAACACCGACAAGCTGCAGACCACCTTTGGTCTCCAGCTACCCCATTGGCAGACGGGCGTGGCGCGCATGCTGGCTGAAATTCTTTGAACGGCACCCCCATATGACGCAACGCAAAGGCATCATCCTTGCCGGAGGCTCCGGTACCCGGCTGCATCCGGCCACCCTGGCCATCAGCAAGCAACTGCTGCCGGTGTACGACAAGCCCATGATCTATTACCCGCTGAGCACCCTGATGCTTGCGGGCATCCGTGACATCCTGGTCATCAGCACGCCGCAGGACACGCCGCGGTTTGCGCAGTTGCTGGGCGATGGCAGCCAGTGGGGCCTGAACCTGCAATATGCCGTGCAGCCCAGCCCGGATGGCCTGGCGCAGGCTTTCATTATCGGAGAATCCTTCCTGACCGGTGCGCCCAGTGCGCTGGTGCTGGGCGACAACATCTTCTACGGCCACGACTTCCACGAACTGCTGGGCAACGCGCAGCAGCGCACGGAAGGCGCCAGCGTGTTTGCCTATCACGTACAGGATCCTGAGCGTTACGGCGTGGCGGAGTTTGATGCCCAAGGCAAGGTGCTGTCGCTGGAGGAAAAGCCCGCGCAACCCAAGAGCAGCTATGCCGTCACCGGCCTGTACTTCTACGACAGCCAGGTGGCGCAGATGGCCAAGAGCCTCAAGCCCTCTCTGAGGGGCGAATTGGAAATCACCGACCTGAACCGGTTGTACCTGGAGCAGGGGCAGTTGAATGTTGAGATCATGGGTCGCGGCTATGCATGGCTGGACACGGGGACCCACGAAAGCCTGCTCGAAGCCAGCCAGTTCATCGCCACGCTGGAACATCGCCAAGGCCTGAAGATCGCCTGCCCGGAAGAGATTGCCTGGCGCTCCCAGTGGATCGACAGCGCCCAGTTGGAGCGCCTGGCAACGCCTTTGTCCAAGAACGGATACGGGCAATACCTGCAGCGTCTGCTGAATGACAAAGTTTATTGATTCGCCATGCAAGCAGTACGGCAAAGCATTCCAGACGTCGTGTTGATCGAACCCAAGGTGTTCGGTGACAGCCGCGGTTTTTTTTACGAGAGTTTTAACGAGAAGGTCTTCCGGGAGGCCACGGGTGTGCAGTCTGCTTTTGTGCAGGACAACCATAGTCGCAGCAGCAAGGGTGTACTGCGTGGTCTGCACTACCAATTGCCGCCCCGTGCGCAAGGCAAACTGGTGCGTGTTGTGCGGGGCGCGGTATTTGATGTGGCGGTGGACATTCGCAAAGACTCTCCTACCTATGGCCAGTGGGTGGGCGCTACGCTCACCGAGGACAACCATCGACAGCTCTGGGTGCCACCAGGATTGGCCCACGGCTTCCTGGTGCTTTCCGAGTCCGCCGACTTTCTTTATAAAACAACGGATTACTACAGCCCCGAGCACGAACGCTGTATCCGTTGGGATGATCCCCAGCTCGCGATCTCCTGGCCCGCACTCGAGGTGGCGATCCAATTGTCGGCCAAGGACCAGTCGGGCCGTTGGTTCGCCGAGGCCGACCTTTGAGGCGGGTGTCCGAGATCACTCCAGCACTCCACCCCACCCCCTTGCGCATTGCCGTGCTGGGGGCCAAAGGAATCCCGGCGAGCTACGGGGGGTTCGAGACTTTTGCCGAGAAGCTGTCCATTCGTCTGGCGCAGCGCGGACACGCAGTCACCGTATACGCCGAATCTGACCAGGCCGCCGTACCAGATACTGTCTACCAAGGTGTGCGTGTGCGTTACCGCCGCCGTCCGTCGTGGGGCCCGGCCTCTGTGCTGGCCTACGATTGCGCCTGCCTCTGGGACGCCCGCCAAGGATATGACTTGGTGTACATGCTGGGCTATGGTGCTGCATGGGCCTGCTGGTGGCCTCGTGTGCTGGGTACGCCCGTGTGGATCAACATGGACGGTCTCGAATGGGCCCGCAGCAAATGGGGTCGACTGGCGCGTGCTTATCTGCGCTGCATGGAATGGGTTGCTACCTTCACTGCCACGCGTCTCATTGCCGATGCAGAGGCCATTGCCCAGAGGCTACGGCGTGTTTATCCAGGGGGAGCGCCATCCAGCTTCATCGCCTACGGTGCCGAGCCCATGACCGAAGAGGTGCCGGATTCGTCGGCCTTGGCAACCTGGGGCTTACAGGCTTACCAGTACATGGTCGTGGTGGCGCGCCCAGAACCAGAGAATCACCTGTTGGAGATCATCGAAGGCTACAGGCTGCATGGCGGGGTATGGCCCCTCGTGATCGTGGGGGATGTTTCTGGCGTGACTCCTTACCAGAAGCGCTTGCTTCGGCACGCCAGTGACCGGGTGCGGTTTGTTGGTGGGATTTACGACCCCCAGCAACTGGCTTGCATCCGCTCGTTTGCAGCCTGTTACCTGCATGGGCATTCAGTCGGGGGCACCAACCCTTCGTTGCTGGAGGCCATGGCCTGTGGCAATTGGGTGGTGGCCCACGACAACCCATTCAACCGCGAAGTGGCGCGCGATGCGGCAGACTACTTTGGAACGCCGCAGGAACTGGCGAACCGTTTGGACCAAGTTGTCGGGCAGTGGCATCAATGGCACACCGAGCGCAGTCAGCGAGCCCGCGACATTGTGGCAACCCACTACACTTGGGACGGCATCACAGATGCCTACGAAGCACTGATGTATGCGCAATGCCGTCCGTCAATGGCTCCGCCTCGACCGGCGGATGGGCGGTGAATACCATGGCAGCCATGTACAAAACAGCGCGGCCAAGTGATGGTGCGCTGCGTCACGAAGCACAGCCCTTGGTTGATATCCTGATGGCGACCTACAACGGCGCCAAATACCTGTCGCAGCAGTTGGACTCCCTGCTGGCGCAGACCCATCAGAACTTCCGGCTTCTGGTGAGCGACGATGGCTCGACCGACAACACCCTGGCGCTGCTGGAGACTTACCGCTTCCGCTTTGGAGGGCGTATGGTGGTCGTACCCTATCCCCACCGAGGCCAAGGAGTTGTCAAGAACTTCGAAAATCTGATGCGCACCAGCCTACAAGACGGGCTCGCGCGCAGTGTGGCTTTTTGCGACCAGGACGACGTGTGGTTGCCGCACAAAATCGAACGTTGCCTCCAGGTGTTGCGGGCCGCGGAGCACAGCGCGGGTGCGGCGACGCCATGCCTGGTGCATTCTGACCTGACCGTGGTGGGCGAGGCCTTGCAGGTGCTCGCCCCTTCGTTTGTTCAGCACCAGCGCATGGACCCGGCGGCCTGCTCGGCACTCGCGCTTTTGAGCATCAACCAAGTGACGGGCTGCACGATGATGGTCAACCGGGCGCTGCTGGAACTCGCTCTGCCCCTGCCTGAGGAGACCATCATGCACGATTGGTGGTGTGCCGTGGTGAGCAGCAGCGGGCGCCGTGTTTTCATTGCCGAGGCGTTGATCCTTTACCGGCAGCACGGCTCCAACCAGCTGGGTGCCAAGGATCGCAGCTTGAGGATGCGCCTTTTACGCCTTGTCACGAACGGGGCTGGCGTGCTCGAGCGTGTACTCCGCCTAGGAAGGGCCACCAAATCTCAGGCCCAGGCCCTGCAAACCCGCCTGGACCGATGGGGCCATGCGGGGGGCTACGTGTCAGAATACCTCGCTTGGCGGAGCAGGCCATGGTGGCGCAGGCTTCTGGGATACCGCCGTTATTACGTGGGTCCCGAGTTGGATCGATTGAGCCGATGCCTGATGTGGTGCAGGTGATGGCGGTGTCGGCGCACGCAGGGTGCGCCCCGGCACGGATAGGTGGGAAATTGTTCAAAGGCGTAGGTCATGAAGCTCTCGGCGGAAGTAGGTGAAGTGCAAAGCGTTGACATCGCTACGCCCAGGCTGGGAGAAATGCTCCTTGCCGAGCAGAAACTGTCGCGCAACGACCTCGAGCGAGCACTGGAAGTTCAGCGTTCCATGGGCGGCAGGCTGGGGCGTTTGTTGATCAGCCTGGGGTTAGTTTCTGAGGTCGATGTGTACGCTGCTCTGGCGCGGCAGGCGGGCCTGCCTTTGGTGCGTCAAGACGCGTTTCCTAAGGAAAAACCGGTCACTTCGCAGATGAACACCAGTTTTTTGCTGGCCAACAATCTGTTGCCCGTGCGAGGCGCCGAAGATACGGAGTCCGTGCCGGAATTTGTCTCCGTGGATCCACAAAGCACGGCATTGCGAGATGCGCTGCGCTTGGTGTTCGGCGAAGTTCCCCGGATTTCGTTTGGGCTGGAGTCCGAAATTGCTGCCCAGCTCAACGCTTGGTATGTGCAAGACCCCGAGGCCGAGGACGACACAGTCGCCGACCAGTTCGAGGCATCCGAATTCATTGAACACCTGAGAGACATGGCGTCGGAGGCGCCCATCATCCAGCGGGTGAGCCAAATCCTGTCCCAAGCGGTGGCCGCACAGGCATCGGACATTCACATCGAGACGTATGAAGAGAAGTCGGTCGTGCGCATCCGTGTGGATGGCGAGCTTTATCCGATTGATGAGATCGACAACAAGGATGCGCCCGCCGTTGTCTCGCGCATCAAGATTTTGTCCCAGCTCGACATCGCCGAGCGCCGCATGCCCCAGGACGGGCGGACCAAACTGCGGGTGCACGGCAAGGAAATGGACTCTCGCGTGTCCACCATTCCCACCATGTTCGGTGAGTCCGTGGTCATGCGCTTGCTGGAAAAGAACTTTGATCTGCTCTCGCTCGAAAGCCTGCACTTCACGCCCCCAACGCTGAAGGCCATGCGCCAACTGCTGAGCGTGCCGCACGGCATTTTTCTGGTCACGGGCCCCACCGGTTCGGGCAAATCCACCACGCTGTATGCGTCCATGCAGGAGCTGGAGGGCGAAAACCTCAAGATCCTCACCGTCGAGGATCCAGTCGAATACCGTCTGCAATGGCTCAACCAGGTGCAGGTGCAGCCGCAGATCGGACTGACTTTTGCCAAGGTGCTGCGCTCATTTCTGCGGCAGGACCCTGACGTCATCATGATCGGGGAAATGCGCGACGGCGAAACGGCGGAGATCGCTGTGCAGGCCGCACTGACCGGACACTTGGTGATGTCCACCCTGCACACCAACAGCGCCCTGGGGGCCATCGTGCGGTTGATCAACATGGGGGTGGAGCCCTACTTGATCACTGCTTCGGTGATTGGGGTGCTTGCGCAACGCCTTGTGCGCAAGCTGTGCGAGGAGTGTAAGCAGGCGCTTCCCGCAGACCGGGCGCAGACTGCGGCAAGCTCCCTGGGGGCGACCTTGCCGCCCGGGCAGGTGATCTACCGGCATGTGGGATGCTCCGTCTGCCGGGGTACGGGCTATCGAGGACGTCTAGCGGTGCACGAGTTGCTGCTGATGACGGAGGGTGTCAAGAAGGGCATTTTGGAACGGGGATCTTCACTGGGCGGAAGTGATGGTTCATATGCAGGCGGGAACTTGTTGCAGGATGGGGCCACCAAGGTGTTCCAGGGGTTGACGACCGCTGAAGAAGTCCTACGTGTTGCACGCCAAAATGATTGAATTTCAGTACGACGGCATCGCGTCAGACGGAAAACCCTGCCAAGGCACGGTGCGTGCCCAGAATGTGGAAGCCGCGCGTTTGCGCTTGATTGGCCAGGGTGTGACGCCAGTGTGTATCGCTGATGGTTCAACCGCGACTGCCCAGGTCGATCCGCAAGCCCGCGGCAGCAAGCTCCGGCGCAACGAGATCCTGCTGTTCAGCCGCGAGATGGCCCATCTCAAACAGGCCAACATGCCCTTGGACAAGGCACTCGCCATGCTCAAGGAAACAGCAGACACTGAGAGGCTCAAGGCGTTCATCACCAAGGTCGAAGAAGGCGTGCGGGGCGGCAAATCGCTGTACCAATCGCTCCTGCCTTTTGAGCGTGATCTGGGAAAGCAGTACCTTGTCCTTATCCGGGCGGGCGAGACATCCGGCTCTCTGCATGTCGTACTCAAGGAACTCACCGTACAGCTCGAGGCGGAAGACAAGCTGCGCAACTATGTCATCTCATCCATGACGTATCCGGTCATCCTGCTGGTGGTTGCGGTGCTTTCGGTCGTACTGTTGCTGGCGTTTGTGGTACCGCAATTCCGAGAGATCTTCGACTCCATGGGTGACAAGCTGCCATACTCCACCCGGTTGGTCGTTGACCTCAGTGACATGATCCGCTTGCACTGGATGGCCATCTTGCTGGGTCTGGCCATCTTTTTGTTTTTGGGTTCGCGGTGGAGTGGGACACCCTCAGGACGATTGCGGCTGGATAGCATGCTGCTGGATCTGCCATTGTTCGGAAAAGTCCTTCGCAACCTGCAGTTCGCCATCTATTTCAGGACTTTTGGCATCCTGCTGCAGCGGGGGGTGCCCATGGTCGATGCGTTACGTATCGCTGTCGACACGCTGACCAACACGGCGCTGCGCAAGGACATTGAGCCTTTGGTCGGGATCGTGAAGGCTGGTAAACGACTGTCATCCGGGTTTGTGTCGCCCTATCTGGGAAAATCCAGCACTTCTCAGCTCATCCGTGTGGCGGAGGAAACGGGGCAGCTGGATGCCACGTTGCTGGGTCTGGCGGATCGCTACGAGGATGAAGGTCGGCGTACGATGGGCCGTGTTTTGGCCGCCATGGAGCCATTAATTATCATTATATTGGGCGCCTTGGTCGCATTTATCATTATTGCGATTTTGGGCGGCGTTTTGTCGATTAACGACACTATCTGATTTTGAGTTGGTAGAAAGACATATTGAGATGAGCGCAAAAGAGATGAATACCACTTTGCTGGCCCGAGCGCGCCGTGCCGCTGGCTTTACGCTGATCGAGTTGCTGGTGGTTTTGGTGATCCTGACCTTGCTGGCAGGGCTGGTGGGGCCCAAGGTTCTGGACCAGCTGGGCGGCGCAAAATCCAAGACTGCACGTATTCAAATTTCCGAAATCGAGCAGAGTCTGGATTTGTTCAAGCTGGATGTGGGCCGATATCCAAACGAAGCTGAAGGCCTGCGCGCCTTGGCGGAGCGCCCTGCGACGGCGCAGGGGTGGAACGGACCTTATCTGAAAAAAGGGTTGCCAGCAGATCCGTGGGGGGCTGCGTATCTTTACAAGGTCCCAGGCCGTCATGGTGGTCCCGATGTATTCACCCTCGGCGCAGATGGAAAGCCTGGGGGAGATGGCGAAAACGCGGATGTGTACAACTGACGTTAGGGTCGCGTCCTGGATTTCCTTGTGCTTTTTGGTGGTAGAGCGTGTGTGAGTGATCCTGCTGCGTCGGTGCGATGGCGCGCGCGCGGGTTTACCTTGCTAGAGTTGTTGGTAGTCTTGGTGCTTGCAGGCATCGCCACGGCAGTTGTCGGTGCGGGCGGGCAAGCGTTTTTGGAGCGCTCGCGATACACCCAGACGGTGCGCGACGTCTCCAGTCAGCTCAACAAGGCGCGTGCGCTCAGTGTGGAGGAGGGGCGCCCCGTGGCGGTTACCTACCAGCCAGAAGTCCGCAGGTTGACGGTGGATGACAAGCTATTCATGGACGTGCACGAGGCCGTGAATATCCAGTGGGAATCGATGCAACGCGACGCGCGCGCGGGCAAGGCTGCAGTGCCGGTGGGGGAGCTGATTTTTGTTTTCAATCCGGACGGCGGCGCTCGGGGAGGGCGTATCGCTGTGCTTCGGGGCGGCAGTGGCGTGGCCTTCCGCGTCAATTGGCTGCTGGGGACTGTAGAGCAGTCCGTTGTCACCGCTCCATCATGAGCCTATCGATGGGACGGCCAACCTTCACCCGTGCGGGTTATGTTCCCATGCGGCTCCGTTCAAGTCGGGTGACTGGCTTCAGTTTGCTGGAAGCGCTGGTCGCCATGGCCATCGCGGCGATCGCGTTGGCAAGCCTTTACCGCAGCGTGGGGCAGGGCTCTCACAGTGTCATGAGCGTCCAATCACGCGTCGAGGCCGCTTTGGTGGCTAAATCGGTGCTGGCTTCAGGCACTTTTGCCGAAGATCTGATGCGGCAGGATTCTGGTCAGGCAGGCGGGTGGCGTTGGCGAATCGATATAGCGCCAGAGCAGATTCTCATGTTGGACGAAGCTGGCAGACCTTCTCAGGCTGGGCCACTGCGTGCAGCCAAAGTGACAGTGCAGGTCAGCAAGGATGGGGTCGCTGCCGCGACATGGACCACCTGGAAACCATACAGGTCTGCGTTATGAGGCCGGTATCACGACCATCCATCCGAGGCTTCACGTTGCTGGAGTTGCTGATCGGGCTGGCTGTGACGGCCGCTGTCGTCGCGCTGATCTTTGCCGCAGTGGGTCTGATTGGACGCACAGAGGAGCGCAATCAGCGCGTGGGTGAACGTGCCGAACGCATGCTGGTCGTGAGCCAGTGGTTGGGGCGTAAGTTCGATACCCTGCGTCTCTTGAGTCGGCGCGAGGGAGGCGCTTTTGTCAATTTTTTCAGTGGCAATGCGGCAGGTGCGATCTGGGTGGCGCCTTTGCCAGAACGTGGTGACGCAGGGGGGCTGTACGTGTTTCGTACCACGCCGTTGCGCCATGCCGACGGCCGGGTGGATCTTTCCGTGGAGGCGATCCCTTATGACGGCGCCTTGATGGCCATGGACTGGAACCGTGCCTTGCGCGAGACGCTGATGTCGGACGTGCGCACTCTGCAGTGGCATTACCAGGACGGTCGTACCGGTCAGTGGACGCAGGACTGGGATGCGTCGAAGGGGCAATACCCCGCGCGGATTCGGCTGGAGATCGGGGATGCGCTCGGAGAGTGGCCATCCATTGTGTTTCCTTTGGTGAGGGCGAAATAATGGTCCGGTCAATGCGCCGTGGCCGGGGTGCCGCTTTGATTCTGGTGTTGTGGCTAGTAGCCTCGCTGTCGCTGATGGTCATGGCCAGTGCACGCAGCGTTCGCCAGCAATCGCAGCGGGCGGCGACAGATCTTGAGCGCATGCGCGTCGAGAACATGCTGGACGCTGCCATCGAGCTGACGGCTCAGCGTTTGTTGACAGACAGGAATGTCGCGAATGTCTATAGCCTCCAGCGGCTGCCTCTGGATGGCAATGATGTCTGGGTGGAAATCACGCCGTCTGGGGGATTGGTGGATGTGAATGTTGCCAGCGATGCGTTGCTCCAAACCTTGTTTCAAAGAACTGCAGGTCTGTCTGCGGGCGAAGCCGTCATATTGACTTCCCGGGTGCGTGACTACCTGGATCCCGATGATTCGCCTAGCGGTGTAGGAGGGGCCGAGGCGCCACAGTACCGCGCTGCCGGGTGGCCTTCCATGCCGCGCAACGGCGCTTTGGACGACCTGTCCGAACTCCGTTCAGTCCTGGGAATGACCTCAGGCCTCTATGAGATAATCGCGCCCCATTTGGGTATCAATGGGCAGCAACGCATCGAGATCGATTCGGCCCCTCCTGCACTGATCGACGCGCTGACGGGACAGAAGGGTTTGGGGGCTCGCATTCATAACTCTCCACCAGAAACTCGGGGCGGTGCTCTGATGACAGGGCCCGCGGCGGATTTCTTTTCGCCTGCGCGCGGCGGCGGAACGACGGTGCGACTCAAAGCCGCAATGAGACTGGAGGGGGAGCGCTGGTGGCAGCGTGAGGCATGGGTCGATCTGAGTGAACGCCCAGGAAACCTGACGCCTTGGACCATGCTCTCCTTAGAGCCTACTCGCCGTCTCAACACGCAGGAACAGGAATTCAAACCATGACAGGTTGGAGGCAGTTATCTCTTCGCGCGCAGACCGCGCTGGACCGGTTGGCTTGGGGTTTGGGCGATTTGAAACGGATTCTGATGGAGCATGGTGCATGGCCGGCGACGTCCTGCGCTGCAGTCTCTTCCGACGGTGGTGGCTGGTCTATTACTGGGACCCGCGCGCGTGCCCGTAAGAACAACAGTAAAGCCGTTGCCCTGTTGGTCCCCGAGTCTGAATGTCTGTGGGGAACTGTGCAGCTGCCCGATATGCCCCGCCGCTCTTTGCCCAACGGTGTCGAAGAAACCTTGTGGCGTGTCTCCCCTATGCCGCCTGATCAGATCGTGGCAGCCTGGCGGGCTGAGCCTCTCGCACAGGGCGGCTGGAGCGTGCAGTGGGGCATGTGTCGGCGTGCCACGATGTTGCAGCACCTGGAGCAGCGTGGACTCACTGAGAAGGCTCCTGTCTACTTGATGCACAAGGGCGTTGCTTTTTCTGTCCGGGGCGAAGCTTGGCGCAAGCAGGACAAGCGCCAGCAATGGATGGATGGTGGCGGCGTGTTATTGCTCGTGATTTTATTGGCAGCATTCGCTTTACCCGCCCTGATGCCGCTGGTGCTCCAGCGACAGGCGGTAGTGCGCGCCGTGTCGCATGTCAGCGCGCTTGAGCCGCAGGCGGCTCCACTGCGTCAGAAAATGGACGAACTGCGCCGACAAGCGCAGCTCGCCGATGAGCTGCGCAAGAACGTCAGCTCCGATGTACCGCTGGCCAGCGTGATTGAGGCGCTGTCGGTGGCTATCCCTTCCGATACCTGGCTTGATCGCATTGAGGTCAATGGTAGCGAGATACGTATCACGGGCCTGACGGCTAACGCCACAGAACTCACTGCACAGATCGCGCGTTCGCCGGGGCTGGCGGATGTCCGATCCACTGGGACGAACGTACGTGATGGCACGCTGAACAAAGAGCGCTTTACGTTCGAAATGCGTTGGCGTGGTGAAGGAGTCAAGCCATGAAAGTGAATGTCTGGCGGGCTCGGTCGCTGCTCCTTGTCGGAGTGTTGTTGCTCGGCGCATCGGTCGCGGCTGCACTGGTTTACAGAGCATTGTGGTTACGTTATGACAATGCCTTGCTACAACTGGAGCCCAGGAGTGAGCGCCTGGAAGGTGTCGTCAACGCGGGTAACCAAATTGAAGAACTGCTGGGGACGGCAAGTTCCACTGTGGCTCCCTTGCTGCACCCGGGCGGTGAAGCCGCCCAGAACGATGTGCAGCAGAAACTTCGCCAAATGATCATGGCTTCTGGTAGCACCTTGGTCTCCTTGCAGGTCGCCTTGGAGCCAGGTGGGGAGGACAAAATTCCCCGCATTCGCCTGACTGCAACGGTCAGCGGTGAGTGGGTAAAGCTGGTGAACTTCATGGCGAGCCTGCAGGTCCATCGCCCGCCGTTTTGGGTGCGTACCGCCAACATCACGCGAGAGGGCATGAGCTCTGGGCCTGGTCCGCAAAACGCCCGACTGACGCTGCAGCTCGAAGCGCCGCTGGTTCCTGAGAAGGCCAATCCATGATCAAAGTTTGGTATTTGGGGCCGATTCTCGGTGTGGCAGCGTTGGCTGCCAGCGCGTACTGGTGGGATGCCGAGAAGGAGCGTTGGACGCCGCCGCCGGCCCGCAAGCCCGAGTTGCCCAAGGTTGAGCCCATGCCGCCCGTGGTGCCGATCCAAGCGCGTCAAGCCATCGAGCGGCCCTTGTTCTGGACTTCTCGGCGCCCGGTGGTGGTGGATGAGAAGAAAACTAACTTGGTCACGGAGTTAATGCAAGCGCGCCTTACGGCCGTCTTTGAATCTGGTCCGGAGCGCATCGCGGTGTTACTGCGGCCTGATGGCAGCACCCTCAAGATCTCGGGAGAGACCAAGCCGTGGCGCATCGAATCCTTTGATGGGCGCAGGGCTCAGTTTGTGTCGTCCGATGATCAACGCGTAGAGCGCCTGCTCGAACCGGGAAGCGTCGTGCCGGGGCGCGGTGGGCCCTCTGGTGTTGATCGCCTTCGCAAGAACTAAGACTCAGCAAGCCAATTTTCTGGCTTGCATCCTTTTGGAGCTATCTATATGAACATTCGGCCCTCCGTTCTACTCGTGGCATTGTTGGCTGCGGGTTGTGCCAGTGCGCAGAATGCATCTTCGGTGCCTGTCCCCTTGCAGCCCAGAGAGCCGGTTGCCGCAGCACCTCTCGCAATGCCGGCCACCGTGACCACAGCATCGAGCCCCGCCACCAAGGGGGCTGCACCGGTGGCATTAACCTCCAGGGAGATCGGGGCCAAAGCGGCAACCGCAACCACCCGCATATTTCCTGGCAATGATCAACTCATCAAAGCCAATGTAGCGCCCCGGGTGGATCCGGTACTTGCGACGGGGGACCGGGTCGCCCTCAACTTTGAAAACGTCACAGTCGCGAATCTCGCCACGGCTTTGCTAGGCGATCTTCTCAAGCTCAACTACACCATTGATGCGGGTGGAGATACTGTGGTGAGCCTGAGCACACGGCAGCCACTGCTACGCAGTCAGGTGCTAGACGTGCTGGACGCTGTGTTGCTTCCGCACGATCTGGCTATCGTCCGGGACAACGCTGGGGTGTACCACGTGACCAAGCGCACGGTCACGCTGGGTGCGCGTCCTGTCGTCGGCTCATCCAAATTCAAGGATCTCTCTGGTGCAGGCACCGTGATCGTTCCGCTGAATCACATTGCCGCAGCAGAAATGGCCAAGATCCTCGCGCCCATCGCTCCGCGTGAAGCCATCGTCTATGTGGACTCCATGCGCAACTTGTTGGTTTTACAAGGCAGCAAGGCCCAATTGGGTGGGTGGCTGGAGATGGTTGAGGCGTTCGATGTCGACTTTCTGTCGGGCATGTCGCTGGGCGTTTTTGTCCTCGAGCATGCCAATGTGAATGTGGTGCGCGACACCCTCCAGGCGATGTTGGGTAGCGACAATTCGTCCGATCCTTATGGTGGTGGCGCCAGCGCGTCCCCGGCAGGCTCCCCTCCCAGCGCTGTGGGGCGGGGCTCTGGTGCAGCGAGCGCATCGGGTTCTGGTGGCTCCAGTGGAGCCAGTGCGTTGATGGCCAGTCCGCTCGGGGGGCTGGCCCGGGTGTTTCCGGTGGAGCGCCTCAATGCGCTGGTCGTCGTGACGCCCCGCAGCCACGTACTGACGCAGGTCGAAACATGGATCCGCCGACTGGATCGGCCCACAGATGCGCTGGAAGCAGGTCTTTTTGTGTACCCCGTGCAGAATGGCTCTGCGTTGCAACTGTCGGAAATGCTGAACGGTTTGTTCGCTGGACAGGCTGGAGCGGGCAGATCGGCTGGCGTCGCAGCGGGCTCTGCACCCACCCAGTTCGCACCATCTACGGGTATGGGAGGGGCGGGGCTTGGCACGGGCTCCACCAACACGTCCACGCTTTCGGGGGGGGCGTCGAGTGGTCTGGGGGCTTCCGCAGGCATGGGAGGCGCGCTCGGCACTGGGCAGCGAACCTCGTCCAACAGCACGTCGCTCACTTCCACCAGCCAACTCGAAGGCAACGTGCGAGTGGTCGCGGACGAAAAACGCAACGCCTTGCTGATTCGAGCGCCGCGCACAGAGTACCGCCGCATTGAGCAGGCCCTGCGTGAGTTGGACAAGGCCCCCTCTCAGGTGCTGATCGAGGCAAGCATTGTGGAGGTCAGCCTCACAGGCAATCTGCAATACGGTGTGGAGTGGTTTGTCCAGAATAGTATTTCGGGCGGCCGTGAAGGACAGGCGCTCCTCAACATGAGAAACACAGCTGACATCGGTCCGAAGCAGCCTGGTTTTTCATACACCATTCTGAATAAGGCTGGGGTGGTGCGGGCCACGCTGAATGCTTTGGCTGAGAAATCCCAGGTACGTCTGCTTTCGAGTCCTTCGGTTCTGGTTCTCAACAACCACAATGCAACCATTCAAGTGGGCCAGCAGCAGCCTATCAAGAGTTCTACGTCGGTGACCACCGGCAATCTCGTGACCGAATCGATTTTGTATAAAGACACAGGTGTCATGCTGTCAGTGACTCCATCGGTCAATGCGGGGGGGTTGATCACCATGGACATCTCTCAGCAGGTCACTGATGTCGGAGACCTGGATTCCGCCACGGGGCAGCGTGCATTCCTGACTCGCCAAATTCAAACACGCGTGGCGGTTCGCTCCGGCGAGCCTATTGTGTTGGGTGGGCTGATTCGCGAAAACGACACCGTCGGTCGCAGTGGCGTTCCTTTGCTATCAAGCATTCCGGTAGTGGGCGCACTGTTTGGCAACAACACCAATAACAACAACCGGACGGAGTTGCTGGTGTTGATGACACCCCGTGCCCTGGAGGATGACGATCAGTTGCGCTCTGCAAGTGCAGAAATGCGGCAGCGGATGCGCAGCATGTCCTTGGAGTCGCAGCCGTTCAAGTTGCGCGCTGATGATGTCCCTGCTGCTCCGAAACCATAATAGTGTTCTACCGCTTGCCTGCAGGGCAGCGCACGTTTTAACAACTGTTTTTAGTCCACAGGAAATTCGAGCATGACAAAAATCATTGGTCGCCGCCAGTGGGTCACTGGTTTTGCGGTGCCCGTCGTCACCCTCTTGCTTGCAGGATGTGCTGCAAACGGCGGTGGGGCAGGTACACCAGATGATGACAAAGCCAGTTTGCTGCAGCGAGCCCAGGCGTACTGGGCGTTGGTGCGCAGTGGCGACAATGTGGGGGCCTGGAAATATGAGGAGGCATCCAAAGACCCGAAGGCCACTCTGGAGGAATACCTCAAGCGAGGAGGTGTGGCTTACGAAGCCCTCGAAGTACGCGATGTGCGTAGCATCGAAGGTGATCGTGCGATCGTGAATGTTTGGATGCGTTATTCTGTTCCCATACTGCGTATCAAGAGACAAGAAGCCGTTGCCGAGGACGAGTGGCGGCGTATCGATGGTGTCTGGCACCATGTGCTGCGTCGTAGCGTGATGTTCTCCAAGGACGCCAAATAAGTTCGTTGTTTGAGTGCAACAAACCAACGCATGCAGGGTTTCTGGCGGAAATAGGTTGAAAAATTCAAAGGTATCAGTATAAGATTGCATCAACCCAAACGGAGTACGGATGGGTTGCAGATCCCGCACAGGGTGGGAAAGCTTCCTTCAATTATCTAAGGACTGAGAAGATGAAAAAATTTGCAATGGCAGCCGTTGCAGCCGCTGCGCTGAGTGCTGGTGTGGCGCAGGCGTACACCGTGGGTACGTTCAGCAACGGTTTCGTGGTTCCTAACGTGATTCACAACGGCCCAACCGACACCACTGCTGTTGGCCTGATTAACCAAACCGGTCAGAGCGTTGCTGTGTACTGGACGTTCTTTGATCAGAACTCTACGCACATCACCGACGGCTGCTTTGCCATGACTAACAAGGATTATGAGCCCTTTATCTGGTCTCAGCAATCTGGTGGCGGTCTGTCCGGCACCCGTGGCTACCTTGTGTTCGCTGCCGGCGCTACTACGGCCGGTGGTGCAGCCCAGACCGCTTGCGGCGCTGCTGCCTTCTTGGCGGGTCCAGCTGCTATCTCCGGAAACGCTTTCCAAGTGGATAGCGTGGCTAAAGATGTTGCCTTCGTTCCAGTGATTGATGGTCCTCTGACGATCGCAGCCGGCCACGACGTGACCAAGCTGAACAATGTGAGCCTGACGGCTGTTGCCGGTGCTGCCCAAGTTGGCGCCGCAGGTGCTGCTCCTCAGCCTACGTTCAGCATGCGTTATGCTATCGATCAAGCTGCTGGCGGTACTGACACTGCAGTAGTGGTGTGGTCGACGGGTAACCACAGCGGCACGCACACTGTCAACATTTACGATGACAAGCAAAACCGCAAGTCTGTGAACTTCAAGCTGGTGAAGGCTGAGTTGGACTGGTTCGATCCTGAAACCATCGCTGGTCTGCCTGCTACCTTCAATGATGGTTTCATTGAGTGGACTCCTGGCACCGCTGTGACTGACTCGACTGCTACTTTGGGCACTCCTTTGGCAACCTTGGGTGGTTCCGTGTTCACGTACTCTGCTATCAGCTCCGCCGCTTTTGGTGCTGTGCAGACTGTGTTGGGTTCGCACAAGTAATCTGCTGGTTTGACGAACGCTTAGGCATTCGTCTTTGGTGTGATTACAATTCAATGCTGCCTTAACCGGTGGTAAAAAAATAGCGCCGCAAGGCGCTATTTTTTTTGCTTCAAAAGATTGGCAAAATGGCTTTTATTTCATTACGTTCCTCACTCTTTTCTGGCGCGCTGATTGCGATGGCGGCGCTTGCCGGATGCCAGTCCCAATCGTTGCTGGAAGGTGGTGACGGAAACGCCACTGTGGCCGTTCCGTCGCAGCTGGCAATCCCCACCCCTTTTGCGTGGGGGGGGGAGGTGCGTTGCGGCGCCAATGGTTGCCTTCTGGCGGCTGTTGAGCACGAAAATAGTATGGTCGCATTGCACCGCATTGATGGTCGCAAATCTACCTTGCTAGATCGGGTTTCTGTCGCTTACCACCCTGATTCCGTTACGTGGCTGGCGGATGATCTGTTTGTTGCTGCGGTCGAGGCGTCGGCCAGCCTTGATGTGTTCCGGGTGAACAAATCCAAGCTGCAGCGCTTGCAACAGATCAATGTGGGTTTCTCGCCTCGCGATGTGATTGTGGTGAAAGCGGAGGCTGGTCGCTACACATTGCTGGCTACTCCCTACAACGGCAAGGAGGTCGCCTGGGTGCTTGATTGGTCTGTTAATGATCAACAGCCGCCCAATGTAAAAAAAGTGCCTTGGTGTGAGGTGGCATGGCATCCAACTAAGGTGCAAAGGGTAAAGGGGCTTCATGGCCCTGCCATCGCGGCGGCCTGTTTGGACGACAAGAGGTTGGTGGCTGTGCCAGAGGCGAATGTTCTTTCGGCGCCCGTTGTGCTAGGGACTTTCCCCGCGGTGTCGCGGAATGCACGACCTTCGCCGCAGGGGGCATGGATCTACGTGTCGTTGGAGACTGGCGGGCGCAATGCCAGAGTGAATTCGGACACGGGGGAACTTCAGATGATTGAATCTCCTCTCACGGGCAGTGTGTCCGTCGCTCCGTTGGAGGAAAACCTCGTAATTTGGGGCGAGGACATGGAGCTCTATTTGCAGCGGTTGGATGACAATGGTGGGGTGCTGGAAACACGTTGGCATCCCGTCAGTGGATTTGCGACAAGCCTGCAGATCATCGATGTGGATGGTGATGGAGAGCGTGATGTAGTGGCGTACAACTCTGGTGGCGAGGTCATCGATCTTGTGTTCGGTCCTCTATGGGCGGGTGCGAGCCCAAGTCGTATATCTAAGCGAGAGCGTGAGCGAGTGCGGTAAGAAGAAGATGGAAGAAATGCGTATGAATTACGGTCTGATAACCCGCATTGGGGTAGGCTGCAGTGCGGTGGTATTTGCTGCGGCGTGCGGCAGCGCTGCTGCTGCAGACTTGGTCAGGCTGAAGGGGGGAGAAACAATTACCTCGTCCGATTTGACCGCTTATTTAGAGCGTCGCGTCGATTTGCGTTCCAGTGCGCGCACTAAATGGGGTGTGGAAAAGATATTGAACGAGATGGCCATGGGGCGAGCGCTAGTGCGTGAGGGGGAGCGTCTGGGCGAGAAACGCCTGCCTGCCAAAGAAAGTGAGCGATTCGATGATGCATATGCACTCGGTGTCTTTCGCAAATTGATGCCTGCCTGCGATCCGCCGTCGGATGGTGCTGCCTCGCGCAAATTCTTCGATGAAAACCCACAGGCATTTCGCGTGCCTCCCATGGCAAGGTTAGGTCGAGTGATGCTGCCAATCAACGACCAAGTCGAAGGTATGGCGGCCACGGACTGGCTGATGAATCAAGCCAAATTGATTGCCGCCGGCTCCCAGACCTTTGCAGATGTGGTTACGCGGGTGGAGCGTATCTACAAGTTGGAGGCTCAGGGTGACATTGGCTGGGTCGTTCTCGTTGATGAAAACGCGATTTTGCGTACATTAGGCACCGCACAACAAGGGGATATGGTAGGCCCCGTGCGTGAAGGCGATTTTGTTTATTTCTTCTCGGTCGATGGCAAGCGAGAAAGCCGACAGCTTGCATGGGATGAGGTGGCAGTTTCTGCGGCTTCGCGTGCAGTCAGTTATTGTCGACAAGCGGCGGCCAAGAAGCTGGAGAGTGATTTGATGGCCAAGTACGAAGTGGTCTTAGACCAGTCTGCGATCAGCGGCCTCTTCGACAAATCAAGCGCAACGCAAAAGTAAAGCCTGCAGTAGCAGTCTGTTACAACACAGCGTGTAGGTCGAAGAGGCATCGCTACAATGTAGGGTTGCCTAAGTGACGCCGCCCTGGCGGTGTTCCCACCAAAGACATGGTGGTAGGTGCTATCACTGTCTTTTTGAGCGATTGCCTCGCGACCCTACTGAATGACCCAAGTTCGTGCTTCCGTCTTGATACCTGTAAAAAACGGCGGCCCATTCCTCGGCGAGGTGCTGGATGCGATCTTGCAGCAGCATACCCCCTGGCCTTTTGAAGTCATCGTGGTGGACTCTGGTTCATCAGATAACTCCGTGGCACTGATCCGTGACAGAGGCCTCCGTTGCGAGGTGATTCCTGCGCGCGAATTTGGACACGGACGTACACGCAACTACCTCGCATCCCTCTCTCAAGGGGATTTTTTGGTTTTTTTGACGCAAGACGCCAAGCCTGCACACGCGGATTGGTTGCGCCATTTGGTGGATGCGTGCAGCGTCGATGACTCAGTAGCAGGTGCGTTTGGCCCCCACCGAGCCCACACGCAAGCGCGGCATGTCACGCACAAGGAACTGGAACAGCATTTCGCGGGATTTGGTGACAAGGTGTCTGTGGTTCGCATGGATGATCCGGTGCGGTTTGCCAACGATCCTGGTTACCGGCAGTGGCTGCATTTTTTCTCAAGCAATAACGCATGCATCAGGCGTTCTGTGTGGGAGCGCATGCCACTACCGGATGTTGCCTTTGCTGAGGACCAAACTTGGGCGCTGCAGGCCATTCAGGCTGGATACGGTAAGGCATATGCCCCCCAGGCAGTCGTTTATCACTCCCACGATTTCGGGCCCTGGGAGACTTTGCAGCGCAACTTTGACGAGGCGCGCTCATTCCAGCGGTATTTTGGGTACCGAATTCAGGATAGCCTGCCTCGGGCGCTCAAATCTTCGGTTCACCTCGCGCGTCGCGATTGGTCTTGGCTGCGTGGCGCGGGCCTGCATGGCTGGCGGCTAATCAAAAACGCAGGCTACATGGCTGCCATTGAACTAGCGCGGGTCATCGGGCAGTATCTTGGAACCCGTCATGACCAGTTGCCGGGTTGGCTTCTTCGCTCGGTTTCCCGCGACGAACAACTGCAACGCGCGGGAGCGGCCTGACATGGCGCTGCACGTCGCAAAAAGAGTTTGGCGCATCAAGGAAATGATGCGCAAAGAGGGGCTGTGGGCCACGTTGCGTGCGGTGGTGCTCCGGTTGCGCAATGGACCTGGGCAGTATGTCGACGTACTGAAGCACTACGAGTTTGCGTTGCCCTACGAGCTGCCGGCAGCTGCCGGCAGCCCCCATGTGGGAAGCTTGTTGTGGTTCATCCCGGATTTCAACGTCGGCTCTGGTGGTCACCTCAACATCTTTAGGACCATCTGGCACCTGGAGCAGATGGGGTATGCGTCAAGCATCGTGATTGGCAATCCTGTGATGCACCACAATGCTAGCGAGGCACGGGATGCCATTCGGCAGCACTTCTTCCCGTTGCAGGCGCAGGTGTTGCTCGGACAAGAAAGCCTGCCTCCTTGCGAGTTCGCTATAGCCACTGGCTGGGACACCGCGTACACGGTGCGGGCCTTCCAAGGTGCGCAGCACAAGCTGTATTTTGTCCAAGACTATGAACCTCATTTCTACCCAGTGGGGACGGAGTCGGTGTTGGCGCAAAACACTTACCACTTCGGATTCTTTGGCATCACAGCGGGCGGATGGCTCGCGGCCAAGCTCGCTGATGAATACAGTATGGCGACGCATCCCGTGGGATTTGGCGTGGAGCTGGATCGTTACAGGCGTTTGCCGCGCCGTGAACCAGACATCCGGCGCGTGTTCTTCTATGCCCGACCCCCGACGCCACGGCGGGCTTTTGAGCTCGGGCTGTTGGTGCTCAATACCGTTTGGGAGCGCATGCCGGACACGCAGTTCGTACTCGCAGGGTGGGACACTGCGGGTTACCGCATACCGTTTCCCCATCTTGCTTGCGGCACTGTCGCTTTGGACGACCTCCCCGATCTCTACAGTCAATGCGATGTCGCTCTTGTGCTGTCATTGACCAATGCCTCATTGCTCCCCTTGGAACTGATGGCGTGCGGATGTACGGTGGTATCGAATCGGGGCGCCAATGTGGAGTGGTTGCTCAACGAAGACATTGCCACGCTGGCGGATGCATCTCCGGAGGCCTTGGCGGACGCGGTATGTGCCCTTCTGGCAGATGACAACCGCCGTAACGAGCTCAGTGTGCGAGCTGAGTCCTTCGCGCGGGCGCAGACCTGGGATATGGTGGCGAAGGAGTTTGAATCAGCATTGCGTGATGTGCGAGCGCGCGCGCAGAAGGGCAGTGCCTGATGCGCTGTGTCATATTGGGTGGGGCTGGTTTCCTGGGCCGGCACATTGGGCGTGCCATGGCTGAAGAGGGGGCCTCCGTATGGTCAGTAGATCGGGTGCTGCCAGACCCGCGAGTCGCACCGTGGTTGACCGGTGAAGTCAAGGCGGACTGCTTTGAGTTGGAAACCTGGTGGGACAGCGTGGGCGGCGCGGATTTGATTGTCCATCTAGCGTCCTCGACAGTTCCAGCGACAGCCAGTGAAGACCCGATCAAAGACGTCGAAACCAACTTGGTAGGTACGCTCAAATTGCTACGTGACCTGCGCCGCAAAGAGGCCCGTCCGCGGCTTCTATTCGCTTCGTCTGGCGGCGCGGTCTATGGCAGACCCCAATCGGTGCCCCTGAGCGAGTCTCACCCGACCATGCCCATGGGCGCTTATGGCGCCACCAAGCTGGCAGTAGAGCACCACCTGCGAATTGAAGAGACCCAGTATGGTCTGCCCACGCGCACCTTGCGCCTGAGCAATCCTTACGGTGAATGGCAGCAACCCTTTGGGGTACAGGGGGTGATTGCTGTGTTTGCCCACCGGGCCCTTCGAGGGCTGCCGGTCGACGTGTGGGGCGATGGATCAGTGGTTCGGGATTTCATTTATGCCGCAGACATTGGCCGGGCGTTTGTCGCCGCCATGCAGCATGAGGGCGAAGCCCGTGTCTTTAACGTCGGCGGTGGCTCAGGGCACAGCGTGAACGACATAGTGCACACATTGGAGCGCTTGCTGGGCCACGCTGTAGAACGCCGAGTACACCCCTCGCGGCCTTTTGATCCTCCGGTGAACGTTTTGGATATACACCGTGCGCGGGCTGAACTTTGCTGGGAGCCTCAGATGGCTTTTGAAGAGGGCGTTGCCCGGTCTGTGGCGTGGTTACGGACGATCGCATGACGCATCCAACCGTTCGAACCACCACCGTTTCCTCGGCAGCCCCCCGCAACGCACGACAGCTTTGGGTGTTGTGGCGTTACTGGATGGTCCGCGAGTTCAAGACCCGTTACGCAGGGTCTGTATTGGGTTTTGCATGGGCTTTTGTGCAGCCCCTTGCGACTCTGGCGATCTTCTACGTTCTGTTCGGTCTGGTCTTGGCGGTGCGGGTGCCCGGGCTGGATGTTGACAATGGTTACCTGCTGCACCTCTTGGCGGGGCTTGCGGTATGGCTGCCGTTCACCGATGCCATTGGCCGCGGAGTCGGCAGCTTGGCGGCCTATGAGGATTTCCTGCGGAAACAACCGATGCCAGCCGAGATACTTCCCGCTGTGTCGGTGGGAGGCAGTCTGCTGGTCCTGGTCATAGGCTACGGCCTTCTGCTCGTACTCTGCGTAGCGCAGGGCGTGGGTCCTTACATGTCTCTGGTGTGGTTGCCGACGCTGGTTCTGGCACAGGTGATTTTGACGTTTGGACTCACCCTTTTGCTGAGCATGGCGCATTTCCTGTGGCGGGACGTGGGCTCCATGGTGGCCTTCGGTTTGCAACTGTGGTTCTACCTCACGCCAGTGGTTTACCCCTTGTCGCAGGTACCCGAGAAGTTCCATGGATGGTTCCTTCTCAATCCCGTGGCGTGCCTTGTGTTGATGGTGCAAGCGGTTGTGTTGCACATGCCTGTACCGCCGGGCGCTGCGCTCGCGCTGGTAGCGTGGGTGATCATCTTGGGCGCTGGCGGATGGTGGTTTTTCCGGTCTATGAAATCTGCCTTGGGCGAGGCCTTGTAATCCATGACCATCCGTTTCGAAGGCGTCGAGAAAACCTATTTGGTGTACAGCCGCCCACAGGATCGCTTGTGGGAGTGGATCGCCCGCACGCCGCGTCACCGTGTTCACGTAGCCCTTACAGGCGTGGATTTTGAAGTGCAGGCGGGGGAGACCTTTGGACTCATCGGCGAAAATGGAGCAGGCAAGAGTACGCTACTGAAAATCGCTGCAGGCACGATCCGGCCTACGCAAGGTGCTGTGTCGCTGCAGGGGCGCGTGGCAGCGCTGCTGGAGCTGGGAGCTGGATTTCACCCCGAAGAATCGGGCTACGACAACATCCGCTTTATGGCTGCGCTGCATGGCCTGGAGGATGGTGCCATGGAGGACTTTGTGGCACGTGCCACCGCATTCTCCGAATTGAGTCGGGATACCCTGGAACGCCCGGTAAAGACCTACTCCTCCGGCATGTTCATGCGGCTGGCATTTGCAGCCGCAACAGCCATCGATCCAGACGTTCTTATCGTGGACGAAGCGCTATCGGTGGGTGACTTGCACTTTCAGAAAAAAAGCTTGAACCGCATTTTGGAGTTGCGCGAGCGCGGTGCCACCGTGTTGTTCTGCTCGCACAACCTGTATCAGGTGCGCAGCCTATGCCAGCGAGCCGCATGGATTCACGGCGGGCGCGTGGAGGCCATGGGCAAGACCGAAGACGTGGTGACCGCGTACGAGGCCCATGAACGCCGCCGCTATGCCCATTTGCGCGCAAGCGTATCGTCAGAACGGCCTGCTGAAGGTGCGGCGCAGGCACCCGCCGTGAACGCCGCGCCCGTGCCTGTGGATACGCCGCTGGTCAAGATCGTGCGCATCACCACCGAAACGGGCGACGGCATCAACCCGGCCCAGGTTGACTCGTTCCAGGACCTGTCTGTGGAGATCGAGGTGGAGGCGTATACCGACGCCCCATTCCATGTGGCCTTCTTCATCGTGCGGCCCGACAAGGACAACGTATTCGGAACGGGCACGCAGTTCCGTGATCCCAAGGGAGGCCTTCGGGGCGTGGGCCTGCACCGCCTTCGTGTGAAATTCCCGTCGCTGCCCCTGCTGTCGGGAGAATACCTTTGGAGCGTCTATACGCTGGACGATACGGCCATCCAGATGCTGGATATGGCCGAGCTGGTACAGCCCTTCACGGTACTGAATCTGCGCAACACAGAGTTCGGGCTCGTTGCCCTGAACCATGAATGGGTGGCGGTCGAATGAGCAACGACTGGCGGATGCAGTATGGCTACCCTGGCCTGGCCAGATTGCCGGGAACCCTGCCCTGGAAGCTGGCGCCTCGCCTGGGGCGCGACCGGCGCGAAGCGCGCCGGTCCACGGAACATTTCCTGCTCATGCGTTTCGAGCAGATGTTCCCGGAGTCCACGCCGGAGCAGCGCGTGCAGTGGGCTCGCGCTCACATGGACATGCTCGCCCTGGAAATGATCGACGGCACGGCCCTGCCACGCCTTGGCGGAGCCAACGGGCCTTCCATCGAGCTTGAGGGGTGGGACCATGTGCAGAGGCTGGTGGACCGGAAAAAAGGTTTCATCATTGTCCTGACCCACTTTGACCGGCTGATGACAAGCCTGGTGGCGTTCGCGCGCAAGGGGCTGAAGATGAATGCCCTGACGATGCCGGTGCTGGACAACCCCGATCTGGACCCGGTGCACCGCCGGTTCCTGACTCGCAAGGTCAACAACCTCGTGGGCGTGATGCAAGGCCAGTACCGCAGCACCAGCGAGAGCCTGCGCCCCGTGCACGAGGGTCTGGCCGCCGGCGAGGTCTGGATCATTCTGGCGGATGTTTGGCAGCCCACATTTGGCCGGTTGCGCAAACATCCTTTTTTGGGTGGGGAAATCAGCCTGCCCACCGGTATCGAGCGTCTGGCAAAGTCCACTGGTGTTTCCCTGGTGCATGCGATCAGCTACACGCAAGGGGTGGATCGCCTGACGGTGGATGTCGACCCGCTGCCGGAAGATCCTAAGGCCGCCGTGGATGCTGTCATCAAGCGGCTGGAGCGGGATGTCCGAGAGCGTCCCTGGGCCTGGTGGCAATGGGGGGTTTTGGACAACATGTGGCGGCGGACAAACGGGGAGGAACGGCTTTGACAGACATTGACAGATACAACTACGCCTTCGATCCCGATGGGGACGCATGGGCTGCCCGTTTGCTGCGCCGCCTTCCGCCCCAGGGCGACGTGCTCGAGCTTGGCCCCGGCCCGGGCGCGATGACCAAGGTCATGGTGGACCGTGGCTACACCGTGACCGTGGTGGAGAAAGACCCGGGCGCTCTGCTAAGCCTCAACGACATGGGAGTGGAGGTTCTCAACAGCGACCTTGACGGCGACGGCTGGATCGCGGCGTTGCAGGGGCGCCGCTTCGATGCCATCCTGGCCTGCGATGTGCTGGAGCACCTGCGCTCGCCGGACGCCGTGCTCAAGGCCCTTTCCGCGATGATGCAGCCTGCGGGCGCGTTGATCATTTCAATACCCAATGTGTCTTACGGCGGTGTGGTTGCGGGGCTGATCAACGGAGCCTTCGATTACACCGATACAGGGCTGCTGGATCGCACCCACCTGCGGTTCTTCACGCGCCGCAGCATGGAGCAGTCCCTGCTGGAGTTGGGGTGGTCGCCCCGCTACTGGGAGCCCTATCGGCACCCGATCGAGGCCAGCGAATTCGCCTCGTGCTGGAACGCAATCTCCGAAGCGCAGCGGCAGAGCCTGGCCGCAGGCTGCGTGGATTTTGATGTCTATGAGTGGATGGTGGTTGCCACCCCCTTGGTAGACGCTTCGGCATGGGCCGTGCGCGAGGCCCGGGTGGCGAGCGAGAAAATGCGGGACGAGCTCCAAGCATTGACCCTGGTACATGCCAGCGAACATGCCTCGCTGCTGGAGCACCAGAAAGCGTTTGCCGAAGCCAAGACCATTATCGAGAAGATGCAGGCAGACCTGCAGGCTGCACAGCGCGAAGCGGAGGCCCTACGCCAGGAAAAGCTCGCGGCGCGGGCTGGGGCCGCAGCGCGCCCTGCATTCCGGATGCGGCGCTGGTTGGGCTCCAAGGGCTAGGCCTGAGTGCGGACAGGCACCATGACGCAGGCCACGTTGCTGGGGGTGCCGGACTTCACCCAGTCCCACCCCGGTATTGACGAGATGGGTGTGGATTGCCGGGTGGACCCTACGGTGTCCGTCATGCGCTTCAGCCAGCGGGAAGGCGTTTTGCGTCTGGGCGATGGAGTGAGCCTTTATTCCTACACACGGCTCGTTCTGGGCGACGTGGTTGCCGACGAGTGCGTGGGCATGCGGATTGGCGCGCGCACCATCGTCAATGTCGGCGCCTACCTTTCGGGCGAGGGCGGGCTGGACATCGGTGAGGACGTTCTCATCGGTGCGCATGCCAAGATACTCTCCGCAGGCCACGCCATCGACGACGGCGCCGACGTGATCATTGCGCGCAACCGCATCACGCGCGCCAAAATCGTGGTGGAAGACGGCGCCTGGATCGGTGCCGGTGCGATCGTGCTGGAGGGCGTGACCATCGGCCGTGGGGCGGTGGTCGCTGCGGGGGCCGTGGTGCGCCAAGACGTGCCCGCAGGCATGGTGGCTGCGGGTGTTCCTGCCCGCCTCATCCGTGCCCGGCGGGGTGGGGGCTGGGCCAGCGCAAGCCAGCCTCCGGTGGCTGGCCTGCGCCAGCGGTGGATGTCAAGACTCAAGGGTTTTATCGGGATGGGGCGTGTTTCCCAATGAATGCAAGCATCTGGTCAAGGCGCCCTGACGGGGTCGAGTCAAGGCACGGCATGCCGAACAGACTGTGGGGTGTCGCGTTCCTGCTGCTTCTTCTGTGGGGAGGGGTGTCGGCCGCCCGCGCAGACCAGGTCTGGGAGTTTGTGGACAAGGACGGCGTGACCCATATCGGCAATGTGCCGCCTTCGTCGGCGCCGCGGGGGCTGGTGTGGCTCAGCCGGGTGCCAGCCGCCTCGTCGGTCAGGGGCAAGGAGCCTCGCGGCAGCTCCGTCTCGCAGTTTGCGGGATACGGGGATGTGAAGCAGCACCTGGAAGATGCGGCCGAGGCGCAGTCGCTGGACCCCGCGCTCGTTATCGCGGTCGCGGCTGCGGAGTCCGCTTTCAACGTCAAGGCCGTGTCGCGCAAGGGCGCGCTCGGCCTGATGCAGGTCATGCCTGCCACCGCCGAAAGGTACGGAGTGGCGTCACGTCCGGCCTCCGAGGGCGAGCACGCAGCCATGGAGCCCAAGGTCAACGCACAGATTGGTACGCGCTATCTCGCAGACCTGCTGCGCATGTTCGATGGAGACAAGGAATTGGCGCTGGCGGCGTATAACGCGGGCGAAGGGGCCGTGATCAAGTACGGCCGCAAGATACCTCCCTACCCGGAAACGCAGCAGTACGTGGAAAAAGTCATGCGTTTCTACCGCGGGCTGGTCCGCTGACCCGCACCACCAGGCCAGGCGTTCTCACGATGGTGCATTGCGAGTCGAATCGGCCGTGCGCAACCCGGGGCTGCCGGCCTCGGTGGGTTGCCCCTGCCGGCCAGCCGCAGCAAATGGCACCATGTCACGTGGACAGGCGGCCTTCGGTGCCGACGGACGCCCGCCCTAGCGCTTTATTACAGGCGCGTTTACCGAGTGCAGTTACTATCGGCCGCTCATGATCTGGTTGTCAGTGGTCGCATTCATCGTCGCAGCGTTGGCTGCAGGCTACATCGTACGGTGGATGCGCAGCCATGCTTCGGTATACGGCAGCGGCATGCCGCAGCGCTTTCACCTGGGTGACGTGCCCCGTCTGGGTGGCGCCGCGTTGCTCATCGGTATTGGGTGCGCCTGGGGCCTGGGAATGCTGCAATCCCTGAAATGGGGTGATCCTGGCTCCCTTCGCCTGGGGATCTGGGTGGGCGGCTGGCTGGTGGTGCTTCTGCCGGCGGCGCTGGGCGGTATTGCCGAGGACATGACGCAGCGCCTCTCGGTACGCTACCGGCTGATACTGACCGGAGCCTCCGGTGTGCTCGCGGTGATGCTGCTGGATCTCACGCTACCGCGCTCAGGCTGGCCCTGGTTCGATGCCGTCCTGGCGGCGGCTCCCTGGATCGGTGTCGCCATCGTGGTGCTTGCGGTGGCGGGCCTGCCGCATGCGTTCAACATCATCGATGGCTACAACGGCCTGGCTGGCATGGTGGCCTTGATCGTCTGTCTCGCGCTGGCCCATGTGGCTCTACAGGTTGGCGACCGCGCACTGGCGGCGCTTCTGGTGTCCACGGCGGCCGCTACCGGGGGCTTTCTGGTCTGGAACTATCCACGCGGCATGCTCTTTGCGGGTGACGGTGGGGCGTATGTGTGGGGGGGGGTGATCGCCTTGGCCAGCATTTCGCTGGTGCAGCGCAACGCCGATGTCTCGCCGTGGTTTCCCATGCTGCTGCTGATCTATCCCGTCTGGGAGACCATCTTCTCCATCTACCGTAAAGCGGTGCGCGGCGTATCTCCCGGTGTCGCGGATGCACTTCATTTCCACCAGCTGATCTATCGCCGCATCGTGCGCGGCGTGTTCCATGACGATGAATCGCGGCGGGTGCTGATGCGCAACAACCGCACTTCGCCTTACCTGTGGGGCTTCACGCTGCTGACCGTGGTACCCGCCATCCTGTTCTGGAACAACACGCCGCTCCTCATGGCGTTCTGCGGCCTGTTCGTCATCAGCTATGTGATGGCCTACCTCGCCATCGTGCGCTTCAAGGTCCCGCACTGGCTGCGTCATTGAAATGCCCTCGCAGGCAGCGCACATAGCGCGGTGGCTGCCGATGCCGTGAATGCGGCACAATTTGCGCCTCACTGTTTTCTCCGGATGGCACGCCTCCATGACCGACCTTCTTTCGATTGCCCCGCGCGACAAGGCTGAAATTCTGGCCCAGGCGCTGCCCTACATTCGCAAGTTCCATGGCAAGACCATGGTCATCAAGTACGGCGGCAACGCCATGACCGACCCCGCCCTGCAGGCTGACTTTGCCGAAGACGTGGTGCTGCTCAAGCTGGTGGGCATGAACCCTGTAGTGGTGCACGGTGGCGGCCCGCAGATTGAGACGGCGCTCAACCGCCTGGGCAAGAAGGGCGAGTTCATTCAGGGCATGCGCGTGACTGATGCCGAGACCATGGAAGTGGTCGAATGGGTGCTGGCGGGCGAGGTGCAGCAGGACATCGTGGGCCTGATCAACCAGGCCGGTGGCAAGGCCGTGGGCTTGACCGGCCGGGACGGCGGCATGATCCGCGCGCAAAAGCTCAAGATGGTGGACAGCAAGGACCCCACCATCGAACACGACGTGGGGCAGGTGGGCGATATCGTCTCCATCGATCCCAGCGTGGTGAAGGCGCTGCAGGACGATGCGTTCATCCCCGTCATCAGCCCGATTGGCTTTGGCGAGAACAACGAGAGCTACAACATCAACGCGGATGTGGTGGCCAGCAAGCTGGCCACGGTGTTGCGGGCCGAAAAGCTAATGCTCCTGACCAACACACCCGGTGTGCTCGACAAAGCCGGCAACCTGCTGACCGACCTGACGGCCCGTCGCATCGACGAGCTGTTTGCCGACGGCACGATCTCGGGTGGCATGCTGCCCAAGATTGCCGGCGCGCTGGATGCCGCCAAAGCCGGCGTGAATGCCGTGCACATCATTGACGGGCGTGTGCCCCATGCCATGCTGCTGGAGATCCTGACCGACCAGGCCTACGGCACCATGATCCGGTCCCACTGATCTCCCCGCGTGAGGGCACCATGCGCCTGCTGTTGGTCGAAGACGATGTGATGGTGGCCAGCGGCATCAAGCTGGGGCTCACCGATGCAGGGTATGCAGTGGACTGGGTAGGCAGCGGCGAACGGGCCGAAGAGGTGCTGCGCGCCGAGTCGTTTGACGCCGCCATTATCGACATCGGGCTGCCCTCCATGGACGGTTTGGAGCTGACCCGCCGCTTGCGCCGCCCGGACATGGCAAGCCCAGCGATGCCCGTGTTGATCCTGACAGCGCGCGACGCGCTGCATGACCGCGTGCAGGGGCTGGACTTGGGGGCGGACGACTACATGGTCAAGCCGTTTGAACTGCCCGAGCTGCTGGCGCGCCTGCGGGCACTGCTGCGCCGCTCCCAGGCTGCGACCACGGCCGTGCTGAGTTTTGGCCCGTTGGAGTTGGACACGGCCGGGCGCCGAGCCAGCATGCGCACGCCAGCGGGCGAGCAGGTCATCGAACTGGGCCCGCGCGAGTGGACGGTGCTTGAATACCTGCTCATCAACGCGCCCAAGCCCGCGAGCAAAGACAAGCTGCTCCAGGCGCTGACCGGCTGGGACAAGGAGATCACGCCCAACGCGGTGGAGGTCTATGTCTCGCGCCTGCGGGGCAAGCTGGAGCCCCACGGCGTGGCGCTGCGATCCATCCGGGGCTTTGGGTACCGCCTCGAACTGCAGGCCCCCTGAGCAGCAATTACCCCACCCGCATCTTTCGGCCGCCTCGCCATGCTTTGGAAGAAGAACTCCTCCCGGCGGCCCGGCTTGCGCGCTATGACGTCGGATTTGCGCACCCGGCTCTTGCTGATGCTGGTGTTGCCGCTGTGCGTGCTGGCGCTGGTGGGGGTCTGGCTGGACTACCGTTCGGCCGACGAGGCGGCTGGCCAGCACGACCAGCGGCTGGTGCGGTTGCTGCCGGCGTTGGCCGACTCGGTGCTGGCGCCGCCCCTTCACGACAACGACCCGCCGTTGCTCCTGCTCGCGCCGCCCATTGAAGATTTTCTGCGCCAGAACGCCGGCTTTGCCGCCTACAGCGTGCGTGACACCTCCGGCCGCCTGCTGCTGGGCGAGGGCTGGGTGCATGGCGCCGTGCCAACCACCCAGGCCCCGGAGTTCCACAGCGTGGAATTCGGCGGGGTGACGTACCGGGTGGCGGCACAGCGCGGGCGCACCGGGGCGGGCGAGCTGGTCGTGGCGCTCGCCGACGGGTCGGACCCGCGCCAGAAGTGGGCGCAGCAACTGCTGCTGCGCGTGTTGCTGCCCAACCTGGTGCTGTTGGTGGCGGCGGGTTTTGCGATCCACTGGGCGGTGCGGCAGGCTTTCAAGCCCCTGGTGGTTTTGGCCGAGGCGCTGGAGCGCCGCTCGCCGCGCGACCTGAGCCCCATCGACGAGGCCGCATCGCCCGACGAAGTGCGTCCTCTGGTGCACTCGCTCAACCGCCTGTTTGCGCTGGTCAACGCGCAGGCAGAGGGGCAGCGGCGCTTTGTGGCCGACGCGGCGCACCAGCTGCGCACGCCGCTGGCGGGCCTGCAGGCCCAGGTCGAGGCCTGGGCCATGATGGCCAAGGCGGCGGCGCCGCCCCGCACCTCTTTCCAAGATTTCGACCGAAAAATGCCGCTAGCGCATGAAGATCGTGCGCAGGGCGCTATTATTTTAGGAGCATATCAGCTCGAAAAGCTGCGCAATGCCACGCGCCGCACCTCGCAGCTGGCGCACCAGCTGCTGGCCCTGTCCCGGGCCGATGCCCGCAGCCTGGATGCGCAACCGCCGCAGCGGGTGGACCTCAAGGACCTGTGCGAATCGCTGCTTGAAAACTTTCTGGACGCCGCTACCGGCAAGGGCCTGGATTTGGGGCTTGATGTGCAGCTGGTGCATGTCACGGGCCACGGCTGGCTGCTGCGCGAGCTGCTGTCCAACCTGGTGGACAACGCCATCAAGTACACCCCGCCGGGGGGCGTGGTCACCATCCGCTGCGGACTGCGCCAGGGCCGTCTGGGCCCGCCGCGCCCCTACATGGAGGTGGAGGACGACGGCCCGGGGGTGCCAGAGAGTGAGCGCACCCGCGTGCTGCAGCGGTTCTACCGCGTGCCCGGTGCGGGCGGCGAGGGCACCGGCCTGGGGCTGGCGATTGCGGACGAGATCGCCCGCGTGCACCGCGCCGCACTGACGCTGGGCACTGGCCCGCAGGGGCGGGGGCTCGTGGTGGCGGTGGTGTTCCCGCTGTAGTGGTGCGTGCACTGCGGCCTGCCGGGGTCGGCGGGGATCGCTCAGGGGCCTGTGCGAGAATCATTTCCACACACGATTGACTTGTGCAAACAGGTGGCGCCCCGGCCCCTCCTGGCTGTGGCAAGACGTGACATCGTGATCCACGCCCTGCCGTGATCCGACCATGCCCGGTGGCATGTGTTCCGGGCGCGGGGTCCACCGGAGTCCCTGTCCTGCATGTCTGAAATCTCGCCCCTCCCCGAGCCTGCCAGTACCGCCGAAGCGGGTGATGTTGCGGCTGCCCGCAAGCGGCCCAAGCCCGGGGAGCGGCGCATCCAGATCCTGCAGGCCCTGGCCGCCATGCTGGAGCAGCCGGGGGCTGAACGCATCACCACCGCCGCGTTGGCCGCGCGCCTGTCCGTCAGCGAGGCCGCGCTGTACCGCCACTTCGCCAGCAAGGCGCAGATGTTCGAGGGCTTGATCGATTTCATCGAGCAATCGGTGTTCACGCTGGTGCAGCAGATCACTGGGCGCGACGTGCCTGACCCCGCACAGCCTGCCGACGCGGGCGCGCGTCAGGCTGCCCGCATCGTGGCCTTGGTACTGCAGTTTGGCGAACGCAACCCGGGCATGGTTCGGGTGATGGTGGGCGACGCGCTGGTGTTCGAGCACGAGCGCCTGCAGCAGCGCATGAACCAGTTTTTTGACCGCATCGAATCCACCCTGCGCCAGTGTCTGCGGGCCACCACGGCCCTCTCCAGCACGCCCACGGTGGATGCCCAGGTGGCGGCCAGCGTGTTGACGGCCTTTGTGGTCGGGCGGCTGCAGGGCTATGCTCGCTCGGGGTTTCGGCGCCTGCCCACCGAGCACCTGGACGCCAGTCTGGCGCTGATGCTGTAGCCAGCAGACGGCTGAAGCAACGTTACCCAGCCAGGGCGGCGCGGCTGCAACGGGTGGTTTGGGTGCGTCTCCCTATTTTTTCCGGGGGCTTGGGGTGCGCGGGGAATTTGCTGCAGAATAGAACGAACGTTCGTTTTTATTCGTGCCCATGTCCGCCACCCCCGAATCCCGCCAGGTCACCCGCATTCCGCGCGCTCGCAGCGGTACGGGCCGTGCACTGCAAAAGGGCCAGCAGACCAAGACGGCCATCGTCGAGGCGGCGCTGGGCCTGGCCACCCACATCGGGCTGGAGGGCCTCTCCATCGGGGCGCTGGCCGACGTCACGGGCATGAGCAAGTCGGGCGTGTTCGCCCACTTTGGCTCCCGCGAAGAGCTGCAGATCTCCGTGATCCGCGAATACCACACCCGCTTCGAGCAGGAAGTGTTCTACCCCGCCATGTCCGCCCCGCGCGGCGTGGCGCGCTTGTCGGCGCTGTTCGACAACTGGATGAAGCGTACCTCCATCGAAATCGACTCGGGCTGCATCTACATCAGCGGCGCAGTCGAGTTTGACGACCGCACCGGCCCCGTGCGCGATGCACTCGCCAGCTCGGTGCTGACCTGGCATGCCGCCATGCGCCGCGCCATCGAACAGTGCAAGGAGCTGGGCGAGCTGCGGGCCGATACCAAGGAAGAGCAGATGCTCTTCGAGATCCACGGCCTGATCCTCGCGCTGCACTACGAAGCGCGGTTCCTGCAGACCCCCGGCTCCATCGCCCGGGCCGTCGTGGGCTTTCACAACATCCTGGCGCGTTACAGCGCGCCCGCGGCCGACGCCAAGGCACCCACGGTGGCGCACCGCAAAGTTTCCAACCAAACCACTACCTCCAAGGAGTAAGCCCCATGCCTATGTACACGCCGCCCCTGCGCGACATGCAATTCGTCATGCACGAAGTGTTCAAGGTCAGTGATGAATTCAAGGCGATGCCCCCCCACGCCGAAGTGGATGTGGACACCATCAATGCGGTGATCGAGGAAGCCGGCAAGTTTGCTGCCGAAGTGGCTTTCCCGCTCAACATCAGCGGCGACACCGAAGGCTGCGTGCTGAACAAAACCACGCACGAAGTGAAGACCCCCACCGGCTTCAAGGATGCGTATGCCAAGTACGTGGAAGGCGGCTGGGCAGCGCTGAGCTGTGACCCCGCCTACGGCGGCCAGGGCCTGCCCTTTGTGCTGAACCAGTGCTTGTACGAGATGCTGAACTCGGCCAACCAGGCCTGGACGATGTACCCCGGCCTGTCGCACGGCGCGTACGAAGCCCTGCACGCCCACGGCACCGACGCCCAGAAGGCCCTGTACCTGCCCAAGCTCACCAGCGGCGAATGGACCGGCACCATGTGCCTGACCGAACCCCATTGCGGTACCGACCTGGGCCTGATGCGCACCAAGGCCGAACCCCAGGCCGACGGCACCTACAAGATCACCGGCAACAAGATCTTCATCAGTGCCGGTGAGCACGACATGGCCGCCAACATCGTTCACCTGGTGCTGGCTCGCCTGCCCGATGCGCCCAAGGGCAGCAAGGGCATCAGCCTGTTTATGGTGCCCAAGTTCAACGTCAATGCCGACGGCTCGCTGGGCGAGCGCAACCCGATCTTCTGCACGGGCCTGGAGCACAAGATGGGCATCCACGGCAACGCCACCGCGCAGATCGCGCTGGACGGCGCCATCGGCACCATGGTGGGCCAGCCCAACAAGGGCCTGGCCGCGATGTTCGTGATGATGAACGCCGCCCGCCTGGGTGTGGGCAACCAGTCGCTGGGCCTGACGGAAGTGGCTTACCAGAACGCTCTGGCCTATGCCAAGGACCGCATCCAGTCGCGCAGCCTGTCGGGCCCCAAGGCCAAGGACAAGGACGCTGACCCCATCATCGTGCACCCCGATGTGCGCAAGATGCTGCTCACCGCCAAGGCCTATGCCGAAGGTGGTCGTGCGCTGCAGATCTTCTGCACGCTGCTGCTGGACAAGGTGCACAGCCACCCCGATGAAAAGGTGCGCAAGGACTCCGAAGAACTCGTGGCCCTGCTGACCCCCATCGTGAAGGCCTTCATCACCGACAACGGCCACATCAGCACCAACGCGTGCATGCAGGTCTTCGGCGGCCACGGCTTCATCAAGGAATGGGGCATGGAGCAGTACGTGCGCGACAACCGCATCAACATGATCTACGAAGGCACGAACACCGTGCAGTCGCTGGACCTGCTGGGCCGCAAGATCCTGGGCAACAACGGCGCCACGCTGAAAAAGCTGGGCAAGCTGATTGGCAAGCTGGTGGAAGAAGAAGGCGTGAACGAGAAGATGGCCGAGTTCATCAACCCGATCGCGATGCTGGGCGACCAGATGACCAAGTTCACCACCGAGATCGGCTTCAAGGGCATGCAAAACCCCGATGAAGTGGGCGCTGCCGCTGTGGACTACCTGCGCGTGGCCGGCCACCTGGTGTTTGGCTATCTGTTCGCCCGCATGGCCCAGGTCGCCCTGCGCGAGATCGCTGCTGGCAACACCGACCCGTTCTACGGCGCCAAGCTGCAGACCGCACGCTTCTACTTTGCCAAGCTGTTCCCCGAAACGGCGACGCTGATGCGCACAGCGCGCGCTGGCAGCAAGGTGTTGATGGACACCGATCTGGCCCTGGCCTGATCCGACGCCCTGCATGCACGGTGCATTTCAAGCATTTTTGCCCTGGAGCGCTTATGTATAAAGCGGTAGCAGCTATTATTTTTGCAGCAATTGGGGCTCCGGCCTGGGCCCAGATGACCCCTGAGGGTCTGTGGCGCAACGTGGACGACAAGACGGGCGAAGCCAAGGCCGAAATCCGCATCCGTGACACGGGTGCGGGTGGGTTGCTGGGGGTGCTGGAAAAGCGCCTGTCCAAGGACGCCAAACCGGACGATGTGTGCAAGGAATGCACCGATGACCGCAAGGACAAGCCGGTGCTGGGCCTGGAAATCATCCGTGGCGCCAAGAAGGCCGACGGCAAGGATGTGTGGGAGGGCGGCAAGATTCTCGACCCCGAGAACGGCCGCAACTACACGCTGCGCCTCACGCCCATCGAGGGCGGCAAGAAGCTGGAAGTGCGTGGCTCCATCGGCCCCTTCGGCCGCACGCAAACCTGGATCCGCATCCAGTAATCCCTATTCCCGTGGCCGCGCGCACCCCTGCGGTGCCGCGCAGCGCCCCAACAAGGAACCCAACCCATGTCCCGATTCCAAGTGAAAAAAGTCGCCGTGCTCGGCGCAGGCGTGATGGGCGCGCAGATTGCCGCCCACCTCGTCAACGTGAAGGTGCCCGTGGTGCTGTTCGACCTGCCTGCCAAGGAGGGCCCGAAGAACGGCATCGTCACCAAGGCCGTCGAAGGCCTGAAAAAGCTCAAGCCCTCGCCCCTGGGCGTGGCCGACGACGCGGCGCTGATCCAGCAGGCCAACTACGAAGAGCACATGCACCTGCTCAAGGAATGCGACCTCGTGATCGAGGCCATTGCCGAGCGCATGGACTGGAAGCTCGACCTGTACACCAAGATCGCGCCCCACGTGGCCAAGCACGCCATCCTTGCGTCCAACACCTCGGGCCTGTCGATCACCAAGCTCAGCGAAGTGCTGCCCGAGAGCATCAAGCCCCGTTTCTGCGGCATCCACTTCTTTAACCCCCCGCGCTACATGACGCTGGTGGAACTGATCAACACCCCCACCACCCAGCCTGAAGTGCTGGACCAGCTCGAAGCCTTTGTCACCAGCGGTCTGGGCAAGGGCGTGGTGCGCGCCAAAGACACGCCCAACTTCATCGCCAACCGCGTGGGCATTGCTGGCATGCTCTCCACCATGAAGGAGGTCGAGAACTTCGGCCTGACCTACGACGTGGTGGACGACCTCACAGGCAAGAAACTCGGCCGTGCATCAAGCGGCACCTTCCGCACTGCCGACGTGGTGGGCCTGGACACCATGGCCCACGTGATCAAGACGCTGCAGGACAACCTGAGCCTGGAGACCGACCCCTTCTACGAGAGCTTTGGCACGCCCGCCGTGCTGAAAAAGCTGCTGGAACTGGGCAACCTGGGCCAGAAGACCAAGGCGGGCTTTTACAAGAAGGTCGGCCGCGACGTGATGCGCTTCGAGCTGGACAGCGAAGAGTACGTGCCTGCCGGCCAGAAGGCCGACGAGGTGTACGGCCGCATGCTCAAGAAGCCCGCCGCCGAGCGCCTGAAACTGCTGCGCAACGCCGAGGGCGCGCCCGGCCAGTTCCTGTGGGCCATTTTGCGCAACAGCTTCCACTACGCCGCCGTGCACCTTTCAACAATAGCCGACAACGCGCGCGACGTGGACCAGGCCATGCGCTGGGGCTTCGGCATGAAGCAGGGCCCGTTCGAGCTGTGGCAGGAAGCCGGCTGGCTGGAAGTGGCCAAGATGATTCAAGAGGACATCGACGCCGGCAAGGCATTGAGCCGCGCGCCGCTGCCCGAGTGGGTGTTCAAGGGCCCCGTGGCCGAAGCCGGTGGCGTGCACACCGCCCAAGGCTCGTGGAGCGCATCGCAAGGCAAGTTCGTGCCCCGCCGCCAGCTGCCCGTGTACGAGCGCCAGATTTTCCCCGAGGCTCTGCTGGGCGAAACCAGCTTGCCCGACTGGCGCATCGCTGGCACCACCATTGCTGAATCGAAAGCCCTGCGCACCTGGACGCTGGACGGCAAGGTTCTGATCGCCAGCATCAAGAACAAGATGCACGCCATCAGCCCCGAAGTGATGGAAGGCCTGGCCGAAGCCCTGGAGCTGGCCGAGCGCGAATACGACGGCATGGTCATCTGGTCGGGCGATGCGCCCTTCAGCGTGGGCGCCGACCTCGAAGCCACCATGCCCGCCTTTGCCGTGGGCGGCCCCGACGCGGTGGAAAGCATCGAGCAGGAACTGCAGAACCTGATGATGCGCATCCGCTACGCGCAGGTGCCGGTGGTGGCCGCAATCCACGGCATGGCCCTGGGGGGAGGATGCGAGCTGGCCGTGTACTCGGCCAAGCGCGTGGCGCACATGGAAAGCTACATCGGCCTGGTGGAAGTGGGCGTGGGCCTGGTGCCCGGCGCGGGCGGCCTGACCTACATTGCCCGCCGCGCGGCCGAGAACATGGCTGCTTCGACGAGCAAGGACCTGCTGCCCTTCCTGACCGAAGGCTTCACCGCGGCCGCCATGGCCAAGGTGGGCACCAGCGCGCTCGAATCGCGCAAGCTGGGCTACCTGCTGGACAGCGACGTGATCGTGCCCCACAAGGATGAGCTGCTGTTCGTGGCCATCAACGAAGCCAAGTCCATGGCTGCCAGCGGCTGGCGGGCACCGCACAAGCGCCTGTTCCCCGTGGCGGGCCGCAGCGGTCTGGCCACCATCAAGGCGCAGCTGGTGAACATGCGCGACGGCGGCTTCATCAGCGCCTATGACTTCAAGATCGGCGCCATGATTGCCGAGGTGGTCTGTGGCGGTGATGTGGATGCGGGTTCGATGGTGAGCGAGGAATACCTGCTCACGCTGGAGCGCAAGGTGTTCTGCCACCTGATCGGCCAGCCCAAGACGCACGAGCGCATCCTGGGCATGCTGTCTACCGGCAAGCCAGTCCGGAATTGATGATGCACCCCCTGAGTCGCTTCGCGCCTTCCCCCTCTCCTGCGGGAGGGGGACGCACCCGGTGGCCTGACAAAGCCAGTTCCACGGGTGCACTGGGCTGGGCCGCGCCAGTATTGGGCGATGTGCGCTGTGTGCAGTGCGATGGGTATCTGGCATGAGCGCGTTGCAAGCGCCTAACAAACTTCAGCGCTCGCTGATGCGTCTGGACGAAGCACCCGCCTTCATGCGTGGCTTTGTGCAGAACATCATCCTGCGCCGGGCCGTGCCCTTCACCGGCACAGCCGGGGTGAAGTTCGTGACGCTCACGCCCGAGCGTGTCGAAGTGCATCTGGCCAACGAGCGCCGCGTGCAGAACCACATCGGTGGCGTGCACGCCTCGGCCATGAACCTGCTGGCCGAAACGGCCACGGGCATGGTCGTGGGCATGAACGTGCGCGATGACTGCCTGCCGCTGGCCAAGGAACTTTCGATGGTGTTCAAGAAGCGTGCCACGGGCGGCCTGAAGGCCGTGGCCACGCTCACCGCCGAGCAGCGCGCCGCCATGCAGGCCAGCGACAAGGGCGAGGTGCAGGTAGCGGTCACGGTGACCGACGAAGCCGGTGTGGAGCCGGTCGAATGTGTATTTACGTGGGCCTGGGTTCCTTCCAGCCGCCCCCCCAAGAATTGAAGGAGTTTCACCATGGCTCAAAAACAAGTTCAGGACGCCTACATCGTCGCCGCCACGCGCACGCCCATCGGGCGCTCGGGCCGCGGCTATTTCAAGAACACCCGCCCCGACGATCTGCTGGTCGCCGCCGTCAAGAGCGCCATGCTGCAGGTGCCCACGCTGGACCCCAAGGCGATTGAAGACGCCATCATCGGCTGCTCGTTCCCTGAAGGCGAGCAGGGCATGAACATGGCCCGCATTGCGATGGGCCTGGCGTTTGACCACCCTGTGGGTGGCGTGACGGTGAACCGTTTCTGCGCATCGGGCATCACCGCGCTGCAGATGGCCGCCGACCGCATCCGCGTGGGCGAGGCCGACGTGCTGATCGCCGGTGGCGCTGAATCCATGAGCCTGGTGCCTATGGGAGGCAACAAGCCCTCGTTCAACGCCGAGATCTTTGCGAAGGACGAAAACGTGGGCATCGCCTACGGCATGGGCCTCACCGCAGAAAAGGTCGCCCAGCAGTGGAAGGTGAGCCGCGAAATGCAGGACGCGTTTGCGCTTGAGTCCCACCAGCGTGCCATCAAGGCGCAAAAGGCTGGTGAGTTCACCGACGAAATCACGCCCATCGAAATCGTGGAGCGCTCGCCCAACCTCGCCACCGGCGAAGTGGTGGAAAAGCGCCGCACCGTGAACCTGGACGAAGGCCCACGCCCCGACACATCGCTCGAAGGCCTGGCCAAGCTCAAGCCGGTGTTTGCAGCGCGCGGCAGCGTCACGGCGGGCAACAGCTCGCAGACCAGCGATGGCGCGGGTGCCCTCATCGTGGCCAGCGAAAAGGCGGTGAAGCAGTTTGGCCTGACGCCCCTGGCGCGTTTTGTGAGCTACGCAGCGCGCGGCGTGCCGCCCGAAATCATGGGTATTGGTCCCATCGAAGCGATTCCTGCGGCGCTGCGTTATGCGGGCCTCAAGAGCGATGACATTGGCTGGTACGAGCTGAACGAAGCGTTTGCAGCGCAGTCGCTGGCGGTGATCAATACGCTGGGCCTGAACCCTGCCAACGTGAACCCGATGGGCGGCGCGATTGCTTTGGGGCACCCGCTGGGCGCGACCGGTGCGATTCGGGCGGCGACGGTGGTGCATGCGCTGCGCCGTCACAAGCTGAAGTACGGCATGGTCACGATGTGTGTAGGAACAGGCCAAGGCGCCGCCGGCATCATCGAAGCTTTGTAGTGGGCTGGCTACTGCGCGGGTCATCTGCGTCGTTGGGCGGTGCTCGGAATCCTCACGTACAGGAAGTACGTTCCGGTTCCTGCGCTCCGGCCGCCTAGCAGCTGATCCCGCTCGCTACGCCCTGGAGGGCGGGGTGTGAAGGCATGGGAAACCGGGGCAGGAAGATTTTGGATCTGACCTCGACCCCACCCGTTCGGGCTGAGCTTGTCGAAGCCAGGGCCTAGCCTTCAGCGATAGTTTCTTTTCTTCAAGCCGGCGCAGATCGGTTTCGAACCAAGGAGACAGACATGAACAAGCAAACTTCAAGCCGGCGCAGATCGGTTTCGAACCAAGGAGACAGACATGAACAAGCAAACCTTGCAGGTCAACGGGGCGGTGTCTTTGGCATTGCGTGTCTACGAACCCGAGGGCGCGCCACGCGCCAGCGTCGTGATTGGCGGCGCAATGGGGGTACGGCAGTCGTACTACGAGGCCTTTGCGCTGTGGATGGCGCAGCAGGGGTTTCGGGTCACCACGTTTGATTACCGAGGCCATGGCGATTCGCTGCAGGGTGCGATGCGCGATGTGAAGGCGGATCTGTTTGACTGGGCGCAGGACTACGAGGCCGTCATCTCCGCCGCCAAGGCCGCGCTGCCGTCGCAGCCGCTGTATTTGCTGGGCCACAGCCTGGGCGCGCAGCTGCCAGGGCTGCTGAAAAAGCCCGAGCAGGTGGCCGGCCTGCTGAGCGTGGCCGCAGGCAGCGGCTACTGGCGTGACAACGCGCCGCAGCTCAAGCGCATCGTTCCGTACTTCTGGTGGGTGCTGGTGCCGCTGGCCACGCGGCTGTGCGGGTACTTTCCGGGGCGCACGCTCAAGAAGGTGGGCGACCTGCCTGCGGGGGTGATCCTGCAGTGGCGGCGCTGGTGTCTGGACCCTGCTTACAGCGTGGGGGCCGAGGGGCCTGCGGTGGCGCAGAGTTATGGCGCGGTGCGGTTCCCGGTGCTGGCGCTGTCGATGGCGGACGACGAGCTCATGACCCTGCGCGGCACGCACAACCTCGTCAACCTGTACGCCAACACCGAACGCCGCGTGGAGAGCATCACGCCCGCCGATGTGAAGGTGCGGCGCATCGGGCACTTCGGCTTCTTTCGCGACCAGTTCCGCCAGAGCTTGTGGCCGCGTGCGGCGGCGGCGCTGGCGGCGCTGGCGGCGTTGGGCGGCGGTGTGTCACACGCCGAAGTCTCCGGCACGACGGCTTGAGCGGTGGTTTCACGGCACACTCGCAGCATGACTTCTTCCTCCCATTCTTCCACTGCGTCTGCTGCCCATCCGCTGGACGATGCGGTACAGCTGACGGCCTCGTCCTCTTCTGCGCCGGGCCAGTACGAAGGGCAGACCCACCCTGGCTACTGGAACATGGTCGGCCCGTTCGGCGGCGTCACCGCCGCCACGCTGCTGCAGGCCATCTTGCAGCACCCCGACCGCCTGGGCGATCCGCTGTCGCTCACCGTCAACTACGCGGGGGCGCTGATAGCCGGGGCGTTTACCGTGCAGGCCACGCCCGTGCGCACCAACCGCTCGACCCAGCACTGGACACTGACCCTTCTCCAGGCCGATGCCGAAGGCGCGCAGGTGGTCACCACCACGGCCACGGCCGTCACCGCCGTGCGCCGCGAGACCTGGAGCGTGGGCGATGTGCCCATGCCCGAAGTGCCTGCGCCGTCGGCACAGCCCGCCATTCCCCCCGGCTTTGGCGTGGAATGGCTCAACCGCTATGAAATGCGCCCCGTCACCGGCGCCATTCCGCGCGAGTGGGACGGCAGTGGCGACCACAGCCTGACCCAGCTGTGGATGCGCGATGCGCCACCCCGTCCGCTGGACTTTGTGGCACTCGCGGCCCTGGCCGATGTGTTCTTTCCCCGCGTGTGGCTGCGCCGTGCGCGCCATGTGCCGGCGGGCACGGTGTCGATCACGGTCTACTTTCATGCGAGCGCCGCACAACTGCAGGCCACGGGCACGGGTTATCTTCTCGGCCAGGCGCGGGGGCAGGAGTTCCGCAATGGCTTTTTTGACCAGACCGTGCAGCTGTGGAACGAAGCGGGCACCATGCTCGCCACCAGCCACCAGATCGTTTACTACAAGGAGTAGGAAGTCGGCCTGGTGCCCTGCGCCGTGCATCATTCCTCTCGTTCACATCCATCAGACCCCGGAACCTTCACCACCATGACCGAAGCCACCCAAGACATCCTCGTCCATTCTGAAGCGGGCGTGACCACCATCACCTTCAACCGCGTGGACAAGAAGAACTCGATCACGCGCCACATGTACGCCGCCATGGCAGACGCGCTGGACGCTGCCAAAGCCGACGCCAGCGTGCGCGTAGTGGTGTTCCAGGGAGACGTGGCGATCTTCAGCGCGGGCAATGACATTGGCGACTTCCTGCAGCAGCCGCCCGCTACGCAGGACTCGCCCGTGTTCCGTTTTCTGCGC